>ERZ1048068.7-NODE-7-length-189733-cov-20.065991_pt1 | contig 189733 bp, 167 predicted proteins | sample MGYA00383098_ERZ1048068 | MGnify/ENA primary metagenome ERZ1048068 (study PRJEB29581, sample SAMEA5548368) | metagenome | biome: marine; feature: coastal; material: water | depth 1 m | study: Short-term variability in the microbial, nano- and picoplankton dynamics...
TGCCTTTTGAAACGCGCTCACCATTTGTAACCTCGGGTATTCGAATTGGCACCCCCGCTATTACAACGCGTGGAATGAAGGTCAAGGACATGGAAACGGTTGCTAACTTAATCGATAGGGTTTTGATGAATCCAGAAGACGAGTCCAACCTATCTGCTGTAAAATCAGAGGTAAATACGCTTATGACTACATTCCCGTTGTATGCATAGAAGATTGCCTGTTTTTTTATTGTTTCCGTTTTCAAAAATCCTCTTATATTAGCCTGCTTCAATCAAAAGCAAAGCAAATATCAAAACTGTATTTCAAGACATCAAGCAACACTGGCGTAAAGACACCTTAGCCGGTTTTAGTGTTTCGCTAGTAGCTTTGCCTCTATCTATCGGTGTGGCACTGGCTATGGGCCTGCCATCTCAAGCACTTTTAGCGGGCATATTTGCTGCTGTTATAGGTGGGGTTTTTACCACTTTCGTTCGTAGCGGAAACGTTTCTATAAACGGTCCGTCCCCTGCACTCATTGGTATAGTCGTGACCGGCATGATTGCCTTAGGCAGCTGGGAATATATGCTTGCCGCTTTTGTATGCGCAGGCATTTTGCAGGCTCTTTTTGGACTTTTCAAACTGGGTGGATTAGCAGATTTTATTCCGTCTAGTGTAGTACAAGGTATGATGGCCGCTATTGGTGTAATCATTCTTGCTGGTCAGATACATCCGGGTCTAGGTGTACAGATTGGCGCTATGAATGATTTCGACAAGCTATTGGCTGTTCCGTCTAGTTTGGCCAATATGAACCCCTTGATCGCCATAATTTTCTTTAATAGCTTAATCATACTAGCGGTGCACCCTCATGTTACCAATAAATTTATTAAATACGTCCCCGCTCCCATCTGGCTTTTGCTTTTCGCTGTGCCGCTTTATATGTTATTCGAACGTTTACTCGATGGCCATATTACCTTATTTGGCAAAGAGCACACATTAGATTCAGCCAAAGACCTTATTAATTTTGAACTCCCAAGAGATATTGTCAACGACCTCCTGGTTTTTCCCGACTTTGACAAAATAGACAGCTTAGGCTTCTGGTTGGTAGTACTTTCTGTTTTCTTAGTGTCTACCATTGAAACCTTAGGTTCTGCGAAGGCAATTGACAAAATTGACCCGCTTAAACGAAAAACTAACCTTAACAGAGATGTGGCTGCTATGGGCCTAAGCACCATTCTATCTGGGTTCATCGGCGGATTACCCGTTATAGCCGTTATAGCTCGGAGCTCTGTGAACATAAATCATGGTGCAAAAACACGACTTTCAAACTTAGTGCATGGCGTGCTTATCTTGCTATTTATGTCTTTACTTTCTGAGTATATTAAGATGGTGCCAAAGGCTGCCCTTATGGCTATACTTGTGTTTACTGGCTATAAACTGGCCTCACCTAAAGTATTCAAAGATGCTTCGTTAAAAGGGTACGAGCAATTTCTCATATTGGTTGTCACTCTTGTAGCCACTCTACTTACAGATCTCAATAAGGGCATACTAATCGGTATACTTTTTACCGTTGTAATACACCTAGTACGTTCACACCTTCCTGCTAATTTATTTTTCAAGTATGTAGCAAAACCCTACTTTAGACTATCTGAGATAGATGATCACTACCACCTGAAAGTGAAGGGTGTTGCAAATTTTAGCAGCATATTAAAGCTGCGAAAAACATTGGCTAAGGTGCCACCAAACAACCAACTTGTTTTTGATTTTTCGAGAACACGTCTTGTCGATTTCAGTATGCTAGAATTTGTAAATAATTGGGGAAAAGACTACCGGACAGATTATGGAGGAAGCTTTGAAATAATTGGCCTTGATGAGCATCTTACTACAAGTGAACATCCTTATGGCATTCACGCACTTCCGCAATCTGCCGCCAAACCGTTATCTAAAAGACAACACGAACTCAAAGAGTTTTCTTTTGGCAATGGATGGACCTTTGAACCAAAACTAGACTGGAATATAGACTACCTCACCACCAATACTTTTTTTGAAACCCGGCCAATTGAGTACCTCAAAAACAGAATGGAGGGTACGCTACCGTGTAATGCGAAATGGGAACTGGTTGATATCACTTTTGATGAGGGAGCACTTATGGCTGCTGAAGTGCATAATATGACAATGCTGCTCATTGATTTCAATACGCCTATTCCTGATTTTGAATTGGATAAGGAACGTTTATTTAACCGACTTCTAGACTATGCAGTAAAAGAAGATATAGACTTAGCAGAAGATTTTGATACTAAATTTTCAGTGAAAGGAAGGGACAAAACGGCCATCAAAAATTTCTTCACCCCTGAGCTTCGTCAGTTTATCAAAGAGAATGACAAATACCACATAGAAAGTACCGATAGTGCTATTCTTGTGTTTAGGTATTTCCGCGTTATGAGTATCTCAGAGATACAAGAATTGTTAAAATTTGGCGAGCAACTTACCGGGTACTTTCAGAAGTGTGTTGTGACACCTAAGAACACTCCATAGTTTGTAGCTGTTTTGGGAACAAAAACAGCATGTAGCCCTTGTACACTCGCACATACGTTCAACTTTTCAAATCTATACTCTGCTGCTTCTCGCCAGAGTATGCCCGAATAATTTCCGTATCCTAAGCTGGAGCACAGTTTAAACCTATCACTAAACGCATGGCCAAACCCTACAGTTCCTGTGATACCATACTTTCCTAGATCGATAGATTGTAGGGATGTAACCAATGTGCTTTTATTATTCAATTTATGACTCCATGTCAAATTTATTCTGCTGGGCAGAGTAGCCCATTTTATCTTTTTTCTTGCGTTTTCTAGTATCGGGGAATAGTTAGAATCCACATATTGCTGCAATGTAGTGGTATCTCGTATGAAGTCATACCCTATCCCTGTAAAGCGAAGAGAAGTGTCTAGCTCTAAACCGGTGTAATCCAACATTCGGGTTAAATTAACATCCCGAAGGGCTATTCTTACACTGTTTTTTTTGTTGATGGTGTAAGACAAGTCTATGCCTACATTTAGGCCCACTCCCTTTATAGCTCCATTTGTCTGCTCAGAAACAGCAAACTGAGCTACCGATGCGTCTATGTATTCTCCCATAGGAGCTGTATAAAGCGATATCGCGCCAGTTGATAACGAAGTGTAGCGTGTAAGAGCATTGAGACCAAAGAGTAGCTTAGCTTGCAGCTTATCCGTGTTGTTTAGCTTATATGTTGCGCCAAACCCACTCCCCGCATAGCTCAAAAAGTGAAGACTCTTGCTTTCTATTTGCTCATCAATAAAAGGAGCGTTGCCAAAAAAGAGAAGCTCTGTTAGCTGTTTCTCTCCCGCATATCCATTCATGGTGAATGTGTTTGCGTATACGCCCCATGTTTTATTCACCTTATATTCTGCCTCTGCCTTAGCAAAGGCATAGAGATTTACCCTCTGCTGCTGTCCATCTTCAAATTTTTGTTTTGCTTCAGGTGTAAATTCCGTTCTAACTAAAACATCGGTAAACATTTTTGTATTGATTGCATTGGAAGAGACGCTTATATCTGTTGTAATTTTTATACTACTAGGCTGCCAATTTTTGTCAAAGCTGTTTCCTAAAAAGGCAAAATTGTCTGCCTGCTGACCATAGGCAGAGCAGGTTATTAACAGTGCAAATAACTTAAAGCTGATTTTCATAGGTAAAATTTGTTCCAAGTTTTATGTCTATTTCATAGTCGCTATACATTTTGTAACGCTTAGCCTCTTTGGTGTTGAAGAACACATTGAAATCAATGCCGTCAGACACTTTAAATAAATCCATCTCATTTCTGTTTAAAGCAATTATCACCTCACTCTCTGCCGGAGCTACCGTTTTTCCTGTAGTGGCATCTACTTCTGCAGCTGCCATCTTATTTTCTCCGTTAATGGTTTTTGTGAGCACTATTCTTCCTTGTTCGTCTACAAAGTCTAGTGATAGTCCTGCCTCTATGGGAAAGTCGTTTTCTATGGTTAAAATTAGCTTTCCTTCTTTGATATTGTCTAACTGCTCCTTATCGAGCGCAATGTTTTCCCTCAAACGAAGGTTCAAACTATCCAGACCAAAGTGCATTGGTACTGTAAGTTTGAAATTAAGTGTTAACTCGCTCATATCAAAGGCAAAGTCACTTTGATTAAGCGTACCATTGGGATTTATTTTTGCCGTTACGCTGGGTATAACCTTGTGCGGCAAATTTTGTAAGAACAACTTCAAGTTTGAACTGGTATTATCCAACACAATTTCTTTTTGAAAAGCCGTTAAAGGTGGGTTTGTCGCTCTCTCTAAGAACACATCTTTCAATAAATTACCAGACACTAAATTCACGACTTTGTTACTTGTAGAATTTAGACCCCGAATCTCCTGAACATCAACCAGGCTTTCTATACCAAAACTATTGTAAAAGTTCAAGTCTACTCGCGCATCCTCTAGGTTAATATTTCCCTCAAGCTTTGATAGGGCGTCTAGGCTTAATGTATCTGTTGCAGATAGATCATGCCGTCCTGGGTCTCCTATTACCAAGGATGCCATTACATTGACCAGTCCAAACTCAATCTTTATTTTGTCCTCTAGAGATAGGGTTCTTTCTAGTCCAGAATAGTCTATTCTAGCAATTAATTCATTGTATATGAGATTATAATTGGGTTGCTTGGACTGACTTTCCCCCCATAAGTATATTACGAATCCGTCAATAGGAAATCTTTCTTCTACATAGACCACTTCTCCCTCAGGCGCTGGAGGAATTACCCAATTTTGCTCTATAATTCCTGATTCGCCCGTTTTAAAACTATTCGGAATTTTATAATCTAAAATAATTGCTTCGTCAATTGACGACTCCACTTTCATCAATATATCCCCAGACTTAACATACACTTGAGTCAGTTCAGCTCCACCAAAGTCGTACTTGGTCTCCTCTGCTTGCTCTACTAGATTTTGTGCGGGAAATATAGCCGTAGCCACAAGTGGTTTTAACCCCCGGACTGTTATAGTTGTACGTATGCCATTAGTCACATCAATGAGCACTTCACCGTTGCTTGCTTTTGTTTTTACTCTTTTTACGATAAGCTCCAGAACTCCATCTACAGTAAGTCCCGCCAAATCGTATGTCTCTTGCACCGTGGTACCTGGCGCTAGGTTCGTGAATACACCCGAAACTATCGCTTCCTTATCATCGTCGTTTCTTAATTCAAATTCCAAAACTTCTGCCTCGACGGGTAGATCGTTACTAATTGAAATATCGATATACCCTTCTTTGAAGGTTGCCGTTGTAAAAAACTGTTCAGTCACATCGAGTACCGTTCCCTCATTTGAGGTAATGTCTTGAGCCCCCAACTCTGTAGTTTGCCCATTGAGCAAGACACTTGCTGGATAGATTTCTAACAGCGTAAGCGTATCGGTAAATGATCGATCATCGAGTACGAGACTCGTAAGCGAAACTTCTATTTCCTCTACACGATCAGGAATTTCTAAAATATCTTCCAGATTGCTTACGCCATATTCTTCTTCAAAAACGACAGTAAGTTCTCCATTTGGCCCTTCTTGTGTAATGCTGTCTGGCAATATGTCTCCTAAATCTAGCTTTGTTTGAAGCAACGGAGCGACCCAATTACTCTCTGAACTAAACTTCTCTTTACGACAAGCAGAGAGAAACACAACACCAACTAGTAACAGATAGTATAGTCTTTGCATAGTACAAATAAAGCCTCAAACGATTGATTATATTAAGTTTGCTACAAGAAATTGCACTGAAATGTCTTCACATCATTTTGTAAAAGATGGCCAAGAGCCGGCATTGGTAATAGCCAACGGTGAAATGTGCGCCTACGAAATACTAACTTCACTCATGGAATGGTGTCCTTATATAGTAGTATGTGATGGGGCGTATAACCGCATAAAGAACCTGCAAATAACTCCAGACGTGGTTATAGGAGACTTCGATAGTTTAAAGGGTGTTGAGCATAACTTGCACACGCAATACATCCATCTCAAAGATCAAGAAACTACGGACCTTGAAAAAGCAATCAACCACCTTATAGAAAAAGGATACACCGATATAAACGTAATTTGGGCGTCTGGAAAACGCTTGGATCATACCATCAATAATTTTGCAACGCTTGCCAAATATTCTAAAATAAAAGTAGTGTTAATCGATGATTATTCACGTTCGTTTATACTACCAAAAAACTATAGCAAACGGTATGAAAAGGGACAGGCGTTATCTTTGGTACCCATACACACCTGTTCTGGCATTACTACCAAAAACTTGAAATACAACTTAGAAAACGAAGCCTTGTGCTTCGGAAAACGAAGCGGAACAAGCAACGAGGCTACAGGTAATGGCCTAGTAGAAATCTCGCACACAAAGGGTTTACTCGCCCTAATAGAGGGGGCCGATTAAAAAAACATATTATCTACTGTAATTTGGAGCTTCTTTGGTAATGGTGACATCGTGTGGGTGACTCTCTCTTATGCCTGACCCCGTAATGTGTGTAAACTGAGCTTCTTTGAGTTCAGCAATGGTGGCAGAACCCGTGTATCCCATTCCTGCTCTAAGTCCGCCGATGTATTGGTAAACTACTTCAGATAGTCTCCCTTTATATGCCACTGTACCAACAATACCCTCTGGAACCAGTTTCCCTAAATCAGCTTCTGCATCTTGAAAATACCTGTCTTTTGACCCTTTTTTCATAGCTTCAATGCTTCCCATTCCCCGATAACTCTTTACTTTTCTTCCTTCATAAAAAGATACGTCTCCTGGAGCCTCTTCGGTTCCGGCAAATAAACTACCTGCCATAATAGCGTCTGCTCCAGCCACAACTGCTTTTACTAGGTCTCCGCTATACCGTATACCTCCATCCGCAATTACAGGAACTCCTGTTCCTTTTAAGGCTTCTGCACATTCCATTACTGCATTCAACTGAGGCACACCAATACCTGCTATTATACGCGTGGTACATATAGACCCAGGCCCTACACCCACCTTTACGGCATCTGCTCCATTGTCTGCTAGATACTTGGCTGCAGCTCCTGTTGCTACATTACCTACAATTACTTGCAGCTTTGGAAATTTCGTTTTTACTTTTTTAAGCTCATCAACCACTCCTTTAGAATGACCATGGGCTGTGTCTATAGCTATTACATCTACATCTTGTTCTACAAGTGCCGTAACCCGCTCTAGCGTATCTGCAGTGACTCCAACAGCTGCTCCTACCATTAATCTACCAAACTCGTCTTTGCAAGCGTTTGGATGATTTTTCACCTTTTGAATATCCTTGAATGTAATAAGACCAAGTAATTTATTTTCGGCATCTACTACAGGTAGTTTTTCTATCTTATACTTCTGTAGCGTAAATTCTGCTTCCTTCAAATCTGTACCTTTTACCGCTGTGATTAGGTCATTTGTAGTCATCACCTTCTCTATTTTTGTGCTTAGATCTACCTGAAAACGCAAATCTCTATTGGTAATAATACCAATCAATTGGTTGGTGTCATTGATAATAGGAATGCCGCCAATTCTATTCTCTTTCATTACATTTAGGGCATCACCAAGCGTGTTTGTCTTTTTCAATGTAATCGGATCTTTGATCATTCCACTCTCTGAGCGTTTCACTTTTTTAATTTCAGCTGCTTGTTGAGCAATGCTCATATTCTTGTGAACTATACCAATACCCCCTTCTCGGGCTATAGCAATTGCAAGCCTGGCTTCTGTCACCGTATCCATTGCAGCGCTTATTATCGGTATATTGATCGTAAGGTTTCTAGTAAGCCTAGTTTTCGTGCTTGTGTCGCGAGGCAATACCTCGGAATATTGAGGCAACACTAAGACATCGTCGAACGTTAAACCATGGTAAGCAATTTTAGAAAATTTGGATTGAGACATGTGCAAATAATAGATTTGTTATTTGCCAAACAAAAGTAGGTCTAAATCCGTCTTCCTACCTAATTTATTTATTCCTAGATTGCGTTCTTGCTTAATTTACCCTGTAATTTCCTTTTTTCAATCTATTTAGAGCCGTATTTTAAAATACAAGCCACATATCTTCGTTACCTTCGCAGGGTCACTTTGTAAATGAGATTTGCCGTATTCTATATCGCACTATGCTTTTCTGTCTTGGCGTTTTCCCAGAGTGTCGATGAAAAACTTGCCGCTCAGTTTTTTGACAACGAAGAATATGAAAAAGCAGAATACGTATATAAAAAGCTCTATAAAAAAAACCCTAAGTCAGTCTATATTTACGAGAATTACCTCAATACTCTTCTTGTTTTAAAAAGAGAAAAAGATGCAACCAAACTTGTAAATAGACAAATAAGCAGAAACTCAGGACAGCTCAACTTCCAGGTAGATCTAGGCTATATTTATTTGCAATTTGACAAAAAAGAAGACGCAGAAAAGTACTTTGAAAAATTAACCCGCTCATATACAAACAACCGAGGGAATGTGGTTTTTCTTGCACAGAGCTACAACAGAAGGGGGCTAACCAATGAAAGCATAAAAGCCCTAGAAAAGGGAGCAAGACAACTAGGTATTCTTGTTTTCTATAGAGAGCTCAGTCAAGCATATAGATCAACCAACAATACAAAAAAACTTACTGACATTACACTTGAAGCTCTACTACTAGATGCTGGCATATTTGATTACGCTACCAAAATGCTCGATATAGTATTTGATAAAAAGGAAGACGCGACGTACTTAAAAAGTAAGGCGCTACAGTACGCTCAGAAAAACCCAAGCAATCAGGTATATGACGAATTGCTTCTAGAGGTTTTTCTACAACAGAAAAAATATACCGCTGCCCTAAGGCAAACTACTTCTTTAGATAAAAGAAACAATAACCAGGGTACTCGTGTGCTGCAACTCGCAAACTTGTGTGTGAAAAATAAAGCATACGCTGTTGCTATAGATGCATACTCCTACGTCATAAACCTGGGCGAAAGTGCTCCTACTTATGACGCTGGAAAAAACGGACTGATCAATGCTTTGTATTTAAAAACAACGGGTTCTCTGGTTCCAGATACGCTTGAAGTGGCCTCGCTTATTGGTAAGATTCAGACCTATTTAGACTCAAAGGGAATAACCCATACTACAGCTAAGAGTCAATTTAGACTAGCCGAGTTGCACATTTTTTATACCAATAATGTTCATGCAGGTATTCGTCTTTTAGAGGAGATTATTCAAACACCAAGGCTGCGAGCGAGTTTTGTAGCCGAAAGCAAGCTGTTACTTGGTGACGCTTACCTTATTACAAATAATATATGGGACGCTAAGCTAATGTATGGTCAAGTAGACAAACAGTTCAAAGAAGATGCTCTTGGACAAGAAGCAAAATTTAAAAACGCTAAACTAAGCTACTACACGGGCGACTTTGATTGGGCAAAAGGCCAGTTGGATATTTTAAAAACTGCCACAACCCAGCTAATCAGCAATAATGCCATAGAACTAAGTCTTCTGATACAAGACAACACCGGACTTGATACCACGGAAGAGGCCATGAAAAAATACGCCGCTGCAGAATTTTATCTATTCCAAAATAAGATAGAAAAGTGTACCGAGATCCTCACCATGTTGCCCTTCACATATCCTGATCATACCCTTAAGGATGAAATATTTTATTTGAAAGCACGTGTACAAGAAAAGCAAGGAAACTATGAAGCTGCCAATAAATTGTACACCACTATATACGAAAAATATAGTGAAGATATCCTTGCAGATAATGCTTTGTATCGCTCTGCATATATCACACTATTCATACTAGATGATAAGGAAAAAGCACAGGTTCTTTTTGAAAAACTCGTGCTAGAATATAACACGAGTCTATTTGCCGTGGATGCCCGCAAAATGTACTTTGCCTTGAAGGAAGGAAAAACCAAAAGCGACTTGTTATTTGAGTCCAGTATATGACCTCTGGCAGATTCAAAGTACTTGCTGAGTGGTTGCTCGTTGGGGCGTTTTTGGTGGTGTTATCCATCCCCCTTTGGCTCAAAGTAGATAGTTTGCCTATACGCTTGTTTGACGAAGCTCAAAATGCTGTGAATGCCCTAGAGATGTCTGAAACACACAACTGGCTTGTGAGAACGTACGACTACCAACCTGACACTTTTGATTGTAAGCCACCTCTCCTTATCTGGTTTCAGGTTTTATCTATAAAAGCACTTGGGGTTAGTGAATTATCTATTCGTCTACCATCGGTCGTTTTTTCTATTCTTTCTTTGTTTGTACTGTTTCTTCTTGTTTTCAAAATAACAGACAAGAAGTGGCCAGGCCTACTTGCTGCACTCATTACCGTAACCTCTGCAGGTTTCTATGGAGATCACGCAGGCAGATTTGGAGACCATGAAGCACTACTAATCCTCTTGATATTGGTGTTTCTTTATTGCCTATATAGCTACTCACACAACCCAAAAAGTAACTACATATACCGCATGGGAGCAGCGATCGCCTTGGGTGTTTTGTGCAAAAGCGTTGCTATCCTCATGATATTGCCAGGCTCTGTTTTGTACTTGTGGTTTTTTAATCATCTTACTGGCTTGTTTACAGATAAACACCTCTACTATGCTACGTTTGGTTCGCTACTGATTATTGCTTTTTACTATCTGGGCAGAACCTATTTTCAACCGGACTACCTATATACCGTATGGCACGGCGAACTGCTACCACGGTTCATAAATACCTCAGAAACCCATGATTTTAGATACATCAGCTTTAGGTTCTACTTTGAACTCATGTACACAGAAAAGTTTGTTTTGTGGTCTGTGCTTGTTCCTTTTACCGTCTTAATTCCATTGGTAAAACTCCAATTTACCAAGGAGTGGTCTTTCTGGTTTGTAAATGGATTTACCCTCCTACTCATTCTGTCTGCCGGCACCAAGCACTATTGGTATATAGCACCCGTAATTCCAATCTTTGCCGGACTAATAGCTATAAGCGTTTTTCACTTGTTACAAGAGTATAAATTAGTGGGTACTGTTGCGCTTTTACCCGTATTACTCATAGGCTTAAGCACATATAAGACAGCCTACGAATATGCATTGCACCCTGCCGAAAAATGGAATGAGTGGGAAAGTTATGGTATTTCACACTTTCTTACAGAGCCCGATCACCTGAAGAATGTTAGCTCAAACACCAAAATACTATTAAGGCCATACAATGCCCATGAAGCATACCGCTTTTACCTCAAATTATTAAAAAAAGATACGGGGTTAGATATGGTACGAACCTCGTTCCCCGAACTAGCTATAGGAGACACGATACTAAGCCATCATAAAATGGTGTACGATAGTCTTATTATAGATTACGGGGTGGAAGTGCTGGACAGCTCATATAAATACACCAAGCTAACGGTGTTGCACCAAAAAGACGCTGAAGAATGAGAGGCATTGGCAACATAAAGTACTTATTTTTGAAATAATTTCTCAACTAAAAAAGCAGTGAACACCAGAAAGCTTCTATACTTATTCCTTTCTATACTGGGACTTTTTATCCTAACTGTACCCCTATGGCTTAAGGTAGATCTGCTACCTATGCGAATATGGGATGAATCACGAAACGCTGTAAATGCAATAGAAATGTACCAAACCAACAATTGGCTGGTACGTACGTTCAACTTTGCTCCAGAAACATACGAACTAAAGCCTCCTTTACTCACATGGTTTCAGGTTGGCTCTCTGCATATTTTGGGCCTCAATGAGCTAGGTATACGTATGCCGTCAGTGTTGTTTAGCATTATCACTTTACTACTGCTCTTCTCCCTTATCTACAAAATGACAGACAACCCGTTTCTGGGTTTATTAGCGGCTACTGTTACCGCCACATCTGCCGGCTTCTACGCCGAGCATGCTGGTAGGTTTGGAGACCACGAGGCTCTGCTTGTTTGTTTAAGCATGTGGCTGTTTTATACCGTCTACCACTACAGTACAACGCTAAAATCTAAGTACATCTACCTCTCGGGCATAAGCATTACTTTGGGAATACTCTGCAAAAGTGTGGCTATTGGAATGGTGCTTCCTGGGCTTATTTTATTCTTACTATACGACCGAAAGATGTTGGGTCTACTTAAAAGCGGGCACACCTACTTAGCATTTTTTATCGCGATCACGCCAGTATTTGCCTACTACTTTCTACGAGAACAAGCACAATCCGGATACTTAGACTTGGTATGGACATGGGAACTGTTCCCTAGGTTTTTCAATACAGCCTCAGAGGTAACTTTCAAAGATGCGGGTTTTGGATATTACTTTGGCTTAATGAAAAACAATAAAATGGAGTTTTGGGTGTGGTCATTTCCATTGATCATTTTGGCACCGTTTGCTGCCAAAAATATTAATCCAAAATGGGCTTTTTGGGTTCTCCCCTCAGTAGTTTTTTTGCTTATAATATCTAGCGGCACTAAAAACTTTTGGTATCTAGCACCAGTAGTTCCTATGCTAGCTGGAGCTATTGCTATAAGTGCTCATATAGTAATTAAAGGAGAGACAAAAAGAATGCCTTGGGTAATTATTCCACTATCAATAATGGCTACTTTAAGTTTTCAAAAAGCATACGAATATGCTTTTAGTCCTCAAGAAAAGTATTTTGAATGGGAAACCAATGGTATTTCGCACTACCTAAAAGATGAGAAGCATGTTGCCAACCTGAGCTCGAATACTAAAATATTGCTAGACGAAAAGTATGGATACGAACCACATAAATTTTACTTAAACAAACTAAATATAGAACGGGGTTTAGATATAAAAAGAACGGAACTTTATCACCTAAACCCTAATGATACCTTACTTATATCGCATGAAAGCACTTATAAAACATTAAGTAAAAAGTATCAAATAGAGATGTTAGATAGCTCCTACAGTCATACCAAACTGCTAGTTATACAACCTCTAATCCAAGTAGACTCTATAAGCAATCTCAGCTCTATAGAGTAATCCATTGTCGTAGTCTGTATTCAACTGAACCCTATCGTCTCCAAATCGGAAGAGACTTAGCCCAAAGTCAATCTTGTCGTCATTCTCATAGACTTGAAAAGAGCGCCCCAACGATAAGCCTGCCACTCCCCTTACTATAACCCCTTTTATGGGTTCAAAGCCTATGTGTGCCGCAATCTCATTAGATAAGTGATGCATATAAAATGGTTGTGCAACATTGGCAGGTGTACGTATGGTGGGGCCGTTTAAATTGTAGGATTTCACCGTAGCCCTCCAATTTACACCCACCGTCACCTTTGGCCTAATGCTATAGTTTATCTTAGCGTACGATGGTATTATTACATCCATTTCTAGTTTGTCTTTTTTGTAATAAAACCCAAAGAGCGGAACCAAAAAAGGACCGAATTTATCTCCATTTGCATAAGCACCAAACTTGTATGTCAAATGCTCACTCTTCTTCATTTTGGCTAGGCCTAAAGCCCCAAACTGGAAATCTTGACGACCTACCTTGTCCTCAAAACGCGATGCTAACTTGGGAAGCAGTAGGACGGTTGTGCTCCATTTTTCCGAGTGTTTCAGATTTATTCCTAACTTAAGTATATAGGAAGAAACAGGCATTTTTTCTGTGTATTCCCACAAACGTGTATCTACCCTATCGTAGACAACTCCAGTAATGATTGCGTTTCCATTTTTTAGTTTTAAGGGTACGGTGAGGTTAATATTGAGTTTTTGTAGGTCTGTAGTGCTATCTGAACTGGTGAACGTGTTTTGCGGTGTAGCGGTATACTCCGAGTAGAATACATCTACATAATTTTGGGCACAAGACAGTACGCTTATACCCAGAAATCCTATCAATTTAAATATTCGCATTCTTACACAATGATACTCAAAATTCAAAAGGTCTTTTACACTCGTTCTTTTTTTGTCTCTCTGTGGGTCTTACATTTACCGTTCATTATGTTTCACATTGTTTTACTAGAACCTAGAATGCCCGGCAACGTAGGGACAATTGGTCGATTGGCGGTAGCTACGGGTTGCGTACTCCATCTTATTAAACCCTATGGTTTTAAAGCCATAAATGAGGAAAAAGTGAAACGTGCAGGAATGGACTATTGGGCAGATCTCAATTTTGTAGAATATGACACCATTGAGGAATTCTGGGCCAAACACCCTTTTAACGATAGGCATTTTCTTGCCACTAAAAAGGCTCCTAAAGCCTATACTGAATTTCGTTTTAAGCCCAACGACTTTCTTTATTTTGGAAGAGAAGATGTGGGCCTACCTGAGCCTCTAGCTAACCAACACCCAGACTTGTGCTTATCTATCCCTATGGTAAGCGGTGCACGCTCTCTAAATATTGCCAATGCTGCTTCTGTATTGGTATATGAAGCTTGGCGACAGTGTAAAAAACACTAAATTGCTTTTTTATTCATTCTGTCTAATTGAAAACAGAAGTATTTTTGATATACTAATAAGATAAGAATATACGTGGAATCTAATTTAAAAGAAGCAGTTGAACAGAAATTTGGAGCTAAAATTCTGAATCGTGGGGATTGTGAAAAACTAGCACAAGTAATCTCTGATCAAACAGGCAATGGCGTAAACTATAACACTCTCAGGCGCATGTATGGCTTAGCTCCACCCGTAAAGGTGCGTATAAATACTTTGAATACGCTAAGTATTTATGTTGGGTACAGTTCTTACTACCAGTTTCGAAAAGAATCTCCTTATGAGGTAAGTTGGTCTGCGAGTTTGAAAATATATGAATACCTGTTCTCCCCAAATCAAGAGTCGCTAATAGCCTTGATAAAAAATAATATGCTAAAAAATGAGGACTATTTACTCCCTCTCATTAACATTATTAGAGAATATATAATTGACCACAGAATAGATGAATTGGTTCGCTTATTTAATTCAGAATCCCTCAACCCCGAAAAGTTTAGATACAAGCAAAAGCTCATATTGGGCAATTCTGTGGGCATACTGCTGCGTACGCATAGTCTGTCAAAAAAAGAGGTTTTAAAACTATCTAAATCTAGTTTTTATAGAACCTGCATATTTGAAATATTTGTAGATTACTCATCGTTTGACGGTTATTATTCATCCTTTTTGAGCGTATTGCACAACAGCAGACTTTACAAAAACAAAATATTTGTAAAGTGCCTTTTGAACACAAAAGCATACTTAAATTGTACCCCAACCACCATATTTCTGCTTAAAAACAAAGAAATAAAACCATTGCACCCCATTTTAAAAGGCAGGTATTTTTCAAACTTCTTACTGGATCAGGTACATACCAAAGATTTTTTTTATTCGATTAAAAGATACGTTGATCCAATCAATATGTTTCAGCTTTTCTATGAGCCAATGGTTATCTCTATTGTCACTAAAAATATTTCAGCTCAGGCGTGGCTCATAGAACAAATAGAAACACAAAAGAAGCGCCACAATTATGGTGAGCCACACTACAATGAGGTATATAAACTCATGCAAACCCAATACCACCAATCCTCTGGTAATTTCAAAAAAGCTAGGGATATGTTTGCAACAATAAATACCGATAATTTCATCCTTAGCTATAAATCATTTCTCTTGTTTTTCTATCACGAAGTAGGATATTGCTTATCTAAAACTGAGGAAATGCGAAGCCTACTAAAGCTGTCACTAAAAAATAATCCGTACAAGCGACTTCGTAAAATGATGTAACGCTTCCAATGGAAATTTTAACTTCCGGCTCTTATCCCGACCAATGTCTAGTGATTTTATTAGCCTGAAAATCATAGTGCTAAATTTCAACGGTGAGTTGCTGCCCGGTTAAGAATCGGGTTGATTTGGAGCACCAGGAGACTTTATTCCATTTAGCTTAGTTTAACCCTATATACATCTTTAAAGGTCAAACTACTAAGCACGATACGAAGTGTTTCTCTACGAAAGAAGCACTCTACAATCTGCTTTTTTCTTTCTCTCTTATCCACATTCTCTTGCTTTCTATTTTTCTTTGTGGTTAAATTATAATCAACAAAAGAGATAATAATATTGCCTAAACAAATAGTACACATGGACCTAGACACCTTCTACGTATCTGTAGAACGACTCATCGATTCGCGGCTCGTAGGCAAACCCGTAATGCTAGGTGGAGTAGGCGACAGAGGTGTGGTAGCTAGCTGCAGTTATGAGGCTCGCACCTTTGGAGTATATAGCGGTATGAGTATGAAAATGGCCCGTCTACTTTGCCCGCAAGGAATAGTAATAAAAGGCAATTCCGGAACCTACTCCAAGTACTCCAAAACGATAACAGAAATTATACGCGAAACCGCCCCTATAGTTGAGAAGAGCAGTATAGATGAGTTTTACTTGGACCTTACGGGAATGGACCGGTTTTTTGGATGCTACAAGCTAGCTAGTGAGCTACGAACCCGCATTACCAAAGAAACAGGGTTGCCCATATCTTTTGGTATGTCTATAAATAAAACAGTGAGCAAGATAGCTACCGGTGAAGCCAAACCAGATAACCAGTTGAAAATAGACTTTGGCAATGAAAAACCTTTCCTAGCTCCACTATCTGTAAAAAAAATACCGATGATAGGCAAAAAAACAGCTTTTATGCTCAGCCGTATGGGCGTACAAAAAATACACACCTTGCAAGAAATGCCGTTGGAATTGCTCGAAAAAGCTTTTGGGAAAAATGGGAAAATAATGTGGCAAAAAGCGAACGGAATAGACCATAGTCTCCTCATTCCCTACCATGAAAAAAAGAGTATAAGCACCGAACGCACCTTCATGAAAGACACTATAGATGTCCGCAAACTCAAAGATATGGTAGTGGCTATGGTAGAGCAACTGGCCTACGAACTGCGTCGCGATCAGCGGGTATGTTCCACTATAAACATCAAGTTACGGTACTCCGACTTTCAGACAGTAAGCAAACAAAAGAAGATACCTTATACTGCAGCTGACCATACACTCATGGGCCACGCAAAAGACCTCTTTGACTCGCTATACAGTCGTAGAGTTCGGATACGATTGGTGGGAGTAAAATTGGGTGATTTGGCGGGTGGCGGCCACCAAATAGATCTTTTTAATGATGATGACAGAAGCATTGATCTATACCAAGCTATGGATGCTATGAAAGACCGCTACGGATCCAATGCCGTAAGACGCAGCGTTGCTATAGAAGTAAAGGGGCTCGGTAGAGGCAACCCTTTTAGTGGAGAACCCAATGTCGTACCCGCTCATCGAAACGCATGATCTCATCAGAGCAATTTAATGTAAAATGTACCTAAACTGCCATACATATTACTCTTTCAAATACGGGACAATGTCACCCGAAGAGTTGTTGTATGAGGCTGATATTGCCTATAGAAACACACCTCTCCAACCTGTTTCTACCGTAGGTGCGATCGCACTAACAGACATCAACAGTACCTCTGGCTGTTTATATCACGCTTTGCTGTGCCAAAAAAACAACTGGCCCGTAATAATGGGTGTCGATTTTAGAATAGGAAACAAGCAGCAATTCATCGCCATAGCAAGAGATAATGAGGGTTTTCAAAATATAAATTTTTACCTGTCTGAATTTTTACTGCAAAAAAAGAATGCACCTTGCGGTACATTCCCAAAAGCCCCCATCCTTAAAAATTCCTACATCGTTTATCCATTAAAAAATGTACCTGACAGACCTTTGCGAAGCAACGAATACATTGGAATAAGCCATACAGATTTATTTGTTTTTCAGGCGAAGGGCGCCCATTCTTCAAAAACACAAATACACAATAAGTACGTGGCTCTAAACACTGTTACCTTCCGCAATAAGCGAGATTTTAACGCTCACAGGCTGCTACGGGCTATAGATAAAAACGCTCTACTCAGCAAACTCCCCACCAAGGAGCAGGGGGAGATTCACCACACTTTTTATTCGCAAAAAAAAATACTGCAATTGTATTGCAACTACGAATATTTATTAGAAAACACCAAAAATCTATTGTCCCATTGCCGCCTACATTTTGATTTTAACGATAAGGCAAAACTAGCCAACAAAAAGACCTTCACCCAAACTCAAAAACAAGACTACCAGTTATTAGAACAGCTCACAAAAGAGGGGCTTGTTTACCGGTTTGGCAATGCCATATCGCAAGAAATAAAAGAGCGCGTAGCCAAAGAGTTAAGCACTATAAAGCAGTGCAACTTTGTGCCGTATTTTCTCATAAATCACAACATAGTAACCTATGCCCGCAAACAAGGATACTTCTACGTAGGCCGAGGAAGTGGCGCCAATAGCCTGATAGCTTATCTACTCCGCATCACCAATGTAGATCCTATAGAATTGGATCTCTACTTCGAACGGTTCATAAATACAAGTCGAAAGTCTCCTCCAGATTTTGATATAGATTTTAGCTGGCGAGACCGCCAAGATGTAACGCGATACATATTCGAAACATTTCCCAATACCGCTTTGATGGGAAGTTTTGTTACCTTCCAAGCTCGATCGGTCATACGCGAAATCGGTAAAGTGTTGGGTTTGCCGGCAGACGAAATAAAAAACATACAACATACCGATAAGCCGCAACACCTCGATCACCTGGGTAAACTCTGCATTCTCTACAGCCAGTACATTCACGGTTTTCCGAATCACCTAAGTATACACAGCAGTGGTATCGTAATCACAGAAAGACCCATCCAATACTATGGTGCTACCAATATGCCGCCCAAAGGGTTTCCTACCGCACATTTTGACATGCACATAGCTGAAGATGTTGGCATATACAAATACGATATATTGGGACAACGCGGATTGGGAAAAATAAAAGATACCATTGGCATCATAAAACAAAACCAGCCCGATGCAGACGCTTTTGATATAGATGATATAGCCCGGTTCAAAGAAGATGAAAAAATAAAAGACCTGCTGCGTCGTGGAGATACTATGGGCTGCTTTTATGTAGAAAGTCCCGCTATGCGCGCACTTATGCGAAAACTAAGGGTAGACAACTACCGAGGGTTGGTGGCCGCTAGCTCTATTATTCGTCCTGGAGTGAGCAACAGTGGAATGATGGCTGAATACATAAAACGTCACCGTAACAAAGAAGCTAGAGCGGCCACACACCCTGTGCTTGCCAAAATACTACACGATACCTATGGAATAATGGTGTACCAAGAGGATGTACTCAAGGTTGCTCACCATTTTGCTGGTCTCACACTAGAAGAATCTGATGTATTGAGGCGTGGGATGAGTTTGAAATTCAGAGACCGAACAGAGTTTAAAACCGTAAAAAAACTCTTTTTTAACAACTGCAAAGCCAAAGGGTACCACCCTGTGCTCACCAAAGAAGTATGGGCGCAAATAGAGAGTTTTGCTAGCTATGCATTTGCCAAAGGGCACTCGGCTAGTTATGCTGTAGAAAGTTATCAAAGTCTTTTCTTAAAAGCATATTTCCCGCTAGAATATATGGTGGCTACGATCAATAATTTTGGCGGGTTTTACCGTACAGAGCAGTACATACAAGAAGCTAGACTGAAGGGTGCGCACATAGCAGAACCGTGTATAAATCATAGCAATTTTGACACTACAATAGCCGGTAAAAATATTTTTATCGGTTTTCAACATGTAGCAGGATTAGAGGGAAGAGTAGTAGATGCTCTACTGGCCAACCGTGAAAAAAATGGCCTGTTTGATAGCCTAGAAGATTTTACCCAACGAATAAGCGTAAGCCTAGACCAAACGGTAATATTAATTCGCATCAATGCTTTTCGGTTTACCCACAAAACCAAACACTGGCTCTTATGGAAAGCGCATTTTCTACTAGCAGCAATAAGCAAAAGCTCGGCTCACCCCTCGCTTTTTTCTCAGTTTAACAATACCCAAAAAGTAACTATCCCCGAATTAGATAGCATGCCGCACGAAGACACTATGGATGAAATAGCCTACTTAGGGTTTCCTATGTGTTCACCCTTTGACTTGATAGACGAGGACGATAAAAAAAGCTGCATCGTAAGTGCCCGTTTTGAGCAGAATTTAGACAAAGACATTACCTTGTTGGGCTACCTTGTACATACTAAACGTACCAAAACTAAAGGCAGAATAGAGCAAGAAATGTTCTTTGGGACATGGATGGACATGGACGGACAATTTTTTGATAGTGTTCATTTTCCACTTATCGCAAGACGGTACAAATTTAAAGGGCGAGGCGTTTACTTGATAAAGGGTAGGGTAACTTCTGACTTTGGGCATTATACATTAGAGGTCCAATACTTAGCAAAAATACCCTACGGCAAACTTGTCCAAGCCTGATGGTTTTGTTTGGGGGTTCTCTCTATGATTTTTTTAGGTGATTTGTGTGCTTACATTTCTTTGATCTACAAAACTTACGCTGAAACCTTATAGGTTCAGTGCTAATACTAAACTTAAATTTGGACTTGAACTAAGTTTTAAACTTGTGAGCATACCTTTGCCCTAATGTTCAAATCAGCATTCATAACGATACTTGGTCTACCCAACGCAGGAAAGTCTACTTTTCTAAACGCAGCTTTGGGCGAAGATCTTGTGATTACCAACCCAAAAGCACAAACTACGCGTCACCGAATAAAAGGAATACTAAACGGAGAGGGGTACCAACTTGTATTTAGCGATACGCCTGGCATTATAGAAGAATCTGCTTATCGCCTCCAAGAGGCAATGATGGGCGCAGTGAACGAATCGCTTGAAGATGCAGATGCCGTGCTTCTGATCTTAGACGGGCAATATCCTAAAATAGAGCAGTTTGAAGCATATAAAAACAGAATAAAATGCCCGCTAGTTGTGGTCATGAATAAGGCAGATTTAGTGGCAAACCAAGACAAGCTACAAGCAGATATTACCGTAGTTAAAGAATACTTAAGCACAGAACATGTATATGCGGCTAGTGCATTAGAAAATTTTAATATAGACGGTATTATAAAAACACTTGTTGGACTTGCTCCTGAACACCCTGCTTTTTATGATACAGACAGTATTAGCGATGAAAATGTTCGTTTTCTTGTAAGTGAAATGATACGTGAGCAAATTCTTACGCAGTTCAAAAAAGAAATACCCTACAGTGTAGAAGTAAATGTGACAGAGTACAACGAGAAAGAAAAACTAGACGAGATCTACGCAACAATAAATGTAGAGCGAGATTCACAAAAAGGAATTTTACTTGGTCGAGGGGGTTCGGCAATTAAAAATCTCGGTATCGCTTCTCGAAAAAGAATAGAAGATTTCATTAAAAAGAAAATATTCCTGTCTCTCACCATAAAAGTGAAAAAGGACTGGCGTAGCGATGAGCAACAGTTGCAACGCTTTGGTTATCTTAAGAAATAACTACGCGTATACTTTTAACCTACCTTTGCGGTGTCGTAAAGCATTATTCTTAGTAGGGTTTTTATACAAAATACGACACAGGCTGCGGATAGCAGAAACATAGCATTATTAAAAAAGACATTATAAAATGGCAGGAATAGTAGCGATAGTTGGAAGACCCAACGTAGGAAAATCTACCCTTTTTAACAGACTAATAGGCGAGCGAAAAGCCATAGTGGACAACGTGAGTGGCGTAACGCGTGATAGGCATTACGGCAAAAGTGACTGGATCGGGAAAGAGTTTACGGTAATAGATACCGGTGGATACGTAAAAGACAGTACAGATATATTTGAGGCTCACATACGTGAACAAGTAGAATTAGCCATTGGGGAAGCAGATGTATTGCTCTTTATGGTAGACTCTGTTCTAGACCCCAACGATCTAGATATTGCTTTCTTTAGAATCGTAAGAGAAAGCAACAAACCTTATCTTTTAGTAGCCAATAAGGCTGACAACGATGAACGTATGTTTATGTCTAACTCCTATTACACTATGGGTGTAGATATGATATACCCCATATCTTCTCTTACGGGGAGTGGTACGGGTGAGTTGTTAGATGAATTAGTAAGCTTATTGCCAGAGGGAGACCTTGAGCTAGATGACGACATACCAAAAATTGCTTTTGTTGGTAGGCCAAATGCGGGTAAATCTACTATTTGCAACACGTTGCTTGGAGAGGAAAGAAATATTGTAACCGATGTGCCGGGTACCACACGAGACACCCTTTTTGTAAGATACAAGGCTTTCAATAATGACCTATACCTTGTAGATACTGCTGGTGTGCGCAAGAAAAGTAAAGTAAGTGAAGATATAGAGTTTTACTCGGTAATGCGTAGTATACGAGCTATCGAAAATGTAGATGTTGTGGCTCTGGTAGTAGATGCTACACGCGGTCTGGAAGCTCAAGATATGAATCTTTTTAGTCTTGCTCAAAAGAATGGAAAGGGAGTTGTCATAATTATAAACAAATGGGACCTTGTTGAAAAAGACACCCACACCGCTAAAGAGTACGAAGCGTTAGTGAAGTCTAAAATTGCTCCATTTGTAGATGTACCTATTCTTTTTGTATCTGCACTTACTAAAAAAAGAGTACTTAAAGCACTCGATGAACTTATGAAAGTTCATGCCTCTATGAAAACACGATTAACCACATCTAAGCTAAACGACTTCTTCTTACCTATAATAGAGAGACAGCCGCCACCATCGCTAAAAGGAAAATACATAAAAATAAAATATGTAACACAACTACCAACACAGTGTCCCAGCTTTGCGTTCTTCTGTAACCTACCACAATATATAGGTGATAGTTACAAACGTTTCTTAGAAAATAAACTGCGAGCTAATTACGATTTTAGCGGTATACCGGTGCGTATTTATTTCAGAAAAAAATAGTTGATAATATTATTTATATTCGCGGCTTAAATATTTAACAATTAAAATTTTACGTAAAATGAAAAAAATTATTGCTCTATTCGCTATTGTTTCTTTAGGTTTTGTAGCTTGTAACAACGCTGCTGAAACTAAAGATGCAGAAACAGAAAATGTTGAAGAAGCTGCAGCTGAGGCTGAAGCTATGGTTGACGAAACAGTTGACTCTACTGAAGCTACAGAAGAAGTGACTGAAGAAGCTACTGAAGAAGCTACAGAAGCTACTGAAGAAGTTGCTGAGGAAGCTGCTGAAGAAGCTACTGAAGAAGCTATGTAATTAGCTGTTTTAGTTATTAAAAAAGGTTGCTCTATGAGCAACCTTTTTTTGTTATAGTGTTTTTGTGCTTTTTGTATTCTTATTTTGCTTCTATGAAATACGCCCTAGTGATATGTCTCGCATTTGCTTGTACACCTAAAAATAACAAATCAGAAGAAATTGAAAATAACGCTGTTCTTTCTTCTGAAATAGAAGCTGTAGATGTTATGTTACAAAAAGATCAACAACGCATTGACTCTATGGAACGTGCCTTGTTTAATCAAAATTAAAATAAGTAAACTTAAAACCTCTATCTGTTTATAGGTTTACAAACTGATCTAAAAATCGCTTGTCACTATTAAAAAAAGTACGTAAATCTTTTACACCATATTTAAGCATTGCTATTCGATCTACACCAAGACCAAAAGCAAAACCACTGTATTCTTTACTATCAATATTACAATTTTCTAAAACATTAGGATCCACCATTCCGCACCCTAGTATTTCTAACCATCCAGTTCCTTTAGTTAATCTGGCGTCTGATTCTGTTTCAATACCTAGATAAATATCCATTTCTGCACTTGGTTCTGTAAATGGAAAATAAGAAGCTCTAAACCTTACCCTTGTATTCGCCCCAAAAAATTCTTGAACGAAATTATATAGTGTTTGTTTTAGATCTGAGAAAGAAACTCCTTTATCAATATATAAACCCTCAACTTGGTGAAAAAAACAGTTAGAACGGGCTGAAATAGCCTCGTTTCTATAAACCCGGCCCGGCATTATACTTCTTATTGGTAATTCACCTTTTTCCATTAATCTTACCTGTACTGATGATGTATGTGTTCTAAGCGCAATATCTTCTCCTACAAAAAAAGTATCCTGCATATCACGGGCTGGGTGATTGTACGGAAAATTTAATGCAGAAAAATTATGCCAGTCATCTTCCACTTCAGGACCAGTAGCAACTGAAAAACCTAATCGCTCAAAAATTAAACTCATCTCATCTACTACAAAACTTATAGGATGCCTACTACCTAAATTCGAAAAATAGCCAGGTAAGTCTTGTTCTTCTAGTATTGAAGAATCATCGGTACTTAATTTTAATTGAGCTTCATTAAAAATTGCTTCTATTTTTTGTTTTGCAATATTTACCTCTTTACCCCAAATCTTTTTTTCCTCACCAACTAGCGATTTAAATTCTTGAAACAACTCATTCACTAATCCTTTTTTTACTAGAAACTTTAATCGGAAATTTTCCAATTCTTCTTTTGTAGTAATTGTGTGTTTCTTTGATTGCTGAATTAGATTATCTATTTGATCCTTCATTTTCTCTGTTGCAAAGAAAAACAATCTGAACGTTTACCATCAATCAAAACATTCCAAAATAACTCTATCCACTTTCTTATTTACTTTTAAAAAGAATTTATAAAGATATAATAGTAGTAATATAAGTGTCTGTGGATTCGGTGGTAAATAAATTATGTATTACGGTTAATAACATGAAATTAACATACTAGTTAATTATATTCTATTACTAATGAATAAATTAACAAATTAGAGTACTAATGTTAATTAGACTTATACCATAGTTTTGTGGATAAAGCAATTGTGTATATAGATACAGTTTTATGTGTATGAAGACTGTGTTAAATTATCAGTTTCGTGTATATCATTTTTAAGAGGAATTATTTATGACTTATACCTACCTTATAACATACGGTGTTATTAAGTGTGTTGATAAACCTATTTAATATTGATTATCAGATCTTTATCCCAATTTTGACGCAGTTCAAACTCTTTAGTTAGTGTTACAGATTCTGGAGGTGTTAAAGTGAACACATTTCCGGTGTCCCATATACCATTATTATTACTATCGGAATAAATTATAACCTGGTAAGTAGATGGTTGTAATTTATTAAATGTCAATACTTTAGAACCATTAAACCGAGCCTTTTTTATAATTTTATTGTTGTTTAATATATGCAGAATGTAAGTTATATTACTAGTTGTATTAATAGTTAACTTTAGGTGTGTAAGGTCTTTGTTTTTATAGTTACAAGTTAACGTATCGCTAGTATTACTCTTTTTATAAATATCTGTAATTGCACCTGTTTTTAAGTGTATTATAGCATTATTATAATATGTGTTAGTATTAATATAAAAGGAAAATGTATCGATAAAAGATACTGTAAAAGGAGAATTTATAGAGTCTAATAGAAGTTTTATTTTAGAAGTATCTAGTGATAATATAGGAGTTTTAGTTCGTACTAAAAGTTTCTTAGCTGATGACTGTATAGTGGGTTTAAGGGTGTATTTATATTTAGAAGGGGTTAGTATATTTTTAAAGTTAAAGGTGTCCGACGCTACAATAATAGATAATGGAAGCGTGTCTAATAGTTGGGTGTATATAATAGTAATAGTATCTTTTGTATGAGATAGATTAAACGATACTGGTTGTTTATTGAATAACGTTAAAAGGGTGTCAGTTATAAGCGGCTTATTTGATATAAACTGATAAACTCCGGGCGTTTTCTGTTCACGAAAATCTAGTTTAAAGTTATCGGTATTTTTATTAATAAAGACATATAAAGAGTCATTATTAGTAGTGTCTGTATGTCTTTTTTTAGGTATTGATATTAGTTCATTGTTTTCAAAATAAAGGTTGTTATTGTCATCGCTCAGTGCTAAAGATGTAAACAGCTTGTTGGGTAAATTATGAAAAGAAAAAGCACCTGTTTTGTCAGTCCGTGTTAAGTAACTTGGTTTCACTTTAAGTAGTGTGGTGTCTGTATAATTATCGTAAAGATGCACATTACATTCAATACAGGGATCTTTGGTTATATAATTAATAACAACGCCATTATAGGCTGCAGAGTCTAGATAACTACCGGTTGAAAATATAAAGTTGTAATCAGAAAGCGGATTATTTTCGTTGATGTCGGTTATCGCACCGTTAAATTGAAAAGTGTATGTAGTATTTGGTATAAGGTCGTCATTTAACTCAATGGATAGTCTTTTCTTTTTTACCGTGATTGTGGGGGGTTTACTTTGGTTTGGAGATATGAGTAACTTATCAGCTGCTTGTTTCAGTTGTACATACTCGTTAAAATCAAAGTAAAATATAGTGGTAGTTACATGTGTAGCTGCACTATCAATAGAGGTGTTTATTACATCAGGAGGTAGCTCATCTTTATCCCCGCCAGATAAAGGTTGTATAGATGCACAACTTGCAAAGAGAAAAGAAAGGATAATAAAGTACTTCATTTACCGGCCGAAATGTACTAATAATACAGATATATCAGCAGGACTTACACCGCTTATTCTAGAGGCTTGTCCAATATTTTCTGGTTTTATTTGGTTGAGTTTATCGCGGGCTTCCAAAGAAAGAGATTTAATGGTTTCGAAATCAAAAGTTTGATCAATTTTAAGTTTCTCTAATCGAATAAGTTTTTCTACGTTTTCTTGTTCGGTTTGTATGTATCCTCTATATTTTAGTTGAATTTCAGCTTGCTCTATTTCAGCATCATTAAAGTCTGATAGTAAGAGTTTTATAGAGTTTATCTCTAGTAATTGTTTATAGTTTATTTGTGGTCTTGAAAGTACTTTATCTATAAGGTAGTTTTGGGGTATTTCTGCCGTACCGTACTTAGTTAATATTGGATTTGCATCGTTTGGTGTGACTGTTTTTTTACTAATAATTTTATTTACAGACGATATGTTGTTTGCCTTATTTTGGAGAGTGTCAAACTCTGCTGAGCTTATTGTTCCAAGCTTTGCGGCCAGCGGCATAAGTCTCAGGTCTGCGTTATCTTGTCTTAACAGTATGCGATATTCCGCTCTGCTTGTAAACATTCTGTAGGGTTCTTTGGTGCCTTTGTTTACGAGGTCATCTATCAACACGCCAATGTATGCGTCGCTGCGGCGAAGAACGAAGGGTTCGCTATTGTTGATGTTGTTATGTGCGTTTATTCCAGCCATCAACCCTTGGCACGCTGCTTCTTCGTACCCTGTTGTTCCATTTATTTGACCTGCAAAGAATAGGTTTTTTATCCCTTTAGTTTCTAGGTTCAATTTTAGTTGTGTAGGATAAAAAAAGTCATATTCAATAGCGTATCCGGGTCTAAAAATTTTAGCGTTTTCAAATCCATTAATCTGTCTTAATGCTTTGTATTGAATTTCTTGAGGTAGAGAAGTGCTAAATCCATTGATATAGGTTTCATAGGTGTTCCAACCTTCTGGTTCTACAAATATTTGATGGCGCGTACGTTCAGCAAACCGATTTACTTTATCCTCTACAGAGGGGCAGTATCGAGGACCAACACCTTGTATAGCTCCGTTGAATAGGGGGCTATCGGCAAATGCGCTTCTTAGGGTATCGTGTACTTGTTCGTTTGTATAGGTTATGTGACAAGAGTGTTGTTTCTGAATGGTGGTTGGTTTACGGAATGAAAAACATTGCGGGTCTTTATCTCCTGCTTGTTCTTCCATTTTGGAATAGTCAATAGTACGTCCATCTACACGTGGCGGTGTTCCGGTTTTCATACGCCCCGCCTCAAACCCTAACGACACTAGTTGCTCTGTAATACCATAGGAAGCTTTATCACCCATTCTGCCCCCTGTCATCTGTTTTCTACCAATATGTATTATGCCGTTCATAAAGGTTCCACTAGTAAGCACCACAGATTTGGCGCGGTAGGTGTTGCCAGATGTAGTTTCCACACCTACTACTGCATTTTTCTCTATAATCATTTGATTTACAGAGTCTTGTATAAAATCGATGTTAAAGTTTTGCTCGAGCAACTCTCTCCATTTTAAGGAGAACATAGTTCTGTCGTTTTGTGATCTTGGGCTCCACATTGCTGGACCTTTGGACGTATTGAGCATGCGAAACTGCATCATACTATAGTCGGATACTATACCCGATAACCCTCCTAGTGCATCTATTTCGCGTACAATTTGTCCTTTTGCAACGCCACCCATAGCCGGGTTGCATGACATTTTAGCGATAGTCTCCATATTCATGGTTACTAAAAGAACCTTGGATCCAAGCTTAGCGGCAATGTTTGCTGCTTCGCATCCAGCGTGCCCCGCTCCTACTACAATTAAATCGTATTCCATATTATTTGTTTCACGTGGAACAGTACTGGTCTAGTAATAGATTTTCTTGTTCTCTCATCGTTATTTTTTGTTGCGGTGTGTGATCATTGAACCCAGCGAGGTGCAACATTCCGTGAAAACATACCCGGTATAGTTCATTCTCAGCTGTTTTTCCCTCAGTTGTGGCGTTTTCCACAACCCTTTCCCAACTAATTAAAACCTCGTTGTCTTCTATGTCTTCGTCTGCTTCGTAGTCAAAGGTGATAATGTCGGTGTAGTAATCGTGGTTCAATGAGGTTTTATTAACCTCCAATAGTTCCGCGTCACTGATCACGTAGTATATAACACCTTTCTTGAGGTTTAGTTGGCGGCTTACTTTTTGGAGTATTTCTACGCTGAGCGCAAGGCGCACCGCAGAGTAATCGGTTTGAATGGTTATACTATTTGATAACATTTAATATTCCTTTAGTGGTTTGCTTTTCACCAAGAATCCCAACAAGTGTGACGACGTAAAGGTAAGAACCCGGCAACACTAGCTGCCCTTTATAGTAGGCGTACCAGGGCTCATCTGTACGGTTATTCACAAGCTTTTCGCCCCATCGGTTGTATATAGCGTAACTTGATTTGGAATGGTCGATCCCAGTTCCCACAATGACAAAGCGGTTGTTGTTAGACTGGGTATTAACAGCTGTAGTTATGCTGTATTTAAGCGGTTTTGTCAGGCAAACAACATTGGATGTGGAAGCTGATGATGCGTTGAATTTATTTATTTCTTCGTAAGCGGTTACGTGATAACAACCAGCACTGTCTGTAAAATCAATACCGAGTATTGGATTCGCTTGTTTAAATAACGTGTTCCACGTGGAACCATTGTGTTTTTGAAGTGCGTACTCCTTAACGCCAACATCCCAGTTAACATACTCATTGTGAATAATTTGGGGTTCAATAGTGAGGTGTATGGTGTTGCTTATTTCTGAAGATTGAATAGTGTCATTGCACTGGTCTAAAGCGTTTACTTTATAAGCGTATGACCGTTGCTTTGCGTCTGCGGACAGGTCGTTATACTGGTAGTCAAACCGGCCAACTTCTGTAGGCAAGTGTTTGATATGTAGCGGTTTAGAAAAACTAGGACCCGATAAAATCGAAAAACGAGCAACGTCTTGTATGTTGTCTGTTTGCCATGCAATGCGTGTAGTGGCTTTTGTATTGTCAATTTCATCCGCGACAGTGGCAAGTTGTAAATAGACATAGGAGGGCGCTACAAATTCTCTAGTTTGAATAAGGTTAGTATTTGAGCTAGAGGATACTTGCCCCATTCTAGTGTATGAGCGTACATAGAAAAGTAGGGTGTCTCCCAAAACGAAATCGTTGAATATGAATGTTTTGGTGCCGCCAGATAAAGTTGTGTCTTTGTAAAATGTAAGGCCGCGGTCTTTCGAAACGTATACAGATTGACTGTCAATAGACGCCCATCCAGCATATAAATCCCAGTTAAGAAATATTTCTCGTGCGCAGGTGTCTATGGAAGACCTAAGAAAGGTTACTTGGTGTGGTGTAGACAATAAAGAGAATAGATTGCAGCTGTCTGTGGAACTCACCCGTACAAGATAGCGTCCAGGTCGTGCATCGGTTACAATATAACTGGTGTCTCCTGTTGTACCTATAGAGTCTCCATTACCAGTGGTTCCGTCATACACAACGTAGTTTTTAGTGTCTATGCTTGGGTTTTTTGGCCAGCCGGCAATTATCTTTTGAGACGATAAGACGTAACTTAACGAGTCTATTTGTAAAGTATTTGGCAGAGTAAGGTCTATTGAAACAGTGTCGCTAGTGCCCAACGATCCGTCGCACTGGAAGTCTATGGTAATGTAGTAGCGCCATGTGGTGTTGAGGTCCTTGAGTTTGTGAGGGTATTCTGTAACGTCTAAGGTAGGAACATCGTCTAGCTTTACAAAGGGCGCACCCTCTTTACTACCGTATATGGAGTATCGCGAAAAAGAAGCACAAACGTCTGTCTGTCTGCCCCATGTCACCGTTACAATGGAGTCTGTAAAGTTCATACATGCCCTAAGAATATGTGGTTCTGAGTTTACTCCGGTTGAAAGTAACGTGACGAGTAACAATGGTATGAAAAATATATGTCTCAAGCGGTTAGTGCTTATAAGTTATAACGGTATTATTTTGCAAAAATTACGATAAAAGATTACGTATGAAAGAACCAAGACGCCCAAGTGAAGAAGAAAGTTCTGCAGGTGCCGAGCCAATAAGGCTTAATAAGTATATTAGCAATGCTGGAGTTTGTAGCCGTAGAGCTGCCGATAAGCTCATTGCGGATGGAAAGGTGCGTGTGAATGGCAAAGTCATTACAAGTTTAGGTACAAAGGTAACACTTGAGGATAAAGTAAAGGTAGACAACGAGTTAATCTCCACGGGAGAAAAGCTATATGTACTGGTAAATAAGCCAAGAAACTGTATTTCTACACGAAACGATGAGAAAGGAAGAAGATCAATTATGGACTTGTTGCCAGATAAGTACCAGCACTTGTATCCTGTCGGAAGACTAGATAGAAACACCACGGGTATAATTTTAATGACAAATGATGGCACGCTGACACAAAACTTGTTACACCCTACCAAAAAAATAAATAAGGTGTACAAGGCTAAAGTGAAAAACCAACTAAGCCAATTAGAGCTAAATCAAATGGTAGACGGTATTGAGTTGGAAGATGGTTTAACGAAATTTGACAAAATTGTGGAATTGAACGAAGACGAGTCTTTTCGGTATGGCATAGAAATACATTCAGGCAAGAATAGGGTGATTCGAAGAATGTTTGAATCCATTGACAACGAGGTGATTAAGCTTGATAGGGTTATGTTTCACACGTTCACCAAAAAAGGCATTCCGATAGCTACTTTTAGGGAGGTTACCAAGAAGGAGCTCAAAAACTTAGATGTATATTTACGAACAAAAAAGTAAATTTGAAGAACATGAAGAAGTTAATTGCACTAATCGTAGTTGTTGCCGCATGGTCAGCATGCAAAGAATCAGTCCCGCCAATTATTTTCGGTGAGGATTCGACGCTAATCCTTATAGATACAGCGTATGTTTTAGCTTCAGGCGATATACCAGAAGCTCAATTTAGGGGGGTTCTTATAGAAGATATTACAGGTGTAAAGTGTGTAAACTGTCCAAGTGCCGCCGCTGCTGCCAGTGAAATAAGTGCCAACGCCACAACAAACAAAGTGGTAATTTTGGGTTTATATCCTACAGGTTTTCGTGCGTTGACCTTCCCCTTTCCAGATTATATAGATCCAAGAACCGAAGTGGCTCAGAACATTGGAGCAAACATTTATCAGTTTGCAAGTTTGCCAGCGGGAGGTGTGAACAGGAAAATATTTGATGGAGAAACCAAAAGGGACATTTCGTTCAACACATGGGAAAATAGAAGCAACTCGTTTGAAGGAGAAAAATCAGATGTTAACATTGAGGTAGTTATTGATCAAGTAAACGACTCCACCTTCAATGTCAACAGCAATTTTATATTTACGGCTGCTACGGATTCAGATCCGTTTGTGACCTTGATGCTGTTAGAAGACAACATCAAACACCCGCAGTACTATTCTGGGGGTACAGACAAAGAATACAAACACAAACACGTTGTAAGAAAGGCATATACACCGTACAACGGAACCCCGCTTCTTCCTGGTGAAATTAGCGAAACAAGCCGAGGGCTTAGAGTAGAAAAAGGATGGCAAATAATTATACCAAGCGATGTTGATGTGGACGAGGCAAGCATTGCTGTCTTCATTAATTACAACGACGAGGAGAATAGAGAGGTTGCTCAGTGTACAGAGGTGAAATTGAAATAAACGCAGACAACCGCAAACTGCTTGTAGAGTTTGAAACAACCCTTTCGGTAGATCGGTCGCTCAGTAAAAACACCTTAGCGGCGTATCGTTCTGATATTTACAAACTTATTGCCTTTACAGAGGGTAAAAACCTAAAAAAAATCTCTTCTGAAGAGATATCAGCGTTCATACAAGAATTGTATGATGTACACCTAAGTGGCCGTAGCATTGCACGCATTGTTTCAGGTTTAAAATCGTTTTATAAGCATCTGATTATAGAGGGAGAGCTGGAAGCCAACCCCATGCAATTTATTCTTACCCCGAAGCTACCCAAAAAACTGCCAGAGGTGCTGAGCCATAGCGAGATTTCCGAAATGATAGCAGCCATAGATTTATCTAAAATAGCCGGAGAAAGAGACAAAACAATTATGATGCTTATGTATGGCTGCGGACTACGGGTTTCTGAGCTCACCGGCTTGAAAATAAATAACCTTTATTTTGAAGATGGTTTCATTCGAGTGATGGGAAAGGGTGACAAGGAAAGACTGGTACCCATTGGTGGCAAGACCATTCGCCAAGTAAAATATTACTTGGAATATTACCGCAGGCATGTAGAGACTAAAGCGTCACAAAATACCCTAATACTAAACCAGAGAGGCAACAGTATAAGTAGGGTTCATGTTTTTAAGCTCATAAAAAAATTGGCAGAGAAGGCGGGTATTAGCAAGAGTGTGAGTCCCCATACGCTCAGACATTCATTTGCAACAGTGCTAATAGAGGCGGGTGCAGACTTGCGTGCAGTGCAGCAGATGCTCGGGCACGAAAGCATCACCACCACAGAGATTTACACCCATTTAGACAAGGCGTACCTTAAAACGATAATAGAACAGTTTCACCCAAGAGCATGATCATATACAACGTTACCCTTAGCATTAATCCAGCCATGGAGACTTCAGTTATTCAATGGTTAAAAGAAGAACATATTCCAGAAGTGCTAGACACTGGTCTTTTTATGGGACATGATATTTTTAAAGTGATAGAAGACCCCAAGGATAGAAAGCACAATTCGTATGCGGTACAATACAAACTAGAGTCGTGGGCACATTACAATACATATGCACTGGAGCATGCGGACAGACTCAAAGAAATAACCCAAAAGAAGTTTGGTGAAAACGTCTTAGCGTTTAGAACGTTTCTGGAAAAATGCTAGAATATGTTGTGTTCCAATAGCGGCCAAAACCAAATACAAAATACTAACCGGCAACATAAACCGAGCTGCTCCTACGGGCCCTGTTATTATAACAAAGTAGGTTATCAGAAGTAACATGAAGAATGTTTGTTTCATGCGACTCAGGGAGAAGCACACCAACACTAACTTAACCATGCTTACAAAAAGAAGTGCTAAAAAAGCAAAGAGTACAACTTTGTTTTTGCTCATTACCTCCCCTATCCTATCCCAATCCCCGCTGTAAAGCAATTCGGTAAGGCTTACCTTGTGGTCATTCATTCCAAAGAAGGTATAGATTTCAAATCTGCCCGGGTCTAAAACCATTTTTATCATTCCAGCAAGATGTACTTTAGCATAGGCCAAAGGATTGCTTCGTATGGCATTTATAGCCTCTTTGCGAACATCTTTTTTGTAATTAATGTATTGCGGCAGTGTTCTTGGAACGCTAAAGGCCTCGGAGTGGGTAAAGTCGCTTGCGGCATCTACTCCGTCTACATTAGCCACCATTAGCTTAGCATTGTATTGGCCCAGGTTGATGGTAGATATCGAACTGTATTCAAACACCCCAGAACTAGAATAATTTACCGTACAACCCATAGCCCACACCGCCAGAGGTACGAGTAACCAGTAGTGCCACTTAGCGGTGGCCCTTTTGAGGTAAATGAGTATAACGGGTATAAGAAAAAGACTGGGTAAAAACACAGGTTTCAGGAATAGCCCCAATCCCCACAATAGAGAGATGTAAATGGTTTTCTGATATGTGGTGGTAATGGGGCTGTAGTATACAAGTACTATGCTGGTAACAGCAGCAGTCACCAAAAGGTCTGCCATTTGTAATGTGGTGTGCATGGCAAGGGCAATGTGAAATAGAAACAAGAGTATGTAACTCAAAAAAGCCGCTTTTTTTCGGATAAACAGATTTAATATGTGCAATCCCAAAAAAAATATTAAGACATATAAAAGCACTGTGGATACAAGAATTAGGTGCTCGTTTTGCTGTTGAAAAAGCAAAAAAATAGGGTAACCTAATGTACGCTTACTATACAATCTATAGTCTACGGGTTGGTTGGAGTTTCCTCCATACAAAATATTGTTTTTCAGCAAGTTGTCTGCTGCGTATTGATACTCTATGGTGTCATTGAGCGGTGGAGTTGGTTTGTAATAATGGTAGGCGATGGTTACCACAAGAGCAACCATCAATAGGGATAGAGAGAAAATAAAACGCTTTGCCATGGCTACAAATTTTAGGTAAAATATGTGATTTTTATAAACAGTATTTATGAAGAATGCTAAAGATAGATACCTTTGTGAAAACTAAAACCTTAAAAAAAAGCAAAATGAAAAAACTTTACACTTTATTATCTTTTGTATTGTTCGGCTTCGCAGCGAACGCACAATGTACAGACCTAGTTATCAGTGAGTACGCTGAAGGGTCAGGTAGCAACAAATACTTAGAGCTTTATAATCCAACGAATTCTACAATACATTTGTCTGGTTATGCATTAGCCAATACTGGGAACGCCGTAGATTCTATAGGCTTTTATGAGTTTTGGCTTAATTTACGAAGCACGGACTCTATTTCACCTAACACAACGTATATAATATGTGATAAAGATGCAGACGCAGCGATAGTAAATGCCGCAAGCTTCACGCATGAGTTTTTAAGTAATGGCGACGACGGTTATAAGTTGGTAAAAGGAGGGACATTCACAGACTTAGATGCAGATGGAGATACAGACCGTTATGAGATGGCTAATTTTACCGTGGTAGATGTCTTAGGAGATTGGCAAGGTAGACCATCAGGCGGATGGGATGTAGCTGGTGTAACTGCTGCAACAAAAGATAGAGTTCTAGTTAGAAAGCCTGCCTATGGTGGTAATTCTGATTGGACCATCTCAAGAGGTACTGATGCCATGAACAGCGAGTGGGTAGTAAAAGCAAATGAAGACTGGACTAATCTTGGAAAGCATTCTTCAGATTGTCATCCACCAGTTGCGACTGAGCCTTCTACGGCTGCAGCAGATCCTACTGCAGACCAAGTAGATGTTATCTCTCTCTTTAGTAATGTATACACAGATGTTGCGGTTACCACTTGGAGAACAGGATGGTCTGCGGCTACACTTACAGATACTACTGCAGCTGGAAACGATATTAAACGATATACTGATTTAAATTTTGTTGGTATAGAAACGACAGGCGGTAATTCAATAGACGCTAGCGGAATGAACTACTTCACGTTTGATGCTTGGACTCCTAATGCAACGAGTTATAGAATTAAATTGGTAGATTTTGGTCCTGACAATGCTTTTCAAGGCGGAGATGATGTTGAACACGAACTTACTTTTGACATGCCAGCACAAAGCACTTGGACAAACCATACAATTGATATTAGTGATTTTACGAATCTAACAACTAGAGCTAATATTTCTCAATTAGTATTTGCTGCCGCGCCAGCAGGTGGAGCTACTTTGTTCTTAGATAACATATACTTCTCTAGAGACCCTGTGTTGGTTTACAATGTTGCAGACATTGCAGACATCGTAGGTTTAGATGCAGATTTCTCTCCAGTCAATTTAGATACACTTTATGAGGTAACGGGTATCGTTTACGGTATAGATTACCAAGGTGGAGATGACCTTACTAAAACTAACGCTGCATTTACTCTTATAGATGCTACCGACGGTGTTGGTGTATTTGCTAGAGGTTTGGACTACGTGGTAAAAGAAGGAGACGAAGTTACTGTTAAAGGTACATTAGATTTCTTCCGAGGTCTTACGCAAATAGCTGCTGACTCTATTACAGTAGTAAGTACTGGAAACGCTATTAACGATCCTACAGATGTTACTTCTTTATCTGAAGATACAGAGTCTGATCTTGTTAAATTTACTAAAGTTTGGGTTGCAGATACTGCTGACAAAGTTTGGCCAAATAACGGTAACATAGATATTACAAACGGTACCGATACCTTTGCTGTAAGAATAGATGGCGATACAAAAGGTATAGCCGGAAAAACAATCGAGTTTGATACAATGAATATAGTTGGTCTTGGTGGTCAGTTTGATGGTTCAGCTCCATATAATGAAGGATACCAGTTATTCCCTAGAGATTCAAGTGATATCTCGGAGTGGGTAAACATGACAAGCGTAAGAAACGTGTCTATACAAACTAGCGTATATCCTAACCCAGCAAGCGACAATCTTACAGTAGTAGGTAGTACTAAGTGGGAAAGCTTTGTTGTGTATAGTATACTCGGTGGCGAAATGGCTGCAGGTACACTAAACAACAACAACCTTTCTGTTGCAAACTTGAATAACGGTACTTATATCATTAAGCTTGTAGCTGGTGAGCAAGTAGGTGTTGCTCGATTTGTAGTAAGCAAGTAATACGTACTTCTTTCAAGAATTCAAAAAGGGCTGCGCTTATTAGTGCAGCCCTTTTTTATATCATTTTTTCCCAAATGAATGTTTGGTAAGGGAGATAATAGACCTATCTTTGCAGTCAATTATCGCGGGATGGAGCAGTGGTAGCTCGTCGGGCTCATAACCCGAAGGTCACAGGTTCGAGTCCTGTTCCCGCAACTAAAAAAAGCCTTTCGCATCAGCGGAGGGCTTTTTTATGCTTTCTATTTGAGATAAATATTATCCAAAAGTCTTACCCCTTCGTATTCTACCACGGTAAGTAGGGCTATTTCGTTTGCCGAGTCCAATGTTTGAACCGGATCTAGTGTTGCTGTATCAACAGCTAGCAAGTAGTCAATATGTGCTCCTTTCTGTGCTTTGATAAATTGCGTTGCTTTGGCAATAGCTTTGTGCAGCTCCATCTCTTTCACATCTTCTTTTGCTTGTGATATTGCGCGGTATATAAATGCCGCATTTTGCCGTCCCTTTTTACTTAGTCGAATATTTCGTGAGCTCATGGCCAACCCATGAGGTTCTCGATAAATGGGTGTTATGCGTATTTCCACAGAGGAGTTGGTTATTGCTGCCAGTCTCTGAGCCACTACGGTTTGCTGAAAGTCTTTTTGACCAAAATATGCCCTGGTGGGCGATAGAAGCATAAAAAAGCGATGTAAGACGTTGCAAACGCCTTGAAAGTGCCCAGGCCGACTTAACCCCTCAATCTTATGGTCTAGTCCATCTATGGGAAACTCTTGCTGTTGGTAAGTGTCTGGGTATATGTCCTCATAATCTGGCAAAAATAGAATGTCGCATCCCTGTTCAACGAGTAATTCTATGTCATTTTCTATAGGTTTGGGGTACGTTTCTAGGTCTGCAGCTTCTCCAAACTGAGTGGGGTTTACAAATATGCTGCACACCGTTACAGTGTTTTCTGCGACACTCGTATTTATTAGGGAAGCGTGGCCTGCATGCAAGGCTCCCATTGTAGGGACAAACCCTATCGTGACTACTGGATTATTCTTGCGTAAAGCGTTTAGGTGCTTTATTAGCGTTTCAGATGTCTTTATTACATGCATATATATACGATAAAAATACTACAAATACAATAGCTGCGGGTGATTATTATCAATATACACCGCAGTATCTTTGCAATTGTAAAACATTAAGACGTTCCATGGATAATACACAAGAAAGAAAAAAAATTCTATTTATCTCCTCAGAGATGAGACCGTTTTTAGATGGGGATACTCCATTGGCAGAAATCGCACGATATTTACCACAAAAAATTCAAGAAAAGGATAATGAAGTTCGCATACTCGTTCCTCGTTTCGGAGTGATCAATGAACGCAGAAACAGACTTCATGAGGTGGTTCGCTTATCGGGCATGAACATTACGATAGATGACAACGACAATCCACTTACTATCAAGGTAGCATCCATTCCTAACACGAAAATGCAGGTGTATTTTTTAGATAACGAAGACTTCTTCCACCGTAAGTTTGTATACAACGATGAGAACGAAGATTTCTTTGAAGATAACGATGAGAGAACGATTTTCTTTTGCAAAGGTGCGCTAGAGACAGTAAAAAAATTGGGCTGGTACCCAGATATCATTCACTGCCAGGGTTGGATGACAAGTCTTATTCCGCTATACCTAAAAACATTGTATAAAGACGAACCCGTATTTTCGAATGCGAAAGTTATTTATTCGGTTTATGAAAATGACTTCAAAGAAGATTTAGGTGCAGACTTTATGCGTAAAGCGAGCCTAAACTATATTGAGGACGAAGAACTTCAGCCATTTTCAAAAGCAGATTGCACAAGTATGCACATGGGAGGGGTTGCGCATGCAGATGCTATTGTTAAGTGCAACGACATCTCAGATGAGGTAAATCAAAAGATTGACTCTACAAGCAAACCGGTACTTAACCATACGGAAGACAAAATCGCAGACAACTATTTGAATTTTTATAATTCGCTGTTGGCTGGTAAAGTTGAATAAAAAGAAGTGAACAATACAGTAATAAATAAAAGAAGTAAGGGGTTGTTGCCCCTTTTCTTTTTGCTCGCTTTTGGGGCATGTAAAAAAGAGTCCACAGATATTGGCCTTGATTTAGTTGGAAAAGATGTGTTAGAAAAGGCAGAAAAAAGCATATTTACGCAAGCTATATGCCGCACTGTTGCAGATGATACCACGCGCACAGACATACTTTCTTCGGGCCTTTTCGGCATTGTAAATGACCCCATTTTAGGTGAAAGTAAGGCCAGTCTTATTATTAACCCAAGAGTTACAGAAACAGGCTCTGGTTCTGTAGGTAAAGTTGCAGACTCCACTAAGCTTATACTAAAATTTGACATTGATCAAGTAGTAGGGGGAAGCCCATATAGATTGCTACTAGGCGAGGCAGATGCAGCAATTACGTTTGATATTTACAAAATGGGAGAAGGTATTCCAGACACCGTTGAGAATACATACAGACCTATATTAGGAGATAAAATTGGTGAGTATTCTGGCAGTTTTGATTTTAGCAACAAAGAACGAATCATTGAAGAAGATACATTCACTGTAACACCCGAATTGATTGTGACGTTGGACAATCAACTTGGAATTGACATTTTAGGACTTGCAAAGATTGATAATGAAGAATTGGAAACGGTTCTTAAAGGGATCGCACTGGTACCAAGAGAAGTGGTTTCGGGTGCGGGGCTTATAACCGCGTTTGAAACTAAAACATCGTCCTCGAGGGTAGTGATTTTTCATGACTCCACAGAGCTGTCAATACCGTTAGGGGTTAATTCTAAAAGAGCAAATTATTTTGAAACTATACCCAGTGCTGCAGTAAATGAACAACTTACGGGATCTGGGCATTTCAACACTACGTACGTGCAAAGCCTGAGCGGTACAAAAGTGAAAGTAGAGTTTCCTGAATTAAATGATTTCATTAAACGAGACGATCGTATAGTCATCAATGAGGCACACATTTCATTTTTATTAGAAGACGGTTCTGTTACAGAAGAGACTTTTAATGAACCACCAAGACTATTGTTATACGCGGTAGATTCTGTATCTGAGCAGACCGCATATTTCGAGGATTTGTTAGACTTTCAATTGGGTCAAACCTTAAATTACGGTGGGACATATTTATCCTCTTCTAAGAGTTATGACTTCCGGTTTAATAGATTTCTACAAAGATTGGTAGATGATTATCGGCTTAAAGGGGTCGATAATTTTAAGGGTTTCTACTTAAGAGTACCGACAGATTCTCCAATTGTGCCACACCGTGCCGTGCTCAACACAGATACAACGCAGCGGGCGATCAAACTTTCTGTAACATACACAAAACTCAATTAGCATCAATCTGTTTTAAGCAATACCAATGTCAGACCTTAAATTAGTCGGAAAACAACACCACGCCCACAAATCGGTGATAAAAGTGGGTAATGAGCTAGTAGGAGCCAAGGAGCTCTGTCTCATAGCTGGTCCTTGTGCAGTAGAGTCAGAAGAGCAACTGAATGAAATAGCCAAAGGCGTATCAGATTTGGGGGTTAAATTTATGAGAGGTGGTGCATATAAACCACGCACATCCCCATATGCTTTTCAAGGACTACAAAAAGAAGGGCTTAAGCTTTTAAAAAATGCATCAGACAAGTACGGGGTTAAAATAGTGACTGAAGTACTGGACACCACGCTTATTGAAGAAGTATATCCCTACGCAGACGTTCTTCAGGTAGGATCAAGAAATGCAAAAAACTATTCTTTCTTAAAAGAACTTGGAAAGGTAGACAAGCCAATCCTACTGAAAAGGGGAATGAGTAGCACCATAAACGAGTGGTTATTGGCAGCAGAGTATATCTTAATGGGAGGCAATGAAAATGTGATTTTGTGCGAAAGAGGTATCAGAACATTTGATACTTCCGTGAGGAACACCATGGATATAGCGGCTATCCCATTAGTAAAAGAATTAAGCCACCTACCCATCATAGCAGACCCAAGCCAAGGAACAGGGCAAAGAAGCCTCGTGACCCCCTTGTCTCTTGCGTCAATAGCTGCTGGAGCAGACGGCTTGATGATAGAGGTGCACAATGAACCAGAAGAAGCTCTTTCAGACGGATTCCAATCTATGTACTTAAATACTATGGGTGATATGATAAAGGTGTTAAGAGCACAAGCAGAACATTCTAGCAGAACCCTAAACCTGACCAAAGAGCCCCAAACAGTATGAATATAGCTATAATTGGAGCTACGGGAATGGTAGGCCGCACCATGCTTCAAGTATTAGAGGAGCGCGGTATAGAAATAGAAAATCTTTATCCGGTAGCAAGCAAGACTTCTTTAGGAACGAAAGTGGCTTATAGAGGCACTCTTTATGATGTATGCTTACTAGAAGATGCTGTAGAAAAAGACGTGGACTATGCACTTTTTTCTGCAGGAGGATCTGTATCATTGGAGTGGGCCCCAAAATTTGCCGCAAAGGGAATTGTGGTTATTGATAATTCCTCAGCTTGGCGAATGGACGACAACTGTCCGCTTGTTGTACCACAGATAAACCTAGACAGTATAGGGCCAGATAATAAGATCATTGCCAACCCAAACTGCAGTACGATACAGTTGGTCATGGCATTGGCTCCATTGCACAAAGCGTTTGGGATTAAGCGGTTAGTTGTATCTACCTACCAGAGCATTACCGGAACAGGAAAAGCGGCAGTAGAACAGATGGAGCAAGAGCGAAGAAACGGGGAGTCACACGAGATGGTTTACGCATATCCGATAGATAAAAATTGCATACCCCATTGTGATGAATTTTTAGACAATGGATATACAAAAGAGGAAATGAAACTGGTACACGAAACCAGAAAAATACTTGGCGTACCCGATCTTCCTGTTACTGCTACGGCAGTTCGAATACCCGTAGTTGGTGGCCATTCTGAATCGATTAACGTTGCATTTGAAAACGAATTTAACATGGCCGATATTACGTCACTACTGCAAAGGACCGAGGGAGTAGATGTAGAAGATGATATAGCCAACAACCTATATCCTATGCCGATAAATGCTCAGGGAAAAGACACCGTAATGGTGGGTAGAATAAGAAGAGACGAGTCCCAACCAAATACACTAAATATGTGGGTAGTAGCAGACAACTTACGCAAAGGTGCAGCTACAAACGCAGTTGAGATACTAGAACAATTAACAAAAAAATAAGATGCCAGCAGGATTTTACGCTATACCCGTTTCTAACGTTACAAGAGAAACCAATGATGCAGTAAGCATCACTTTTGACGTCCCATCACTTATGACGTCTCAGTACCACTATAAAGCGGGTCAATACCTTACCTTTAGCATAGTGATAAATGGGGAAGAGGTACGCAGATCATATTCTATGTGCAGTAGCCCAATTTCTGGTGAGCAGATAACTATTGCAGTAAAAGAGGTAGAGAATGGACGAATGAGCACATACTTGAATAGGAATGTGAAAGAAGGAGATATGCTAGACGTAATGCCTCCCATGGGTAAGTTCATACTAGAACCCAATGCAACTGCTGCAAACCATTACTTTCTTTTTGGGGGAGGAAGCGGTATTACTCCATTGTTTAGTATAATCAAAACCGCTCTGAAAGCAGAGCCAAACAGCAAATGCTACTTGGTGTATGCCAATAGAGACGAGGACAGTATCATATTCAAAGACGAACTTGAGGCTCTCGAGGCTGCTCACGAAAACTTAACGGTAATACATAGCCTAGACAACCCCAAAGGTGCTTGGATGGGCCATAGAGGCTATTTGACAAAAGAAACGGTGTCTGAGATTGTAAGACAAGAATTGGGGCTTAATTATCCGGTTGCACAGTACTATACATGCGGACCTGGACCAATGATGGATGTAGTAGTAGAAGGCTTGAAAACTATAGGAGTGCGAGATGAAAATGTACATACAGAGTATTTTACAGCTGTTGTCAAAAAAGATTCTGTAGAAGAAAGTAGTAGTGGATCTACAGAGGCATTAAACTATAGCGATGAGGTTGTGGAACGTACGATACAAGTAGAAGTATTTGGAGAGAAAAAAGAAATAACGGTAAAACCAGAACAAACCATACTGATAGCCACACAAGATGCTGGACTAGATCCTCCATACAGTTGCTGTGTAGGAGTTTGTACAACGTGTAGAGCAAAGCTGAGAAGCGGTAAAGCTTCTATGGAAGAAAGAGAAGGCCTTAGCGATACTGAAATTGACGAAGGATATATACTCACCTGCCAAGCTCATCCACTTAGCGATGATGTAGAATTAGTTTTTGAATAAAGGCTAAGCCGTAATTTTTACTTGAAAACCAGCTTCGATTTTCTTTATTGTCATACCCTCATCATAGTATATTCCCATATCGTGCTTTGGTATTTTGTAGTCATCATATCCGGCTTGTGCCATAAATAAACGCAAGTCTTTCTCCGTCTCAAAAGTCTCATTCTGATGCGATCGATTGCTCGCTTTTTCGACAACATTTTCAACAGATTTATAGTTCTCTAGCATAAGTTTAATCTTTTCTAGATAAGCATCATCTAAGTCTATAGGTACAGCAATAGTGATCACCTTTTTCTTGTTCTTAGTCATCCAAAACTGAGAACGACAAGAACTACTACAAAACTTAGCTGTTTTTCTGTTGGCTAGAAATGCTTGTTCACAGTTTTGGCATTTTAATTCTGAAGTTTTATGGTTTTGCTGAAAACTTTTCGTGGTACGGTAAAGGGACATTTGATGTTGCATGGGTCAAAAGTAGAGCAGCATGCCTTAACGTTTATTAACGCTAACACAGCGGAGACCAAAAATATGCACATAAAAAAGGACGGTTTACAGGTCCCAAACAGAGTGGCTACTCCTCATTAGGTAGTGTTTGATGTTGAGCCAAAACGCTATTACAAAGTAGATTATGACTGGACTTCCGAAAGTAAAAAAGGAAACATAAATAAAATATAGACGAATAGTACTGGACCTTATTCCGAACTTATCGCCCAAATATGAGCAGACCCCAAACGCATAATTTTCTATATTTTTTCTAATAGTATCCATTTCTAGCTGAGCAATAGTTTCTTCCCTAAACTACATTCTAGACAACGCTGAGGGGTACAATATGTTTTGTATAAATGTAGCAACGCTTGCGAAGTTAAAGCATTTTTACTATTCAAACCTTCATTTGCCCATCTAGATATGATGCTGTTTTTTTCTGAAGGGATAGAATTTAGGTAATGGATAGCCCGGTCTGTAGCCATATCTATTCTCTCTTTTTCGTAAAAGAATACAAAGGGCACTATGGCGTTTAGAAACAAGTGATTTACAACACCCGAAGAAATGGACTTACTTTTACTAGCAGAACTTTTATTAAAGGTATAGTGAGTGTCCCAATATTCTGACAGTGTAAAGTGTAACATCTCTTTTACTGACTGTACGGGAGGTAATTGGAGTACGTGAGCAATAAACTGGGGCACATGATGAAAGAATGCGGCGAGCTGTGCCAGTTTTACAGTAGGCAGATTTAGGGGTCTCATTCTGCCAGTTTTTAGTTTAGTTGTGACACTTGATAATCCGTATTTTCTTTTTAAGAATCGCCATTCATTTTTCAACGCTGTATGGTAGTTGTCTTCTTTAGACTGTTCCAATAAACCGGATATGCCGAAGAAAAGCGCCTCTAACTGAAAGAGAGAGGAATGATGCTTCTGTACTAAGTCGTATGTAATTTCTTGGGCAATTTCCTCAAAAGCTTGCGTATTGGTCGGCATACCAAAACTACGTACGATCGCTGTAAAAAAGGCTTGATTCCAATTGCCATTAGATGAAGCTAAATAGGTATGAAATAATGTACACCGTGCTTCTAGTCGCTCTACGATCATTCTGTCTATCCACATGTTGATATCGAGAGGGCTAAGCGTAGGCAGTTGCCGTTCACACGGGATAAATGCTTTATTGGCGATTAGATTACGATATTTATGCAAGGCAGATTGGTTGATAAATGTGCCAATCGCTATGGTGGGAATTTTGGTGCCGTCCTTTCTATAGGAATCCTTACTTACTGAGTAGCAAACATGCAGTACCACGGTATTAAAAGCGTGGTCCTCATGATGACCGTGTTGCTCCCATTCACGACTATCTACGTGAATTTCTACAGCGCCATAATGTGTGGTGTTCGCTATTCGAATTTCTGCCCGTTCAAAATCGGGTCCGTTGCTCCTATTGAGGTAGCCTTGTTTTATTATTTGTATGACAGATCCATCCGTGGTTATTAGGGAGGTTGCATTGTACAACTGATACTCCCATATAAACTGGAGAAGATCTTCATTGTACCCAAAACTCATAAATGTGCAGTGTGTGGCGCCGTCTCTAGCGCTAGCTCTTTAGTTTTAGCTCTTGCTGCTTCTGCAAAATTCTTCCCACTACTTGCGTATATTATACCGCGCGATGAGTTTATAAGTAAGCCTCCATTTTTAGTTTTCCCGTTTTCACAAACCTCTACAGCACTTCCTCCTTGAGCACCCACCCCCGGTATCAGCAAGAAGTGATTTGGGACAATTTTACGTATCTCTTTTAGTGCTTCGGCTTTTGTTGCACCTACCACAAACATTAGGTTATCCATAGAACCCCAACGGCTTACGCGTTCCAATACCGTTTTATACAGAGGGGGGTCGTAGCGAGTATTGGTTTGAAAGTCTAGACTTCCTTTGTTTGAGGTAAGTCCAAGCACAATTGTGATTTTATTGTCAAATTTCAGAAAGGGCTCTACGCTGTCTAGCCCCATGTATGGGGCTACGGTGATCGCATCAAAGTCCATTGTTTCAAAGAATGCTTTAGCGTACATCGTGCTGGTATTTCCTATATCTCCGCGCTTAGCGTCGGCTATACTAAGTACATTGCTTGGTAGCATCTCTCTTGTTTTCTCGAGCACTCGCCACCCGTCGCTGCCCAGCTGCTCGTAGAAAGCAGTATTTAACTTGTAGGATACAGCGTATTCTTGAGTTGCTTCAATAATCGCTTTGTTGAAATCAAGAATTCCTTGTGCATTTTTCGAAATACCGTCAGGAAGTTTCGTAATATCCGTATCTAAACCAACGCACACGTAGCTTTTTTTAGTCTTTATTTCTGAGATTAACTGGGACACATTCACTCTTCAAAAAAAAGTAAAATAGTGTGTATTTTAAGAATTATTTACATTTACCACCCAAAATGAAGAGGTTTTTAACATTAGCGATTATTACTACCGCATTGCTCAGTTCTGCCACAGCCCAAGATCAGGGTGTGTTTAGTGGAAATTTACAGTCAAATTTTAATGTGTTTTTAAAAGATTCATTAATTGGAGCCGTAGAAGGAGCATCTCCTCAATATGGCAAGCAAATCAGTAGCTCGGAGTCTTGGCTTTTTCTTAATTATGATATTAAAGGGTGGCACTTTGCAGCAAGGTATGATTTATTTAATAACAGCAACCTTCTGAATCCCGCCGATGCCTATTCAGGTCAAGGACTGGGTTTTTGGCAAATAAAAAAAGAGGTAGGTGATTTAGAAATAACGGCAGGATCATTTTACGATCAGTTTGGTTCAGGAGCGGTTTTTAGAGCCTTTGAGAACAGGCTTATAGGGATAGATTATGCAATGGAAGGTGTACGTTTGAAATATAAGGTAGCAGATGATTTTGTAATAAAGGCCTTTACGGGCAAGCAAAAAGGCGGATTGGATAGACGGTTTGAAACGTCTCCACAAATAGTAAAAGGCATAAATGCAGAAAAGGGATATCTATCGGACAAGGGATCCGTATTAAACGTAGGGGTTTCTGCCGTAAACCGGACCCTCAATGAAAATGCCTACTCTAAATTGGTAACAGAGATACAGGGCCTAGGTCTGAGCCAGGAAGACGGCTTCTACCCGAAGTATAATACCTACCTTATGAATGGGTATTTTAACGCCTCAGTTGGGAATTTCGGTTTCAATGGAGAATTGAATTATAAAACGGCGGAGCCTATAAAGGACAATAGAGATAGCTTGATAAACGGGAGCGGTAATCTTGCTATTCTCGGCGTAAGCTACTCTAAAAGAAAATTGGGTAAAAGTAAAAAAGGTGGTCTAGGTGTAAATCTACAATACCGTAGGATAGACAATTTTGCTTTCAACGTAGATCCATACTCACAACTTTCGTTACTTCAAGGATTGCTCTCCTATCAACCATCACTTAGCCGCCAAGCTAGCTATAGATTGCTAGCACGCTACCAAGCTCCTGCCCAATTTACGGGCGAGCAAGGGGTACAGGCAGAGGTCATTTACTCACTCAATAAAAAGACCAATGTTACTGTAAATTTTTCTGACATCACAGATCTCAATGGAGCGCAGCTGTTTAGAGAGCAATTTGTTCAAATAGAGCACAAAATAAATAAGAAGTGGAAAGGAAAACTTGGTTTGCAAATGGTAAACTATAACCAAGAGGTGTATGAGGTGAAGCCGCTTGGTAAAGCAGATGAGGTAGAAACATTTACCCCATTTGGAGAAATTACTTACAAAATAAACAGGAAGAACAGTTTGCGTTTTGAGTCACAAATGCTGCTTACTAAGCAAGATCTTGGGAGCTTCTACCACGGCATTATAGAGTGGAATAATTCGCCAAAGTTCTCAATCGCTATAAGCGATATGATAAACACTAACCCAGTGAGAATAGTAAACGTTTCTTTAGCAGATCAAGTGTTGCATTATCCAAGTGTATTTGTAAAATACAATATCAAAACAACTTCGTTTACAGCTGCGTACATAAAGCAGGTAGAAGGTGTTGTTTGTACAGGAGGTGTATGTAGACTAGAACCAGCATTTAGTGGTTTGCGGTTTACATTATCTACGCAGTTTTAAAACACCTACTGTTTCAGAATAAAGGCTTGCTCATCGTAGGTACGGGTAAATTGTAAATGCATTGCTTTTGCTTCATTTTTGTCATTTGCAGAAGCAGTTACAACCCTATACAGTCCGTTTACAGATGCAATAACGGCATCAGTGCCTCTGTCTTTCATCTTGAGAAGCAATCTGTCGGCATTAGATTTAACACCAAAACTACCTATCACTAGCAGGAAGCGGTTGTTTAGGTTAACGTCGGTAGAGCCAGAGATTACTATGTTTGGATTTTCGCTAGGTATATTTACAGGCAACTCAACTACGGGCGTTTCTTCACTTACAAAATCTAGGGTATCCTCTATGTTTTCATAATCTGTGTCATAGTTTATTTCCTCTTCTTCAACTTGGGTTATGGTTGTTTCGGTGTCTACAACCTCCGGAGTTTCTGTAGGAATAAGTTCGTTTGCTGTTGCAGTATTAATCTCCATCGGTTTGAAAAATACAAACCAAATAAAGCCACTGCATGCCAAACTATATAGAAACCACTTCATAAAATTCATGGTACAAAAGTAAATGCATAGTCCCAACAAAAGCAAAAAGCCCTGCACTTTCGTGCAAGGCTTTCAAGTATTATTAGTATTGAAGACTATAGAGCGGCAGCAAATCTACTAGCTATCTCATCCCAATTTATCACATTAAAGAATGCTGATACGTAATCGGGTCTTCTGTTTTGGTAGTTAAGGTAGTATGCGTGCTCCCAAACATCTAGGCCTAGAATAGGAGTTCCTCCACAGCCTATTCCTGGCATTAATGGATTATCTTGGTTTGCAGAAGAACATATCTCTAGCTTACCGTCATTCGCACATAGCCAAGCCCATCCAGAACCAAAACGAGTACCTGCTGCAGTACTAAAAGCTGCTTTAAATTCGTCGAAACTACCAAAAGCAGAATCAATAGCAGCTGCTAAATCCCCTGTTGGATTACCTCCACCATTCGGGCTCATTGCCGTCCAAAACTGGTTGTGATTGTAGTATCCACCACCGTTATTTCTTACCGCATTGTTGCTCATATCCATTTCCTTGCAGATGTCTTCTATGCTTTTGCCTGCTAAGTCTGTACCTGCTATAGCTGCATTGAGCTTAGTAGTGTATCCGTTGTGGTGTTTGGTGTGGTGTATTTCCATAGTACGCGCATCTATGTTTGGCTCTAGTGCATCGTGTGCGTATGGTAGTTGTGGTAATTCGAATGACATAATTGTTCTAATTTCTTAAGTTTAAGTTCAAATTTACATCTAGAACATCAGAATAGTAAATTTGTTTAACTAAAATGGAATTACAAGAAGCGATAGCAAGCCGCAGGGCTATATTTCCCAAGCAGATGAGCGGCAAACCTGTGCCTCAAGATGTAATAGATAAAATGCTAGAATTGGCAAACTGGGCACCCACACACCGCAATACGGAGCCGTGGCGTTTTAAAGTGTACGCAGGCACATCAATGAACGCATTGCTAGACCAATGTAAAGACTGCTATGTAAAAAGTACTCCGGCAGATAAGTTTAAAAGCGTAAAAATAGAAAAGATAGAAGAACGAAAACAGCAAGTAAGTCACATCGTAGCTATCTGTATGCAGCGAAACGAAATACTCCCCGAGTGGGAAGAAATAGCTGCTACTGCAATGGCCGTGCAAAACATGTGGCTAGTATTAGGTGAAACCAACACCTATGGTGGCTACTGGAGCTCACCGGCGTATGCTATGGGAGAAGATTTTAGGCAATTTTTACAGCTAGAAGACGACGAGCATTGCTTGGGCTTTTTCTATGCAGGAACGATAGACAAAGATGCTATAAACGGCGGTGGCAAGAGAGGGGATTGGAGGGAGAAGGTTAGGTTTGAGGGATGACATTAGATAGTAGTCTCAGGCGATACGTGTTTTTTGAGCAACTTATAGGCTATGCAATAAGTTCTGTTATCGCATTTAGCAGAACTAAAGCAGAGTTGTTCAAGCAACAGCCCTAAACACTTGACTAAAAACTTTAAATCAGTACTATATTTGCCCAATGTCTTCTAGACTCCATATATACAACACGATTACCAAGCAAAGCGAAGAGTTCAAACCCATAGAACCGCCTTTTGTGGGAATGTATCTATGTGGTCCCACTGTTTATGGAGACCCACATTTGGGGCATAGCCGCGGTGCGGTTATGATGGATGTGCTGTTCAGATACCTTACACACTCAGACTATAAAGTTCGCTACGTGAGAAACATCACAGACGTAGGTCATCTACTCAACGATGCAGATGAAGGTGAAGATAAAATAGGAAAGATTGCCAAAGCTAACAAGGTAGAACCCATGGAAGTGGCTCAGCAATATACCAACGCCTATCACCAAGCTTTACAAAAAATGAACGTACTCCCTCCAAGTATAGAGCCTAGAGCGAGTGGTCATATCATAGAGCAGATAGAGATGGTTTCAGAAATCATAGAAAATGGTTTTGCTTATGAGAGCAACGGGTCCGTATATTTTGATGTATTAAAATATGCAGAAACAAATGATTACGGTAAACTTAGTGGTCGAAAGATAGAAGATTTAATAGCAGGAGCTGGCGAAGAGCGCCGAAGCCTAACAGGCCAAGAAGAGAAGAAAAACCCCAATGACTTTGCTCTTTGGAAGAAGGCTACACCAGAGCACATTATGAAATGGAATAGTCCGTGGAGTGAAGGGTTTCCCGGTTGGCATATAGAGTGCTCAGCCATGAGCGACAAGTACTTGGGAAAGCAATTTGATATACACGCAGGAGGAATGGACTTGCTGTTTCCGCACCACGAGAGTGAGATGGCACAGAGTCATTCTTGCGGAAGGTCTACGCCCAACTATTGGATGCACAACAATATGATCACCATTAACGGGCAGAAAATGGCCAAAAGCTTAAATAATGGTGTTTTGATAGAAGAACTCTTTAGCGGAGATCATCACTTGCTAGAGCAAGCGTACACGCCAATGACACTGAGGTTTTTCTTGCTGCAGGCCCACTACCGCAGTACCCAAGATTTTAGCAACGAGGCACTACAAGCAGCAGAAAAGGGATACAAACGCTTGATGAATGCCGCTTCGAAAACAGAGACCTTACCTACTTCAGACGTTAGTACCATGAATATAGCTGAATGGAGCGAAAAGCTCTACGCTCAGCTGAATAATGACCTTGCCACTCCACAGGCAATAGCAACACTTTTTGAAGCTGCAAAATGGATAAATGAGGTAGACGCTAAGAAGATGAAAATCGCAGCAGCAGACAAGGAGTTGCTACATACTACATTTCATAACTTTACTTTCCGTATTCTAGGACTAGCATCTGAAGATGCGGGAGACAACGAAGCCATGGATGGCGTTATGAATATGGTACTAGACATACGTAAATCTGCCAAAGAAAACAAAGACTGGACAACTGCAGATAAGATTCGCGATGGTTTAAAAGAAGCGGGCGTAGAGGTAATGGACGGTAAAGAGGGAAGCACTTATAAATTGAACCAATGAAAACAGTAACTAAAATAGCAGTTCTATCTTTTCTGCTTTTAGCCTTCTCTGCTTGCTCCAATTCTACTACGACCGAAACAAAAAAACCAAGTAGGCCAAGCAAAGCGTCCACTGAGGTACTGTTTGATGCCGATAGTGCATACCAATATGTACAAGAACAAGTAGATTTTGGACCGCGTGTGCCGGGTACTGCGGCTCATGCTAAAACAGCCATTTACTTGCAACAGAAACTAGCACGGTTTTGCGATACAGCTTTCACGCAGTACGGTACCATGCCTACAGGCAGAGGAGCTAATGTAGCCATTAAGAATATTATAGGGTCCGTAAACCCACAAAAAACTAAGCGAGTATTGCTGTGTGCCCATTGGGATACGCGTCCTATGGCAGACCAAGATAAAGAGGATCCCACTACTCCTGCAGACGGTGCCAATGACGGTGCCAGTGGGGTGGGTGTACTCATAGAAATTGCTCGTCAGTTACAAGCACAGCGACCAGATGCAGGTGTAGACATTGTGTTGTTTGATGCAGAAGATATGGGCGATAGCCGAGGTGCTCCTTCTACGTGGTGCTTGGGCTCTCAGTATTGGTCTAAGACACCACACAGACCCAACTATGTAGCCCGTTTTGGCATATTGCTAGATATGGTAGGAGCAGAGAATGCAACGTTTGCCATAGAAGGGAACTCGTGGCAATATGCTCAACCGTATGTCAAAAAAGTTTGGAATACCGCATTGAGCTTAGGTCATGCAAATCATTTTGTAAATTATAAGGGAGGTGAAATACTAGACGACCATTTTTTTATAAATACGATACGCGGCATACCTACGCTAGATATTATACAATATGATGCAGCTTCGGGCGCTGGTTTTGGAGATTATTGGCACACACACGATGACAATATGAGCGGCATCAATAAGAACACGCTAAATGCCGTAGGAAAAACGGTATTTAAGGTGGTGATGGATTTGTAGTTTTTATATCAACTCAATCGTACCCTTTTCTATACCAAAATCTAGCCTCTTATTATTACAAAGGCAATATAGCCAATGTAGCAAGTTAAGAAAAGTATTCCTGTAGGTTTCCCTATTTGCATTTTACCTTTTTTGCCTATCATTATGCTCAGGATAATAAGGCAAGACGCGACAATAAGCACAATAACGTCTGTGTTGATGGCTGGGTCGTATTTCATTGGATTGATGATGGCACTGAGACCAAGTACCCATAGTAGGTTGAAAATATTGGAACCAATTACGTTAGCGATTGCAATATCTGTATTTTTCTTATAAGCTGCCATAGCAGAAGTAACCAATTCTGGTAGCGATGTGCCTATGGCTACTACTGTAAGACCTATCATATTTTCACTCAGACCAAACTCTTGTGCAATGGCTACAGCTCCATCCACTACCCATTTTCCTCCTAAAAAAAGTCCGGTCATTCCGAGTAGAACAAATAGGATAGACTTGCCCATGAGCAAGTCCTTTTCTGGAGCATCCTCTATCATATCTGTCCTTCCTCCGCGAGCAAGTTTGATGATGTACAATATGAAAAGTCCAAAGAAAAAGAGAAATATAACACCATCAAATCGACTGATCATATGTCCATATTCTGGATAAAAGATTGTAGCATTGGCTGCAAAGGCAACTATCAGCAGTGCCAGCATTGAGTACGGTATTTCAGAGAATAAGGTGCTCTCTTTTATTTTGAGCGGGAAAATACAAGCTGCTATGCCGAGTATCAGTAATACATTGGCGATGTTAGATCCTATTACATTGCCAATTGCAATATCAGAGGCGTCGGAGGCACTTGCCAGAATATTTACAATCAACTCTGGCATACTTGTACCCATACTTACTATGGTAAGGCCTATGACTAGGTCGGATACGTTGTATTTTTTGGCAATAGAAGCAGAACCAGCAACCAACCAATCAGCCCCTTTAACTAGAGACACAAACCCAAGGATAAAAAGTAGGTAGATAAACATTCAGGTGCAAATATGTCGAAATTTCTTTGGTCGACAATTTTTGCTCTTCGTCTAAATTACGGACAAATTTATTTTGGGTTAATATCAAACCAAACAATACATCATACGTTTGTGATAACAAAAAGAAAATATGAGAGGTCCCATATTAGTCACCCTATTACTGCTTACGATTTTGGGTTTTGCACAAGATTTTACCATAAGCGGCCGAGTGAAAGACGCATCAAATGGAGAAACGCTGCTGGGCGCCACCATATTAGTAGAAGGTGGAGGCGGTGCTATCACCAACGAATACGGATTTTATTCCATAACCTTGGATGCCGGCACGTATACTGTTACGTATAAGTACTTGGGTTATAGCGATATAGAAGAGACAGTGGTTCTAAACGAGAATAAGACACTGAATATAGAGCTTGGCGAAAAAGCCAATGAGATAGGTACGGCTGTAGTAAGTGCAAAGGCGTTAGAGAAAAGAGTAGAGAACAAAAAGATAAGTGTTGTAAAGCTAGAAACCGCTAAAATCAAGGAAATTCCGGTGATTTTTGGTGAGGTTGATATCCTCAAAACCATAACATTATTGCCGGGTATACAGTCTGCAGGCGAGGGAAATTCGGGATTCAATGTGCGTGGTGGTTCTCAAGATCAAAATTTGATATTGCTAGACGAGGCAACCGTTTATAATGCCTCGCACCTATTGGGCTTTTTTAGTGTCTTTAATGGAGATGCAGTCAAAGATCTGGAGGTTTACAAAGGAGGTATTCCCGCCAAATATGGAGGACGTTTGTCGTCAATTGTAGATATTAAAATGAGAGACGGAAATGCCAAGAAATTTGCGGCCATCGGCGGTATTGGTACTATCTCTAGTAGGCTTACTTTGGAAGGACCTATTGTAAAAGACAAATCAAGTTTCATGATTGCAGGACGTAGAAGTTATGCAGATCTATTCCTGCCTCTGGCACCAGACGAAAGCATTCAAAACAGTAAACTGTTTTTTTATGATTTGAATTTAAAGGCGAACTATGAAATAAGCGACAAAGATAGAATATATGTGAGTGGATACTTTGGTAGAGATGTACTTGGACTTAGCGAGTTGTTCGCTATCAACTGGGGAAATGCCACTGCCACACTTAGATGGAACCATTTAGTTAACGAAAAGATGTTTGTCAATACCTCGTTAGTTTACAGCGACTTCAATTACGGGGTGGATATAAATTTTGCCGAAAATGCAAGTTTTGGACTGGATCAAGCGATTAATGACATCTATATCAAGTCAGACTGGACTAATTTTCTAAGTCAGAACAGTAAGTTAAACTTCGGAGGTCAGTTAATTTATCACCGTTTTAATCCAGGACTGTTTGCCGCAAACAATGAAGAGTCTGCTGTAGTTTTTCAAGAAACACAAATCGAAAAAAGGAAAGCATTGGAAAGCGGGTGGTACATAGATCACGAGTACAAACATAGCACAAGGCTAAATTTTAGGTACGGACTTAGATTATCTACTTTTAGCAATATTGGAGGCACAGAGTATGCCTATACCAAAAACCGTGAAACAAATGAACCCATAAGCGAGCTTACAGACACTACCGTATATGGTGCAGACGAGTTGTACAACACCTACGCGGGGTTAGAGCCAAGGGCATCCATAAGTTATAATCTTACCAATTCAATGGCACTCAAAGGGTCGTATAACCGCACTTTTCAGTACGTGCAGCAAGCTACTAATACATCTTCTTCTTTCCCTACGGATCAATGGTTTAGTGTAAACAAAAACATAAAACCACAGCGAGCAGATCAAGTTGCCTTCGGTCTTTTCAAAAACTTTGACAGCGGACTAGAAACGTCAGCGGAAGTCTATTATAAATGGATGAACAATCAGATAGATTACCGGGATAACGCACAACTGGCATTTAATGAAAACTTGGATGGCGAACTTCTTACGGGAGAGGGATGGGCATATGGCGCAGAGTTTTATGTGGCCAAAACAGAAGGCAATTCATCAGGATTTATTTCATATACTTGGGCAAAAACCATGCGTCAAATAAACGGTATAAGCGGTGACAATCCGTATGTAGCTGGTTTTGACAGAAGGCATAATCTATCGCTTGTCTTTACTCAAAAATTTAGTAAACGACTGTTAGCAACAGCTTCTTTTGTTTTTGCAAGCGGTCAGCCGCTTACCACTCCAGTAGGTAAATACTTTTATAACGGAGAGTGGCAAACCAATTATAACGATCAAGAAAGAAACAACTTTAGATTACCGGCCTACCACAGAGCAGATATAGGTGTTACGCTGAAGGGTAAGGAAAAACCAAACAAGCGATTAAAAAGCAATTGGAACTTCTCAGTATATAACCTGTACAATAGAGAAAACCCGTATGCACTTTACTTTAGGGAGTTAAACGATGCAGATTTAGACAAGTTTCCAGATGCGCAAGTTGGTAGTACGGCGGCACTGCAAACAACACTATTTAAAATAATACCTGCTATCACCTGGAACTTTGAATTTTAAGATATATTCTATGAAAAAATTAATAGCATACACTGTTGCGGCTATTTTATTTACTGCTTGCGAAAAGATAGTAGATATAGAAATACCCTCAGAAGAACCTCGCCTAGTTATAGAGAGTGAGATTTATAATATCAAGGACATTTGGAAAGTAAAGCTCTCTAGTAGCCAACCATACTTTGATCAAGACAGTGCCGAGGATGTATCTACCGCTTCTGTATTTATAACAGAACGTGGCGGCGATACAGTGTTCTTAAACTATAGTGATACAGGAATGTATGTATCTGCAGATAGTCATCAATGTATTGTAGGAAATACGTATGAACTAAACGTAGCCTATAAAGGGCAAGTGTACAAAGCAGCAGAAGAACTCCAAAATGCTTTACCTATCGATGAGCTTTTATCCTTCTTTTTGCCTCCAAACGACAGGTCTTTTCCTACCGGAAATTATGTTTTCGTACAAGGACAAATAGATAACACAAAGAAGAATTTTTATCTTTTTAAAACGTATAGAAATGACACACTCAAATCGAGCGATTTGGATAATGACGAGTTTGGGTCTGTATCTCTTCTCAATTCATTTTTTAATGTGAATGATATTTTGGGCGAGATTTCTAGAAACAAACTTCCAAGACCAATATTGTTTGATGTAGTAGAGAGCGATACCATTGACGTAGAACAATTTGCCATTACAGAGGAATATTTTCAATTTTTGTTTGATCTTAGTGCGCAACAATCAAGAAGTGGCAATCCATTTGATCCTCCCCCAGCCAACCCCAACAATAACATCAGCAATAACGGTTTGGGCTACTTCAGCGTCGTACATCTTGAGAAAAAAAGATTAGTGGTAGAGGAATAAAGCTTACTCGTTCCTCATCTTGTCGAGCAGCGTATTGAGTTGCTCATATTCGATATCGCTTAAGTTGCTATGTGCGTTGATGATCTCATCTATCAATTGGCTAAGTACGATGAGTATATCGATTCCCTCTTGTGTGAGTGAAATATCTACTTGGCGTTTATCGTAAGCACAAGCAGCACGCACTACTAGATTTTTATTGTTTAGTTTATCTACTAGTCTAGATGCGTTAGACATTTTGTCCACCATACGCTTGGCTATTTCGTTTATAGCAACTGCTTTTGGGTGTTGCCCTTTTAGAATACGCAACACATTGAATTGCTGTATGGACACGTTGTGCTTTTTTAATGCAGTATTCATAAGTCCGTAGATATGACTGTGCGTGTACGAGACATTAACAAACGCTTTCTCTGCTTGATTTTTAAACTTGTCTTGCCGTATGTGTTTTTCTAAGCTCATCAATTCTTTTAAACATACAAATATGCCAAATTGTTGCTAACTGGATTATTTTACTCGCGATTGTGGTCATTTTTTTCCTCAAATTGAATAAAACCATTCATTTTTGCAGCTGCAAATCAAAAGTATTATGATGTCAAGAGTATTCATCTTTGTTGTTTTTCTCCTTCTATTTTTCGCAATGGATATGTATGTTTTTCAGGGGTATAAATTATTGGTAAGAAGGTGGGCTCCGAATTATGGCATGCTGCTCAATATTTTGTATTGGGCCGTTCCTGTAACGCTATTGCTGCTTATCATTGGCACCTGGTTATTTTCTTCCGATCCCACCAAAAACGGAATAATGATGTGGTCCTCAAGCATATTGTTTGGCCTTTTCATTGCCAAGTTTGTATGGGTGGTGTTCATGGTATTAGACGATATCGTACGATTGGTTAAACTTGGTGGTCAAAAAGTAAAAGGAGATACGGAAGGCACGCACATAACGCGTTCTCGATTTATTATTACCACAGGTGCGTTGCTTGCTGGCACTGTATTTGGCACTATGCTATACGGCATTGCCAATGGAGCACACAACTACACGGTAATGCGTCGCAAGCTGAAGTTAAAGAAATTACCGAAAGCTTTTCAAGGGTTTAAAATCGTACAAATATCAGACGTACACTCAGGCAGTTTTTGGAGCAAAGAAGGCGTAAAACGCGGTATTCAAATGATACAAGATCAGAAGCCAGATGCTATATTTTTCACCGGAGACCTAGTCAATAGTAAATCCAGTGAGTTTGACGATTTTAAAGAAATATTTAGCAAGCTAGAGGCCCCCTATGGTGTATTTTCCGTACTGGGAAATCATGATTATGGAGATTACTACAGGTGGCCAGATAAATCGGGAGTAACCAAGGAGCAAAACTTACAAAAACTAATAGACCATCAAGCTGATATGGGGTGGAACCTTCTCATGAATGAGAGTAGAGTATTGGAAAAAGATGGCGAAAAAATCGCCGTATTAGGTGTAGAGAACTGGAGTGGACATCTCCGTTTTCCAAAATATGGCAAACTAAACGAAGCTTATGCGGGAGTGGCAGAGATAGAAAACAAATTGCTGCTGTCTCATGACCCAAGCCACTGGCGAGCAGAGGTGCTAAAAGACTACCCAGCTATAGATGCCATGTTTGCTGGTCATACGCATGGCATGCAGTTTGGTATAGACACCAAATATTATAAGTGGAGCCCTGTGAAGTACCAATACCCAGAGTGGGCAGACCTATACGAAGAAAACGGGCAATACCTCTATGTGAATAGGGGTTTTGGCTACCTAGGATACCCAGGTAGAGTAGGTTTCTTGCCAGAGATTACAGTGTTTGAGCTAGAGACTGCTTAGCGAACAGCAAAGCGAGCCTTCGCTTTTACAAGTTCTGTCAGGAATTCTGGATTATCTTCCAATTTGTTCCCTACTACCACTACATCTGCCCCAGCAGTAAATACGGTCTCAGCATCTTCGCGGGTTTTTATACCTCCACCTACTATTACAGGGGTATCTACTTCGTTTTTTACCGCAGCTATGAGTTGAGGTGATGCATGATGATGTGCGCCGCTGCCGCAGTCTAGGTAGATAAGTTTTTTGCCCAGCTGGCTACCCGCTAGTGCGGTAGCTGCCGCTATACCAGGTTTGTCTTGTGGTATAGGCGTAGTGCCACTGATGTAACTTACTGTTGTGGTCCTACCGCCATCTATTAAGATATATCCTGTAGCAAGTATTTCAAGTCCAGAGCGTTTTAATTTGTGTGCAGATTCTACGTGTCTGCCTATAAGCAAATCAGAGTTTCGTCCACTTATGAGGCTCAATAGTAAGATTGCATCTGCTTGATCATCGATCTGATTTGGACTGCCCGGGAAAATGATTAATGGCTTGTTTGTCCGTTTTTTTAATTCTGCAAGGCATGTTTTCATGCTTCCGTCTGTTACCAAACTGCCTCCTACAAATAAAAAATCTACTTGATCAAAATTTGGATGAAAAACAAGGGTATCCAACTGATGATCAGCTGATTTATCGGGGTCTATCAGCACGGCCACCATTTTTTGGTTGGCACGCATTTTTGCTGTTATTTTTTGTAATGTGCTAATAATCTTTCGGTTGTGAATGAGCGTGTAAAAAGTACAAACTCAATTCGGTTAAATCCTAATAAATTTTGTGATTTTATCTTATCAACACTGCAAATCTCTTAAAAATAAGTCAACCTAAAAATTTTGTTGTTGATGTGTGGAAAAGACAGACCGAAAGTTAATGTCACGCAAATGTATTTTTGATGCAAAACTCACTGTAAATTTTTTAGAGAAGATATGCGGTTGAGTCCTTGCCTTTTTTTTTAACAAGTATAAACCTTACGCAATGAGCCAAAAACCAAATTACAACAAAAACGCACTGAAATTTAAGCGTTTTAACACCAAAAACGGTGTAGCAGCAACAGACCTTTATGAGTACGAGTACAGAACATCTGTAATCAAGAACCCAGCTGGAGATGAAGTCTTCAAGATGGATAACGTCGAAGTACCTAAGGATTGGTCTCAAGTAGCAACAGACATTTTAGCACAAAAATATTTTAGAAAAGCTGGAGTACCCTTAGAGGATGGAACCACGGGTTCAGAAACCTCTGTAAAACAGGTGGCACACAGATTAGCTGACTGCTGGAAAACATGGGGTGAACGCTATGGTTACTTTGCTACAAAAAAAGATGCGCAAGTATTTTATGATGAGTTGGTATTTAGCATATTGGGTCAGATGGCAGCACCCAATAGCCCACAGTGGTTCAACACTGGTTTGCATAATTCGTATGGAATTACAGGAGGTCCGCAGGGTCATATGTTTGTAGACCCAGAGACAGGGAAAACGAAAAAAAGTACATCTGCCTACGAAAGACCTCAACCTCATGCATGCTTCATTCTATCTGTAAGCGATGATTTGGTTAACGAGGGTGGCATTATGGATCTATGGGTACGGGAGGCACGTATTTTTAAATATGGTTCTGGTGTAGGTACGAATTTTTCTAGTATTCGTGGTGCAAACGAAAAATTAAGTGGTGGAGGTAACTCTTCAGGCCTTATGAGTTTCTTAAAAATAGGAGATAGAGCTGCAGGGGCTATCAAATCTGGTGGTACAACGCGTAGAGCTGCCAAGATGGTTTGCCTAGACCTAGACCACCCAGAAATACTTGAATTTATCAACTGGAAAAAAGAAGAAGAAAAGAAAGTACAAGCATTGATAGATGCTGGATATGATTCTGGATACGAAGGGGAAGCATATGCTACTGTTTCTGGTCAGAACTCAAATAACTCGGTACGTATACCAAACAAATTTTTTGAAGCACTAAAAAATGATGGAGAGTGGGACCTTATCTCTAGAACCAACGGCAAACCAATAAAGAGTGTACCTGCTCAGAAAGTATGGGACGATATCTCATTTGCAGCTTGGGCATGTGCAGATCCAGGTGTGCAGTATGATACCACAATAAACGAGTGGCATACATGCCCAGAAGGAGGACAAATAAACGCGTCTAACCCTTGTTCGGAATACATGTTTTTAGATAATACAGCCTGCAACCTTGCATCGCTTAATTTAAGAAAATACTACAACGAAGAGACAAAAGAACTAGACGTAGAAGCAATAAAATACGCATCTAGACTTTGGACTGTTGTTCTTGAGATTTCTGTACTTATGGCTCAGTTCCCAAGTAAAGAAGTGGCAGAATTATCCTACCAATACAGAACTTTAGGTCTTGGATACGCAAACATAGGTTCAGTATTTATGGTAAGCGGTATAGCGTATGACAGTCCAGAAGCGTCTGCGATATGTGGTGCTGTTACAGCGATACTTACAGGTACTTCGTATGCTACATCTGCAGAGATGGCAAGCTTCCTTGGTACTTTCGAACAATACGATAAAAATAAAGAGCATATGCTACGTGTGATGAACAATCACAGATATGCGGCATATAACCTGGACGAGTATGATGGACTTAGCATCAAGCCAGTGGGTATAGATCCGGCATATTGCCCAGAGTACCTTTTAGGATCAGCTACTAGTACGTGGGATCAAGCGGTACAGTGGGGAGAGAAATACGGATACCGTAATGCTCAAACTACCGTAATAGCTCCTACGGGTACGATTGGTCTAGTAATGGATTGCGACACTACAGGTATAGAGCCAGATTTTGCACTTGTGAAATTCAAAAAACTATCGGGTGGTGGATATTTTAAGATTGTGAACCAATCAGTTCCGTTGGCATTAAAAAACCTTGGATACGAGGAAACGCAAATCAACGAAATAGTAAACTATGCGAAAGGATATGCAACACTAGAAAATGCTCCGCATATTAACCACGACACATTACGTGCCAAAGGATTTAAGTCAGAGGATTTAGAGAAAATAGAAGCTGGTTTGGCTTCTGCATTTGAAATCAGCTTTGCATTCAATCAGTGGGTACTTGGCGACGCCACTATGGAACGTTTAGGTTTCACATCTGAGCAGTACAACAAAGAAGGATTTAGTTTGCTTAGAGCTCTTGGTTTTAGCAAAAGCGAAATACATGAGGCAAACGATTTTGTTTGTGGCACGATGACCGTAGAAGGTGCGCCACATTTAAAAAACGAGCATCTTGCAGTATTTGATTGTGCTAATAAGTGCGGAGAGATAGGAGAGAGATACATACACGCTCACGGTCACATCAAGATGATGGCTGCAGCACAACCGTTCCTTTCCGGTGCAATATCCAAAACAATAAACCTACCAAATGAAGCTACGATAGAAGACATCAAGTCTTGCTACCAACTCAGTTGGGAACTTGGTACCAAAGCCAATGCATTGTACAGAGATGGTAGTAAACTATCTCAACCGCTAAGCAACAAGTCTGATGTAGAAGAAACAGAAGAAGAGGGTGCGATCTCTGCTGTAGATAATGCCCTAGCAGGAGCGGCAACACTTAGCATAGAAGAATTGACACAAGAGCAAGTGTTAGAAGCAGCCCAAAAAATACTCGACAATTCTAAGAGTACAGAATTTATGCGTCAATTATCAGGTATAGTTGAACGTAAAAAACTGCCTTGGAAACGAAGAGGTTTCACTCAAAAAGCGAAAGTTGGTGGTCAAACATTATTCGTAAGAACAGGAGAGTACAATGACGGAACACTCGGTGAGATTTTCATTGATATGCACCGAGAGGGAGCAACATTCCGTTCATTGATGAACTGTTTCTCTATAGCAGTGTCTATAGGCCTACAGTACGGTGTACCTTTGGATGAGTACGTGAGTAAGTTCACATTTGCTCGTTTCGAGCCAAGTGGTATGGTAGAAGGGCATCCGAACATTAAGAACTCTACTTCTATCATTGATTATATCTTTAGATTACTCGGTTTCGAATATTTAGATAGAACAGATTTGGTACATATCAAACCTACCAAAGAAGAAGCACAAGCCAAGGTAGAAGCAAAGCAGAACAAAATGTCTGACACGCCTAAACCAACGGTAAGCGTTACTTCTGCACCTACTGTTAAACCAGTATCTGCAGCACAGCCAGCGACAGCAGCTTCATTCTCTACACAGCAGCCTAAAGCTACCTCTGGGGATGCATTACCATGTACCAACTGTGGAAGTTTAGCACTTATCAGAAATGGTACGTGTCACCTATGTACAAACTGTGGTACTACTACAGGATGTAGCTAGATTTTAGAATCATACAAGTCAAAGGGCGGTCAATTGACCGCCCTTTTTTTATTCAGTTTTGTGTCAATAGCACAGGACCTCTGTCTTATAAACACCGGACACTATTTTCTTGTTGCTGTGAGTGCAAGCATAGATCTGAATCTACAGATCCGATCTTTCTTTTCTAGTAAAATAGTATTGCAGTAAAAAGAAATGGGATTCTAAGAAAATTGGGCAAATTACCGGTTCAGGTATTCTTTTACGGCAATTTCTAGGTTTTTGTACCATTCCATGCCAAAGGCACGTTCCAAAGCGGGCTTAGCAAACTCATATACTTTTATACCGTCCTCGGCTCCTTTTGTACATGCATCTACACAGATGCTCCAACGGTGATAGTTTAACGCATAGTACTCGTTGTATTTATCTATACGTATAGGGTATAGGTGGCAACTTATTGGTTTCTGAAAACCAAAATCGTGCTTTTTATTGGCTATCTCTACAGCACAGTTCAGTATACCGTCTTTTTTTACCACGAAAACACATTCCTTGTTTGGTTTGCAGGTTGTTACCATCATCTGATCAAAAGGATCGCGTTCGGCAAAACCATCTTTTTCCAAGGTTTCTAATCCTGTAGTATCCATTTCAGATACAATTTTCTCTAGGTTGGTCTCTATTATTTCAAGTTCTCCATCGTCTAGTGGAGCTCCTGCGTCCCCTTCTATACAGCATACTCCTTTGCATGCAGATACATTACATGCAAATGCTTTTTCTACTACATCTTCAGATACCAGACAGTTGTCTACTTTTATCATTATCTACTTGCTCTCGAGGTATGCTTTGTAGCCCAACTCTTCTAATTTTTCTGCTTTGGCAAGTACAGATGTTTCCATAGTGTCAGTAAATGCACGTACGTTTTTCTGTACTTCAGCATTGTGTGCACCGATCATTTTGGCTGCAAGTATCCCTGCATTCTTTGCTCCGTTTATGGCCATAGTTGCTACAGGTATACCTGGAGGCATCTGTACAATACTATAGAGCGAATCTATACCACTCATGGTACTGCTTTTTATGGGCACACCTATCACAGGCAGCGGAGTAAGGGAGGCAACCATACCGGGTAGATGGGCTGCTCCACCGGCTCCCGCTATAATGCTTTTGTATCCTTTCGTATGAGCGTTCTTAGCAAATGCATACATTCTATCTGCGGTACGGTGTGCAGATACTACGGTGAGGTCAAAAGAAATACCGATTTCTTCCAAAACTTTGGCTGCTTCGGCCATTACGGGTAGGTCTGAGTCGGAACCCATTATGATTAATACATCTGCCATGGTACAAAGGTAACTTTATCAGTGCGATCATAAAAGTGATTAGTCTTTGCCCAGTAGATTACCTGGTTTTATCAATGAATGATGACTAAATTTCAAGAAACTAACTTTTCATATATGATGCAAGCGATAATGGTGCATCCCGCATATTTTTTGGGTTTTACACCCCTATTACGGTTAGTATACTTTTCACCTTCTCCATCTTACGCACTACCTCGGTTCGTGTGTCTGCAAGTACGGTGAAGTGGCCCAGTTTTCTGTCGGGCGAAGTAGTGGTTTTGCCATACATGTGGATGTAGACCCCCTCCATAGCTAATACGTCATCAAGATTAGCAAGTTGGTATATGCCGTGTACATTTTGTGGTCCTACAATGTTGCATGTAGCAGCGGGTTTTACCAGAGCAGTACTGCCCAGTGGTTGCCCCAATAAGATACGGTTGAGCTGCTCGTACTGCGAGGTATAGCAAGATTCTATGGTATGGTGACCACTGTTGTGTGGTCGTGGTGCTATCTCATTTACATACATGCCTCCGGTAGCTTCTACAAATAGCTCTACAGCAAACAGTCCCGGGCTATCAAAAGCCTTTACGGCTTTGAGAGCAAGTAACTCACACTCCCGATTGGCAGTATCGTTCAGGCTACTAGGTGCAATGAGGTAGTCCATTAGGTTGCTGCGTGGGTCAAAAACCATTTCACATGGCGGATAGGTAGTGGTGCTACCGTCTTGGGCTACGGCTACTATCACCGATATTTCTACGGCGTCGTTGGCGAGTTTTTCGAGTACGTAGCCGTATTCGCTGGCTAGGCTTTCGTCTTTAGCGGTATGTAGATTGTTAAATTTTTGCTTGTTGAGCAATTGTACTCCTTTGCCATCGTACCCACCTTTGCGGTGTTTTAGTACAAATTTGTCCTCGTTCCAAGCGGCTACGCTTTCAGCAAGATTGTCTGTAGTGGCTAACTTAAACTCTAGAGTAGCTACTTTATGGTCCGCGTAGTATTGTTTTTGCAATCCTTTGTCTTGTATGATAGAGAGTACAGCTGGTTTTGGAAAAACGGGTGTTCCTTCTTTTTCGAGTAGAGCCAAAGCATCTGCATTGACATGCTCTATCTCGTACGTAAGTACATCAGCGGTGGTGGCAAGTATATTTATTTGGGTAGCGTCTTGCAAGCTTCCGAGCACTTGGTTGCTGCAAACCAGCGATGCTGGGCAGTCGGTTGTCTTCTCTAGAAACACATATTTCACATTGGCAGGAGATCCCGCTTCGAAGAGCATTTTACCTAATTGGCCACCGCCCACTACACCTATTATTTTTCCCATTGCACTTTCTGCTTGCTGCAAATGTTAATAATAAATTGGACTACTGTCTCAAACCTACTAATTTTGTTAGAACTATTTATTGGATATTTCCCTAAACGAAAAAATGAAAGCAATTTTTATCATCACGTTCTTTTTTCTTTCTACTACTCAAGTTTCCGCACAGTGTATGTTAGAGCCCTGGTCGCTCAACAAGCGTGTTGATATCAGTGCAGTGGTAGTAGAGGGGAGAGTCATAGACCAATACGGTGTTTGGGACGCAGACGACAAAAATATTTATACGGTGAATACCGTAGCAATTTACAAGGTCTTGAAAGGGACCATAAATACAGCTACTATACAATTGGTAACTGAAGGAGGTAGAGTAGGATTAGAAATGCTCAAGGTATCTCCTTCACTAGAACTGCAATCTGATGATGTAGGTATTTTTATGCTTGTGCCAAATCATATTGCGTTTAAGAACTTACCGGGAATGTACAAAGCAACAGCATCTGTACAGTCGTTTATAAAATACGACTTGCATAAGGTAGAAGCGTATGACTGGGGCTATACATATACAGATATAGCACATCAACTGTATGGTGACATCACAGCAATAACGGGCGAAGAGATTAACGTTAAAATGGATTTTGATGCAGAAATGGGTAACAAAATAATACGTGCATTATCGCCACCAACTATTACATCATTTTCGCTGAGCTCTACAACGAGTGGTACATCTACAGAGCTGACCATCACGGGCAGCAACTTTGGATTAGCTAGAGGTTCTGGCAAGGTAGGATTCAAAGATGCCAACTTTGGTGATGGCAGATTCTACTACTCACCAACTAGTTGGTCGTATGTGTCATGGAGCAATAGCCAGATAAAAGTGATAGTACCTACGCGAGCAGGTACAGGTAAAGTGCAAGTCATAAGTAATAGTGGAGAGTCTGGACAATCTGCTTCAGATCTGACTATTGATTGGGCTCATCTAAATGTACTCTATCCATTGAACATGAACGACACCCCATTCTTCGAGCTGCAACATGTGAACGATGACAATACAGGAGGATATACCTGGAACATGACGTCTAGTTTTTCGGGAGACCAGCAAGCAGTAGAAGCCTTTTACAGATCTATGAATGAGTGGAAATGTGAAACGCAAATGAATTGGACCGTAGGAGCTACAACAGCGAACCATGATTTAGCTAATGATGGCACCAATACGGTACGCTGGACGAGTTTTGGGAATAGTAAACTAGGAGTTTGTTACAGCCGTTACAGAGGCTGTTTTGTCAGTGGTGGTACTGATATGACTTGGTTTGTGAATGAAACAGATATTGAGTTTGATAGCACAATAAATTGGTATTTCGGTATCGGCTTACCGGCCAATAATCAGTATGATTTTGAAAGTGTAACGACACACGAATTGGGTCACGGTCACCAGTTGGGTCATGTACGTGCTAGCCAAAAAGTAATGCACTACAGCATAAACAACGGGCAGCGAAAACCGAATCTAGTAACAACGGATATCGCTGCAGGAAACTACGTCAAGACAAAGAGTATAACAAATCAGGTTTGCGGCATTGGAAAAATGACTCAAGGCCAATGTCCGGCCTCCCCACCGACCGCTTCATTTGATGTGAGCGATTCAAGTATTTGTCCCAATGAGAATACCATATTTACAAGCAACTCTATGGGTAAAGTTGATGTTTGGAACTGGAGTTTTGGTGCTGGGGCAAACATGGCTACTGCAATGACGGAAGGACCGCATACCGTATCGTATACAACGAGCGGTAGTAAGACCATTCGGTTAATTACAAGTAATGCCAATGGAGCAGATACTGCAACGCGCACCATTACTGTAAACCAAGGAGTATTGGACATACCCATTGATTTTATAATGGAAGATACAGCTTGTATAGCACTCAAAAAGTATTCAATAGACGCAATACCTGGAGCATCTAGCTATACCTGGGGTGTAAAAAGTGGTGGCGCAATAGTATCAAATGCGGTTACCAATATTACTGTAGATTGGCAAGATACAGGTGTGCACACTATCACAGTAAAAGCATTAGGAGGCTGTGGGGATAGTCCATTAAAAGAAGGTATTGTTTTTGTGATGGGAGATCCTATTGCCAGCTACACATATTTGGAAGAGGGCATTACTGTAGCTTTTGAGAGTATGCTTGAATATACAGAGTCTGTTTCATGGGATTTTGGAGACGGAGGATCAAGCACAGAAGAAAACCCATCTCATCGGTTTGTAGATCAAGGGGACTATACGGTAATTTTAACTGCGGTTAATAGATGTGGTAGTACTCCGGTAAAAAGAAATGTGAATGCAGCATATGGTGTTGGTGTGGCTGAATTGTACAAACACACATCCATTTTTCCGAATCCCATACGAGCAGGAGAAAAGCTTCATGTGGAAGGGGCTAATTATGAAACGTATGAGATATATAGACCAACGGGGGCGATAGTACAAAAGGGTGATGTGGTTGGAGATCAAATACTCTTGAATGTTTCTGCAAATGGGTTGTATATTTTATTACTAAAAACGGCAGAAGAAATGGTGAATTATAAAATCAACGTGATAGAGTAAACAGGAATAATGGCGAAAGTAGTAGTAGGGTTATCAGGAGGGGTAGATTCATCAGTAGCTGCATATTTATTGCAAGAGCAGGGACATGATGTTATCGGTGTTTTTATGAAGAACTGGCACGATACTGACTTTACCATTAGCGAAGAGTGCCCGTGGGAGGAAGATAGTAAAGATGCCCTTTTGGTGGCCGACAAATTGGGTATTCCTTTTCATACCATAGACCTCAGTAAAGAGTATCATGAGCGTATTGTTTCGTACATGTTCAACGAATACGAAAGCGGACGTACACCAAATCCAGATGTACTTTGCAATAGAGAGATAAAATTTGATAGTTTTCTGAAACATGCCTTAAAATTAGGAGCCGATTTTGTGGCCACAGGACATTACTGTCGCAAGGCAGAGAGTACTTCGGGTTTCGAACTATTGGCGGGCATTGATGGGAATAAAGACCAGAGCTATTTCTTGTGCCAAGTAAGCCAAGAGCAACTGGCCAAGGCACTTTTCCCAATAGGCGAGCTAGAAAAGCCCGAGGTACGTAGAATAGCCAAAGAGCAGAACCTGGTGACTGCTGAAAAGCGAGATAGCCAAGGACTGTGTTTTATTGGCAAGGTAAAACTGCCCGACTTTCTCAAGCAGCAGCTCAAAGAAAAAAAAGGCAACGTAATAGAGATTGCCCACGATTGGCACGGTTTTGAGCACGAGTCGAAACCTACAGAAGCATATAATTTTACTGAAGGAGATGGCAAAGTAGTAGGTGAGCACGTAGGAGCTCATTTTTATACCATTGGTCAGCGTAGAGGATTAAACATAGGCGGATATGTGAATCCCTTGTTTATCATACAAACCAATACAACCACCAATACTATATATGTGGGAGAGGGAGAAGACCACAAGGGCCTCAGCAGACCCGGACTCTTGATAGCTAAAGACGACATCCATTGGATAAAGGCAGTAGACGATATGAAGTTAGGAGAAGCACGCGAGTACCAAGTACGTATCCGATATCGACAGCCATTGGTTTCAGCAGAATTAAAAATGACAGAAGACGGGTTAAAGATTCGTTTTGCAGAAAAGCAAAAAGCGGTAGCTAAAGGTCAGTTTGCTGCGTGGTATAGTGGAGATGTGTTGGTGGGTAGTGGTGTGATAAACTAAAAAAGGGACTGAAATTTTTTGAAAAACTTCAAAAAATGATAGGATTTGGTTGCCTCTGCGTCACGAACTTCCAACGTTCTTTTCAGTAGTTTACTACCAAAAATATTTACCGACAAGTCTGGATTTAAGGCCTGCTCTTATACGCTCGGGTTACAACCGGAAATGTAATCGGTGTAAATTTTTCAAATTGCCCAGTCCCCTTAGTTCAAAGGAACAATTCTTTTCTCAAAATAGTTTCATAAACTTGCGTCAAATTGAAGACCATTTGATAAGCATCCTAATGCCAGTAAAAAATGCTGGAAAATACCTGAAACCATGCCTCGAATCTATCCTTGCTCAGTCATACAAGGACTGGGAGTTGATTGCAATCAATGATGATAGTACGGATGGTTCTAACACGGTGCTAAGTGAGTATGCAGCTGAATATATCAATATACATACAGCAGATAGTGAAGGAACAGGAATAGTCAGCGCTTTGCAGAAAGCTTATGGGATGTGTAGTGGAAATGTGATACACCGAATGGATGCAGATGATTTGATGCCCACAGACAAGCTAGAGCGGATGATTGCAGCTGTAGCGATGGATACTGTAGTGACCGGTAAAGTGAGTTACTTCTGCGATGATCGCAAAATAGGTAGCGGTTTTGAGAAATATACGGCTTGGCTCAACGGGCTCATGGAATCGGGCGATTTTTGGCGAGACACTTATCGCGAATGTCCGATACCTTCTTCTGCTTGGATGATGTGCCGAGATGATTTTGAGAAAATAGGAGGGTTTGATTCAGTCTTGATGCCCGAAGACTACGACTTAGCCTTTAGGATATGGAAGAACGGATTGAAGATAACAAGACTAAGTGGGGTGGTCCATCACTGGCGAGACAGTGCTACGCGAATATCGAGAAATGATCCGCAGTATTTCCCAATTGCCTATGTACAGCTTAAGGTGCACTACTTTATTGCCTTAGGGAGAAATAAAAAGCCGCTGGTGTTATGCGGTGCAGGCAAAAAAGGAAAACTTGTTGCCAAGGAGCTACTCGCCAAAGGAGAAAAATTTAGTTGGGTAACGAACAATAAAAAGAAGGTAGGGAAAGACATTTACGGAATAGTTTTACAACCTGAAGAAGGTGTAGACTATAAAAATAGGCAAACTATATTGGCTATTTCATCGCCCGATGAACAAGTAGTCTTGCAAAAAGAATTGGACGAAAGATACCTCCAAAATAATGAGGATTACTTCTGGCTATTTTAGAGGTTAAGAAAAGGATCGAGATATCTTCAGAGTAAAAAAACGTCTATTCTACCTCTTCATAATCAATATATTGACCGCCCTTTGAGTGATCAATATTTGATTTGTTTTTAGGCTTATCTGATGGAATGTTATCGTTTGATGCAGGGCGTCCATCGCGTTTTACAGCATCTGCTACGTTGAAGATACGCTTGAAAACCCAATACCCTATTAAAGCTATTAAAAGGTACTTAAACATTATTTACTCAGGAACATTGACTTTTGGTTGTACAACTCTCTAAAGAGAGGATCTTTAATGTTATCTACAAATAGAATTGCCTCACCCGTAGATTTCATTTCTGGTCCGAGTTCCTTATTTACGTTTGGAAATTTGTTGAAAGAAAATACCGGCTGCTTGATTGCAAATCCATGTTTGTAAGGTTTAATATCAAAGTCTTTAATCTTCTTGTGTTCAAGCATTACTTTAGTAGCTATGTTAACATATGGAACCCGGTATGCCTTGCATATGAACGGTACGGTTCTACTTGCTCTTGGGTTTGCTTCTATTACATACACCTCTTCATTTTTCACTGCGAATTGTATATTGAGTAGCCCACGTACATCCATTGCTTTTGCAATTTTTTTGGTATACGCTTCTATTTTATTGATGACATTGTCTGAGAAACTAAATGGCGGCAATACTGCAGACGAATCTCCAGAGTGAATACCCGCGGGCTCTATGTGCTCCATGAGTCCTATGATATGACAATCATCGCCATCACTTATGCTATCGCTTTCTGCTTCTTCTGCTCTGTCAAGGAAATGATCAATAAGCACCTTGTTGCCTGGTAGGTCGCCCAGCAAATCGATTACGGCTTTTTGCAGATCGTCATCGTTGATGACAATCTTCATTCCTTGACCACCCAGTACATAACTCGGTCTTACCAGCACAGGATAACCTACTTTTTGCGCCACTTCAATAGCTTCATAAGCGTTTTCGGCTACTCCAAATTTAGGATAAGGTATAGCGAGTTCTTTTAGTAGCGTAGAGAATGATCCCCTGTCTTCGGCGAGGTCCATGTTTTCAAACGAGGTACCTATTATTTTGATTCCTTCGTCTCTTAGTCTTTCAGAGAGTTTTAGGGCTGTTTGGCCACCCAGTTGCACTATCACGCCTTCTGGCTTTTCCAATTGCACAATATCCCAAAGGTGTTCCCAGAAAACAGGCTCAAAGTATAGTTTATCGGCAGTATTGAAATCTGTGCTTACCGTTTCTGGGTTACAGTTGATCATGATAGCCTCATATCCTGCTTCTTGCACTGCTTTTATCCCGTGTACACAGCTGTAGTCAAACTCTATACCCTGCCCTATTCTGTTGGGACCAGAACCGATAACAATAATCTTCTTTTTGTCTGATACGATACTCTCGTTCTCACCATCAAAGGTGGAGTAAAAATAATTAGTTGGCGAGGTAAATTCTGCTGAGCAGGTGTCTACCATTTTGTAGATACGACTAACGCCTAATGCGTTTCGTTTGGCATAGACGTCCATATCGGTAAGATCGCCACCCAATAAGTGAGCTATTTGGGCATCGGCAAAACCTTTTTGCTTAGCCAAACGCATGGTTTCTTCGTCTATATTCTCAAGCGTATATTTTTTAATTTCACGCTCCATTTTCACTAGTTCATATATCTGTTCTAGGAACCATCGATCTATTTTAGTGATTTTCTGAATGCTGGTGATTGGCATTCCCATAGCCATGGCATCCCGTATATGGAATATTCTATCCCAGCTTGGGTTGGCGAGACTATCTAGAATGGCGTCCAATTGTTTTAGCTCGTACCCGTCTGCACCTATGCCTAGCCGTTTAATTTCTAAGGATTGACATGCTTTTTGAAGTGCTTCTTGGAAGCTTCTGCCTATTGCCATTACTTCACCTACAGATTTCATCTGAAGACCAAGAGTAGTGTCTGCCCCTGGGAATTTCTTAAAATCCCAACGTGGTATTTTTACAATAGTGTAATCCATGCTTGGCTCAAAGAATGCTGACGTTGTTTTGGTGACAGGATTTTTAAGCTCATCTAAATTTAAACCAAGCGCAAGTTTAGCGGCTATGTTTGCAATAGGATACCCTGTAGCTTTAGAAGCCAAAGCAGAACTCCGCGAAACACGTGGGTTTATTTCAATAGCAATAATTTGTTCATCTTCAGGATTTACAGAGAACTGTACATTGCACCCTCCAGCAAACGTTCCTAAATTACGCATCATATTAAGTGCCATATCTCTCATTTCCTGAAAACAGGTGTCGCTCAAGGTCATGGCTGGAGCTACGGTTATACTTTCGCCCGTATGTATGCCCATTGGGTCAAAGTTTTCTATGGTACAGATTACGGCAATGTTGTCATTGCTGTCTCGTAGTAGCTCTAGTTCATATTCTTTCCAACCTAGTACCGCCTGTTCTACAAGTACTTCGTGGGTAGGGGAGGCTTCAAGTCCCCGTTTCACTGCTTCATCAAACTCATCTTTTTGGTGTACGAATCCACCTCCGTATCCACCCATAGTGAATGACGGACGAATAACAAGCGGGTAGCCAATTTCTTGTGCTACCTCTTTTGCTTCTAGGTATGAGTTGGCTATTTTGGACGTAGCAATAGGAATACCTAGTTCTATCATAAAAGAACGAAAGAGATCTCTGTTTTCCGTTTTTTCAATAGCAGCTATATCAACACCTATGATTTGTACATTGTGCTCTTCCCAGAGATTGACCTCATCTGCCTCTAAGGCAAGGTTCAATGCGGTTTGCCCGCCCATGGTAGGAAGAACGTGTGTGATAGAAGGTTGCTCCTTAAGTATATTTTCTAAACTAGCTACTGTTAACGGAAGCAAATAGACGTTTTCAGCCATACTCGGGTCTGTCATTATCGTTGCCGGGTTGGAGTTTATCAAGGATACAATAACTCCCTCCTCTCTAAGACTTTGAGCAGCCTGGCTACCACTATAGTCAAATTCGCAAGCTTGTCCGATGATGATGGGTCCACTACCAATAATCAGAACGTGTTTTATACTACTATCTTTAGGCATTTTAGTTTAAAATTGAGCAAAGTTATTTGAGAAAAATGAGCCTACAAGTGATGTGGAAAAGGTGGGAAAAGGGATACTTTTTTTAATGTACCGTAAGAGTCCTAAATTAATTCCTCTTCTTCGAAATAATTGACAATATGATGCCGCATATACATTTCCTGTTCCAGCATATCTTGGTTGGGTAGTTTTTCTACCAGTTCCCATACGGGCCATTCATTTTCGTCCTTACCTATTAACTTATAGTGTCCTGATGTACTAAGTATTCTGCACGTGGCTATGTGCATGAGTTGTACTTTTTCCTCTTTTTTGAATTTTTCTTGGTGCTTACCTAATTCTCGCATTCCTATAACATAGAGTATAGCACTGAGGTCAGGAGTTTTGTTAAAGCGTTTTTCAAACAACTCTCGTATTTTAAACCACTTATCTTTTATCGTCTCTTCTTTTAGTTTGCTCATGTTGTTTTTACCGATGACATCTACTAATAACCTTTTAACATCCTACTAATTAAACGATTAAATACTTGCATTTGAGTTTGTCATTGCTTTGCTTTGTTTGATGTCATCGTTGTTGCAAAGATTACTCACAGAAACTAAAAACCGTGGAGTTTTCTTAAAAGTTAATATTGAGCAGGGGGAGAAAATCCAAAAAAAGACTCTTTCTAAGCTTTTAGATAAAGCTCAAGAGACCTCTTTCGGCAAACAACACAAGTTCAATCAAATTGTAGGAAGTGACACTCTACTAAGTGACTATCAGAATAGTACAAAGATGGGTGATTATCTAAACATGTTGCCTTGGTGGACAAGGGGCAGAGCAGGAGAGGAAAACGTCACTTGGCCAGGATTAATAACAAATTACGCAGTGAGTTCGGGTACATCAGATGGTAGCAGCAAGTATATTCCCGTAAGCGACCAGATGCTCAAGCATATTAAACGGGCCAGTTTGAGGCAAGTATTGAGTATAATCCAAACCGATGTTCCGAAAGACCATATCGCAAAAAAATGGCTTATGATTGGTGGCAGCACGCAGTTAGAGTACAATGGTATGTATTACAGTGGGGACCTGAGTGGCATAACCACAGGTTCGGTACCTATTTTATTTCAGAGACTTTCTAAACCGGGTATTCATATAAGGAAGGAGAAAGATTGGACAGAAAAAATAGAAAAAATAACAGATGAGGCTAAGGACTGGGATGTGGGTATGGTTGCTGGAGTCCCTGCATGGGTCAAATTATTAATGGAGCGTATTATTGATCGATATGGTTTGGATAATATTCACGATATATGGCCGCACTTTGAAGCATATATTCATGGCGGTGTCGCTTTGGGTCCGTATCGTAAATCATTGGATAGCCTTCTGGGTAGGCCAATTAAGTATTTTGAAACCTACCTAGCTTCAGAGGGTTTTATCGCTTACCAAACTCGAGTAGATAGCGATGGGGGGATGCGTCTTCTCATGCGCAATGGCATTTATTATGAATTTGTTCCTTTCGTGGAGGCAAACTTCACTGAAAATGGGGACCTAAAAGCGGGAGCAAAAGCGCTCGTGCTCAGTGAGGTCAATGATAAGGATGAGTACGCTTTATTGATATCCACGTGCAGTGGAGCATGGCGTTATCTAATCGGGGATGTAATACGGTTTACAAACCTAGATAGGTGCGAGATAAAAATTACGGGAAGAACCAAGCATTTTTTGTCATTGTGTGGGGAGCATCTTTCGTTAGATAATATGAATAAGGCAGTAGAATTATTGAGCAACGAATATGGTGTGCCTTTTGAAGAATTCACTGTTTGTGGTATTCCGTATCAAGGTTTTTTTGCCCATGAATGGTTCATAGCTTGCGATGACGAAAGACTTCTTGGAAGAGAAGACGAAATCCGTTATAAGCTGGATATGACTCTCAAGGTGTTGAATGATGACTATCGGGTAGAGCGCTCTGCAGCTTTGAAGGCCATTAAGATAAATCTGTTGCCTACTAAGCGTTTTCATGATTGGTTACGCATTAACCGTAAGGAGGGTGCTCAAATTAAATTCCCAAGAGTGCTTAAAGAAAAAATGCTAAAAAACTGGCGAGATCATCTCGATAACAGCTAATTATGTGGGTATACATTTATTTCGCTGCTAGTGTAGTGGGGTCTTATATAGTGGGCAAAAATTCCAATGATAATGGATATGGATTTTGGCGAAGTTTTATTTTTATGCTCTTACTATGTGCTGTGGTTTTGGCATTTTTGAACAAGCAGTTTAATGGCGGTTAGTGTTGAAAAGCATACGCACCAAATGCATCAGCAACTTCATCTAAGATAGCATAGATTTCTCTCTCATCCATTGTGGTTACGAGTCTAGTTCTATATTCCTTAAAGTGGGATACTCCTTTGAAATAATTGCTATAATGCCTACGCATTTCAACTATACCCAGTACATCACCTTTCCATTGCATACTGAACGCAAAGTGCTTTTTGCAAACCTCTATTCGTTGAGCTATAGTTGGTGGATCTAGTTTTTGGCCTGTAGTGAGGTAATGTTTTATCTCATTAAAAATCCACGGATAACCAATAGACGCACGGCCTATCATAATACCATCCACATTATACTTTTCTTTATACAGCTTAGCTTTTTCGGGGCTATTAATATCGCCATTACCAAATATGGGTATTTTGATACGGGGGTTTTCTTTTATTTTGCCGATGAGTGACCAGTCTGCCTCACCTTTGTACATCTGTTTTCGGGTACGTCCGTGAATGCTTAGCGCCTTTATGCCAACATCCTGAAGTCTTTCGGCTACATCTTCTATGTATTTTGTGTTATCATCCCAGCCAAGTCTTGTTTTTACGGTGACGGGCAGTGAGGTACTCTTCACTATTTCAGAAGTCATCTCCACCATTTTTGGGATATCTTGCAGGATACCTGCACCAGCTCCTTTACAAGCTACCTTCTTTACGGGACAGCCGTAGTTTATGTCTATTAAGTCTGGATTGGCAGAAGCGGTAATTTCTGTAGCTTCTTTCATAGAATCTATGTCATACCCAAATATTTGGATACCAATGGGTCGCTCATATTCAAATATGTCGAGTTTTTGGGTGCTTTTAGCAGCGTCTCTTATGAGCCCTTCACTCGAAATAAACTCTGTATACATCACGTCAGCTCCGTTTTCTTTGCATACCGCACGAAACGGAGGGTCACTTACATCCTCCATCGGAGCAAGTAGTAGTGGAAAATCACCAAGTTCTATGTTACCTATTTTTACCATATTTGCCCAAAATAAAAGGAATGGACCAGTTAGAAGACTTCAAAGATACGGAAAGCATGAATTCTCGGCCAGATACTTTACAAGCTTTGTTTCATCTCGTGTTAGGGGCTGTGTTTTTTGTGGGTTCTGTTGCACTATTTGGTGGTTTAGCGGTGGCAATAGGTTCTTATCTATATTACGGAGAAATAGGAGATGCTTCTCAGTTAAGTAATTTGGTTAATGCCCTGACGACCAAACCAGTGGCACTAAAAATATTTGTTTTTGTAAGTTCGTCGTTACCCCTTATTGCAGCAGCTTTCCTTGCGTGTATTTTTATTAAAGCAACGCCAAAACACTATTTGTCCTTGGGCTGGCCAAAAAATGCAAAGTGGTTTTTAATAGCGATGCTTTTTGTTTTTGTCTGTGTACCGCTCATGGGTTTAATGTTAGACATCAATAAATTGATTGATTTTAGTCAATGGCCAGACTTTTATGAATGGTTACAAACACAAGAGTCCATAAACCACGGAATGTACGAGGCAATGATTGGTGAGGAAGGTACGATGTCATTGCTGACAAGTATATTGTTTATGGCACTGGCACCAGCACTTGCAGAAGAAATTTTCTTTAGAGGATTTTTGATGAATGCACTTAATGGAATTTTCAAAAATATGCATGTATCCATTGTCGTAACAGCCGTGCTTTTTAGTTTGATACACCTTCAATTTACCAAGATTATTCCAATGTTTTTCTTGGCTGTTTCCTTTGGGTATGCAGCCTATTGGACGGGATCCATATGGACCTCTATCACGGCACATTTCATTAACAATGCGTTAGCTGTAGGCCAATTGTATTTCATCACAGATGGCGATTATACCAAAGCCTTAGAGCAAGGAGCAAGTCTTCCTTTAGCTGTAAGTCTAGGATTGTTGAGTATTGCTATTCTTATCTTCGCCTATATGCAAAAAAACGCCGATACTAAAACCCATAATTTCTATGTCTAACCTAGTTTTACGCATCATATTTGGTGCCCTATACGTTTTCCTAATGGTGGGAGCTACTGTTTTTGGCCATCCTGCTTTTGGAGTGCTCATGGCGTTGCTTGTTTTTCTATCTATTAATGAGTTAGCGGTGTTAGCAAATAAAGTATCCAATCAACATCTTTTTGTGAATCCCGCTGTCTTTGCTGGGGTGGTGCTTTATCTTACCTTCTTGGGATCAAGAGAGTTAAGTGGTGCAGCGTACTTTATTATGTTACTGATTCAATGGGGCTGCTTGTATCTTACTTATTCTCAGTTGAAGAGAGATCAAACATTAAATTTTATTACCGGAACGGTGTACCTGTCGCTACCACTTATTGGTTTGGCTATTTGGTTTATGCAAAATGAACAGCATAATATGGAGTACATCTTATTTTATTTGATAACTATTTGGTTGTACGATTCTATGGCTTACTTGGTAGGAAAATCAATGGGCAAAAGACCAATTTTTCCTAGGGTATCACCTAACAAAACGATAGAAGGTACTGTTGGTGGAGCAATTGTTACGATAGTGGTTATGAGTGCATTAAACATTTATTGGCTCGAGCTTCCTATACAAGCTGCGGTGCTCGCACCAGTGGTTATCTTTTTTGCTGTATTTGGCGATTTTGTGGAATCCTACATGAAAAGAAAACTCGGGGTAAAAGATAGCGGAAGGATTCTTCCTGGACACGGAGGCATTTTAGATAGAATAGACTCTATTTACTTATCTGCGTTGCCTTATTTGGTCATATTGTTACTAGTATGACGAAAAAAGAAAAATGGCAGTGGAATACGAATGCGTAGAATAAATACATTTGCCACCAAGTAAATAGTAAATATAACATTAGCACAATGACTTTAAAGTTCAAAGAGCCTGCTCCTATTACGGATGATCTAAATCCGCTGGAGTCAATGATGGAAAGATTTAACGAAGCAGCAGAGATATTGGGCTTAGATGAGTCTACTTACAATGCATTAAAATCCCCAGAAAAGGCTGTTATCGTGAGTCTTCCAGTTACAATGGACGACGGTAAAATCAAGACATTTCAAGGGTATAGAGTTGTTCACTCTTCTAAATTAGGTCCTAGTAAAGGGGGAATCAGGTATTCCATGGGTGTTAATTTAGACGAGGTAAAAGCACTAGCCGCTTGGATGACATGGAAATGTGCCGTTGTAGGTATTCCGTATGGTGGTGGAAAAGGAGGTATCCAATGCGATCCTCGTGAAATGTCTGAAGGAGAACTCGAGCGTTTGACAAGAGCATTTACAGGGGCTATGCGTGACGTATTTGGTCCAGAGAGAGATATTCCTGCTCCAGATATGGGTACAAACCCACAGACAATGGCTTGGATTATGGACGAATATTCAAAGCTCGCAGGTCAGGCGTCTCCGGCAGTAGTAACGGGTAAGCCGTTAGTATTGGGTGGATCACTTGGTAGAGTAGAAGCAACAGGCCGCGGTGTCATGGTATCTACTCGTAGTGCAATGGCGAAATTAAAAATGAATCCAACGGAGTCTACTTGCGCAGTGCAAGGATTTGGCAACGTAGGTAGTATATCTGCTAAGCTAATAGAGCAACAAGGAGTGACTATAGTCGCTATTTCGGATATTTCAGGAGCATATTATAATCCAGATGGGCTAGACATTGAAGAAGCAATAAATTACGTAGCTCGAAAAAAGAGTTTAGAAGGCTACAAGGGCGGTAAGATAATTAGCAATGATGAAATACTAGAGCTCGATGTAGACATTTTGGTGCCTGCCGCACTCGAAGATCAGATTACAGAAGAGAATGCAAACAGAATTAAAGCAAAGCTTATAGTAGAAGGCGCAAACGGACCAACCGCTTCTAATGCAGATGCTATATTGGATAAAAATGGCGTTATGGTAGTACCAGATATTCTTGCAAATGCAGGAGGAGTTTCGGTTTCTTACTTTGAGTGGGTACAAAATAGACTTGGATATTTCTGGACGGAAGAGCGAGTAAATCGTAGAGCAGATAGAATAATGAAGCAAGCTTTTGACAGCGTGTATAAAGCAGCACGTAAACACAAGTGTAGCCTAAGAACTGCAGCGTATATTGTGGCAATAGATAAAGTAGCAAGCACATCTAAATTAAGAGGAAGTTTTTAATGAAACTACATAGAGAAGGTTATAAAATAGTACTTATATCCACCTTACTTTTAGGTGGCATATTATTCCTAATATCAGAATTTGGGGCGCCTCAATGGCTTACAGTATTGGTAGGTATACCGCTGGTAATACTGTTCATTTTGATAGTTCGTTTTTTTAGAAACCCACCACGGTATTCAGACAAAACAGAAAATGGCGTAGTTAGCCCTTGTGATGGTAAAGTAGTGGTAATAGAGGAGGTGGAAGAAACAGAATACTTTAAAGATAAGCGGATTCAAATTTCTATTTTCATGTCACCTCTCAATGTGCATGTTAATCGAAATCCGGTTTCGGGCATTTTTAGTTATTTCAAATATCATCCGGGCAAGTACTTGGTAGCTTGGCATCCTAAAAGTAGTACAGAAAACGAACGCACCACTTCAGTAATTAAGACAGATGCCGGAGCTGAAGTGCTCTTTAGGCAAATAGCAGGAGCAGTAGCCCGCAGAATTAGATGGTACATAAAACCAGGAGACAAAGCCGCCAAAGGAGAAGAGATGGGCTTTATTAAATTCGGATCAAGAGTAGATGTATATGTACCTCTAGGTACAGAGATTAAAGTAGCATTAGATCAAAAAGTTTCTGCTGCAGAAACACTAATCGCCGTCTTAAAATAGTGAGATGAGTATCCTCGAATACTTAGAAAAGCACTTACCTTCTAACAAAGCACACTACATTTTATCCTTTTTGGAAGAACGTAAGTGTGTGCTGAAAGTAACCAAGCAACGAAAGACAAAACGAGGAGATTTTAAGCAAAATGGCGCTAGATTAAGTATTTCTGTCAATCATGATACCAATTCTTTTCGTTTCTTATTTACGCTTGTTCACGAGATAGCACATCTTAAAACATTTTTGGAGTATCGACATAAGGTGAAACCACACGGAGATGAGTGGAAAGCGAATTTTAGAGCGCTATTTACCTCTCTTGACATCGCTGATGAGTTTAAGAAAGATGAGCAACTATTTGCGGTGGTTTCTGACGAGCTAGTTAATCCAAAAGCGTGTAGCGGAGTCAATATACGCGTAGAAAAAGCCTTTTCTATGTACGACGAAAAACAAGGAACATATTTAGAGGAATTGACGGTTGGTGATCTATTTGAGTTTGGTCCACATCGGTATGAAAAACTAGAAAATCGTCGATCTAGAGTGATGTGTTTGAACCTCTCCAACAATAGAAAATATACGATCAATAAAGCTGCATTAGTGCAGGTATGTGAGTGAGCTGGTGTAAGGCATAGAACAACCGTTGGATTCAGTACTTTACTGGATTTGCAAGGAAAAGCATACAGTGGCAATTAAAGAAAACGGGTGGTATATTAATGCCGATTAGTTTATCGTAGTGCCGGCAAGGAAACAATACGTTCGGCATATTTCAGCGGGTGAACCTTTTTTTGGCATCTAAAATTTGGGAAACTGAGTGGGCTCATACTCATGCATCATTCCATAAACTAATTCAAACAGTTCTTCTGCATTGGATTTGGAGAAATAATCGCCATCTGTACCATAAGCCGGTCTGTGGTCTTGTGAGGTAAGTGTTCGTGGAGCTGCATCGAGATACTTGTATCCTTCTTGCTCTTCGAGTACTTTCTGCATCATAAAACCAGTGGCTCCTCCTTTTACGTCTTCATCCATAAATACCACTTTGTTGGTTTTCATCAGTGATTCTACAATGGTGTGATTTATATCAAATGGGAGTAAAGATTGTATATCTATTAGTTCTACAGAGATCCCCTTTTCTTGGAGTAACTTAATTCCTTCTTGTGCTATTCGTATGCAGCTTCCGTAGGTAACTACGGTTATATCTTCACCATACTGTAGTGTTTCGGGCACTCCTACAGGCACAGTAAAAGAGGTAAGATTACTAGGTAATTTCTCCTTTAGTCGATAGCCATTCAAGCATTCTACAATCAATGCTGGTTCGTCAGATTTTATGATGGTGTTATAAAATCCGGCAGCACGTGTCATGTCCCTAGGTACAAGCACATTTATTCCGCGTACGGCGTTTAGTATCATTCCCATAGGTGAGCCACTGTGCCATATTCCCTCTAGGCGGTGGCCCCTAGTTCTTATTATGAGCGGGTACTTCTGCCCTCCTTTGGTTCTGTACTGAATGGTAGCAATATCATCACTCATCATCTGCACCCCATAGAGCAGATAGTCGAGATACTGTATTTCAGCAATCGGTCTTAGTCCACGTAGCGATGCGCCTACTGCTTGTCCCACAATGGTGTTCTCGCGAATACCCATGTCCATCACGCGGTGGTCCCCATGCTTGTCTTGTAGTCCAGCGAATCCTTGATTTACATCTCCAATTTTACCTACATCTTCGCCAAATGCAATGACTTCTGGGTGAGTGCTTAGCAGGTGATCAAAAGTCTTATTGAGGATTTCGAATCCATTGAGTTCTTCAGCATCGTCTGCATACGTTGGTTTTATTTCAACGACACTGCGTGCACGCTGCGGAGACTGACTATGTAGGTGGCTGCTATAAATGTCTTGATACCTGGCTAAGTAGTCGATGTGATACGTACGTAATTCGTTGGCCTTCGGATTACCAATGTTTTCGCGCAGAACCGTATGCATTGCTTTCAGAATGTCTTTTCTGCCGGGATCCATCGTTTCTTTTAGCGTGGCCGCGGCATTACTATCTATATTTTTCAGAAGAGCTACTGTTTCTGTTACCTCTGTTTTTATTTCGTTGCTAAAGGCTGTCCAAGCTGCTCTTTTAGATTCTTTTACTTCATTTTCAGCCAATTTTTCGAGAGAAGCTATTTCACTATCTTCTGCTATCTTGTTTTCAATCAACCAACTACGCATTTTACTTACGCAATCGTGGTCCAATTCCCAAGCTAGTCTTTCTTTAGATTTGTATCTCTCGTGAGAGCCAGAGGTAGAGTGTCCTTGAGGTTGAGTAAGCTCCTTTACGTGCACCACGACTGGAGTATGCTTTTTACGGCATATTTCAGCTGCTTTTTTATAAGCATTTATAAGTGCAGGATAGTCCCAGCCATTTACCGTAATAAGCTCTATTCCAGTACCGAACTTGTCGGTTTTGAAACCGGAAAGGATTGCACTTAAGTTTTGCTTAGTAGTCTGATGTTTTGCATGGACAGAAATGCCATACTCGTCATCCCAAATGCTTACCAGTAGCGGCACCTGCATTACACCAGCTGCGTTTATTGTTTCCCAAAAGTGACCTTCAGAAGTACTCGCATTACCTATTGTAGCCCAAGATATTTCGGTTCCTTTTTTAGAAAATGTTGTATTTTGGTGAAGATCTTTGTTGGACTTGTATACCTTGGATGCAAACGCAAGACCAAGTGCTCTAGGCATTTGCCCAGCGGTAGGGGAGATGTCGGATGAAATATTAATGCGATCCGTTTGTGGTAACCAGTTTCCTTCGTTGTCTAGCAAGCGTGTCCCAAAATGACCATTCATACTTCTGCCGGCACTACTAGGCTCATGGTCAACACTTGGGTGAGCATATAATTGAGCAAAAAATTTCTGTACATCGCTCAGTCCCAGGGCAAACATGATCGTTTGATCGCGGTAGTAGCCTGCACGAAAATCTCCATTGCTCATGTAACGAGCCATAGCGACCTGTGCAACCTCTTTACCATCCCCAAAAATTCCAAACTTTGCCTTTCCGGTAAGGACTTCTTTGCGACCAATAAGTGAGGTTTGTCTGCTCCTGTAAGCAGTAATGTAATCACTCTTAACTTGATCGATAAATTCTTGCTTTGATATAGATGTCGAAGTTTGCTTTGCCACGTCTAATGCCATAATTTGAGTAGTGCAAAAGTACGTTTATTATACCACTCTCCTGATGTAGACTATCGTACCAATTTCTTGCTTATAATCTTATTGCCAAGTTTTACGCTCAGAAAGTAAACTCCTTTTGGGGCTTCTTCTAGGTTTATGGTGGTGCTATTTTTTTCTGTAACTGACTTAAAATCAATTTCTTTACCTTGAATATCAACAATACTCAAAAGAAGCAATTGATCAGTTGAAGAGAGCATGTAGACCCCATTGTTAGAGGGGTTTGGATAAATGCTAATTTGAGTTGATGCTATGTCAAAAATGGAAGCTGAGCCATCACCATTAATGACAAGTTCGTAGCCATCTGTAGTGTCTGGTACAGGTAAGGCTAGGATTCCCGCTTTGGCATATACTGTCGTTGCTATTTTCAGGTCATAGACTCCAACTTGTGATTGGGTAGGATTTCCCTTTACATTTACACAACCTACCGCTCTCCAGTTGAAAACACAATTCATGGGATTGCATGTATATTCAAAACCAGAAGGGAGTCCTATCACATTATTCACTTTTATAGAGTCAATGGTTGCGTTTAAGTTTTGCCCGCCAAAAATAACGGCTGTATCTTTTAAGGCCAATACTTGAAAACTGAAGTCATAGGCTTCATCTGCAAACGCAGTATCTGGCTGCTCGGGATATACGCCGGCTTGCGTTATGGTGTTGTCAGGATTGCAGTTCTGAGCTTGTACGTATACTGCAGTTGCTGTAAGTGTGGCAATAAGTAAAAATCTTTTCATAACAGATTGGTTTTATACATTTGTGAAAAACGAAGATATGCGGAAGCAACTATTCATACAAGCGGTTTTGTGTCTTTTGACAATTCAGAGCTTTGGACAAACGCTATATACTTATTCTGGAAAACTTATAAATAAAAGCAACGAAGCTATTGTAGGTGCTCAGTTAAAGTTATTGGTAGCAAATAGAGTTTTAAGTATTACCAACGTAGCGGGAGAGTTCTATTTAGAAACGGAAGAGCCTTTGCTGAGAGTGGTTCAAATAGGCTATCAAGAAGTGCAGATTACACCAGAGGATTCTTTACTCGTACTGGTTGAAAAATCGAACTTATTAAATGCCATTGTAGTATCAGAAAACAAACATGCTTCTGAATTAAAAAATGCTACAATATCCATAGAAATTATACGTCCTGACCTTATATCAAATACCGCTCCTACTAACCTGGAAGAGAGTATTGGTAGGATAAATGGAGTGCAAGTGGTAGACAATCAGCCTACTATACGTAGCGGTAGTGGATGGAGTTACGGTGCGGGCTCACGAGTGCAGGTGTTAGTAGATGGGGTACCCATACTTAGCGGAGACGCAGGTCAACCCTTGTGGAATTTCATACCTACAGAGGGAGTAGGTGGTGTAGAAATTATCAAAGGAGCAAGCTCTGTAATATATGGCAGTTCAGCATTAAATGGTGTGATCAATATCAAAACCAGAAGGCCGACAAATAAGCCTTTTACGGAATTAAATACATCTGTTGGCTTCTATGATTTACCAAAACGAAAATCGCTGCGTTACAGAGGAAACAAAAGAAGTTCAGTTTCTAATATCACGGCATATCATACGGGAGTATATGGTGGTTTAGGAGTCACACTAGGGTTAAACGCTCTGAGGGATGAGAGCTATAAAATGAGCGATTATGATAATCGTATTCGCGGCACCTTAGGATTACGTAAGGTTGTGGCAGATAAAAATTTAATTTATGGCGTGAATACCACGTACCAGCAAGGTAAATCAGGCAGTTTTCTATTGTGGGAATCATATGACTTGGGGTATACTGCATTGGACAGTGGAGATACCGACAATAATGTGAATCGGTTGAGTGTAGATCCCTATATAAAGTGGGTCACAGGTAAATTTAGCCATTCGCTAAATACACGATATTTGGGAATAAATAATGATGTAGACAATGGAGATCCTGCAATGGATCAATCCAATAGTTCAAAGTTGATATATGCTGATTATCAGTCTAATTTTAGCTTGCCAAAGAAAAATTTTAATGCAATTGGTGGCCTAGTAGCTATCAACACAGAAACCCAATCGCCACTCTACAACGGCACTCAGAATGCGAGTAATTATGCTGCGTACCTTCAATTGGAAAAACGGTGGAATAGACTATCTGTAAGTGGAGGCGCACGCTATGAGCAGTTTATGCTCAATGACAGGTCAGAAGGCAAGCCTGTATTCCGAGCGGGCTTAAATTATGCCGCGGCTCAATTTACTTTTCTTCGGGCAAGTTATGGTCAAGGGTATCGATTCCCAAGTATAGCGGAGTCGTATATCACAACTACAGTAGGACCGGTGAGTATATACCCAAATCCAGAATTAGAATCCGAAACCGGGACCAATGTAGAAATAGGTATTAAACAAGGTTTTAAAATTGGTAAAATTCAATTCCTTGCAGATGTGGCAGTATTTCAAATGACTTTTGAGAATATGATGGAGTTTACCTTTGGCCAATGGGGTTCTGTAGTTCCACCCTTGTATGGAGCTGGGTTTATAACACTGAATACGGGTAAAACGAGTGTCACGGGTTCAGAAATCAATTTGAGCTTCCAGCGAAAATCAAAAAACATAAAAATTCAGGGATTTGTGGGATACACGTATGCGGATTCTAAAGCCTTAGAACCCGCTAAGACAATAGGTGTAGATAATATCAATACTCAGCAAACCTACCGCAATACAAGCTCAGATACAACAGGAGATGTTCTAAAGTATAGGCCAAAGCACTTAGCAAAAGCAGATGTTATGGTCAAGTACAAAAAGTGGACATTTGGTTTAGGTGCTACGTATCAGTCAGCTGTGCAAAACATAGATATGGCTTTTGTGAATTTCCCCATTAGTGCCTTCGTTCCGGGAATACAAGAGTCTATAGACAAGGAAATTACGGCATATACTATATATAATGCTCGCATGGGTTATGCGTTTTCTAAGACATGGCAAACAAATCTATTGGTAGCAAATCTTTTCAATTTTGAGTATGCCATTCGGCCCGCTGATTTAGGCAGTCCACGTACAGTTCGATTGCAAGTAACCTACACAATAGACAAGGCAAAATAATCTGTGTATAGGATACGTAGGGTAAATGTAGCTTTGCATAGTAAATGAGTATAATCAAAAAGTTAGCGGGCGATACGGCTATATATGGAATACCCAGTATTGTAGGGCGTTCTGTAGGTTTCTTGTTGATTTTCTTCTACGCAGGGTTTTTTACTCCAGATCTTATTGCGCCCCAAATAGAGTTTTACGCGTATGCGGCATTCTTCTTTGTGGTCTTACCTCACGGAATGGAAACAGCTTTTTTTAACTTCAGCAGGAAAAAGGAGGCTTACAAGGATGTTTTTGCCACATCAATGACATCGTTAGCCGTAATGGTCTGTGTTTTTGTCTTTCTGATGCTGCTAAACAAGCAGGGTGTGGGGTCATTTGTGGGTTACCCAGAACAATTGTCCTACGTCGTTTGGTTTACAGCACTCTTATCATTGGATGTGTTAAAGTCTGTCCCGTATGCTCTTTTGAGGTACCTGGGAAGACCGAAAAAATTTGCGTTCATAAAAAGTTTCGGGATAGTACTTAACGTAGCGCTCAATGTATTTTTTGTTGTGTTTTATCCAAAAATGACTGGAGGTTCTTTGAGTATTGAAAATGTATTTATTGCAAACTTAATTGCCAGCAGTGTGGAGTTTTCCCTACTTCTAGGCGATTCTATAAAGCATTTTGGTAAGCCAGACTGGACCCTTTGGAAAAAAATGTTTAGGTACTCCTGGCCGTTAATTATTCTTGGATTTGCAGGCATGATCAATGAGGCTTTTGACAGACTAGCAATGCGGAAGCTATTACCACAGCAATCCGTAGATTATGAAATTGGAGTATATGGTACTTTCTACAAACTCAGTATGCTAATGACCATATTCATACAAGCATTTCGTTATGCAGTAGAACCTTTTTTCTTTGCTCAGGCAGACAAGGACGATGCTAAAAGCTCCTACGTTCTTATTATGAACTGGTTTGTATTTGCTTGTGGGGGAATTTTCTTAATCGTATCATTATTCAAAAGTGAAATAGCCCATTTATTCATCCGCTTGCCAGAGTATCACTCACATTCAGACGCACTTTTCATCGTACCTATATTGTTAATGGCCAACCTATTCCTTGGCATTTTTTTTAACTTGAGCATTTGGTACAAACTGAATGATAAAACAAAGTTAGGGGCTTTGGTATCTGCTGTTGGAGCAATAATTACGGTTGTTCTATTGTATGTTTATGTTCCTATTTACGGATTCAAAGCAGCAGCAATTACAACGCTTATTGCTTATTGTGTGATGACGGTTTTAAGTTATACCCTTGGCCAGAAATATTATCCGGTGAATTACAACGTTAAGTTGGTAATGGGTCTAATAGCACTATGTGTTTTTTTATACGTAGTTTCAGAACAGGACGGATTGAATAATTTGGCAGCTTATATAGCTAATACCGTGTATGTTACTGTTTACGTGTCATTGGGTTTTAGATTTCTATTAAGCATTAAAAAACCTAAATTTGCCGCGTAATGTTGAATGTTTTCGTCATAAATAAGAGCAATAATTCGCTCCCTGTGTATCAGACTGAGCAGTCTGCAGGATTAGACCTGTCTGCCTTTTTAGAAGAAGACGTGGTTTTGGAACCAATGGATAGAAAACTTGTGGGCACAGGTATATATATGGCTTTGCCAGAAGGGTACGAAGCAATGATACGACCTCGCAGTGGAATGGCTTTTAAGTATGGAATTACAGTGATTAATAGTCCTGGGACTATTGACGCTGATTATCGCGGAGAAATAAAAATAGCATTAGTGAACCTGTCAAAAGAGGTGTTCACAATAAAAAACGGTGACCGGGTTGCTCAGATGGTCATAAATAAATATGAGCAAATAAGGTTTAATTTGACCGATAGTCTGGACGAAACAGAACGAGGATCGGGTGGCTATGGTCACACAGGAATTTAATAATTAGCAGAAGATACAAGATGAATTTAATCATACCAATGGCAGGAATAGGAAGCAGATTGCGTCCACATACTCTTACGGTTCCAAAACCGTTAGTGCCAGTAGCAGGAAAGCCAATTGTACAAAGACTCGCAGAGGATATTGCAAGTATTGTAGATGGCCCACTGGAAAACATCGCTTTTATTGTGGGACCGAGCCAGCAGTTTTTCGGTCCACAAGTGCAGGAGCATCTGTTAGCAGTAGCGAAGAAGCTTGGTGCTACGGGATCTATACACGTACAGAGTGAAGCGTTGGGCACAGCCCATGCTATATACCAAGCAGAGCAGTTGCTTTCAGGCAACGTAATTATAGCATTTGCCGATACTTTATTTAGAGCAGATTTTAAGCTAGACGCAAGTGCAGATGGAACTGTTTGGGTAAAGGAGGTAGAGGACCCCAGAGCTTTTGGTGTAGTACAACTAGATGCGGACGGTATCATTGAGGATTTTGTTGAGAAACCGGAAAACCCCAAGTCAAATTTGGCGATAATCGGTATCTACTATTTTAAAGACGGCGATGCTGTAAAGTGTGAGATTAAGCACCTACTGGATAACAAGATTATGGAAAAGGGAGAGTACCAACTCACCAACGTGTTAGATAGCTTGAAAGACAAAGGAGCTAAATTTACCCCCGGTAAGGTAATCGAGTGGTGGGATTGTGGCAATAAAAACGCTACGGTTAACACCAATCAACGTGTGTTAGCCAATGCCACAGAGATACTAGTATCAAGCAGCATGAAAAGCACCAATTCGCAAATAATAGAACCGTGCTACATTGGAAAAAATGTTCAGCTAATAAATGCTAAAGTTGGTCCTTATGTGAGTGTTGGTGACAATACGGTAATAGAAGACAGCGTTATTGAAAATACCATTATTCAGACAGAGTCTCATATTTTAAATGCAAACATTACCAATTCTATGATAGGCAATAAGGTATATTATGATGGTTCAGCAAATGAGATTAGCATAGGAGACTACAGTACCCAAAAGATTGGCTAGACTCACTCATATAGCGTCATTGGTTGTGGTTCTCTTTGCCTTTGGCTGCAAAAGTTCATCGGTTGGGGTAGCCAAAGTTAATGACTTGGATTATAAGACCCGAAAGGCATTCGAAAAATCTTTTTTTGAAGCGAATAAGCAAAAAGTGCTAAACAATTCAGAGAAGGCACGTGAACTCTATAGTCAATCTCTCATGCTGCATCCCCAAAGCCACGCAACGATGTATCAGCTTGCCAAGCTAAACTACCAGTTAGAAAGATATTCAGAGGCGTTAGTATTTGCTGAGAAAGCGGTAAGTACGTCTCCTACTTACAATCACTGGTATTCGGGTTTATTGGCTCAGTATTATAGCAAGTTTGGCAAATACCAAAAGAGTGCAGAAGTATTCATTCAAATGATTGAATATGAGCCGGATGTAAAAGAAAATTATACTGAATCTGCCAATCAGTACTACAACGCAAAACAGTTGGCTAAGTCTATTGAGGTGCTCAAAAAGATGCAATCATACTTTGGGATAGAGAAAGTATCGAGTACTCGATTGGATTTTGTTTACTCTGCACTAGGCGATAACGACAAAGCCGTGTTAGAAATGGAGAAACTGGTAGAGGCCTATCCAGACGATATTCAGTTCAAAGGATACCTTTCTGAGACTTATGTGAAGGCAGGAAAAAAAGAAAAGGCTGTGGCTTTACTGGAGCGTCTCGTCAAAGAGTATCCAAGTGTAGGGAAAGCACATTATGCTTTATATGGCATAAAACACGAGGCCGGCAACGATGCGGAGGCAATGAAACATCTTAAGGAAGCGTTTAAGTACGACGATCTGAGCTTAATTCAAAAAATGCAAGCGGTTACGGTATTCTTGCATGCCTTAGACAAAGACACTACAGTAAAAGCTGATTTATTCGATTTTAGCGAAATTTTAACTGCGAATTATCCAAATTTTATTGAGCCATATATCTTTAAATCAGACATATATGGCACCACAGGTCAATATGATAGTGCAAGGTACTATATTCAGAAGGCACTTGACATAGACCCTTCAAAATTTCAGTTGTGGAGTAAATTACTTGGAGCAAATGCACTATTGAACGATGTAGACCAACAAATTATAGATACGGAGAAAGCCCTAGTGTTATTTCCTAATGTTATTGCGTTGTACATTTCTCTAAGCTATGCATACATAGAGAAGAAGAATTACTCTAAAGGTATAAAAACAGCTGAAGAAGGGCTAGAAGTTGCCATGGACAAAAGAGACAAAATTCAATTGTTACTTTGCAAGGCATCAGCATACGACAAACAAAATATGTTTGAGATGGCCGATAAAAACTTCGATAAAGTCCTTAAAATGAACCCTTTTAATGGCACGGTTCTCAATAATTATGCGTTTAGTTTGGCCAATCGAAAGATCAAGTTGGGAATGGCAGATAGTATGATTACCACCGCGTTAAAATTAGAACCGGCTAATCCTTTTTACCTTGATACGAAAGCCTGGATTCTATATGGCAAAGGAGAATTTGAGCGAGCATTAAGAATACTAAATAAATGTATACAGCTAGACCCGATGGGCGAAGACTACTACATACACGCAATTGCTTGCTATGTAGCCTTAGAAAACACCAATATGGCGAATGAAATGCAACAGAAACTGGATAAATTGAAAAATGAATAGCGGAATAAAAATACTCCTTACTGTAGCCATATTTTCAATTTTGAGTGGATGTAAATATAGGAAAAAGGTAATTTCTGCTGAGGTGAATGCCGCTACAGTTGCTAAATTCTGGTCTAATCAAATGGAGTATTCTTCTCTAGAGGCTAGAGGCAAGGCAACGGTTACAATGAATGCAAAGACCCATACGCTTTCTATGCACCTAAAAATGCATAAGGATAGTGTAGTTTGGGCTAAATTTAGCCTATTTGGGTTCGGAGCAACAGTATTAATTACACAAGATAGCTTCTTTATGCTGGATAATATAAACCAACAATACATGGCATACGAGAACACTTACCTTGACCAGTTTCTAGGTTTCAAAGCTGAGGTAGGTCAAGTACAAAACCTTTTGCTTGGCAATGCTGTACTGAGACAAAATCTCTATCGGCTTAACCCAGAAAATACAGCTATGGTTGCTAATGAAGGTATTGCAACTAACACGTTAGATTTTAACGAGCTTTTTAGAACGTTAGTCTCAAAAATAGAAACTCCTGATACTACGCAAACGGCACATATTCAGTATGATAAGTATGAGATATACGAGCAAAGTCTCATGCCAAAAACGGTAAATATTGATGTGCAAAAAGGTGATAATATCATAAAAGCCGTGCTCAATTACCAGAACGTGAATTCAAATCCTAACCTCACTTTTCCGTTTAAAATACCATACGGATATCAGCGTAGGTAGGTCACACATTCTCGTAACAGCAGTATGGCTGGAGGTTTGCATAGTGATGATTGTACAAATATCGGCGACATGCTAACCTATTGCAAGGTGCAGAAAAGCAAATTCCTGTATGCTCTCTCAGAGGTTTTTTCGAATAAGTTGATTCACTTTTTTTTACAACGTTAAATAGAGATATTAGCCCCAATGAAAATAGGGGTAATAGGAGCAGGTGTAATGGGTAGAGGAATAGCTCAAGTGAGTGCTATGGCTGGCCATACTGTAGTGTTGTTTGATATAAATCATGACACACTCGAAACAGCTCGGATAGGTATAGACAAGAACCTAGACAAAGCTATAGAGCTTGGGAAAACAGATGAAGTTGGCAAGGCCAAAACACTATCTAACCTACACTATTCTAACAGTATAGCAGACGTGAGGGTAGATATGATTATAGAGGCCATCGTAGAACGCCTGGATATAAAAACTAAGGTGTTGGCTGACCTTGCAGAGATCAATGGTGAGAGTACTATATACGCTTCCAACACTTCATCCATTCCGCTTACGCAGATAGCAGCTTCTTTTGTGTTCCCAAAGCAAGTGGTGGGTATCCACTATTTTAACCCCGCTCACATCATGAAACTGGTAGAGGTGATAAGTGCAGAACAAACGGACCCTTTGGTTTTAGATCAAGCCAAAGAATATGTGAAAAGCGTAAATAAAACGTGCATAGTTGCCAAAGATGCTCCCGGTTTTATAGTGAATAGAGTAGCACGGCACTTCTATGTAGAAGGTCTCAAGATACTGGAAGAAAATGTTGCAACGCATGACGTGATAGATGACCTAGTAAGAGCCAGTGGCTTTAAGATGGGGCCCTTTCAATTGATGGATCTCATAGGCGTAGAGACAAACTTGTCGGTGACAGAGTCAATGTACACGTTATTCAACTACGATCAGAAGTTTAGACCCAGCAGAATACAACAAAAGAAGGTACAAGCAGGTTATTATGGTAGAAAGTCTGGGAAAGGTTTTTACAACTACGATAAATGAAGAAAATAGCACTTTCCATAGTATGTACACTGCTGTTATTTAATCAGTCATGTAAACCGGATAATCAGTTTACAGGCGATTGCTTTATTCAAGATGCGGCCGTAAATATCACCATTAATATGGATTTGCCAGAGTATTTTAACTTAAGAAACCTTGGAGAGTTTGCTTCCTTTGAAAGCCAAGGACATAGAGGTGTGTATGTGATACATAATTATGATGATATGTATTATGCTATAGAGCGTACATGCACGTACCAGAGTGAAATGGATTGTGCAAGAGTGACACTAGACAATGATATTTTACAACTGCGATGCGGCACGTTGCAAGACACCACTTTCTCGCCGTGTTGCGGCTCTGTTTATGATTTTAATAGTGGATTTATTAGTGGTCCTACCCGTTGTAATCTGAAAACATATCGAGTAGCTAAGAGCGGTAACTCACTTTTTGTGAGCAATTGAAGCAGTGAGTGTTAAGGCAGAGGGCTACAGGAGCGATTCGTGTTACGCAACGATACTTCCAGCAGCGGTTGCTTCACTCGGAGCTACAAACTTGAGTTTGCCGTCTGTATCTTCCGCCATTAGTATCATGCCTGTGCTTTCTATTTTTTTGAGTGTTCTCGGAGCTAAATTGGCCAAATACGTTACTTGCTTACCAATAATGTCTTCTGGAGCATAGTGTTCTGCGATACCACTTACTACTTCACGTGTTTCAGAACCTATGTCTAGAGTTATGTGGAGAAGTCTGTCTGCCTTCTTTATTTTTTCAGCCGCTATGATAGTGGCCACACGTATATCAAGTTTGGTAAATTCGTCGTACTGTATCATTGGTTTTATTGGTATTTCGGTTTTTTCTTCTGTTGGTGATGCTGCACTTTTAGCATTGATCTCTTTGGCCTTTTGAAGTTTTTCTCTTTGTACTTTTATTAGTTCGTCCTCTATTTTTTCAAATAAAAGAACGGGCTTGTTTATCTTATGTCCCTCTGTAATAGCATCATCGTATGAATTAATATTCAGAATGTTGAGCAACTTGTCTGATGTTACAGGCAAGAATATTTGCGCGTAGTTTCCAATTTCTTTTACGATTTGAATACAGGTAAACAAACAGTCTGCCACCGTCTGTGCATTGGCTTCGTCTTTTATGAGTTTCCAAGGTTCGGTGTCTTGCAAGTACTTGTTTCCGTTTCTAGCGATCTCCATAAAGGCCTCTAATCCAGAACGTTGGTTAAAGTTTGATAAAGCATCATTAATCTTACCGGTTACATCTGGCAAGGCGCTATGGAGTGTACCACTAGGCACCTTGCCATCATAGTAGTTGTGCGTAAGTACGATTACTCTATTCACGAAGTTACCGAGAATAGCAACGAGCTCATTGTTCACTCTTGCTTGATAATCGACCCATGTAAAATCCGCGTCCTTACTTTCGGGCAGTATAGAGGTAAGTGCATACCGTAGCTCATCTGTCTTTCCCGGCAAGTCAGTAAGATACTCATGCAACCAGATGGCATGGTTTCTACTGGTAGATATTTTATCTCCTTCTAGGTTTAGGAACTCATTGGCTGGCACATTGGTAGGCAGATTATACGCTCCATGTGCATGAAGCATAGCGGGAAATATGACGGTGTGAAATACAATATTGTCCTTGCCTAAAAAATGAGTCATCTCTGTATTGGAGTCTTTCCACCATTTGGTCCAATCCTCGCCGGCAGCTTCTTTGGTAGCGGTGATATATCCTATAGGGGCATCAAACCATACATACATTACTTTACCATCTGCTCCTTCAACCGGCACATTCACTCCCCAGTCTAGGTCGCGTGTCATAGCACGTGGTTTCAGACCTTCTTGCAGCCAGCTATTGCACTGGCCATAAACATTTGATTTCCAATTATCTTTTTTTGATGCAACCCATTTGTCCAAAAATTCAGATTGAATGCTGTCCAGTGGCAAATACCAATTTTTGGTCTCTTTTAATACTGGAGTATTGCCTGTAAGTGCAGATTTTGCATTAATCAATTCTTGTGGACTACTGGTTCTGCCGCAGCTCTCACACTGGTCTCCATATGCACTCTCGTAGCTGCAGTTAGGACACGTGCCTACTATGTATCGGTCAGCTAAAAACTGATTGGCTTCTGCGTCATACAGTTGTTCTGTTACCTCTTCTATAAAAACCCCTTTGTCATACAACGTTTTGAAAAATGCTTGAGCAGTTTCATGATGGAGTGTGTTGGTAGTTCGGCTAAAGGTATCAAAGTGGATTCCGAAATTTTTTAGACCTGCAGATATTACTGAATAATTCTCATCTACTACTTGCTGGGGCGTTTTATTTTCTTTTTTGGCTTTTAGGGTAATGGGGACTCCGTGTTCGTCTGTACCACAAATAAAAAGCACTTCTTTGCCCTGCATTCTAAGGTATCTGTTGTAGATATCTGAAGGTAAGAAACAACCGGCAAGGTGTCCTATATGAACAGGGCCGTTTGCATATGGAAGCGCGCAGGTGATAAGATGTCTTTTTGCCATTGGGGCAAAGGTAAGGTATGCCTAAGAATTTTGGGCTTTGGACTTTCTATTTTGAATTCGAGTGAGAATAGGATGCAGGAGCACAGCTAATAAAATGATGGACGTACCCATGTAAAAATAAATATTGAGTTGTGCATCTTCATTTAAAATCCAGATAGCCAGCAGTATGCCGTATACTGGCTCTAAGTTAATACTCAGGTTAGATATGAATGCAGAAATTACTTTGAGAGCATCCAGAGCAAGAGCAAATGCCAGACTTGTGCACAATAGTCCTAGAACAATGAGCCACCACCAGTCATCTCCGGTAGGGATCCACTGAGGTTGTGGGAAGAGAGATTGAAGTAAAGGATAACATATGGTGATAAAAACGAATCCCGCACCTAGCTCTATAGTGCTAACAGACAAGGTATTTTGCCCGGTGATATACTTTTTGTTGAGTGTAGAAAATAAAGAAGCTAGAAAGGCAGAAATGATGCCAATGACGATGGCCCAGTAATATGCTTCACCTACACCACTCAGGAAATATATGCCCACTATTACCAGGAGGCCAAGAAGTAATTCAATCCACTTGAACTTAGATTTTGTGATAAGGGGTTCTAGTATGGATGTAAATAACGAGGTGGTTGCAAGACAAGATAAGGTCACTGACGCACTATTGCCCACCTTTATGCTACCGTAAAATGTAAGCCAGTGTAGAGCGACCAACACACCTATACCCATAAAGATGAAGAAATTGGTTTTTTTGATGGATCGGATACCCTGGAGTACGCCAGGAATAAATACCAATCCTACTACGGCTATCCATAAGCGATTCCATACCAAGGCGGTCTGTTCTAGGGTTATCAACTTACCAAGAATAGCAGTAAATCCAAAGAGAAATACAGCTAGGTGTAGCTGTAGATATGCTTTTTGTTTAGTATTGGGTAGTGCCACGTTGGCGACAATATTAATTTAAAAATACAAATCAAAATGAAAAAAAAGTCTAGCGCGTAATAGCACTTTGCAGAAGTGAATTCTGATCAGAGAAGATAGCAGATTCTCCAACTTCATAGGTGCACAACTTTGCTGATGTGCAAAAAATGATTTTAGCAGTATTCTTACATACATTAAAACGAAAAAAAATTATGCGGTTAATCCTGCGTTGACTTTACTTTTTAGGTTTTACCTCTGATTTTGCCAGGCTCGATATTTTGACTCTTGTTTTGGTTCCATAGGTATAGGGATCGGTACGGTATTGCGTGTTTCTATATACCGAGGATAACTAGTGAATTAGAAAGATTTAGAAATGAATCTTAATTAGATTCCGTTGAGGTAATTTCGTAGTCCATATGAAAGATGAAAAAAAACTGGATGAACTTTTTGACAAAAATGGAAATCTGATAAGTCCACAACTACCCATTCATATTAAAAACTATATGATCGATATAGATGGAACTGTAACTGAAGACGTGCCCAATGAAGAGCCCGAGAGAATGGCTACCTGTGAGCCTTTTCCAGATGCTTTAGAAACACTAAATCGCTGGTACGACCAAGGACATATAATTACTTTTTTTACATCTAGAACGGTTGAACACAAAGAAGTCACGGACAATTGGCTCAGAAAGCACGGTTTCAAGCACCATGGGGTGCTCTACGGTAAACCACGTGGTGGTAACTATCACTGGATTGACAACCATATTGTACGAGCTACAAAATATAAAGGAAAGTTTACAGACTTAGTGATGCAGAAAAAAAATGTTGAGCTATTTGAGGAGTAGAGATACGATAAGATTGAAACAAAAAAGGCAACTATGTAAGAGTTGCCCTCCTAAACTAAACTGCTTTACCTAACCAATTCATATAAAGTCTTATTTCTTAACATTGAGGACGATGTCTATTCGGACGTCATCACTCAGGATAAATCCGCTTTCTCCAACATTAAAATCGAGTCTATCTAGTTTTATTTTACCGTTGAAAGTTCCGGTTTCTCCATGGTTTGTGAATGAAAATGGAACTTCAATGTTTTTGGTCTTGTCCTTTATCGTTACATCAAATTGCCCGACAAATTCGTCTTTAGATTTGGCAATAGAAGTAGAACGCATTTCTATCTTTGGGTATTTAGCAACGTCAAAGTATTCTGCTTTACGCAGGTGCTCATCTCGTTTATCAATACCGGTATTTACAGTAGTTGCTTTCACAGAGGCATAGATGCGAGAATTGGCAAGGTCATTTCTGTCAAACTGGATGGATGCCTTAATACCAGAGAATTTACCATCTACGGTGATGCCGGCATTTTTGATGTGAAACTTTACTGAACCGGTAGTAGGAGACCAATTTGTTGAGGCAATCGCAGCGATGGTCATTAATGAGAATGCAATGAGTATGTTGATTTTATTCATTGTGTTACTTTTTAAATGGTTTGTAATTGATGCTGATCATTCCAAGGAGTGATTTATTTCTGAAACGATCGTTATTGTCATTGTAGGTTATTTTTTCAGTGGTGGTGTATTCGGTAAACAAAAAGGTAAAACCTGCATTAACAGTCAGCTTTGTGGTCACATTATATTTTACGTATAGTTCACTGTTGAGCATTCCGATATCATTATCGCTTATGAGCAGCACATTATATGCCGTGGGTTTTGCAGAGAGTTGATTTACGGTGTTCACTGGTTTATTGCTGCTTATAGGTGTGCCTAACACCTCTTTACCAAAAGCTATGCCAGCAGCATCTATATTGAATCCAACACCCCATTTATCAGAGATATCATACTCCAAATAGATGACTGCATTGAGCGAATTGTGTTGTGCTTTTGCTACACTAAAGGTGTCAATATTTTCTTCTATATTCTCGATAAACAGTACCTGGGGTCCTTTTTCACCGCTCGTAAGATAGGCTGGAGCCGTTATATACGTGCGATTACTAGCAGCGTAAGCGTTAAACCTGAGGCCGTATCCAAGTTTAAATTTAGCTTTGGAAGTAATGCCATGCATTTGTTTCCACGAAAGAGCTCCAGCAAATTCATTTGGAGCATAACTCAATGCTAGTCCAAAATCGTGCTTTTGTTTGAAATTGGATTGTCCGTAGCCGAATAAGCTTGGAATGGATAGCAGTGTTATTAGGATTAGTTTGTTCATATGTATTGTCATCAGTGGTTTTAAAAGCATTCTATACCAACCTAGTAGGGGAGTGTGTCATCGAAATCGAATAGATTTGATACTATCATTCCCTCTACGCATACAATAATGCTGGAGAGGGAATGAAGGAATACTCACATCTTTATATTTAAGTGTTACACCAGTCGGAGTTAACGAATTACACGAAAATTCCTTACAAAAGAATCACCTTGCATATCATTGACCACTTTATGACGTAACGGAGAGAAAGCATTTAATGCTTTTAATACTAAATGATGGGCAGTAGGATTAAGCATTAGTTTGTTTAGTAGTTCGGCTTTATTCACTCGTCCACCAAAGTGGAGGTCCCATTCTTTGTTGTATCGCGTTCTGAGTTGAGCAAAGTTTTCTTCCTCAAGAATTAGTTGAGACAAGACTAGTGCGCTTCGGGCAGCTATGCTCATGCCGTTGCCACTAAGCGGACTTATGCTCCCAGCAGCATCTCCTACAAAAAGCATGTGTTCATTGTATAGCTGCTGCTTGTTGAATTTTATGTTGCTAATTACCAATGGTTTGGCCCACATAAATTCAGCTTTGGAGTATACTTCCTTCAATTTTTTATTTTTGAATAGTACGTTTTTTTCGAATGCACGGATATTGTTGTTGTGATATTTGAGTTTTGAGGCGTCTGCCAAGTAGCACAAACAATATTGATTGTCTTCTATTTTACTTATTCCGCAGTATCCACCGTCAAATGAGTGGAGAGAGATGAGGTTCTCTTTGAAATCTCCTTTGATATGATACTTTACGCCGATGTATTTCCTCTTGGCGGCAGTTTTGGGTCTTTTTAAGTACCCTGGGGAGTACTTGCCGTGTGAGCCTATAATTAAGTCCGTTTTATATGTTCCATTGGCAGTGGAGATCATTTCGTTTTGCACTTCGGTTACCTTAGTTTTAGGATGAAAATGTACTCCAGATTTTTTCATTTGCTCAGCAAGTGCGTGGTCTAGTTTGTACCTGCTCAACCCAAACCCACCTGTTTTTAAGGAGGTATTAAGCTCTCCCCCCTTTTGAGAAGTGAGTTGTAGGTTTTTAATAATTGGAAGGTTCCAATCATCGAGTGGCAAGCCTAGACTTTTAAAAAATGCGTAAGATTCCAAAGAGATAAACTCGCCGCATACTTTATGGCTTGGATAATCCTCTTTCTCAAAGACCACTACCGATTTCCCCTCTTCTGCTAGTAGAATAGCCAAGCAACTGCCGGCTATTCCTGCACCGATTATGCCTACATCGTACTTATCCATATACAATTATTTGATGGCGAAATGCCCATTTCCATTTAACAGTGTAATGGGTAGCACCTGCTTTTTTTAGGTAAGTAAGCCATTCTTTTTTCTTAAACCCACGAAGCACACTCAAAGGTGCGTCATTTTTTACCAGATACGACTTGGAGAAAAGACGAGTCAATAGCATAATGGCGTAATAAGCGATAAAATTACGTTCTAGGTCATTAATGATTAACGTTATTTTTCGTTCAATGGCAAAGCGGATTAAATCTATGATTTGGTCATCGGACAGGTGGTGTGTAAATAGGCATGCGTGTAGGTAGTCGATTTGCTTTATGTGGTTTTCTATATTGCGGTAGTCGTCATGTATGAAAGTAAGTGTATTGGGCAAGTGAGATTGGGCATACTGGCTACACTCTTCTTTGAGGTCCACACCGTATAGATTCAAGTTAATGCCTTTTTTTTGGGTCCATTGACGAATAACGTCGAGCATATCGCCACCACCAGAACCTATATCTACTAGCGTTTTATTTTCTAAATCAAGTGTTTTTAATGCATTGGTGGATATGGCATAGCCGCCCAATAACGTGTTTATTGTGTGGAGCTCTTTCAAGTTAAGCTCCAAGTCTTTTTGGCCTACTGCACCGTCTAAAAACTCTTTGGTATGGGAGCGGTGGTTAAACATATGCGAGTAGGGCAGATTCTAAAGTAAGCCCAGGTCCAAAAGCACAAGCAATGAACTCTTTCTTGGCAGACGGCCTGTTATTGAGCATTTCTTTAAGCACAAAAAGGATAGTAGCAGAAGACATATTCCCCTGTTCTGATAGTATTTTTCTAGAAGCTGTTACTTCGGATTCATCTATATTCAAAGTGGTCTTAATGCCATCGATAATTTGCTTACCTCCGGGGTGTATGGCCCACCCAACTTGCTGCGGATTTTTGTCAAACAATCGTTTTTGGTTTAATGATTTGCTGATCGTATTGGGAACGGTACCAGAAAGCGTCATCAGAAATCCAGATGGAGATATTTTCCAACTCATTTCATCTTTGGATGTAGGCAATAGGCGAGATTCAAAGTCGATTAACTGATATGTAGCGTTGTGTTTCTCTGACGTTATAATTACGGCGGCTGCTCCATCTGCAAACAAGGAATTGGACAGTAAGTAGTCGTCTGCAAACTGGTGCTGAAAGTGGAGCGTACACAGTTCCACAGAAATCATCAACACAGTCCTTCCAGCTGTGGCAGTTATATCCTTGGCTATACGCAATCCAGTAAGTGCAGCATAGCAACCCATGAAATTTATGTTGTATCTGTGTGTAGTAGAAGAAAGACCTAACTTATGTATCAGATCTATTTCCACCCCTGGAGCTTGCATACCTGTGCAGCTTATGAATATGACATCAGTGATATTGTCTTTGTGTTTTTGGAACGCAGGATTGTCCCGTACCGCTTCCTCTGCAAGTGCTATAGCGTTGGTGTGGTATGTTGCTAGCTTTTCCTCCAGCGATAACGGGATAAGTTTTTTAATATGAGGTTCAACACAATGCCTTTTCTCTATCTCGCTGCGGGCAGTCAAGAATTTTATTTTACGCTTAATGTCGGAGTCATTCGTCAGAGAAGAATAAATTTCAGCAAACTCATCTTGAGTAAGCGAGTTTTTGGGTGCAGCTGTACCTATATGTTGTATGTAGCTCAAGACCTATGTTAAAATTAAGTAAAGGAAGAATAAATTGAATACTACGGCAGCAATTACATTCATATACATCGTGTGCTTATAGTCCGCATACGTGATATCTTTCCAAACCTTACTCGCCCAATAAACGAAATACCCTATGATGGGTACTTGTATTGCGGTGAAGAGATAAAAGGAAGTAATATCTGTTTTGGAAAAGTGGAGGTAGTAGAATAGCGCAGCAATGCTAAACATAATTCCTGCGAATATAAATGTACCTCTGTAGCCTAGTTTGCAACTCAAGGTAGTTACGCCATCTGCTAAGTCACTTTTATGTTGGTAAATCTGGGTAAGTGGGTATATGGCTCCTATTTGGAATGATGAAGCTACCATGGGCAAGATTTCACTTAAGTGGAGTCCAAATAGGCGTGATGGAGATACATCTCGATGTAGACAGCCATAACTAGAAAGGTAAAAAGTAAAAGCACCTTGAAAGATAAAAATTACGAAAAATCCGATAATTGGATATTGTTTTAGTCGGATAGGTCTATAGCTATAGAGCCTTGAAGCGGAAATGTATACAGAGATTAACAAGGCAAATGTATTGCTTATGCTGAGTGAAAATAGTAGAGCTGAGATATCAAGGGTGTTTGCTAACCAAAGCATTTTCTTATTTGGGGGAGGTGGATTTTTCAATCCTCCAACACTGCCAATATCTCGGTCGTAGTAACTATTAAAAATATTACTGGCGGGGTAGGTGAGTACATGAAGAATAATGAAAACAAGGGCAGCAATCGTGTAGTTTACCTCAGGCAACTGAGATACAGCAAACAAGAATACTGGCATTAGTAGCAAAGAAAAGTGCAATCGCAAATGTTTCAGAGCATCAATCCACTCTTGTTTATAGCTTGCCATTTATACGTATCTTTTTGTGGGTGTTGATTTGCCAAACTTGCTCCACTTGTCACGTATGGGTTGTTCTGGCACAAGGCTGTTGATGCAGGTAAGATGCAGCATTAGCAAACGATGCGGTGTACAGCGCAAAGTAAAGAGGAGTGTACAAAATATACAAAGTGCCGAAAGCATTGATTCTTCAAATGTACGTATAACAAAAAATCCCTTACGCAAAGCGCAAAGGATTTTTAAGTTTTGTTTTTTAGCAAGTGCTACCAGTCGTCATCATCGATGAAAGGAGTAGCTTGACACGTTGCCTTCAGACCTTCAATTAATTTAGTTACTTGAGTATTGCAAGCGATTAGAATTTTGTCGTTGCCACGAATGTTCTTTTTAGCGCTTAAGTAGTATTCCATGTAGGTTACATCCATATCTTTTTCTCCTGATGTATTGGATTGCACATGTACGAAGTTTTCAAATTTATATCTGTAACGCTCGTCTTTGAAACGAAGTTCCATATCAAACTCAAGGGTTCCAGCATCTTTTGTTTGGTACTTACTTTCTTGCACTTTTAGCGGTATAGTAACGTATGCCTTTATAGTAGACCCCTCTTTTCCTTCTGTGTCTTCTCCTGCAGCATCTATCATTTGCTTCGCTTCTCGTTTACCAAACTCGGTTTGCATCCACGTCAGCGCTCTTGTGTAGAGCGAATCATATACAGAGTAGTCGTCACCTCCTAGGTCTAAAAATTTTTCTGGCACAATTACGTCTACGATTTCTAAATAGGTAACCAATTGTGAAGCGCTATCGTAAGGCATTCCAGTGAAGCGCTCATAAGGCCTAGCCTCTGTCTTTGGTCGAGTGGAACGAACATAGTCTCCTCCTCCTCCTCCGAAGTCGAATCCACCATCATCATCGCCCCAATCGTCATTACCCCAATCGTCACCGCCAGAAGTATCTGCGTAGTCACTAGTTGTACCGCCAGAACCTTGATCATAGTCATAATCTCCAGCTGATTTGTCATCAGATCCAGAATCATCCCAACTATCTCCGGAATCGTCCCAACTATCACCAGAATCGTCCCAAGTCTGGGCATTGGTAGTTAGACTAAAAGCACTAAAAAATAGTAGGGTAAAAAGTAATTTGTTCATGCGTTAATTTTTTGGTCTAAAGTACACCAGCCGACTAGCTGATTCACTATTTAGAAGACAACGAAAATACCTTTTTTTTATTTTAAACAAATTGACGTAGTGTGGATTAATACAATAAATGTGACACATTATGCACAGTTCAATGCTTTAGCATTGTTACTTTGCATTCATATGTGGAATCGATTAGTACAATTTGAAACAGTAGCTATTGCCTTTATTTTCCTTGCTATGGGGTGTTCTAGTATAGACCTTGGCGGAGAAAACGATGCAGATAGCTTAAGTGCAGATGCACATACTTACGCTAATTTTAATGACGTTCGTGTGAAGCATATTTCATTGGATTTAGAGGTGGATTTTGACAAAAAGATGTTGAAGGGCAGTGCCACATTAGAGATTAATAATTTGAACAATGGGAGTTTACTGGTTCTAGATGCGCGGAAATTGGACATACATGGGGTAATTGATGACAATGGAGATTCGGTTGCTTTTGCTCTTGGTGACGAGAGTCCTGTCTTTGGTAGCCCATTGAATATTACGATACAACCCGAAACAAAAAATGTCAAAGTATATTACACCACAAGCTCAGATGCCGATGCTTTGCAATGGCTAGACCCAATGCAGACACTTGGCAAGAAGCATCCATTTCTGTTTAGCCAATCACAAGCTATACTCGCTCGTACGTGGGTACCTTGTCAGGATGGTCCTGGTATAAAATTCACCTACGACGCTACTATAAAAACAGACCCATCATTGATTGCCTTGATGAGTGCAGAAAATGGTACGACAAAACGGGCAGACGGTGTTTACACCTTTAAAATGGAACAGCCCATAAGCTCTTACTTGTTAGCACTAACGGTAGGGGATCTTTCGTTTGCTTCTACAGGAAGAAATTCCGGGGTATATGCAGAACCTGCAATGTTAGACAAAGCAGTTTGGGAGCTCAATGCAATGCAGAGTATGATTGATAGTGCTGAGACTCTTTATGGTCCATATGCATGGGGTAGGTACGATGTAGTCATTTTGCCTCCAAGTTTCCCATTTGGCGGAATGGAAAATCCACGACTAACCTTTGCAACACCTACTATAATAGCCGGTGATAGAAGTTTAGTAGCATTGATTGCTCATGAACTAGCACATAGCTGGAGTGGCAACCTGGTGACCAATGAGACGTGGAATGATTTTTGGCTAAACGAGGGCTTTACTGTCTATTTTGAGCAACGTATTATGGAGAAGATTTTTGGAAAGCCATATGAAGATATGCTTACAAAACTAGGGATGGGTGATTTGGAAAGAACACTAGCAGAGCTGCAAGCGGAAGGCAAAGCAGAGGACACACATTTGTATTTAAATTTGGATGGGAGAGACCCAGATGACGGGCTTACGGATGTAGCGTACGAAAAGGGCCGCTTCTTTTTACAAACGGCGGAAGCCATTGTAGGACGAGAACGATTTGATGCGTTTTTGAAGAAATACTTTACTGAAAACAAGTTTAAGACAATGGACACTGAAGGGTTTATTAATTACCTAAATACACACTTATTGTCTACTGATGAGCAGAACCGACTCAATGCGAATGATTGGATTTATGGACCAGGATTGCCAGACAATGCTCCTACTCCTAATTCTACAGAACTTGATAGGGTAGAAACAGCAATTGCAAAATTCAATAATAACAGAATAAAAGCAGCTGATATAAATACAGAAGGATATACTACTCATCACTGGTTGTATTTCTTGCGTGGATTAAAAGATGTGAATCTTGAAAAAATGAAAGACTTGGATGCATCCTTTCAGTTCACAAAAACAGGGAATAGTGAGATTGCTTGCGATTGGTTTAAGCATAGTATAGAGCAAAATTATACGCTTGCTTTTCCGGCAATGAAAGAATTCCTCATTAACGTAGGCAGACGTAAGTTCCTGACTCCACTGTACACAAGACTTGCAGCAACGGATCAAAATAAGCAATGGGCCAAGTCAGTGTATCAAGATGCCAGATCAGGTTACCATTCTGTTGCATATAATACAATAGACAATATATTGAAATAAAAAGTGAATACGTACCTTTGTAGCCCAACATAAATATGATGCACTACACCAACATGAAAAAATTTGCTCCTTTGGGCTTTGTTGTTTTTGCTTGCATACTTTTATTTATCGCTGCTTGTAGCACAAATCCAACTACTAGGGTTCCCTCTGCAACTATCTGTAACTCGTGGAAACTGACAAATGTCGAAATGCCGGAAGCGGATAGCCTTGCACTAGCCCAGATAAATGCTGCTGATGTGATGTATACATTTAAAAATGACAGCAGTTACATTTATGATATACAAGGAACTACGGGTACTGGTGCTTTCAGCATTAATGAAGAAGGTACGCTGCTAACAATGACAGAAAATGGGCAAACAGAAACAATACATTCTGTGCTGTCTGATACGAGTCTTATACTCAGCAAGGGTTCAGAAAAAATGATGTTTACCGTTAAAAAATAAAATTATGGGATTATTTGATTTATTTAAAAAGAAAGAAGAAATTACGGATGTAAATCCAATTCAGGGTACTGCAAAAGCAGCAAAGGCGCCCTCATCTGGAGTTACGTATAAGGTAGTTACACGAGGTACAAACCTTAATTGCCGCAAAGGTCCAGATATCAAAAGTGAGATCGTAGGTAAATTTGCCAATGGATCTGAAGTAAGCTTGGTGGAAGAGCATAGTGAAAAGTGGCACAAGGTAAAAAATGCTGAGATTTTGGGGTATTGCCATACAGATTGGTTAGAGCTTACAAGCAGCACATAGATCGTACGAAAGTGAGAAATAAAAAAAGATGGCTTTGGTCATCTTTTTTTATTTGTGCAATCGAATAAGGCAGCTATTTTTGCATTCCTTTTGAAACAAAGGACAAATTCTAACCGGGCCTATAGCTCAGCTGGTTAGAGCACCTGACTCATAATCAGGTGGTCCCTGGTTCGAGTCCAGGTGGGCCCACTTAACAAACCCTTTACTAGTAATAGTTTAGGGTTTTTTTATTTCAACTACCTGTGTTTTACACAATTCCAAATATACCCTTTTTAAGTCTTTTTTGTAAGAACTAAATCCAGTAATAGACGCTGCCATGATTGAAGAAATTCATAATCTTGCGCACAACTATACCGTAGGCATATCTCTTTCCTCTAGCTCTGCTATTTCAAGGCCTCTTAAGTAGGCTAAACTAACTGAATACGTTCGTTTGAATTTAAAATAAAACATAACTCAACTAATTTCAATATATTCGCTCAACACAATTCAAAATCCAGTTGAAATGAAAAACTTTAAAACTATTCTAATATTGACATTAATTCTTGATATCATTCAATTTATACCTTTGGTGATTGCAAAAATGGGAGGTGAAATGAAAAGCCAAATGATAAGCGACTTTAATATCGAAGGATTAGCTAATAGTGCACCAGCCTTAGAAGTTTTTGATATTATGTTTCATATCATTGGATTCATTTATTTAGGAACTATACTCTCTGTTGTATACACTCTTAGATTAAAAACTCTTGAAGGATTAAAGTCAGCAACTTTTGTGTTATTTATTGTCCACTTATTTTGGACTTTACCAGATTTTGTAAATTTACTAAGCGGTAGTTCAGCCCATCCACCTATTATAATTATGATACTAACTTTAATTCCAGTTCTTGCATTGAGTTATGTGTCACAGAAGGGAGAGTTAAAGTCTTAATAATTCAATCAATTAAAAATGAATCCTAAAAATACACTTACAGCAATAGGAGTTTTAAATATTCTTCAGGGTATAGGTTTCTTCATAGGAGCTGAAACATTAACAGAACAGTCTTTTCCTACTGAATTATTAGAAGGAGGAGGATTAGTTGTTGGAACGGCTATGCATTGGCCTTTATCAGTTGCTTGCATTGTTATTGGTATTATAATTCTATCAACAAGAAGTTTAGAAATGAAAGATGCAAAAAAGGTATTATTAAGCATTGGGATAGCTTATTTGTTTTTTCTGATTAACGGTCTTTTACAACACTTTACAACCCCTGTTAATGTTCCTATGCCAGCAATTGGATTAATTGCTTTAATTAGTATTCTTGCATTCTATACAGCTTTAAAAAAACCCAACCTGTAGTTGACGGGAATGGAGAAGCAATTCCAAATTTGTTCTGGGCTCACTAGGGTGGGAGGGTTGGAAACTACCTTTCTAAAACTCTTAAACCATAGGCATATCCTCTTCACTTAATTCAGCTAATTCTAAACCCCTTAGGTAGGTTAGACTTACATTTATAGATGAATGCCCCATAGCTTTTTGTAGCTTGGTAATAGAGCCCGTTCTCTTAAAGATATCAATGGCACCAGAGTGTCTGAATGAGTACAAGGTTTGTCCCTCCTTCAAAATATTACTTTGATTCTTATATCTGCTCCAAAGGGTACTGAAATAGTCTGGATTCCTACTACACTGCTCCTCAGTAAAGATATTATCATTTAAACCTTTTGGATTTAAATAGGGCTTGATAAAGCCTGGAACTGGTACAATTCTATTTCTTCCTGACTTATTTCTAAACCCTGAAAGTGTAATAAAGCTTAAGTCCTTTGAGAAATCACCCCAAGTCAATTCCCTCACCTCTCTGTGAGGCCTGAGTAAGCAGCCATAAGTTAATAAACAACAAAGGTGAAGGTGTTTATTAAAGGTTTTAACATCCTCTAATATAGTAGCAATATCATCAAAGGGTTTATGCATAATAGCCTTAGCTTTCTTACTTTTTCACGCAGTAGCACATTTGTAACACAATCTGTCATTTAGCTCGCAATTAAATTTATGTTTTGACAGATAAAACCAAAAAAAATCTGAACCATTTTTCTTATTTAACACCCATTATCCTTTCAAAGCATTGGTTTCTTATTCAAAATGATCTAAAAGAAATATTCGGAATAGAGAAAGTAGTTAAAGAAATGTATGACTCGTAGACTATAAAAAAACGGAATCTCGCAAAAGATTCCGTTTCATATTCGTGTTAAAAGAAGAATTGTCTATCCTTCTACAGCTGCTATCCCCGGAAGTTCTTTACCTTCAAAAAACTCGAGTAAAGCACCGCCACCTGTAGATACGTAACTTACGTCATTGGTGTAGCCAAATTTTTTCACAGCCGCACTGCTATCTCCTCCGCCGATAAGGGAGAATGCTCCCGCACGCGTAGATTCAGCCACAGCATCTGCTATAGATTTGGTTCCATTTTCGTAGCTAGGCATTTCAAATACCCCCATTGGTCCATTCCACAGTATGGTTTTAGATTTCATGAGTACGTCAGAGAATGCCGCTACTGCCTTTTCCCCTATATCGAGCCCCATCCACCCATCAGGAATAGATCCGCTATTACATTGCTTCTGGTTGGCTTCGTTGCTAAAAGCATCTGCTATCACATTATCTGCTGGTAAGTGTATTTCTACACCTTTGGCAGCAGCTTTTTTCAGTATCTCTGCACACTTCTCTACCCTATCCGCTTCAAATAGTGAGTCACCTATTGTACCCCCTTTAGCTACAGAAAAAGTATAGGCCATTCCACCACCTATGATGATATGGTCTGCTATGTTGAGCAGATTCTCTATGATAAGAATCTTGTCGCTAACCTTAGCTCCGCCTACTATGCTAGTAAATGGTCTATCTGGATTGCTCATTAGTTTCTTAGCATTGGCCACTTCATTAGCCATCAAGAAACCAAAGCACTTGTCTGCAAAAGAACTTGCTACTATAGCTGTACTAGCATGTGCTCTATGTGCAGTGCCAAACGCATCATTCACATAGATATCACCGTGATTGGCTAGTGACGCTGCAAAGGCAGTATTTCCAGCAGTTTCTTCCGAATAAAATCGCAAGTTTTCCAGTAAGTGGATATGTCCGGCGGGCAAGTTTTTACTTGTATTCACTGCACCTTCACTGATACAGTCATCCGAAAAAGCAACCGGTGCTCCGGTAAGTTTTTCTAAGTGTGGTAACAAGTGTTTCAGTGAATATTTATTCTCTGGGCCACTTTTTGGTCTGCCCAAGTGAGACATAAGTACAACGGAGCCGCCATCGGCTATTATTTTTTGGATAGTAGGTAAGGCAGCCGTCATACGGCTATCATCGGTTATTTCAAATGCACTATTGAGCGGTACATTAAAGTCTACGCGTATGAGTGCCCTCTTGCCGTTGAAATTGTAAGAATCTATGGTCTTCATTATTTCAATTCTGCAAATGTCTTCGCAGCGTCAAAAGCTTCTGCAGCATCACCCACGCGTACAATTTCTACACTACCTATTAGATCTCCACCTTCTATAGTGTTTACGACATCCATACCCTCTACTACATGACCAAATACACTGTGCTTTCCGTCAAGCCATGAAGTTTCTACGTGGGTAATAAAAAACTGGCTACCGTTGGTTCCAGGGCCTGCATTTGCCATAGAGAGGATACCTGGTCCTGTATGTCTTAGATCTGGATGAAACTCATCTCTAAAACTGTAACCTGGTCCGCCAGAACCAATGCCATCTGGATCTCCACCTTGTATCATAAAATTAGGAATCACTCTGTGAAATACCAATCCATCGTAATAGGGAACGCCAGCATCTTGTGCTTTGTTCGGTATGTTTCCTTCAGCAAGGCCAACAAAATTGGCTACTGTAAGAGGTGTTTTTTCCATTTCTAGTTTCAAAGTGATCTCTCCCTTCGAAGTATTCATTTTTGCGTAAATTCCGTTTTCCATTTTTGTATTATTTTTTTGAGTTATTGTTTCTAATGTATCGTGTATAGGCGTAGTTATTTCTTTCTCTGCTTCTGTTGTTTGTTTGTTTTTGGTAGGTGTGCAAGCTGTGAACAGTAACACAGCAAAAAGACTTAAGATGATGCTTTTCATACTAATTTTCTTCATACTAATTTGATGCAAATTTAGGATTATCTATTACTAATAGAAGTGTTGGGCTAAAGCTTTGGTTGGCAGATAAAAATCAACGCATCACATAGGACTACCGCAATAGATGCTTTACTTTGTAAACAACCAATGAAAATACTAAAAGGATTTATTTACTTCGTCCTAATAATGGTAGCCTCGGCCTTACTAGCTGCTGTTTTTGCTCCTGCTCAAAAAACGGTTTCACGTCATATTGAAATCAATGCCTCACAAAAAATCGTTTTCAATCAAATTGCCAATTTTGAAAATTGGAAGAACTGGGACGCCTGGTTTACCAAAGACACGTTGCAAATACGGACCTATTATGGTACAATAAATGATAAGGTCTACGGGTATACCTGGTCATCCGAAAACAAGGATGTAGGCGCGGGTAAACTTGAGATGAATGCCGTAACGGGGATGGATCAGTTGTCCTATACCTTTTATTTTGAGGATAGACCCAACAAAGGCTCCTTTTCTTTGAGGGCTTTAGCGGATAAAACCAAGGTAGTCTGGCAAATGTATTCAGACCTCGACTATCCATTTAAAATACTCAATTACTTTATAGACCCCATGGTAGGTCCAGATTTTGAAGAAGGGCTGAAAAACTTAAAAACTGTCTCCGAGAATATGCCAATAGCTTTGGAAGGTGAAATTCAGGGATAAAATAATGCTGAACAAATTGTCATTTTAGTAGGCATCCCTCAATTCTTTTATTAGCAATTACTGCGAGACCATCTTTTTATGCCAAGTAACCATTCCATAGATTGAGAGTGAAGTATAAATAACCATTTGAAACGCAAAAAAATTGAGGTCTTTAATGCCGTACAACCAAATTGTATAGGCATTGATGAGTATCCAAAACCCCCATGCCACAAAGTATTTGTAGAGTTCTAAGAAGGTAGCTAGTATGCCAAATGATGTACTCATTGCATCGTAATATGGATTGGCCGCATCTGTGGTGCTCATCAAGTATCCCAATCCTAAACCAGCTAAGGTTCCACCTAGTATCATAGCCAAAATAGAGCGGATGGATGTACGCTTTATGCCAAAGTCTGCAGGCTCATTGTGACCCCAGTAATAGTATCCGTAGACACCTACAATAGCGTAAAAACCATACAGAAGAGTTTCAGAATAATAAGTATTTTCATAAAAAACATAGGCTCCTGTGAGCGATCCGAGTATCCCATATATCCAACATTGCTTTTTTTCTTTTGTCAGTAAGACAAGAAAAATGATGTTACATAGAACACTAATGACTTCAACGAGTAGCAATGTCTTCATGTGCGTAGGGCAGAAACATTCAGCGATATGCTGTCTAGTGTTTTTTCAGCAAGGCAAGAGGTATATTTTGCCTTGCTAAGAAGGTTTTCAAAAAAAATTCCTGTTCCCATTGTGTGTTTTAATTATTAGCTTCGCAAAGCTAACGCTTATCTAAGTACAAATGAGATTTATACCTGTTCTTCTACTTTTCATAACCGCTAATACTGTATTTTCCCAAAATAGATTAGCTGCACAACAGATTATTAAAGACTTGTGCTCAGAAGAAATGGCGGGTAGGGGTTACATAAATCAGGGGGAGAAAAAAGCGGCAGAATATATTGCAGCAAAATTTAGCGCGTTGGGTTTAAAAGCCAAAACAGCCAACTACATGCAGCCGTTCAGTTTGGGAGTGAATACCATCACCAGAAGCACAGTAGAACTAGATACAAAAGAGCTAGTGCCTGGAGTAGATTACTTGGTGTCACCAGAATGCGGTTCTGTAAAGTTAAGTGGTCCCATATTTTATGTATCCCAACGTCTATTAACATCTCCAAAAGTGGCTAAAAAGGTGAAGCGAGCAATTAAGAAGGGATATGTACCTGTGATAAGTAGATACAATACCAAGGACGCAATTGCAGTAAAAAACATAGCCAAAATACAGGAATATTGTGGTTCGGGCACTTTGGTATTTTTAAAAGAGAGTCTGACATGGAGCGTAGGCCGCGAGAGAACCCGAAACGGTGAAATTTGGTTGTTGACCTCGTCTTTTGATAGAATGACGAAGATGATGAGCATAGAAATTGAAAGCAAATTTGTCAATGACTACACAACACAAAATGTATATGGATATGTAGAAGGTACAGTATATCCAGACAGTATCATCATTTTCTGCGGACACTATGATCACCTCGGGAAAATGGGAAATGCTATTTTTTATGGAGCAAATGACAATGCAAGCGGTATAAGCATGCTGATTGATATGGCAGCGTATTTTGCCCAAAATCCTCAGAAGTATACCATAGCATTTATAGCATTTGGAGCTGAAGAAGCAGGATTGGTTGGGTCACATTATTATGTCAATAGTCCTTTAGTGCCTTTAGCTCAAACCAAATTTGTCTTCAATATGGACTTAATGGGAAGCGGTGAGGGCGGCGCTACCATTGTGAATGCTACCGTTTACCCTGGGGCATTCAAAAGACTTACAACCATTAATATGCAGAATAGATATCTGCCTAAAATAAGACCACGAGGGAAAGCAGCAAATAGTGATCACTATTTCTTCTCAGAGATGGGAATACCCTCCTTTTTTATTTATCTCATGGGCGATTATAAGCATTATCATTTGCCAGCAGATAGTCCAAATAATCTTCGCTTAGGAAAGTATTATGATAGGTCTTTCCTTCTTATAAGAGACTTTATTGAGTCTTTCAGTAACGGGTAGTATGCTCGGTTTTGTAAACTCATTCATGTCTTGGTATCTAAAGAAGAGGATACCCCTCATTGAGCGCAGCTTTAGGAATGGATCTGAGGTTCAGCACCAAATGTTTACTGAGTTACTTGGAGAAGCTCGAAAAACATCGTTTGGAAGAGACTTTAAGCTTAATGAGATAAAGACCATAGACCAGTATAGAAAACGTGTACCGCTCTTTGAGTATGACGATCTAAAACACTATATCCAACGTGTAATGCATGGCGAACAAAGGGTGCTCTGGCCCGGAGATATCACATGGTTTGCCCAATCTAGCGGTACTACTTCAGATAAAAGTAAGTATATACCTGTAAGTTATGAGGCGCTAGAAGAGTGCCAATTCAGGGGAAGTCGGGATGTATTAGCTTGGTATTATCACCACCACGCAGGTGCCAAAATTTTTCAAGGAAAAGGACTGATTATAGGAGGTAGTCATCAAATTAATGCACTTGCAGAAAATTCGTACTATGGAGACTTGAGCGCAGTAATGATGAATAACATGCCCTTTATCGCTAATTTTTTGGCCACACCAAGTATGGATATTGCGCTACTACCAAACTGGGAAAACAAGATGCAGAAAATGATAGAGAGCACCTATGCGGAAAATGTGACCAATATCTCTGGAGTTCCCTCATGGACCATGCTTTTGCTACGTGGAATACTCGAAAAAACACACGCAAGTTGTATCTTAGAAATATGGCCCAATTTAGAACTTTACGTACACGGAGGGGTTAATTTTTTACCCTACAGAGAGCAGTTTGCAAGTCTTATAGGGGGCGATATAGCATATAGGGAAACGTACAATGCATCTGAGGGTTTTTTTGGCGTACAGGATAATGCCAATGAAGACATGGCTCTTATGCTAGACTACGGAATTTTTTATGAGTTTATTCCAATAGAATTGTGCGGTACAGATAATCCCAGGTCACTGTGGATAGATGAAGTAGAAATCGGGAAAAACTATGCGGTAGTAGTGAATACGAATGCAGGCCTTTGGCGTTATCAGTTGGGAGATACAATTGAATTTACGAGTAAAAACCCATTTAGAATAAGGGTAACAGGACGTACAAAAAGCTTTATTAATGCCTTTGGTGAAGAGTTAATGGTAGAAAATGCCGAGAAAGCTTTGGCAATAGCCCAACGAAAAACTGGGGCAATGGTTTCAGAATTTACAGTAGGACCCGTTTACTTAAAAGACAAAACAAAGGGAAGACATCAGTGGATGATTGAGTTCAATGTAATACCTGAGAGTCTGGAGCATTTTGCGGATGTGCTAGATCAAGAGTTGTGCACTGCAAATTCAGATTACGAGGCTAAACGACAAGGAAGTATGGTGTTGGAAAGGTTAGAGGTAGTCGTGTGTAAGCCGAGAACTTTTTATAAATGGTTGAAGCATAAACAAAAATTAGGAGGTCAGCATAAGATTCCTAAACTTTGTAACGACAGAAAAATCGTAGAAGAAATTATAAAAATAAACACTAAATGAAGAGCACAAAATGGAGTATGATAGCAATGATAGTTACGCTTATTGCGGCCTGTGGGACAAGTAAAATAGAAAATTCAAGCGTAGATGTAAAAACATTTGCAAATAAAATGGTCAACACAAAGTATACCCTTGTGGATGTAAGGTCTCCCGAGGAGTTCGCCATGAATCATTTAGAAAATGCTAGTAATATCGATGTAAATAGTTCTGATTTTGCGCAAAAAGCAGCGCTGCTAGACAAAAGTAAGGACGTACTCGTGTACTGCAAATCAGGTGGTAGAAGTACTATGGCAGCAGCACAAATAAAAGCAATGGGGTATAACGTATATGAACTTGGGGGTGGCATACTTAGGTGGAAAGCTGAAGGATACAAGATAATTGTAGGCGCCAAAAAATCAAACTCATCAGGCTACTCGTTAACAAGGTACAATGAAGCGGTATCCTCCGGTAAAGTTGTACTGGTAGATTTCTATGCTACTTGGTGCGGTCCGTGCAAAGCAATGGCTCCGCATGTAGAGACCATGAAGAAAAAATACGGAGACGAGCTAGTGGTACTAAAAGTGGATACGGATAAGAGTCTTGAAGTCTCTGAGCATTTTAAAATCAATGCAATACCGTTGATTAAAATATATAAGAACGGCAAAGAAGTGTATGATAAAACGGGTTATCATTCAGAAGAAGAGTTAGCTAGTTTGTTAGGGAAATATATCTAGCTCTCTTCCGATTCTTCCTCTTTGGAAACAGATAGATTAAAGTTTTCCCAACCTTGGGCTTCTAGTGGCATTACATTGCCCGACTTGGTAATTAGCTCTTTGCCCTCGTGTGGAGCAGTGCAATAACCTACGATACTTATGTCCATTGAGTTTTTTATCTTGTCAAAATCTCCTTGTGGTAGGGTGAAAAGAAGTTCATAGTCTTCACCTCCATTCATAGCACAGGTGGTAGGGGCTAGGTTGAATTCAATGGCTGTATCATAGGTTTGCTGGTCTATAGGTAATTTATCTTCGTATACCTTCATTCCTATGTTTGATTGCTTGCAGAGATGAAAAATCTCGCTGCTTAACCCATCACTTACATCGATCATGGAAGATGGCTGAATGCCAAGCTCCTCAAAAAGGTCTACAATGTCTTTTCTAGCCTCTGGACGAAGCTGCCTACCTACGATGTAGTCTTTGCCATCAAGATCTGGTTTCATTTCCTTATTTGTTAAAAAAACCTGCTTTTCACGCTCTAGTATTTGTAAGCCCATGTAGGCACCGCCTAGGTCACCACTTACGCATAATAGATCTCCTTCTTGCGCGCCACTGCGAGTCACTATCTTTTCTTCATCTGCATAACCAATCACGGTAACACTAATGCACATTCCAATCACTGAGCTGCTAGTATCGCCGCCTATCAGCTCTACGTCATATTTTTCGCAAGCCGCACGAATGCCAGTATACAGTTCTTCTGCTGCTTGTAGCGTGTACTTACTAGACATGGCTACAGACACCAACACTTGACTCGCCTTGGCATTCATTGCACATATATCACTGATGCTGGAGGATATGGATTTATACCCGATATGGACAAGAGGAGAGTACATCATATCAAAGTGAATGTTCTCAACGAGCATATCTGTGCTTACAACTTGCTGTTTGCCAGTGATTTGAATGACTGCTGCGTCATCTCCTACACTCAGTTTAGTCTCAGGTTTGGTAATAACAAATTGCTTCGTTAGATGCTCAATAAGTCCGAACTCTCCGAGTTCACTAATGTTGGTAGTTTCTTTGTTTTCAAACATAGATAGTTGCAAAGGTCTTGTATTTCACCTAATTTGAGCATTAAATGAAGAATTTGTTGGCATCGGTAGGTCAAATGCTTTTCCCAAACTTATGTGTTTGTTGCGATGGGTACCTAAGTAAGCAAGAGGTGTCTGTTTGTGACTTATGTTTATATACGCTTTCCAAGTTTGAGTTAATTGCAGCGCTTGACAACCCATTGGCCAAGAAATTTTGGGGCCGGCTAAAGTTGGAGGCTGCTACAGCGTATTTGTCGTATAAGGGCACAAATGATGTAAAAAAATTAATGCATGCGTTAAAATACAAAGGGGATACTCACCTTGGCATAGAAATGGGTAAATGGCTCGGCGATGCCCTTATTAGAACAGGTAATTTTAGCACTATTGACTGTGTGATACCCATTCCGTTGCATCCTAAAAGACAAATGCTAAGGGGATATAATCAGTGTGATTTGCTCGGTCATGGGCTGTGTGAGGCAATGAAAATACCGATGATCTCAGACGTGGTCGTAAGAGAAAGGCACAACAGTACTCAAACCAAAAAAAAGCGGTATGATCGGTATGTTAATTCTAAAGAATTATTCAGGGTTATAGATCCATCACGGATACAAGGCAAGAATGTTTTACTTATAGACGATGTGATTACCACTGGCTCAACAATGGAATCATGTGGATCTGTCCTCTTAGATGTAGAAGGTTTGAAGCTCAGCTTAGCTTCTTTAGCAGTAGCTATTTAATGGATAACAATTTTCTTGGCAAATAGTCCATTAGCATATAGGAAATATATACCTGGGCGGTATTGCGACACATCTAGTCGTACGTTCGAGTGTTCCTTTACATCTATCTGCGTAAGCTTTTGACCCAGACTATTTAGCACAGATATACGCACTGAATTATGTCTGCTATTTGATATTACAACCTTATCAGAAACCGGATTTGGTCCTATGTCTAAATCGTCAATAGAAGGGGGTAGGTCAATGCTGTTTGTAATACCAAGCGTTTCACTCATGTAGCTACATACGGTGTTGGTGACAAGTGCCTCTCCGTATACGCCATTATCAAATGAAAGGTAAATCTTAGCCGTATTACAAATTTCTGCATCCTCGATCATAAGGTCGCCACGAATCCCAATCTGATAGTCTATAAAGGCCCTAGAAAGAACGTCATTTTCACTAGCACGTGGAATGGAAACACCTTCTATGGTAGTAATCAATTTTAATGCTTGCTTGCCGTTCTCATTGGTTACAAACTCGTAGTCGGTGTAATTTGTAGCGTCTGGATGACTTGTAGTGATATAAATACCTTTTACACTTCTAATAATATCATCATCTAGGATGTCTACTATTTTGATGGCTTTGACGGTAGCTGCATTATCATTCTTAATATTTATTTTATACCGCAGTTGGTGTTCAGAAGGGCTAATATTCTCGCCGCTTAAGCACTGCTTGTTGTTGGACAAGGATTCTCCTGTATAGTAGGTGAAGTCAGACTGATTATTTGTTATGTCTTCGTCTGCTACACCATCAGCTAGCACTACCTCTGCAGTCAACGTTTGGTCATCAATACCACCCAGATTGTAGTTTAATACAATGCACTTTTGAGTAGAAGAGGATAGGCTGATTGTCCATGTAGCAATATTATCTGTGACCGCATCTGGAGCTATATCTGATGTAAAATTCCCTAAGCCTTGTGGCAGGCTTAATGAGACTGTCGCATCTGTTATGGGCTGACTTCCTAGATTAGATACACAGAGTATGGCTTCTCTTTCTTCGCCAGACAAATACTTATTTCCTTGATTATCAGTAAGATATATTTGAGCATCACTAATGCCTAATACTTGTCTTGCACCAAGGGCACTTTCAAAGTACGTTTTATACGTTGTTGTCTCTAGCTGTATATCGTCACACGTTGGAACAAAATGTCTGTAGTTAGCAGCATTGATAGTGTAACGCTTATTTTTTTCTATTTGAGCGTAAAGAACGCCATTATCTCCTGTTGGGGCTAGGCGTGCTTCATTTATACTTACCGGATAATGCCTCAGCCAATCCTCGTCTTCGTCTTTTTTACAGTCGCCATTTTTATCATTAAACACACGCGTAATTACCTGTGCTTTATCCGCATAAATCTGGCCAATGCCGCGTAGTATACCATTGTCATCGTAGTCGCCGCTTATGGCTACTACGTTCCCAAATGAATGAATCTGGTCAATTTGGTTTAGGACAACATTAGAAGGATTCCATTGCTCACCGTCATAAAGCATAAGCTTAGTTTGTTCCGCTGTCTGGTTATTGACAAATGAACCAAGAGCCATGAGTTGTCCGTCCAATTCAGCAAATTGAGAAATATTTTGTACGGTGTAGTTTTCTAGTCCATTTGCTAGATCTGTCCAGTTATTTCCTTGACTTATCTTAATTGGGGCTGTGGTAAAGTTCGATTTACCGAAAACGACAATCTTGTCTTGGTATGTTCCAAGGGCAATGTTTTTATCTAGAAAAGGCGGAAAATCAGTTAATGACCACGCTAGTCCGTTCCACATTACCAATGAAAGATTGTTATCTAGCGGATTTGTGAATCTTCCTGTGGCAAAAACATTTTCACCTTTTTTGACTACACTAGTAAAATTATCACTTTCTATATTGCTGGTGATGAGGTTACCTTCCAAGGACCAGCTTGAACCCGTAAAACGCGCAATATTTGCTTCAGTATCCCCTTCTTTAAATTTTCCAATGCACTTGAGAGCTTGATCTTCAATTACAAGGGTGTTTAACCCTAAACTTTTGGAAATCTTATTGTCACTGATATTACTCCAACTAAGACCGTTCCATTTCAAAATGCTATTCGTAGCCTCGTCCTGAAGGCTTTGGTCATATCCAGTCATGAGGTATATATCATTCTCAAAACTGATTAAATCAAGTATTTTGTAGGTGCCCAAAGAGGAAACACCTGTTTTTGGTAAAGTTGGGGTGGGTAATGTATACCAGAAATCGCCATTCCAGACTTGCAGATTAATGACATTATCTCTATCACCATAAGCAGCAACTACGCCACCTTTATGGTTTGCGATCTTGTCGGGCGCAGCAGGTAATCCTTTACCCATAGGGGCAAGGATCTGTGCTTGCATAGCACATACGATGAGTAGAGCAGCGATATGTAATACTATTCTTCTCATAGTTTAAAGAGTTTAATAGCACTAGTGATATTGAGCCCGTATCCATACGGTTTTGTTTTGATAGCTGACGTTTCTGCTGGTCTTAGTGAGTTAAGGTTAATGCCAAATAACGGCTCTACACCGAGAACAAAGCGTTGCTTATTCAAGTAGACACCTGTCTTTATATTAGCAGCGATATTGTGTTGTGCAAATTGCAAATCCTTTAAATCTTCTAACTCCAGAGTGGTGAAGTTACCTTTCTTCCCTTCTCTACTTAGGAGTGCCATATAGGATGCTCCCAATTGAGTTCTTATCTCAAAGTTAGGTGAAATACTTGTCTTATACCCAATGTTTAGCGGGATTTCAAGGAAATGATATGAATTTGCCCCGGAATAAACAACAGATTCGTATGATTGTGGGTCTAGTGGTACATATCCATAAATTACTGTAGCATTATGGTTTGGGCCTTCAGTGATTTGGTAGTTGTAGTCCAGCTGTTCTGTGCGTTGTGTCATAAATAAGCCAGAGGAAATAAACCACTTTTTGGCATGGTACTGCGTGTTAAAGCCAAAAGTATTCGAAAACGCTGAGGTTTCGCTGTTCGCTACTTTGTCATAGTAAGATCGGTTTATTAGTCCATTTAATCGTGCGTTTTCAGAAGTGATTTTGCTGGATAGGCTAGGTGTAAAGGATATACCTATTTCCCAGTGTGTTTCGTGGTCAGGTAAGGTGTTTTCATGCGTACTGATCGTTTTTGCGACAGTTGCGGTGCGTACTATTTTAGTGAGTGGGATCAGGTGCAGTGTATTTGGAGGAACAGTTTCTGTGGATGGCGATGGTAGCTGGCTACGAATAGGTAGCAAGGTAAAGGCCTTCGAAGGCGTATACGGAACATGTTCAGTGGATCGTGTCGGTGTGCTTACAGCGTTAGTTGTACGGGTGTGCGCTGGTGTAGCAGGGATGTGAACTGTTTGAGTATGGTTTACGCGGGTCTCCGGTGCTATTGGCCTTAGGTGGCTTTTATGAGTAGATTCTACAATCTTAACGTGTTGTGTATCTTGGGAATTCAGAAGGTTATTATGCGTATCTGCTATTGAGCGTGGAGCCTTTGCAATATGTTCAATAGGCGCGTTGGAGTTTTCGTGGTGAATGAGTACTCCAAGACTAGATACAGAAATTAAAGCTAGAAAAAACCATACAGTGTATATACGGTTCTTCCGTCGCTTCAATCTCTTCTCAACTACTGCCCAGTCAGAGGCATTCACCAAGGCATTGGCGGGCACTTGGGATGCTTGTCTGAGCAGGTCGTCGATATGTTGTAAATTATCCAATCTAAAGCCTCTATTTGTTTTGTAACAAAGTATTCAGCAATACACGTCCTCTGGAAAGCCTGCTTTTAGATGATCCTACAGAAATGCCAAGTTTTTTGGCTATTTCTTTGTGAGACATACTGTCTACAGCGTACATGTTTAATACAATCTTATAAATATCTGGAAGTTGGTTTAGTGCAGCTAGCACCTTTTCTGGTGCAATGGCTAGCGGTTCCTCTTGGTATGGGTCCTCGGCAGCTTTTTCCTTTGCAGGATCAAACTCATAGTGGTCGTATTTATTTCTACCTAAGCGTTGTTTGTTTAGTGCTAGGTTAATAAAAACACGAGTCATCCAAGTGGAAATGGTACTATTACCTTTAAACGTCTTGATATTTACAAAGACTTTGTAAAACCCGTCTTGAAGCAAGTCTTTTGCGTCATCTTGGTTTTTACAGTACCTCATGCAAACTGCCATCATTCTATTGGCATACTTTTCAAAGAGCATTTTTTGAGCAGACGGATCGTTGTTCTTACATCGTTGTATAAGTTCTTGGTCACTAATCAATTTGCTCTTGTATTAGGTTAGACACTATTGTCATAGAATGGTTGCAAAAAAACTAAAAATAAAAAGGCCCAACATTAGTTGGGCCTTCAATATTAGTATAAGAATGGATATTCCTATTTATTCAAAACGATTTTTTTCGTGATGATTTTATTTTGAACGTTCATTTGAACGTAGTATATACCATCTGCTTGGTTAGCTAGGCTAACGTTAAAGATTCCGTTTTGAGCTTTACCATTTTTAACTAGTTCTACTTGCTGGCCCATAGTGTTAAAGATAGCAAGGTTGATCACTTCATTTTCAGGAAGGTTTACATTGATGTTAACATGACCCGAAGTTGGATTAGGATTAACACTTAGTAAATCTTCTAAGTTGAGGTCATTTACACTATTGGTGATTACATTATAGTTGTACTTAACATGAACATACAAGGTAAATTCATTAGAACGGTTACCTGAGTTATCTTCAGTTCTAAATACCGCTGAGTATAAACCAGCTTCTTGTAAATTGATATTGTTATAGACTAGGGTGTGGTTTGTCAATAGATCACCTGGAGCGTCATAGTTATCGGTGAAGGTAATATAGTCAAGTGCATCAACACTAGAACCAACACCTACTGTAAGTACACCGCCTGATTTACCGCTTATTACTGGGCTCAAGTCGTCAATTACATTTACTGTTCTAATTTTAGTGGATATATTACCCGCTGCATCTGTAGCGGTATATGTATCTTGGTATGTACCAAGCACATAAGCATCTACGTTAGATGTCGAAGTTAAACTGATCTGAGTACTTGAGTATAAGTTATCAGAAGCAGTTGCGCTTATTGGTGTGTATGGAGTGTTCACTCTGTGGTTTACAACATCTAATGTACGTAGGCTTATTTCTGGAGCAACGTAGTCGCTTACTACATAGTCTACACACTGTATGGTGATGTTACCACTTTCGTCTGTAGCCGTATACGTAACTGAGGTGGTACCTTGGAAACGTGTATCTACAGCTGCACCTCCTTGTGGAGAAGCTGGAGTAGCAGTAAATGTTAAACCACTACCTATACTGTTGTAGTTATCAGAAGCCGAAGTGATATCCGCAAATATATTTTGGAGTTGAACTTCTACAGTCCAGCACGCAGTTGATTTATCGGCACTAGCATTATCAATAATAGGAACTTGCGAATCTTTTACACGTACAGTACGTGTTTCAGAAGAGGCATTACCTTGATTATCTTGGATGCTGTATGTAATAGTGTAAACACCGAGCAAATTTTCATCTACGTTACCTGAAGTTACGATAGCAGCTGTAAGGTCGCCTTCAGTATTATCTAGAGCAGTAGCTCCAAGATCTACATAAGGAGTACCAACTTCAATAGTAACATCGTTTGCTCCATTGATTGTAATTACTGGAGCCGTTTGGTCAGCTACAACATATATTACACGCGTAACGGGTTCTGCAGCATTTCCTGATGCATCCATAACATTGTATACCTCGTAGTATACCCCAGCAAGAGACTGATCCAGGTCAGAAGTAATTGTAATATTACCCGAAATGTCGCCTTGAGAAGGATCTAGTGCTGTAGCACCTAGGGCTACGTAAGGTGGAGTGGCATTTTGCTCTATAAATACAGTATCTGCGTCTATTAGAGTGATTACAGGCTCATCTCCATCGTTTACTACACGAATAAGGTAGTCTTCGAACTCACCAATACGGTTAGCATTTGGGTTAGAAGAAGCCCCACACGCTTCGTTAGGATCTGTATCATACGATACTCCAATACGAGCTCTGGTAGTTGCTTCAAAAGCAGTATTAGCATCTGGAACAGTGAAAGAACTGGTCCAAGATATGTTGTTACCTACAGCTTCAGCAGCTACTTCTTCACCGGCATCATCAAAGTCACCATCTACGTTCCAATCGATCCACATTTTGCGAGACATATCATTTACGTTACTAGGTCGTTTAACTTCGAAGGTATACGTACCTCCAAAATTAAGGTCAATAGCACCAAGGTCAGAGTAGTCTGTATATTCTACACCTGTAGCTGAGCTGTTTTCGAAAGACGTACCAGATAGAGGGTCAGTTAAACTAAAGTAGCTTATGCCTATGTCAGTGGAAGTAGTAACCCCGATAATAGGAGTACAATATTCAACTACAAGGATGTAAGACGTTTTCACAACCGTAGCTTCAGAGGCCAATTCGTTCGTAGAGTTATACGCTCTACACTGTACCGTATAAACCCCTGGTTGGTTAAATGTAAATGATCGTACATTGGATGTATTTAGACGTGTATCTGCTCCCCATCCCGTTAAAGGGAAAATAGACCATTCCCAGTTATTTGCTTTATCGCTAGTAGCTGTTATCGTAACAGCTTCACCTATATTAGGTCTTTGATTGTCAGCGACAAAATCAAGATTGGTAGGCGTCGTAGGAGAAACTACAGTAAAAGACTGTGTTGATGTACTTACTTGGTTGTCACAAGTCGTTACTTTAAGAGAAAGTGTGTAACTACCATTGGAGAGGAATGTATAAGCAAAATCTTTAAAGTTAGACGTGAGATTTTCTGGTCCAGTAAGCGTCCACTCAAGGGTAGTATTACCATCGGCATTTAAAGAAGTGTTTTTAAATGACATAGGAACAGCGTTATATAAAGTCGTATTAGGCAATGTAAAACTAGCTACAGGAGTAGCGCCTACACCAGCCACAGAAGACCAATTAGCAGCAAATCCGTCAGTAGTAGCACCTGCTGTTGTCGTCCAAAGAAGGTACATAGCTCCAGATGAAGCTGTAATCGGTCCAGTAGGTTCGTTACCCAGTGTGTATCCGTTACCCGTGTGTAAAGGAGTAGCAAGAGCATTCAAGCCGTCATATATTTTGAGTGTTGCATTTGCACGAACTTTAAATTGAGTAAACTCTAGTGTTACGCTTTGAGCACCACACGGAGCAATAAGAGCTTCGTTGATTTCTGGAGCGGTGTAGTTGCCAGTCGGCCCACCTTTGTCAAATAGCTCACCACCTGGCGTAGTGATGATACCTGCAGGAAGAGCAGTAGCTGCACCCATGTTATACGAGGAGCGTTGTACAGTTATGTATCCAATCTTTGTTTCTGGTGCAGAACCGTTGATAGCGTTAGATGCAGTAAGTGTAACAGTCCATACACCTAGACCTACTGTACCATTCCCATTTGAAGTGTATATAGTAGGGTTTTGGTTGATGCGTGGATTACCTCCTCTAAGAGTAGGGTCATCGTCACCATCTATGGTATCTACACCATTACTAATAACCCAATTCCAATAGGTAGGGCCGTTGGTACTTAAATCGATTAAACTTACAGCTTCATATAATTCGACAACGTTTTTATCTGAAACAAAATCTGAAACGGCAGGACCCGAAGGATCGACAATCACAATACTTTTCGTAGTAGAATCAAAGCCACTTGAATTTTCACTCACTAACTTCACATCATAAGTGCCTCTTGATGTGAATACATGTTGAGCGTTTGCAGTAGTATATTCAGTACCATCAATAGTCCAAGTATGTGAAAGGTAGCCACATGGCTCAAGGTTAACAAAGGTTTGAAGTGTACTCACAAAAGCTGTGTCAGCAGCAAGGAAGTTGCTGCTGGGATTGGAGGCAATTCCAAAGAAAACCACAAAGTCCTCTGTTTCTCCGTCATACATCGCACCTCCAGAACTTGCACCTTGAAAATCAGCAGACCTTATTCTTAATCTCACTGAGTTACTTGCTGGGGCGTTAGAAGGTGTTGTAAATCCTGCACTATAAGTTGCGGCGGGAATAACGCCGTTTACCCCACATGGTGCGGTAGTTGTATTAAATAAAGTTTCTCCAATATCATTAAAATCTTTGTCGTCATTGAAATCCATCCATGCAGCCATAGTTGCTGTTCTATCGTCAAAACCTGTAGAAGTAGCATTTACTTTTAGAGTATATCTGGTGTTAGGAGTTAGATAAAATGCAGCATTACATTGATCACCAAAAACACTTCGGTAATTTGTAGCAGCGCTTCCATTACACAAATCTTTTTTGGAGTATAGCGTATTGCCTGCTGCATCTTCTAATATAACTGTTGATATGACAGCGTCGATACAAGGTGCTGCTGTGTGTCTGACTGCTGGGTACTGAGCGTATGAACCAAAAGAGAGCAGAATGTAACCTGCAAGCAGCATGATACCCTTTGTTAGGGCGTTAAAGCTGGATTTAAGTGTTGTAATGTTTTTTTTCATGTATTAATTTATTTACGTGTAGGACTAAAAATGTTTGTCAAATCTAAATAATTTGACACTAATGCGGCTATAAGGTTGCAAAAAAAATGTATTTGGTGCTTTATAAATATCATTTTTTAGGCGTAAATACTTGAATACGAATGATATATAGCTGATGTAAAAAACTGAAAATAAAAAGGCCCAACATTAGCTGGGCCTTCAATATTGGTATAAGAATGGATATTCCTATTTATTTAAAACGATTTTCTTCGTGATGATTTTATTTTGAACGTTCATTTGAACGTAGTGTAAACCATCTGCGTGGTTAGCTAGGCTAATGTTAAAGGTTCCGATTGTCGCTGTCATTTTTTTTAACAATTAAAGGTCTTGCTACAAGCAAATAAAAAAAAACACTCATATTGCCCGTGCAATGACATTCGAAGAAGTATACACAACACTAAATCCAAATCAACAAAAAGCGGTAGATACAACAGAAGGCAGTGTAATGGTAGTAGCAGGCCCAGGAACAGGCAAAACACAAGTTCTAGGAGCTCGTGTTGCCAGTATTGTAAAAAATACAGATACTAGCCCAGAAAACATACTATGTTTAACTTTTACAGAGGCTGCAACTACCGCACTAAGAATGCGATTGAACCAATTTATGGGTTCTCAGTCCTATAAAGTGAATGTATATACGTACCACGGATTTTGCAATACGGTTATACAAGAAAACAAAGACCTTTTTGGAATACAAGACTTAGATCCTGTATCTGAACTAGAAGTACTGGAAGTCATGAAAGAGATTGTAGATGAACTTCCAAACAACAGCAAAATAAAGCGGTATGTTGGGGATGTTTATTATGATATTAAAAATTTACTAAAACTGTTCGGATTGATGAAAAAAGATCATCTGACGGCGGCAAATATCCATTTCAAAGTGATAGCCAAGCTAGAGGATATGCTTACCGATGAAAGCTACCTATACCAACGTAAATCAGGAGAGAACCAAAAGGGAGATATTAACCTACGTAAATATAATGCAGATAAGGAATCCTTAGAGAAGTTAGTGGAGGCGGCCTTGCTTCTAGATTCCTATGATTCAAAGCTAGCTGCTAGAAAACGCTATGATTTTAATGACATGATCACCTGGGTAATTTCCGCGTTAAAAGACAATGATGATTTACTACTCAAGTATCAAGAGACATATCAATATTTTTTGGTAGATGAGTATCAAGATACCAATGGTGCTCAAAATGAATTGCTCTATACGTTGATAAATTATTGGGAAAACCCCAATGTGTTTGTTGTAGGTGATGATGACCAGTCGGTGTACAAATTCCAAGGAGCCAACGTAGAAAATATTTTTGAATTTTTTAAGCGATATGAGGAGGACATAGAACTGGTTGTATTGGATCAAAACTATCGTTCGAGCCAGAATATTTTAGATGGAAGCAACGCAATAATAGAGCATAATGACGAACGCTTAGTTGGTAGGGTGGACAATTTAAACAAGAAGATTGTGGCCTCTAACGACTCCGTAGCAGGCATACGAAATGCACTGAAAATAGTGGAATACCCCAACAGTTTTCAGGAGATAGTAAGTGTCACAGCCAAATTAAAAAAACTAAAGGCAGATGGTGTACCACTTAGCGATGTTGGTATAATGTACCGTAATCACAGTCAGAGTGTGGAACTAATTAAATACCTTGAGGCAGAAGAGTTAAGCTACAATGTCGCTAAAACACAAAATGTGCTAGAGGTGCCACTAGTGCACCAACTCAATACCTTTTTGATATACTTAAGTTTAGAAAGTAAAAACCTTGATACTGGTCAGCACTTATTATTCGAAATTCTGCATTACCACAATTTTAAGCATATATCGGCATTTGATATTGCTCGAATAAGCAACGTTATTGCAAAGAACAGGTTAGTTGGTTGGCGTGAGCATCTGAATATCGCTGCCGAGGGATTGGAAATTGAAAAAGAAGCAAAAAGTGAGTTGAGGGCTTTTGTAGCAGATATTGAGTTTTGGATTACGGAAATGCATAATGTGACCCTACAAAATTTAGTAGAGAGAATTATGTCAAAGGTGGGGTTTGTAGCACGGGCATTATCTGCAAAAGATGCCACATTTCATATACAGTGCCTAAAGACGTACTATAATTTTTTAAAAGAGGAAACGGCTCGCGAACCCTACATATCGCTCCATGCATTTTTACGTAAAATAGAACTTTTAAAATCCAATAACATAGGATTAAAACTTACCAAAATAGTACACGGTATTAATGGTGTAAACCTTATGACTGTGCATGGATCTAAAGGGCTAGAATACGACTATGTGTTTGCTATTGGTTGTACAGAAAAGAAATGGGAAAAAGACAAAAAAGCACTCCCCTACAAGCTTAACTTACTGTTTCCTGGAGAACCTCAAAAGGCATATATAGAGGAATCACGGAGGCTCTTTTATGTAGCAATTACTAGAGCCAGAAAAGGAATAGAAATCAGCTATGCTCTACGAGATGAATCTGATAAAGCTTCAACAAAGAGCTTATTTGTAGTGGAGTTAGAGGAAAGCGGAGCCGCAGTTTTTCAAAAGCAGGAAGCAAATGAAGACGACTTATTACACTTTTTTGACTTCATGCTTACACATAGTAATGAGGAATATATCGACCTTGTGAAACAAGATTTTGTAGTGAAAGAAGTAGAGAATTTTAGACTTAGTGCTACAAATTTAAATAGCTATTTGAGATGTCCTGTTGCCTTTTTTTACCAAAATATATTGCGTGTACCCTCGGCAAAGGGAGAGAGCTCCTCGTTTGGTACGGCAGTGCATAATGCTCTTGATGGTTTGTATAAAAACCTAGATGATCTGCAAGATGCAGAAGAAGCCAAGGATTTTCTTAAAAAGCGTTTTACTGCACAGATGAATAGTAGTAAAGAGGCTTTTACACTGGAAGGGCTAGAGAGAAGAACATATTATGGAATTGATATTCTGAATAAGTACTATGATAAATATGCTGCTACTTGGAGCGAAGAAGGCGAAATACACACCGAATTGTCTCTCAAGAATGGTGAAATAGGCGGAGTCCCTATTCGCGGGCAGATAGATAAAGTAGTCATTAACGAAGGCACCGCACATGTTGTAGATTTCAAGACAGGTCAGGTAAAGTACGGCGTCAAAAAGGTGAAACCTCCCGTGCTACTGGAGGACAATCCATATGAGGATAATTTTGAAAAACGGTACGGTGGAGACTATTGGAGGCAAGTCTTATTTTATAAGGCTTTGATAGAAAGCGATACGACAAAAAACCTCAGAGTTATATCGGGAGAGATCGACTTTATAGAACCAGAAGGAGAGACGTACAAAAAGGTTAAAATCATGGTAAATGACGATGAGTACACTTTCGTCAAAAAACAAATCGCGGAGACCTTTGCAAAGATACAGAAGTTAGAATTTGAGAAAGGATGCGAGGAGGATACATGTCAATGGTGCACCTTCAATAAGTACTATTTAAATAATAAAAGCTACAGCGCTAAGGACCTCCTCTAAAACGAGACCGATAATATGAGACAAAGATGACAGAATAGTGTTTGAATTCTATGAAAACTATAGCTACCTTTGAAATGTTGTAAATAACCATGGAATTACAAGACCTTATCACTGTTTATTCAGAAAAGACCCCCAATCCAGAATCAATGAAATTCGTGGCAAACAAAATGATTTTGCCCAACGATAGCATTGATTTCAGAACCAACGAAGGTGTTGATGAGTGCCCCATGGCAAAAGAGCTATTTGGGTTTGACTTTGTAAAAGGTGTGTTCATCATGAACAATTTCGTGTCTGTCACGAAAAAATCAGGCTTTGAGTGGTTTGATATCATACCAGAGCTCAAGGCATTTGTACAAGCCTACCTTGAGGCAGAAAAGCCAATTGTTGTTCTTAGAGAAACATTGACGGACGAAGAAGAATCTGAAGTAGTGATTAAAATAAAACAACTATTGGAAGACCACGTGAGACCAGCTGTAGAAATGGATGGAGGAGCTATCGACTTTAAGAGTTTTGAAGAAGGCATTGTTACCGTTACGATGAAGGGTTCATGCAGTGGGTGTCCAAGCAGCACGCTTACGCTCAAAGCAGGGATCGAAAATCTATTAAAAAGAATGATACCAGAGGTAGATGCTGTAGAAGCAGAAGCCGCTTAAATTGAAAAGATTATGAAAAGAAACAGTACCTTACTTTTAACACTCATTGCTTTTGCAATGAATTCATTCGCTCAGATTTCTTTTGACAAGAATGAGTTTGTGGAACCAAACTTCAGCAAAGATGAGTTTGATTATAATGCAAAGGCATACCTTACTAACAGTTCCACAGATCCGGCAGATACTCTTTTTGCTTGGGTTCTTAATAAGACAGATGTGCCATCAGATTGGTCAACAACAGTATGTAGTGGATTCCTATGCATTGAAGAACCAACAACTGCATACAATTTTGTATTGAAACAAGGTGACTCCGTAGAGTTCAAATTGGGCTTTGCATTTTTCGGAAAAGCTGGTGAAGGAGATGCATATGTTTCGGCCTACTCGCTCAGTGACGCTTCTAACAGTGATACACTGAGTCTTTCAATTACGGCTAGGGATTTAGTAAGTACGAATGATTTAGATAAATCCTCTATTACGGTCTACCCAAATCCTGCATCAGATAAGGTTTATGTAAATTACGATGCCGCCAATTATACTGTAGATGTATACGATATATTGGGTAATTTGAAGATGTCTAAGAACATTTCTAAAGGTCAAGCTATTTACGTGAGCGATCTAGCAAGCGGGGTTTACGTAGTGCGCATAGACGGAGATCTGAGCTTCTCTAAGGTTTTGCAAAAAAAATAATAGTAAACACAATTAGAACGTACTAGAGACAACGAAATCTCGTTGCCTTTGAAGCGTGAAGTATTTAAAAAAAAGCGGAATGGTGTAACCATTCCGCTTTTTATATTTTCATCTCGGAATAACTATCTAGTTATATCAAAGGTCTCCATAAACTTGGTTGTGAAGTTTCCTGCTTTAAAATCAGGATCATTCATAAGCTTGAGATGTAGTGGTATTGTTGTTTTTATTCCTTCTATGGTAAACTCTGAGAGAGCTCTTTCCATCTTGAGAATACACTCCTCCCTTGTTTGAGCTGAAACAATCAGCTTAGCGATCATAGAATCATAATGTGGCGGTATAATGTATCCTGCATATATGTGAGAATCTACACGTACACCGTGTCCTCCTGGTTTATGTAATACAGTAATTAATCCCGGACTAGGGCGGTAGTCATTAAACGGATCTTCAGCGTTTATTCTACACTCAATGGAGTGTTTTTGTGGCAAATGATTCTGACCACTTAATGGATGACCTGCTGCTAGTTTGATTTGTTCTTTGATCAAATCAAAGTTAATTATCTCTTCGGTAACCGGGTGCTCTACCTGAATCCGTACATTCATTTCCATGAAGTAGAACTGCTTGTGCTTGTCTACCAGGAATTCTACGGTTCCAACACCTTCGTACCCTATTGCCTCACCCGCTTTGATAGCTGCTTCGCCCATTCTGGCTCTTAGGTCATCATCTGCAAATGGAGATGGAGCTTCTTCAAGTAGTTTCTGGTGTCTTCGTTGTATTGAGCAGTCTCTTTCAGATAGGTGGCATACTTTGCCGTACTGGTCTCCTGCTATTTGTATTTCTATATGTCGGGGCTCTTCTACGAATTTCTCAAGGTACATGGCATCATTGCCAAATGCAGCCTTAGATTCTGTACGTGCGCTGTTCCAATTATCTTCAAACTCTTCATCTTTCCAGATGAGTCTCATTCCTCTACCACCGCCACCAGCAGTAGCTTTTAGCATCACAGGGTAACCCACTTCTTTAGCTACACGTTTCGCATCTTTTAGGTCTTTAAGCAATCCGTCAGAGCCAGGGACACAAGGCACCCCAGCTGCAATCATGCTTGCTTTGGCATTTGACTTGTCACCCATGCCTTCTATCATCTCTGGGCTGGCACCTATGAATTTGATTCCATGGTCTCTGCACATTTCTGAAAACTGAGCGTTTTCAGATAGGAAACCATATCCCGGGTGTATTGCATCAGCATTGGTTATTTCTGCAGCAGCGATAATATTAGGCATGCTGAGGTAAGATTTTGGGCTAGGTGCTGGGCCTATACATACAGCCTCATCGGCAAATTTTACGTGCAGGGACTCTTTATCTGCAGTAGAATAAACAGCGACGGTAGCTATACCCATTTCCTTGCACGTACGTATGATACGCAGGGCAATTTCACCTCTGTTCGCGATTAATATTTTTTTAAACATAGGAGTTTAGCTAGGTTCTACTAGGAATAGGGGCTGATCGTATTCTACTGGTTGAGAATCATCTACCAATACTTTTACGATTTTGCCACTGACCTCTGATTCTATTTCATTGAAAAGCTTCATCGCCTCAATAATGCAGATTACCTGGCCCTTCTCTACCATATCCCCTACCTCAACAAAGTTCGGTTTGTCTGGAGATGATTTTCTGTAGAATGTACCAATCATTGGCGACTTTATTTTTTCGGCACCGGTGTCTGTTGCTGCTACTGGAGCTGCTGCTTCCGTTTTAGCCTCTATAACTGGGGCAACTGCAGCAGCAGGAGCGTCTAACGCTACTGGGAGTTGGGCAACCTGTGCAGGTGCAGCAACCAGCTTAGTACCTGAAGGAATATTTCTTCTTATTTTTATTTTAAAATCTTTTTTCTCTATCGCAACTTCATCCACCTTAGACGAGGAGATGAATTTGATGAGTGTTTGAATTTCTTTTAAGTCCATATCTAATGATTATCTGTTAACGAAAATAGTATAATAAGTTAAAATTCTATGAATTGTATGCCCACTTTAGATATACTGAGCCCCAGGTAAATCCTCCTCCAAAAGCGGCAAGAACTATATTATCCCCTTTTTTAAATTTTTTTTCAAAATCCCAGAACAAGAGCGGGATTGTACCGGCTGTGGTATTGCCATATCGCTCTATATTGATGAGTACTTTTTCATCGTCAAGCTCCATTCTACGCGCAGTAGCATCTATTATTCTAAGGTTTGCTTGGTGTGCGCACAGGTAGTCAACATCATCTCCTGTAAGGTTATTCTTATCCATTATATCACGGCTTACCTCTGCCATGTTGGTCACGGCAAACTTGAACACTGTTTTACCTTCTTGATGTACATAATGTTCTCGCGCATCGATAGTTTCATGAGTAGGTGGATGCATGGAACCTCCGGCTTTTTGATGCAAAAATGCTCTGCCAGAACCATCACTTTTTAAAATACTATCTATAATTCCGTTTTCATCATCGCATGGTTCTAATAAGACCGCTCCACCACCGTCACCAAAAATAACACACGTATTTCTGTCTTCGTAGTTTACGATTGCAGACATCTTATCAGCACCGCACACTAAAACTTTTTTGTGCTTACCGGACTCTATGAATTTGGCGCCGGTATCTAATGCATACAAGAAACCAGAACACGCTGCACTCAGGTCAAACCCCCAAGAATTTGTAGCTCCTATTTTATCTGAAACAATGTTTGCTGTGGCAGGGAATACGTGATCTGGAGTAACGGTGGCTACGATGACTAAGTCTATTTCCGTTGCTGATATACCTCTTTTTTCAAGTATCTGATTTACAGCTTGCACGCAGATATCACTTGTCGCAGTGCCTTCTGCCATTACTCGACGTTCTTTAATCCCTGTTCTACTTTGTATCCACTCATCAGAGGTGTCTACTAATTTTTCTAGGTCTTTATTGGATAGTACCTTGTCAGGCACATAACCTCCAACTGCTGTAATAGCTGCTCTCATGTGGTTGTTCTTGTTTGATTTTATTTACTTAGCTACTCGTTGTTTCTGAAAACGATTGTTCAATCTTAGAAATTAATTCCGAGTCTACCACGTTTTTCGCGAGTTTTATCATGTTACGAAATGTTTTTGCCTTGGTAATACCATGACCGACAATTACCGGTTTTTTGATGCCAAGTATGGGTGTGCCCCCATAGTGTTCAAAGTTGAATTTCGTTAAAAAATCGTCTTCTACGCCTCGTTTGAGTAAGTTATAGAAGAAGCCTTCACACGTTTTTACAATGACATTTCCGGTAAAGCCGTCGCATACCGCCACGTCTACCAAATCATTAAAAAGGTGCCTGCCTTCTACATTACCAATAAAATTTATACCTGTTTGATTTTTGAGGAGAGGGAATGCGCTCTTGGTAAGGATGTTTCCTTTTTCTTCTTCTTCTCCTATATTCACCAGACCTACACGAGGGTTTTTAATGCCATATACTGCTTTTGCATATTCGCTACCAAGGGTAGCAAATTTAGCTAAGGTCTCTGGCTTTAAGTCGCTGTTTGCTCCTACATCTAAAAGCACTCCAGTTGTACCGCTCTGTTGAGGCAGTACAGATGAAAGTGCAGGTCGTTCTATCCCTGAGATAGTTTTTACTTGATACAATGCAGATACCATCATGGCTCCGGTATTGCCTGCTCCTAAAAACGCATCTATTTTATCTTCAGCAAGAAAACTCATGCCTACATTGATGCTTGATTCTTTTTTAGAGGCAACCGCTTTTGTAGCATGTTCACCCATACCAATGCTTTCTCCAGTAAATATTACTGTGATTTTTGGGTGCTGCAAGTCATTGGCATATTCTGCCAGTGCACTTTGCTCACCGAAAACAAAAAACTGCATATCGCAATATTTTGTATTGGCCTCGGTTAGTACTGCTTTTATACATTCTTTTGGGGCGAAATCTCCCCCCATGGCATCAATGCCAATTCTCATAAGCAGTTAGTCAGCGCTATTAGGTTCTATAACTTGAACTCCTCTGTACATACCAGTTTCAAGATTAAGTCTATGGTACAAGTGTATTTCACCTGTAGACGGATCTCTGTGGAGTTGTCTGTTACCTAATTTGTAATGGGTTCTGCGTTTGTCTCGTCTTGTTTTGGAAATCTTACGTTTAGGATGTGCCATTATTTATTTTATTAATTTTTTAAGTTCTGACCATCTGTCATCTACAACGTTCTCTTGAGTTGTTTCTGGATGGTCTATTTCGCATTGTTTGTTACTAATTGAGTTTTCACATATTAGCCGCGTAGGTATACTCAGACATATTTGCTCGTAGATGGAGTCATATGCTGAATACACTTGATGGTTGACACTAAGATAGTTTTCTTCTTGAAGCAAAACATCATCTGTAGTTAGCTTCAAAACTTCATTTCTGTCGCTGTCTATATCTATTTTTATAGGTAGTAAACAGCGTTCACATTGCGAAGAAATATGACCTTCTAGCTTATAATTAAGCGTTATAGTTCCATCGTTTTTTTCGCATTGTATCTTAATGCCTATATCCCCGTGGCTATATAGGCTATTTTCTTTTAGTAGAAAGAACGTATCATCTATCTTGAAACGAACGATGTCTTTCTCGTTTTTGAATTTTATAAAATCAATATCAAAGTCGGACAACTTCATCTCAAAAAGTCTGCAAAGGTATAGTTTTTACTTATAAACCAATTATTCTAGTGGACTTATCTTAGGTCCGGAACGCCAATGCTAAATTTCTCGCGGCGGTGTTCTTTAAAATTTAGTGTAGAAATAGACTGGTCATAAAAGGACAGCCTGTTTCTGTGTATCTTATTAATGAGGTATAGTGCATTAATAAATGACGATGCATCAGCTATACCTTTCCCGGCAATATCGTATGCCGTGCCATGATCTGGGGAAGTGCGAATCATGGGTAGACCTGCTGTATAGTTTATACCGTCTGCAAAGGCAACTTGTTTGAATGGTATAAGTACCTGATCGTGATACATTCCCAGAACACCATCAAAATTTTGACTGTTTTGTGTTCCAAAGAACCCATCTGGTGGATAGGGACCAATTGCTAGTATACCTTTTTTCTGGGCTATTTTTATGGCAGGTTGAATGCTGTCTAATTCTTCATTGCCCATTAGTCCATTGTCTCCTCCGTGTGGGTTCATTCCTAAAACTGCAATTTTGGGTTTACGAATTCCAAAGTCTGCTTGCAGATTGTCGTTAAGTGTTTCTATCTGTTCTAAAACGGAGTCGGTTGTGATTTTGTCTGCTACTTCGCTTAATGCATTGTGCCCGGTTACCATGGCTACGCGAAGCTGATCATTTAGCAATATCATTTGTACATTACTGCTAAATTCTTGTGCAAAATATCGGGTATGACCGTTGAAGGATAAGCCGGCTTCTGTGGTGGTCTTTTTATCTATTGGTGCGGTAAGAATATTCTCTATTATTCCCGATTTAATGTCTTCTACAGCTAACTGTAATGCCTCGTAAGCAAGTTTACCAGCTTGCACACTTGGTATGCCCGGGGTTATCTCTATACGTTCACTGCTACACAGGCGTATATTAACCATGCCGTGTTTTACATCCTTGGCTTGGCGTACTACATTAAAATTGATTGCAGGCAACTCTAGTAGCTCTGCATAATGTTTAAAAATATAGGTATTGGCGTATACAATGGGTGTGCAGTATTTAAAAATCAGCTCATTGCCAAGTGTTTTAAGTATAAGTTCGGGACCGATTCCATTAAAATCACCAACTGTAATGCCTATGCAAGGTGTATTACTCATAGATGGGCAAAGCAACGTATTTTTTTTCATTTTAGAGTATCTATACGGGTGGACCCTGTAAAAAACACGTTGGATAGGTCCATTATAAGTGATTTTGACTGGTTCAGCGGCACTTAAGACAAGCCAAGATACTGGGTACACGTTTTTAGCATAGTGCCTTTTTGTAGAGCATAGGATTGGGTCGGTGCTTTGAAACTTCGTACTAGGCGGGGTGAGCACTACTAGAAAAAGTGTGTAGTAGTGTAAAAATCCTAACCGGGGTACTGTTTTATTTTTTTGGGGGCCTGCTCTTCGACTGCACTGGCTTTATACCATATTGGGAATACGATAAGTCCAGCAAATAGATACGGCCAATAACTCATAAGTCTCCAAACAAAGGCTGTAGTATTGGTAAGCTGCGTATTAACAAAATACTCGCTCATAAAACCACTGAATAACCATTCTGCCATGCCTGCAGCTCCGGGAGTAGCGGGAATCATAAGAGCAGCCCACATAACAAGTTGTTTACCAAATATTTCGGCTATTGCAGTGCCATCTCCCAAAGCTAGGATTAAACAATTGACGAGTATAAATCGGCTGAACCATGCAATGGTTGTGCCGCTAAAAGCTTTGGTCCAATGCCAAAAGTTTTCTTTTCGGAAGGCTTCTGCAGCTTGGAGTAGGTTATCGCTCCAATTCTTCACTTTATCAGTATAGCGAGATAGGAATGGAATTCGGGTAAATAGAAGGGCTATACGACTAATAATGCTGGGTTTTAAAAAAATTCCGATACCCAACAGTATGGTCCAGCCCAAGAATACAAAGTAGATAGCGACAAAGTACTGCCAGATCATGGCTTCAGCGAGGTAACCAATGCGAGCAGGGATGACATCCGAGCGAGTGACCCAAAGTGCTATAAATGGTACCGCAAGCACATAGAAAAGAACATCTAAGAATGATGTTGCTAAAACGATAGCTGTGCCTTTGCCTGAGTTTATATTTTTTTCTCGGGCAAGGAGCAGAAGAGCTGCTGCTGTACCACCCACGATACCTGGAGATATAGCAGAAGAAAATTCCCAAAGCACAATGATTTGAATGGCTCTGGGCCATGATAGTTCGTAGTTGGACAATACGATTAGCCGATACGCATAACACGCAAGGCGGGTAAAAATAGACAAGACTGCTACTCCTAGCCAAATGCTAGTAGTAATAGTCCAATTTATACTGTTATATGCCTGAATATCAAAATCTTGAAAAAAGAAATAAGCGGCCGCTACTAAGCCTATAAGTATAGGGATGACAAGCCTCTTGCCTGTAAAATAATCTGATATATTGCCGGTTTTACTCAACTAATGGCATTCACCTTTTGCCCTTGGGCTAGTGAATATTTGCGTTTTCCATCTATGCTAATGAGCATTTCTATAGAACCAATGTTGAGGTGATCGTATAAGCGGATTGCCTGTTCCATAAATTTCTTTTTCTTAATTTCTGCTGTCGTATTTTTCTCTATACGTACGACAAAGGTATCTACTAAGTTCGTGTAAACAGAGCCTTCTGGCCAAACTTGTGTGCCACGATTGGTGATCGTGGTAAGTTCCATATCGGGATCTATGTGTACTTGTACTATTTCGGCTATTTTATGCGGTTGGGTTTCGCACTCTATGAATAGGTCAATACCTACAGTTTCTATAGTCTCATTACTAGACACCATCATTTTATTCTCAGCTAGTGCACTTGGCTTATGATATTTTATTGGATTACTATCTGTTATTTTACTTAGGTCTAACTCAGCTATTATTGCGTTGGCAAAGTCTTTAGTACCTATTGATTTGGATCTATCTTCTCCAAAGTCTCCAGTGTGCATACCCTTATCTATGGCATTTAGTATAGCATTTCTGATAGCGGCGCCATAGTGGTCCAGTCCCATCTGATTGAGCATAAGCACTCCACTTAGGAGCAATGATGTGGGGTTAGCTTTATCTTGTCCGGCTATATCTGGAGCCGTACCATGTACTGCTTCAAATATTTTTATGTGATCTCCCAAGTTAGCAGAAGGGGCGAAGCCAAGTCCTCCAACAAGACCTGCGCACAAATCTGAAACGATATCTCCTTGCAAGTTTGTTAGGACAATGCATTCAAATGTCTGCGGGGCATAAACAAGTTTCATGCAGAGAGCATCAACAATGACGTCCTCTGCTTTTACCTGCGGATATTCTTTGGCAATTTCATAGAATGTATCTAGGAACATACCATCTGTAAGCTTCATAATGTTAGCTTTATGACCGCAGGTTACAGTGGAATACCCTTCTTTGATGGCAGTTTCAAACGCAGAACGTATCACCTGCTGTGAGCCAGGTCTAGAGATAATTCTACGACTGACTGCTACATCTTTGGTCATGTAGTGCTCTATCCCTCCGTAGGTGTCTTCTACATTTTCTCTTACTATGGTAAGGTTTATTGGAATACCAGCCTTACTGAAAACAGTATCTACTCCCTTTATGGTTTGAAATTTCCTGATATTGGAATGGGTATTCCACGTTTTACGGGCAGTCACGTTAATGCTTTTTACACCGTCGCCTTTGGGCGTTTCCATGGGCCCTTTGAATAGAATTCCAGTGGATTCTACACTTGCATGAGCTTCATCTGTCATACCTGTCGAGTATCCCTTGTCATATATACTTTTACCCATGTCAATGAAATCATACTCAAGCGGTACTTTTGCAGCAGTAAAGATGGCAAGTACGGCATCCATTATTTCGGGACCTATGCCATCACCTTTGGCTACTGAAATTTTTATGTTGTTCATTTATGTCAAATGGTAGTAGCAAAGATAGTAATCTTGGACCTAAAGGGAGTAATTAGGCACACTTTTTGAGGTGATAGTTTCGTTGGTAAACAAGCGCAATTGTTAGCTTTTTAAGCACAAAACCTTAACTTTGCCAGTTATTAAAAGAAAAGAAAGATTTCACACCATACATGAGGCAACTTAAAATTTCAAAACAGTTTACCAATAGGGAAAACAAATCATTGGACAAATATCTCAACGAGATAAGCAAGGTTTCGATGATTGATGCACAAGAAGAGGTGGTTTTGGCCGGCAGAATAAGAGAAGGAGATCAAGCTGCTCTGGAAAAATTAGTCAATGCAAACCTTCGTTTTGTTGTTTCTGTTTCCAAACAGTACCAAAATCAAGGATTGACTTTGGGTGATCTTATTAATGAGGGAAACCTTGGGCTGATAAAAGCAGCGAAGAGGTTTGACGAGACACGTGGTTTTAAATTCATCTCATACGCTGTATGGTGGATTCGCCAGTCTATACTTCAAGCACTTGCAGATCAGTCGCGTATTGTACGTTTACCGCTTAATAAAGTGGGTAGTATTGGTAGAATAAGTGCAGCAGCAGCTCGTTTAGAGCAGCTTCAAGAGCGTGAGCCAACTCCAGAGGAGATAGCAAAAGAACTTGAGATTTCTGTAACAGAGGTTGAAAATGCATTCAAATCTAGTGGTCGTCACTTATCTATAGATGCTCCACTCATAGAGGGAGAAGACAATAGCCTGCTAGGTGTATTGGATAACAATGATGAGCCAAATCCAGATCAACCATTAATGGATGAGTCGCTTAGAAAAGAAATAAATCGTGTAATATCTACACTTTCGGAGAAAGAAAGAGATGTACTGAAATATTACTACGGCCTAGATGGTGGTCCTGCACATACGTTAGAAGATATTTCTGACAAGGTAGGTCTTACACGTGAGCGTGTACGTCAAATCAAGGAAAAAGCGCTCAGAAGACTGCGCAAGTCAAGCAAGAGCAAAATATTAAAATCATACTTGGGTTAATTCCGAAATTGAATACTATTTAGAAAAGCTACTCTGTGGGGTGGCTTTTTTTATGGAAAAGAGTGGGGTAGGTGTGCATGCAGCACAGCCTCGGTTATTTCACAAGGCAGTTAGATCGTTTAATTTATGGGTTTGATTTTCTCATACACGACATAACAGATTCCGTACATTAAGAAATAGTAGAGGTAGTCTTCTACAGGAATGGTGAGAACGCGTATGCCAAGATTTTCGGCGTTGTTGTACCACACTACAGGTTCTGGAGTAATAAAGCCCGTGAGGATACCATTTACAGCCGTGAACGGAATGAGAACAATCGTATAACTCAGATAAAAAATGCCTCGGTGCGGTGGATTGAGTTTCATCATTATCAGTGTAAATACGAGTACCAATGACGCAATAGTTGTCGTGTATATATTCCCAAATCCTGCAACTAGATAAATAACCGCTACTATTAGAAATAAATAGTCCACGTATTTTTCAATGGGGTGTAAGATGTTCTTCACCTTTAGAATGACCAATTGGTCGTACAAAAACATAAACGCATAGGGGATACAGATAAAAAACAACCACTCTTCAAGCGGCAGGTGTAAAAACGATGGTCCAAGTAGGTAATCTGTATTGAAACCCCATACGCCCCAGAGCGTAAACAAAACGTCCCAAGAAATAATGCATAAAGACATCGCGCTTATGGCGATAAAAACAGGTTTCCAACGTTTATAAAAGTGTCCTAGTTTATTGAAGCTAAGAATGAATGGGAAGAATATGGCTCCGAGGTTTACCCAAAGGTATAAGCTATCCATTATTTTGCTTCCTTGATATATTTACGGGGCACTATGAGCATCCCAAAGCATTCTCCGTCTTCAGGTTCCAAGTGTTTATGGTGCACTTTGTGCGCCTTTCGAATGGCTTTGAGGTAAGTATTCTTGGTACGGGTAAACAGTTTGAACCGTTGGTGAATGAAAATATCATGTACGAAGAAATATGCCAAACCGTATAAAGAAATCCCTATCCCAACAAAAAACAGTGGTAGCATACCCGCGACTGCACTGCCTATAATGTAACATGCAGCACTGGGTATGGCAAAAATGAGGAAGAACATATCATTTTTTTCCCAAAAGCCAGGTTCATGTTGGTGGTGGTCCTTGTGCAAGAACCAAAGGAATCCGTGCATTACATATTTGTGAGCAAACCATGCTACAAACTCCATGGCTAAAAATGTAGCGAGCGTAATAAGTGTATATATTAGCAACATCATGTTATAAAAAATAGGTCCCCATGGCTAGCCTAGCTTTAGAGGTAAACAATAATCGAAACTTGGTTGTATTGGGAACGCGAAGTCTTTTGGTAAAAAGTTCTTCGAAGCTGGCATTTTCAAGTTTTCTAAAAAGTTTGAAATAATACCTGTAGGCTGTATAAACACCATATTTTGAGTTGCTAGGCAGTCTATTAATTGCCTCTACAGCATGTTTGAAATCTACGGCGATATCAGCTTCTATTTCTTTTTTGAGTTGTGGTGTCCATTCCTGGATGTTCATACCAGGGAAGTACATTCTTCCTAGGTCATCCTTGTCTGCCTTCAAGTCTCGTAGGAAATTGACTTTTTGGAACGCAGATCCTAAGCTCATAGCACCGTCTTTGAGGCTTTCGTACTGTGCACTGTCGCCATTACAAAACACCCGAAGACACATAAGTCCTACTACTTGTGCACTACCTAGTATATACTTTTCGAAGGTTTCTTGATCATAGGTTTGATCCTCTAGATCCATTTCCATGCTATCAAAAAATGCATCTATCAACCACTGATCAATCTTGTAGTGATTCACAGCGTGCTGGAAGCTATTGAGTATGGGGTTTAAGCTTATTTTTTGTGCAATCGCAGTATCTGTCTGTTTTCGAAAATCTGCTATTAGACCAGTTTTATCGTATCCTTCAAATGAGTCTACAATTTCATCTGCAAAGCGTACAAATCCATAAATAGCATAAACTGGTTCGCGTACAGATTCATTGAGCATCCTAATTCCTAGTGAGAATGATGTACTGTAAGCATTCGTCACCATTATGCTGGCTTTTTGGGAAATTTCATCAAATAGTGCTTTCATGCTTCTGTTGTTCTTGTTGTATCAATGCTGAAACTATTTTACCCGATATTATACTGGGAGGCACTCCTGGCCCCGGAACTGTAAGTTGCCCAATATAATATAGGTTGTCTAATTTTTTGTTTTTACATTTTGGTTTTAGAATGGCAGTTTGCTTTAACGTATTTGCTAGTCCGTAGGCATTCCCCTTGAAACTATTGTACTCAGACATAAAATCAGAGTGAGCAAAATCTTCATAAACTTCAATATGCGAGCGTATATCTTGTCCAGTGTGTTTTTGTAATCGGTCGCAGATCATATCAAAATAGCGTTTTCTTGTTGCTTTGTCATCTTTTAGTTCTGTACTTACGGGGACCAAGAAAAACATGTTTTCTTTTCCTTTTGGCGCTACACTGTCATCTGTTTTGCTTGGGTTGCAAATATAAAATAGCGGTGCCTCTGGCCATTGGTGAGTTTCATAAATTTCTATGGCATGCTTGTCAAAACTTTCATCAAAAAAGAGATTGTGATGTTTAATGCCTTCTATCTTACAATTGAGACCTACGTAATACAGTAGACTTGAAGGAGCCATAACTCTCTTGCTCCAGTATTTGTCATTATAGTTACGGTATCGTGGTGCTAGTAATTTTTGTTCTGTATGGTGGTAGTCTGCTCCGCTTACTACTACATCTGCAGTATGAAATACATTATTGGATTTGATGCCGGTTACGGTTCTATCTGCAGCGACTATTTCTGTAACATTAGCAGATGTATGAAAGGTGACACCTAGCTCATTGGCTACAGATACCATCCCTTCTACTATTTTATTCATCCCACCCATTGGATACCAAGTTCCTAAGGCCATGTCTGCATAGTTCATTAGGCTATAGAGAGAGGGTGTGTTTTGCGGTTTTGCTCCTAAGAATAGAACTGGGAATTCGAGTAATTCGATCAACTTTGGATGCTTGAAAAACTGGCGTATGTGCTTACTAATTGGCTTGAATAAGTCAAGGGATATGCCCTTACGTGCAGTATCTAAACTTAGAAATTCAGTAAAGGAAAGTGATGGTTTTGTTACAAAATCTCCCATACCTACTTCATATTTCATTTTAGCTTCTTTCAGAAACTGCTCCAGTTTCTGACCCGCACCTGTTTCGTATTGTTCGAAGTAGGTTTTAAGCTCCTCCATATCTGCCGGAATATCATCTGGTGTGTCTGGCCAGAACACACGATAGCTTGGGTTGATCCGTCTGAGATCATAAAAGTCGCTTACTTTTTTACCAAAGTCAGCAAAAAAGTTTTCAAAAACATCGGGCATCCAATACCAGCTTGGACCCATGTCAAATGTATAGCCATCAATTTTTTTGGTACGCGCCCTGCCTCCTAGTTGGTCGTTCTTTTCGAAAACTTCTACATGATGTCCTTGCTGTGCCAGATAGCATGCGTTGGAGAGTGAGGAAAAGCCTGAGCCTATTATTGCGATTTTCACGTTTGTTTTAGTACAATTCTAACAATTTAACGGTACTATAAAACAATCCTACCTACAATAGGTTTTTCAAATCATTGACATCAAAGAGAAAATTGAATCTTTCTTTGCTGATTTGTAGCGCTGTATCTTTGTTTAGACCATGTATTAGAATGCGTTGATCACGGCAGATTGACTCCATCTTTTCTGTGTACGATTGATACATTTTTAGTGGCCGTTGGATGGTGAATGCACACAGTACGGAAGTAGCCTCAGCATTTTTACAGCATTCGCCTACATCTTGAAGTGGAACACTCGGCCCCAAGTAAATGCACATGTGGCCTGCTTTTTTGATCAGATAATACGCATAGAGCAGCCCTATTTCGTGATCTTCGTTGTCTGGTAGATACAGCACATAGCGTTCTTGGCTGTTTGCCATGGGTAATCTATCAATGGCTGTAAAAAGTTTTTGACGAATCATTTGACTCGCAAAGTGCTCTTGCGATGGATTCAACTTGCTTACCGTCCACATAAGACCGATACGTATGAGTAAGGGGTAAATTATTTCTTCTATAGTATCTTCAAGCGAATGCTGACTCGCATAATCTTGGTAGATAGTCTCAAATTTCACAACATTACACTGTAGCGTAGCTACTATAAGGCCATTGATAATTATTTTCTTACTAGCTTCAAAGTTTTCATGCTGCAGGCTTTCTATTTCACTGTTTAGTTCGTCAGTGGTAAGCGTACTAACTTTACTAATTTTCATACCGTGCTCGAGCACAGAGGCAATGTTTAGTAATTTTTTGAGGTCATCATTGCTATACATTCTGATGTTTGTCTCCGTTCTGTCTGGATCAAAAATATTGTGCCGTTTTTCCCACATACGTATCGTATGGGCCTTTATGCCACTTAAATTTTCTAGATCTTTTATACTTAAACCTTTAATCATGGGATGATATAGCGTGTGTGTTCGATACTATATAAAACATTTATCTCGAAATTGTTTTGTTTACATCAAATAGCGGGCCACTGTTTAGTTTTTGGCGCGAGATTCTTGTATTTCAATTGATCGGCGTGCTTCTTGTTCTTTTGTTGCCCAATCTTTTATTATATCGTAGCTCAATGTAGTGGTTTTAACTCAATTTTTTGAGTGTATTAAGGTAGCGTTGCGGTGTATCGCCATTGGCAGCTTGTTGGTAGTCTAAGTAGGTACACGGAACAGTGATTTTTTTCTGAGTGTTCGTTGGGTCGGCGGGGTGCTCTATGCTCATCCACCAGCGGGCAGTTCGTTTACTTTTTATAAAAAGAATTGGCACCTCATCAGTACTGAAGTCACACCGATACTTCACAAAGTCTTCGTGGGTGCCGAGGGTATCTTGCACTCTATGCGTTACGCCGTCTACAAAGTACCATATGAGTTGTGCGCAAAGTGCTGCTGTAAGTTCGCTGGTATCGTTGCTTGCGTCAGAACCAAGAAGAGCGTAGCACCTTAAACTATCACTATGGCCGGCGTACCTTGCCAGTTGGCAAGCCTCTTCGCCTGTGAGACCATTGGCTTGCACTACACGGGTGCCGGGTGCGTCTACATGACGAATGGCGTTTAGGTCAAATAGTGTAAGCGTAGCATTACGCAAGTATATTTCGGTTTCATCGAGTTGTGTTTTTAAGTTACCCAGTCTGTAGTGGTTGAAATTGAGATTCTCTAGCATTTGCAAGGCATTAGGCGCGATATAAGGCGCTTGGAAACCTATGGCATTTATAGTATCAAGATAATTGGGCTCGCTCGTACAGATACGGTGCAATAGTTCATACTCCAGTAGTGGTAGATGAGATGATATCAAAGACAGTTGTACGTGTTCTGATCGTCCTTCAAAGGCTTTGTAAAGGGCCTCACCCTGGTCCAAATGATCACCTATGAGCAGCGGTAGTGCTCCTCGGTCTAGCAGTTGTTCAGTTACGGTTTGTATGGCGAGGTTTGTTTCTGCGGGTGTTTTTTCGCTGGGTATGTTTCCCAGGTCTAGTACTGTTTTTTCGAATGAGGTATTTGCAGCAAGTTGGTACAGGTGTTTTCTAATGAGGTCTGCACTGCCATGTTTGTCTTGAATACTGAAGAGTGCGATGCTTTTATTTTCTATTTCTGGGAAATGGGTTGCATATTTTTGTATGCATGCACCTATTTGGTACGGTTTATAAATCGTCTTATCTTCTATTGGCGTGAAGTATTGTTGTAGCATTAAATATATTCGTAGCTCACAAAAATAAACGAAGCAACACGTGACTTTTGCCATAACTGGAGCCAATGGATTCTTAGGTGTACACATTATACATCATTTGCTAAAACAAGGACATCATGTATGTGCTATTATTAGACCGGGTGCTTCGCTGGCTGAGTTTGAACTGGTGAAAGATCATTATGGCTTGCAAACCGCTGTATATCAAAACCTTACTTGGGAAACCTGTGAGCTGTATGATGTTGCCGGGCTGGAAGAATATTTTCAAGGAAAGGACTATGTGATGCACTTAGCAGGCGTTATTTCTTACCTAAAGAAAGATATTGATAAGCTTGTAGAAATAAACCAGCAGTATACGGCCAACGTAGTAAATGTGGCCAAAGATGCAGGTATAAAGAAACTGCTGTACTGCAGTAGTATTGCCGCTATTAGTAAGAATACGAAAGGAGAACCTATAACTGAGTCTACAGCATGGGACGATGAGATTGTCCATAGCAACTATGGCTATACCAAGTATTTGGGGGAATGTGAGTTGTGGCGTGCCAAGGAAGAAGGACTAGCTACCGTTGCTATAAACCCAGGAATAATACTTGGAAAAGGAGACTGGACCAAAGGCAGCAACAAGCTGTTTGGTAATGCTAAGAATGGATTTCCTTTTTATAGTAGTGGAATTACTGGTTGGGTGGGTGTGCAAGATGTAGCCCGAATTGCCGAGCAGCTGTGTCTATCAGACATTAGTGGTGAGCGGTTTATCGTAGTAAGCGAAAACAAGAGTTTTAAGGAAGTGGCAGATGCGATGACTACGGCTATGGGAACCAAGAAACCTCGTATTGAGATAAAGGGTCTGCTGTACAAGGTAGCCTACACTATAGTAGCTATAAAAGAATTTTTGGGTTTGGGTGGTATGCTCAGCAAAGAGACAGTAAGGGCAAGTATTGCCGTAAATCATTTTGACAATACCAAGGTGAAAAAAGCCTTGGAATACGATTTTGAGGAGATGAGTGCGGTTATTTCGAATGCGATTTAATAAAAAAAATCTCCCTCTGCAGAGCAGAAGGAGATTTTGACTATTCTAGATTGAATGATGGACTTATTCTGCAGCTTCTGCAGTTTCTTCTTCAGCTCCTTCTTCTTCTCCTTCTTCACCAGCAGCACTCTTAGCAGCTCTAGTTACGATACACGATACGATAGAGTTGTTCTCCGAGTCAAGTAGCGTCATGTTGTCTACTGATATTTCTCCAACTTTCACACTCTTTCCTATTTCTAATTCATCAATATTTACTTCGATAAATTCAGGTAGATTGGCTATCAATGCGGATACATTCAGTTTTTTGATTTTTAACTGCAATTTACCCCCTGCTCTAACACCGGGAGAGCTTCCTACTATTTTCACGGGTACAGCTATTGATATTGGGCTTTCGCTATCTACCTCGTAGAAATCAGCATGTACAATGTCTTCTGACGTTGGGTGAAATTGTAGTTCCTGTACTTTTGCTAGTTTAGTCGCTCCATCTATGTTTAGTTGTACGAGGTATGTGTTTGGTGTGTATACCAAATTTGTAAAATCTGCTTGGTACACTGAAAAGTGAACGTTCTCACCTTTACCATAGATTACGCAAGGCACTTTACCTTCTTTTCTGATCTGCTTGTTTGCAGATTTTCCTAGCCCATTTCTTAGGGCACCTTTTAATGCAATTACTTTCATATTATTCTGTAAATTTTTGTTGTTAAAGTGTTAAATCAACTCGCCTTGATACGAGTCAGATATATTAAATAATGAGCTTATTGATCCAAATTCACTCACGTTTCTTATCGCATTAGCAAAGAGTCTATCTACGCTAAGGACTTTAATTTTTTTATAGTTTCCTGCTTTCAGTGGAATAGTATCACACAAGACAATTTCTTCCAAGACAGAATTCTCTAAATTTTCATATGCTTTGCCACTGAGCACTGGATGCGTACACACTGCACGTACAGATCTAGCTCCTTTTTCTTTGATAAGAGCTGCTGCTTTGCACAGCGTATTGGCTGTATCGCATATGTCATCTATTAGCACCACGTCTTTACCGGTTACATCACCGATTACCGTCATACTGGCAATTTCATTAGCACGCTTTCGGGCCTTATCACAGATGACCATCTCGGAACCTAAAAATTTGGCAAACTCGCGCACTCTTTTGGTAGCTCCTACGTCTGGAGCAGCAAGAAGTAAGTTGTCGGTTTGAATGCTTTTGATGTAGGGGATGAATATCACTGTGGAATCTAGGTGGTCCACTGGTATATCGAAGAATCCTTGTATTTGTGGAGCGTGTAGGTCCATAGTCATTACTCTGTCTGCACCTGCAGCTGTGAGTATATTAGCTACCATTTTGGAGCTTATAGGGACGCGTGGTTTGTCTTTTCTATCTTGACGAGCAAGTCCGAAATAGGGAATTACTGCCACTACCTTATGAGCAGAAGCACGCTTGGCAGCATCTACAAGCATCAATAACTCCATAAGATGATCTGCTGGCGGCATGGTCGACTGTATTATAAACACATCGCAACCACGCACCGTCTCATCAATACATGGCTGAAACTCACCGTCACTGAATATATTTACAGTAACAGAGCCCAGATCTTGTCCGTAAGCTTTAGCGATTTTTTGGGCCAATGGTTTAGAACCAGATCCAGCAAAGATTTTTACTTTATTTATAAAAGATGGCATATTTCGTTTTACTTTCACTCTACCTAGTGGTAGAATTATCATAAACTTGGAGTGACCTTTATCACTCTTTGTTATAATATATTTTTCAGGAGATGGGGGCGTCTTAAAAAGACTTCATCTCCTTTTTTTTGTTGGCCGACCAGGGCTCGAACCTGGACTCTTCTGTACCAAAAACAGACGTGTTGCCAGTTACACCATCAGCCATTTTGGGCTGCAAATTTAATTAGGTTTTTTTAATTTGCAACATCACTCATAAATTGTATTTGAAATACCTTCATTTCTTCATGCGTAAATTCTCCGTCAAACTCGTTTACTGCATTATCGATGTTTCCTGTTTGTTCTGTTTTGAAGAAATCATATATCTCGTCAGCCCCTTCTGTATCTATAAGTTCGTCGATATAGTAAACTAGGTCAACAGCCGTTCCAGAGTATACAATTGCTTCTAGTTCTTCTAGAAAATCTACAAATTCCATTCTCTGTCCTTTAGCTATATCTTCTAGTGGGACTTTCTTATCAATATTCTGAATTATGTGTATCTTCTTCGCGCTTTTGTTTACTACGGATTTCAGTACCAAATCATCTGGACGATCAATATTATTTTGTTCTACATACTCAGAAATGAGTTTTATAAACGGGTTACCGAATTTTTTTGCCTTGTTCTTTCCAACACCTATGATATTTTCCATCTCCTCCATAGTTACAGGATATTTGTAGGCCATATCTTCCAGAGAAGGTTGTTGAAAAATAACATAAGGGGGTAAATTCATTTCTTTGGCTACCTCCCTTTGTAGGTCTTTCAATTTTGCAAAAAGAGTTTCGTCAAAGACAGATTCTATCTGAATATTATCAAAATCTGAGTCACTAATCGCGTCAAATTCACGATCTTGTGCTATGGCTACATCTGAAGGATTGGCGAGGTAGGAAATTCCTTCATCGCTAATACTGAGCAGACCATAACGTTCAATATTTTTTATAATCAGGTTGTTAATCTGACCGTAGCGTATGAGTGTTTTCCAGTAGTTTTCACTTTCATTTTTTCCTTTCCCGAAAAGGGCAAATTGGTCATGCTTGTATGCTTTTACCTCGGGAGCTGCGGTGCCGGTTATTATGTCGACTATATGCTTTAACGCTACTTTTCCGTCTGTGTGCTGTATGGTTTTGAGTGCTACGATGAGCTGCTCTTTTGCCTCGGTAGTTTCTCGTGGATTCCGACAATTGTCGCACATTGCATTGCAATTGTCTGCTTCGAAAGTTTCTCCAAAATAGTGGAGTAAGGATTTTCTACGGCATTGAGAAGATTCAGAGAAATAGGCCATTTCAGATATGAGTTGTGTCCCAATTTCGCGTTCTGCAACAGGCTTATCTTTTAAAAATTTTTCGAGTTTTTCTGTGTCCTTGGGGTTGTAAAACAGCATGCAGTCACCATCCAGACCATCTCGTCCTGCTCTACCGGTCTCTTGGTAGTACCCTTCGAGTGACTTAGGTACATCATAATGTATCACAAAACGTACATCAGGCTTATCAATTCCCATACCGAATGCTATTGTGGCACAAATGACATCAGCATCCTCCATCAAAAATTTATCTTGATTACCTGCTCTAGTTTTAGCGTCTAAACCAGCGTGATAAGGCAGTGCATTTATGCCATTTGCTCTGAGTATCTCAGAAACATCTTCTGTCTTTTTTCGACTTAAGCAATAGATTATTCCACTTTGGCCTTTCCTTTTATTTACGAAAGAGATTAAATCTTTCATGGTTTGAGCCTTGCTTCCTTTTGGCATAACCTCATAGTAAAGGTTGTTCCGATTAAATGAAGATTTGAATACTTGGGCGTCTAGCATGTTCAAACTTTTCTGGATATCTAGCTGCACTTTTGGGGTAGCTGTTGCGGTAAGGGCCACCATTGGCACGTCGTCTATTTCTTTGACTATCTGCTTTATACGGCGATATTCGGGTCTGAAATCATGACCCCACTCAGAGATACAATGTGCCTCATCTACGGCCACGAAACTTACTTTCACAGAACGTAAAAAATCTATAGTTTCATCTTTTTTTAGCGTTTCAGGAGCTACGTAAAGCATTTTTGTACGACCTCCGGAAACATCGTTTTTCACACGCTCTGTTTGAGACTTGGTGAGTGATGAGTTTAGAAAATGTGCTACAGAATCATTATCACTAAATCCGCGTATCGCATCTACTTGATTCTTCATCAAGGCTATGAGCGGAGAGATTATTATGGCGGTCCCTTCGCTAATTAGTGCCGGCAATTGATAACACAATGACTTACCTGCACCCGTTGGCATTATTACAAAACAGTCCTCGCCTTGCATTATCGTTGAAATCACTTCCTCCTGCATCCCTTTAAACGAGTCGAATCCGAAAAACTCCTTTAAACTTACCTTTAAATCTACAACGTCTGCTGCCATCTACTCTTGCCTAAAATCTTATTAATTCTTAATTGAGTCACTAATATAATACTGTTTGTACCACTTGAGGAAATAAATTTTTTAATTTGCGGTAATTATTATGCTCAATTCCACTGAAATCCTTCAAGTAGCCAAGGAAACACTCTTATTGGAGAGTGAAAGTCTGAAGAAGCTTACTACACTGCTAACAAATAGTTTTGTGGATGTGACAAATTCTATACTTGAATCCAAGGGCCGAGTGGTGGTCACTGGAATAGGCAAAAGTGCTGTCATTGGTCAAAAGATTGTAGCTACTTTTAATAGCACGGGGACACCCTCCCTTTTTATGCATGCTGCAGATGCTATACATGGCGATTTAGGTATGGTACAACGAGATGACGTTGTTATCTGTATTTCAAAAAGTGGGAATAGTCCCGAGATAAAAGTACTTGTACCTCTGCTTCTGAAAGGAGGGAATAAATTAGTTGCGATAACAGGGAATTTGAGCTCATATCTTGCAATACACAGCCACTACCTATTGGACACCACAGTAGAAGAAGAGGCTTGTCCCAATAATTTAGCGCCTACGACAAGCACCACTGCCCAAATGGCCATGGGAGACGCCCTCGCCGTCGCACTGATAAAATGCCGAGAGTTTAAACCTCAGGATTTTGCGAAATATCATCCTGGAGGAGCACTGGGTAAAAAATTATACTTGACGTTGGGTGAGATAGCGGAGCAAAATGAGGTGCCGTGCATTGGTAATAATGCTACACTTACAGCATGTATTGTAGCCATGACAAAAGGCAGAATGGGTGCGGTGTTAGTAACCAACGATCAGGGAGACTTAAAGGGAATAATAACAGACGGCGATTTACGTAGAATGCTTACAAAGCATAGTGATCTAAGTGAGTTTACTGCGGAGTATATAATGTCAGCTAATCCCAAAACAATCAATACGAATACCTTAGCTGTAGATGGAGTATCGTTCCTAAGAACGTATAAGATAAATCATATAATATTAGCAGAAAACGGAAAGCCTACTGGAGTGGTGCACATACAGGATTTAATGAGAGAGGGATTACTATGAAAATACTAAAAGATACGTACGTTATTATATTAGCAGGGGGAATCGGGAGTAGGTTTTGGCCAATAAGTCGAAAGAGTAAGCCAAAGCAGTTCATCGATATACTTGGCACAGGAAAAACACTCCTACAGGAAGCATACGAACGCTATACTAAAATAGTAGAAAAAGAAAATATCTATGTCATTACAAATGAGAGCTATTCATCGTTGGTGAGCGAACAACTTCCGCAACTAGATGAGCGCCAAATACTGGGCGAGCCCATGGGTAAAAATACAGCAGCTTGTGTTGCTTACGCTGCATACAAAATATCTGAAAAAGATAAAAATGGCGTACTAATAATAGCGCCAAGCGACCATCTTATTCAGGATAATACTACCTTCATACACCAGGTGCACACTGCACAGAAATATGCTCAAAAAAATGATGCTTTAGTAACTCTGGGGTTAAAACCGCACAGGCCAGATACTGGGTATGGTTATATACAATATGACGAGCAAGAAGTGTCAAAAGGAGTGAATAAGGTAGTCACCTTCACAGAAAAACCGCCACTGGAATTGGCAGAAAAATTCCTCGAAAGCGGAGATTTCTTATGGAATAGTGGAATGTTTGTATGGAGTGCAAGCAGCATTTTGAAAGCGCTGAATGATCACTTGCCAGAATTGAGCTTAACCTTTGCAGAGGGCAGAGGAGCCTACAATACGGATATAGAGAAAAAACACATAGAACGGATATATTCCGAGATACCAAGTATCAGCATAGATAATGGGCTACTCGAAAAGGCAGATAATGCATATGTATTGCCTTCTGATTTTGGGTGGAGTGACTTGGGTACATGGAAAAGTGTGCAAGAAGAGCTGACTACTGAGAATGATAACACCGTTCTAAATGTAGATTTAGAGGCTATAAACTCAGTCAACAACCTGGTAGTAAGCGATAAGAAAAAACTAGTTGTGGTAAAAGACCTGGATGGTTACTTCATTGTAGATACCGATGATGCTCTACTTATTTGTAAGGTAAATCAAGAACAAGAAGTAAAGAAAATAGCCTCTGAGATGGCCAAAAAGTATAAGGGTATGTATAGCTAGATGAATAAGTCACTGCTCTCCATATTGTTGCTTGTGTTGTGCGGTTTTGTGCAGCACAGTGATGTTGTTATTCACCAAAGTGATATTATCAATGTACAATCTCTGAATTCTTTTTATGCTGCACTCGGAGCGATAGTACGAGACAGTAATACAGTATCAGTAATACATATAGGAGATTCTCATATCAAAGCAGATATTCTTTCGGGCACCGTTCGCAAGAGGTTGCAAAATACTTTTGGTAACGCAGGAAGAGGCTTTGTTTTCCCATATGAAATTGCAAAGAGTGATGGTGCGCTGGACGTGCAATTCAGTCATACAGGTACGTGGCACTATTGTCATATTAAAAAAGGCTATTCGGAGTGTAATTTAGGCGTAGCAGGATTTACAGTAGTACCTGTAGAGAACGCATCTTTTAGCATAGATGTAGAAAAAAATGCAGCTTTTAATAAGGTAACTTTATTTACCAACCATGGCAGCTTTTCGCCCGTACAGGCCAATGGTAATTTTTACCCGGTTAAAGAAAACAAGCATACCGTTATTTATTTTGATGAATTACAAGAAATACTAGCGTTCAAACCTGCTTATATGGAAGATACCTTTCCAGAGTTGCAGGGCATGGTTTTAGAAAATAGCCACTCTGGCGTGTTGTATCACACTATGGGTATTAATGGGAGTACTGTTTCCCAATACCTTCGTAGCAAGCATTTTGAGGAGCAGATAAATATGCTCGATGCTTCATTGGTGATTATTAGTTTTGGAACCAATGACAGTTATACCCCTTCATCTAAGTTTTGTGTTAGGTGTCTCAAAGAGGAATACCGTACTTTGATAAACAGGGTGAGGGATAAAAACCCCAAGGTATCTATTCTATTGACCATACCACCAGACCATTACCTCTACAGGCGATACCCCAGCAATAATGTAGCCCCATTACGAGATGCAATGACAGAACTAACAGCAGAAGAGGATGTTGCAGTATGGGACTTATATCAGGCTATGGGTGGGAAAAATGCCATCATGGACTGGAAAAAGGGTGCTCTTGCAAGAGCAGACTTAGTTCACTTTACCTTTGAAGGCTATGAGCTACAAGGTGAGATGCTTTATAATGCACTAATGAGGGGTTACCAGAGTCAATAATCGATGTTTAGTTGGGAGCAAATATTCAACTATTCGGCTAAGCAGCCGTTGCTTTTTAATCAGTACTTTTTTCTGATTCTATTTACTGTCATGTTTGCGGGTTATACGCTCATAAATAAACAAGTCCGCATACGAAATTTATATTTACTACTGTTCAGTCTTTTCTTTTATTACAAGTGCAGTGGCTTCTACTTCTTTCTTTTGTTGTTTAGCACATTGGTAGACTATGGAGTAGGTTTTGGTATATATCTGGCAAAACAAAAATGGAAGAAACGGCTGTATCTCTATATTAGCTTATTTGCTAATATCGGTTTGCTCGCATTTTTCAAATACTCCTATTTTTTTGTAGAGAGTGTCAATGGATGGTTAGGAACAAACCTTGAGGCAGTCAATTTCCTAGCAGTATTTGCCAATGGGGCCTTTGGGACTGGTTTTGATGTTAATGATATAATACTGCCTGTCGGTATTTCCTTTTATACCTTTCAGACATTGAGTTATAGCATAGACATATACCGTGGGCGATTGAAACCGTGCGGTAATATTTTTGATTTTGCCTTTTTTGTAAGTTTCTTTCCGCAACTTGTGGCAGGGCCTATTGTAAGAGCCGCAGAATTTCTGCCACAAATAAAACGACCGTACTACCTTAGTAGAAGTGGTTTTGGCACTGCTGTTTTTCTCATTATGGCTGGGTTAGTAAAGAAGGTGGTAATCAGTGACTACATCAGTGTAAATTTTGTAGATCGCGTATTTGAAACACCAGAAATATACAGTGGGTTTATGAATCTTATGGCCGTATACGGCTACAGCATTCAGATATATTGTGATTTTTCGGGTTACTCAGATATTGCTATTGGTCTAGCAGCACTTTTAGGTTTCAAGCTGCCTATTAATTTTAATGGACCATACAAATCTCAGAGTCTTACTGAGTTTTGGAGGAGATGGCATATTTCCCTTAGTACTTGGCTACGCGACTATCTTTATATCTCTCTTGGGGGCAATCGTAAAGGTAAGATAAGAACGTATGCAAACCTTATGATTACTATGCTATTAGGAGGGCTTTGGCACGGTGCCGCAGCGAAGTTTATTGTATGGGGAGCGCTGCATGGGGTGGGCTTAGCTGTGCATCGAATGTGGTCCAAGCGTTTCAATATGGCTACTACCAAAGTTGGACAAATAGCTGCGGTAATCATAACATTTCATTTTGTTGCCTTCACTTGGATGTACTTTCGGGCGTCAGACATGCCAACTGTAGCTTCTATGGGGTATACTATTCTCACAGATTTTGACTCTGGCGGAATACTTTCTCGCATCGTCGCGTATTGGAGAGTCTTTGCTCTCATGCTTATTGGTTTTGTTGTTCATATGCTGCCGAGCAACCTCAAAAACAGGGTGCAATGGGGATTTACTGAGGCACCTATGTATGTAAAAATACTAATCTTTGTAGTGGTTATATTTGGAATATACCAAGCTAAAAGCGCAGATATTCAGCCATTTATATATTTTCAGTTCTGAGATCAACCTCAATATGAAAACAACCACGTACGCCCCGCAGGATGGCAAAATAAGATGTGAGTGGTGTCTTAAAGATGCACTTTACGTGCGTTATCATGACGAGGAGTGGGGTGTACCTATACACGATGACCCTACGCTTTTTGAGATGCTTATTTTAGAGACCTTTCAAGCCGGGTTAAGTTGGCATACAATTCTCATAAAACGAGAAGGATTTCGCTTAGCGTTTGATAATTTTAATGTAGAACGTATTGCAAAATATGGAAGGGAAGATGTAGAAATATTACTTGGGAATACAGAGATTATTCGCCACCGGGGCAAGATAGAGGCTGCCATTTGTAATGCAAAGCAGTACCTCAGGTTGCAGAAAAAGTACGGGTCTTTTGACGCCTATATCTGGCAGTTTACAGGTCACAAGACCATAAATATTAAGATAAGGTCTTGGACAGATGTGCAAGCCAAAACGCCACAGAGCGATGCAATGAGCGAGGCTTTAAAAAAAGAAGGTTTCAAATTTGTGGGTACTATCACGTGTATGGCCTTCATGGAGGCAGCTGGTATGATCAATGATCATTTCGAGGATTGTTGGAGAAATAAAGCATAAAAATACATTTTGGGAGAGCATTGCCGAGAAGGGAGGGGGAGAAAACGTATTTTTCCTTCATGAATGAAGTCAACATAGGTAATGGCAAAAAAGTACTATTTGCTATTTCAAAAGAGGCTTTTTAGTTACTTTGCACGCTAAATAATGGAGCAAAGTAGGTTGTACAAAGTAATCGGAGTAATACTCACATTGATTCTCTCTGTAATGACAGTGAGTAACTACTCGGGCTATACCAATGCAGATAAAGATTCTGAACTGCTGCGTGCAGATCTTATGACTGCTTTTAGCCAACAACAAGAGGCATATAAAGAATTCCCAGAAATGCAAAACGCCTTTGATGGGTTCAATGAGCAAATAGAAAATAAAATCGTCCCACACCAATATCGCCAGAAGAGTCTAGTTCGACTGATTGGGTGTTTAGTGGCACTTTTTGGTATAGCACTGCTGCGTAATGGAAAACGTATTGGCTTTCACCTCTTTTTAGGGGGAATGTTATTGAGTATAGTGGCGGCTTTTTATGCTTTTGGATTGGGTATGGTTGGCTGGTTGTTTAATGTGACATACATTATATTTACTGCCGCTGTAGCGACTTACTATTACATCAAAAGAGAATACTTGGCGTAGTGCAACGATCTTGGTATAATCGCCATCTGTGATGAGCCGACAACTTAGAATGGGTGCAGACCGTGCTAGTGCTCGGGCAAAATTCAACAAATGATATGTAGTTTCATTCAGTAATTGAACGCTACATAGCCGAGCAGGATGACTTATTCGGCTAACAATCGAGGTATTTATCTCCGCAAATAATAAGGAAAGAGGTTCAACGTTTGAAGCCCTTTAGTTAAAATATTTTTAAATTGTGTCAATTTAGTGTAATATTGCTTATACAATCTATCAATAAAGAATTATGAATAAAAATATACTGACTTTAGTTTTATCCCTTTTCGTTTTCAGTACAGCTTCGATTGCTCAATCCTATAACAAGAAGTTTGGTCTTGAGATTAATGGAGGACTATTAGAGTATCATGGAGACTTGGGTTCGTCATTATATTTCAAGAATAGCCCAGATTACCAAGGTCTTGGGGGTGCTTTCGGTATTTATTTAAACCCCTCATTTGACGTTAATGTATTTGGCTCAACAGGCGATGTAGGCTTCTACAAAACTGCCTATGATACTGTTCGTGCTACCAATGGAAGATTTGGGTTTAGAGCAAGAGTTCTTCAAGGTATGTTAGGTGTTACGTTCAAGTTTGCAAATGGGCACATCCTGGATGAGGACGCTCGTTTCAAGCCGTTTATAAGAGCGGGCTGGGGTGTAACTCAATCGATAGCTAAATTTACGGAATTTACTGTCCCAGATGGATACTCTCAAAACAGAACATGGATTTCTTCTGCCTGGAATGCAGGTGCAGGATTTAAACTTGCTCTTTCTGATGCAATAGACCTCGTGGTAAGCGAGCAAGTTAACTACACATTTGATGATAATATGGATGCTTCACCGTGGGTAGTTGCTGGAGCAAAGCTAAATAGTGCTCAGGAGGGCAATAAACCTTTGCATGATATTTTCTTATACCATTCAGTAGGTCTAGTATTCAACTTTGGCAATAACGGAGGGTCTTCGTACAAAATTAAAGACGCTGATGGTGACGGTATATCAGATGATTTCGATATGTGTCCAAATACACCAGAAGGGTATGATGTGGATACAGCAGGTTGCTCATTGGATGATGACGGTGACGGCATCGTTAATGAAGAGGATAAATGTCCGAGTGTTAAAGGCTTAGAAATATTTGGTGGCTGCCCAGATACGGATGGCGATGGTATTGCAGATGCAGAAGATAAGTGTCCAAATGTACCTGGTCTTGCAGAATTTGCAGGTTGCCCAGACTCTGATAAGGACGGTATACAGGATAGTAAAGATAAATGTCCATTGAAAGCAGGTACTGCTGCTGGGGAAGGTTGTCCAGATAGCGATGGAGATGGCGTGTATGACCACTTAGATGTTTGCCCAATGACTCCAGGTGTATTAGCAAACAAAGGGTGCCCAGAGATAAAAGAAGAGGTAAAAGAGCAAATAAGACTAGCAGCAAAAGGTATATTCTTTGAAAGCGGCAAGGACCTTATTAAAACAGAGTCTTTTGCCAATCTGGATAAACTAAGTCAGATTTTACAAGAATATGGTAAGGCAATGGTTAGAATAGAAGGCCATACAGATGACAAAGGAGATGAGGCTGCTAACCAGGTATTGTCTCAGAGCAGAGCAGATGCGGTAAAACGTTATCTTGCTTCTCATGGAATAGCAAAGGATAGAATGACGGCCATAGGTTATGGTGAAACTAAGCCGATAGCTGAAAATAGTTCTGAAAAGGGAAGAGCGCTCAACAGACGAGTAGACTTTGACCTAGTTTACTAGAATACATTAAAACTACGTTTGAGGAAGGGGAGCATTTGCTCCCCTTTTTTTATGATAGGGATTATCTCTCTGGCATTGTCTTTTTGTAGCAAGCCTACCAAGTATTGTTGGCGCATCAGCAACCTGCAGTGGAAATTATTTTGGTAAGGAGAGGCTTATTTGTATACGATACGCTTCGCCAATGCGTTTTGCTGTAAAGTAGGTTATTGCGCTTCAGATTAAAATTGATCGACAACTCCGAAAACTATATTACTAGCTAAATAGTTTTAGGAATAATAAAAGTAATTTTGCACGAGTAAGAAATGAGATTTATCTGGAAAAAACTTAAAGTAAAATGGAATGTAGAGACCGACATCAGAATGATACGGATATTTATCATTTTTGCTATAACTGGTTCCTCGATTACATTGGTTAGACGGCCTTTTACAGAGATTTTTTTTGACAAGAGCACTTATGGAGGACTCCACTGGTATGAACTTATTATTACCCTAATAGCGGTTTATTTTATGTATCAAGTTCTCTTGTTCATTATAGGAAGTCTGCTGGGGGAGTATAAGTTTATACGATGGTTTTTGCTAAAGATGAATAAACGATTTTTTCCATTTCTCAAAAACGTAGAATGACAAACGAAGAGGTATTAAAAGCCCTAGGCTATGTAGATGATCCAGACTTAAATAAAGATCTGGTGACACTCAATATGATTCAGAAACTGGTTATTGAAGGAGACAAAATTTCATTTGACCTTGTACTGACTACACCCGCTTGCCCCATGAAAGATAGTATTGCTAATGCTTGCAGAACAGCAATTAGCACTATGGTAAGTGACACAGCAGAGGTTGAGATTAATATCACCTCAAATGTTCAGGTGAGTAGAGATAACAACACCGTACTGGGTGGGATAAAAAACATAATAGCAGTAGCATCTGGTAAAGGTGGTGTAGGGAAGAGTACGGTAGCTCTCAATCTAGCTCGTACACTCCATGAGGCGGGTGCTAGAGTGGGTATATTGGATGCTGACATACATGGACCGTCAATACCTACTTTACTCGGAACTACAACAGAAAGTCCGGCAATGGATGGCGAACTCATGACACCCATAGAGAAGCATGGTCTTAAGACCATGAGCATAGGCTACTTGGTAGATAGTAAGCAAGCGCTAGTTTGGAGAGGACCAATGTTAAGTAAAGCGATTACACAGTTTTGCAGTGATGTCAAATGGGGAGAGCTAGATTATCTATTTGTAGATTTACCACCGGGAACGGGAGATGCTCATTTAAGCATAATACAGCATATACCACTCAGTGGGGTAGTAATAGTTAGTACACCAGAAGAGGTAGCCGTAGCAGATACGCGCAAAGCAATAGATATGTTTACCAATCCTCATCTCAAGCAGAACATACTTGGGGTGGTTGAGAATATGAGCTATTTCCAACCAGAAAAGCAGGGTAAGAAGTATTACCTGTTTGGTAAAGATGGTGGTACCAAGCTGTGTGAAGAGTTCAATATAGACTTACTTGGGCAGATTCGAATAAAGGAAGACAAGTCTTTTGAAAGTTTGTATAGTGAGTACCTACCCATTGTAGGTAAAATCGTACAAAAATTATCGGTGTTAGCGGCGAGTAGATAAAAAGAGGTAAATTTGAAAAAGTAAAAATGTCGACAAAAGAATCAACGATAGAAGAAGCCCTTGAAAGCATGAGACCGTTCTTACGAAAGGATGGTGGGGATGTAGAACTCGTTTCTTATGAAGACTATGTAGTGAAGCTAAAGTTGTTAGGAGCATGCAGTACATGCAGTATAAGTCACCTGACGATGAAGGCGGGGCTTGAGGAAAGCATCAAAAATATGCTCCCTGAAGTAAAAGAAGTTATAGCCGTAGACTAGGGTAATGTTCGTTCAGATGAAACGAATCAAACTACTCGTCCCTTTACTCAATTTCATAAACACCTACAGCATATGTGTAGCATTGGGCTCTTTCAGTTGCTATGTGTTTTTCAGTAAAGTATATAAGGTACAGCCCAATTATGTAGTTGCTCTAGGTTTGGCTCTTGGTGTATGGTTTATCTATACATTAGATCATTTGCTAGACGGTATTCAGCTTAAGTATAAAGCAACTGCAAGAAGACATAAGGTGCATTTTGCCAAGCAGAAAACAGTGGCCCCTCTACTGGCGGCAGTCGGATTACTACTTCTACTGCTCGCATGTTATGTTCCTCAAGCATATTATAAAATAGTAGGCATCTTGATAGCACTTACAACAGCGCACTTTATGATCAATTACCTTGTTCCGGTTCGTTTCAAGCAAAAGTTCTTTTTTAAAGAAGTCTTTATCGCAGTAGTGGTAGCAGTTGGGTTTTGTGTTGTCCCATTGGCAGATATTCCATTTGCTATATGGCCAAGCAGTATGCCTGTTCTGTTAAAAGCGTTGGTCTTTTTAAACCTCACTAATTTATTCGTTTTCTCATTTTTTGATAAGGAGGCAGATCAGGAAGCAGAGGTACTCTCTTTAGCTCAACTCACAACAGCAAGAACGATACATAGGCTTTGCGTCCTGTCCGTTCTCTTTAGTGCCGTATTTACAAGCGTAGGCCTTTGGCAAGGAGAGGTGTCGGTAATGGTATGGTTTGTTTTTTTTGCAATGCAATCATCGTTATTTATCATTGTCACAAACAAGAGGTATTTTCAGTTAGAAGATCGTTATCGTTTCTTTGGAGATCTTATCTACGTTTACCCGCTTGCTGCGATGCCATTCCTTTGATATAGCAACTTCTGCATCTTGGTTCGTATTGATCTTTTTCGCCCAGTTGTACTTGTCCACCACTTTTGGTGAATCGGTAGGAATATTGAGCCACATCCCCACACTGCATACATATTGCGTGTACCTTGGTCACATACTCTGCCATAGCCATTAGGTTTGGCATAACGCCAAAAGGCTGAGCCATGTAGTCCATATCAAGGCCTGCTATTACTACTCGTTTACCCATATTGGCCAGTTGGTGACATACAGCAGGCAATCCCTCATCAAAAAACTGAGCCTCGTCTATGCCGATTACTTCTACATCGTCTATCCAGCGCAGTATCTCTCCAGAGTGGTCTACAGGAAAAGAATCAACATAGTTATCATCGTGAGAGACCACTTTTACTTTGTCATAACGCGTTTCCATTTTGGGTTTAAAAATGCGAACTTTCAAATTTGCAATTTTTGCTCGTTTGACTCTGCGAATAAGTTCCTCCGTTTTGCCGGAGAACATAGAGCCACATACTACCTCTATCCAGCCTCTATTATTTTTCGGTTCTATAAACATTTTCTATGTTGATAATGGCTGTCGAAAGTAATATTAAATGATTTTATTCGTACCATTATTATGAGTAGAGATAGTATTCACCAGAGAATAGACGAGCTTTTGGGTCTTTTGAGTAACCACAACAACCGATTAAGTCTTCATTCTGAAAAATTATCGCAGTTAGATATTGATGCGCTTCGCAAACAATGCATAAATGTGTATGATGAAGTAAACAGACTTGCTCTGCATGGTCGGATAAAATCAAAAACTCCTACTGTACCAGATCCTCAAGAAGTATCCGCAGTAAAACACACACCAGATACTTCATCTTTTTCTGAGCCAGTAAAACCTGCAATTTCTGAGCCTTTAGTAAATACAATACGTGAAGAAGCAAAGCAAGATCAAATAGAGGAAGCCAAGAAACCGTTGATTAGACACAAGGCCAAAGCAGATGAGGAAATGCTATCACTTTTCGAAAAATTTAGCAGTAAGCCGATAGAGAGTATTACCAAAGGGATGTCGGTTGCAAAGCGATTTGAGTTTCAAAGTGCATTGTTCGATGGAGATCATAAAGAATACAATCATTTCATAGGTCAATTGGAAAGCGCTGGAGACCTGGAGTCTGCATTTGAGATATACCAAACGTACAAGACAAAATTGGAATGGGATAGTGAAGATCTAAAAGATGAGCTAAAAGCGTTAATGTATAGAAAATATAGGTAGGCAGGTAGATGTATGTTTGGCGGCATATACCACTCCTGAGATTTTTAATCCCATTTATACTTGGTATTTTTTGCTATGTAGAGTTCCGCTGGACCTATTTCCCTATGTTTGTTTTTTTAGGATTTGGTATCCCGCTATTATTTGGGGCGCATATTTACTTCCGGAACCATATTAATAGACCATTGCAGCAGCTAGTTTCATTGCTAGCATTGCTTCATTTTTTTGTTGCAGGGTACCTAATAACTGTTGCCCATGAGCAGGTCCTTTACCCTTCTCACTATACCTATGCAGATAAGGCAAGTGAGTTGCTCGTCAGAATAAAAAATAATCCACAGCAGAAAGTCAAGTCTATAAGTTGTCATGTAGAACTACTCTCTGCCATTGACTCTACCGGGAGTAGAAGCGTACTCGGAGATGCGCAATTGTATTTTCAAAAGGATAGTTTAAGTGCGTTGCTTGCCTATGGCGATTATTTACTCATTGCCAATAGGATAAATGGGATTATTACCCCTAAAAATCCGCATCAATTTAATTTTAAGAAGTACTATGCTCAACGCAATATTTATCACCAAGGATATTTATCAAGTGGAATGTGGAAGCACACTGGTCAAAATAAGACGAATTGGTTGTACGCAATGTCTTATCAATGGCAAGCCTATTTCAAAAAACAATTTTCCGAGTATTTTAAAGACCGGGAGGCGCGTGGTGTTGCACAGGCCATCGTGTTTGGTTATAAAGAAGATCTTGATGATGAGTGGCTGGAGGCGTTTTCCAAAACAGGAACAATACATGTCTTAGCTGTATCGGGACTGCATGTAGGTATAATCTATCTGCTGTTGAGTGGAATACTACTTATGAGGAGAAGCAACGGGCGTTCATTAAAGTTAAAATCAGCAGTTATATTGCTATGTCTATTTGCGTATTGCTTGTTAACCGGGTTTGCTCCTTCGGTGAGCAGAGCATCTATTATGTTTGGAGTCGTTATTGTAGCGAAAGCATTCCAGCGGCGTAGCAACATATACAACACACTCAGTTTTGCATGCTTTTTACTTCTAGTTATTAGTCCATACAATTTATACAATGTTGGATTTCAGTTCTCGTTCCTGGCAGTAGTGGGCATCGTATATTATACAGATACCTTTCGTAAGTGGGTGCCGGTGTCGTCCTATTTGGGAGATAAGGTGGTTACGCTTTTATCGGTGAGTGTTGCAGCACAAATTACGACGTTCCCCATTGGGCTCTACTACTTTCACCAGTACCCCAATCTTTTTATGATTTCTAATTTAATAGTAATACCGTGCATAACAGTGATATTATATCTTGGCATCCTGTTCCTATTGGTAGTTCCTTTTAGTAATATGCTGGCGAGTTTTTGCGCCAAAGCCGTTATGTTGTATATTGACTTCATCGCAGGGGTAGTTCACTTTCTGCAAGATATACCGTATGCTTTTTTCGAAGGCATACACATCACTCTAACACAGATGCTATGTATCTACGGCCTTATACTCGGAATAACATTTAGCACAAGGCATAAAAGTAAGACGGCATTAGCACTGGCTGCAACGTGCGTGCTAATTTTTTTAAAAGCCGACATCTCCTTTGAGAGGCATGTGCCCCGAAGCGAGGTTGCACTATTCAAAGTAGGGAGGGATTTATTGGTAGGTTTAAGGGAGGGGAATAAAATAAGTTTTGTAGCCTCAGAGGGTATTTACAAAGATCAAAAAAAATTAGATTTTATCGTACGGCCTTATTTAGTCAAAGAGAGATTAGATAGGGAGTATGCCATTATCCCAGCGTTACTGCTTGGTGTGCCAAGCGCTTTAGGTACTATTGAGTTTCTCGGGAATGGAGTTGTTTGGTATGATAACAAAAGCTATTTGTTTCTAGATTACACCAACACTTATATACGCGACACTCTGAAGCTGGATTGTGTTATAGTAGGAAAGTCTAAGTCGGTAGATTATATGAACAAGGTGTTGCCGCGGCTCCAATCTGATAGAATATACATCCCAGCCATTAGGGCCAATGAAACGAGTCAAATGGATCTTCTTAAAAAAACAAAAGCAATTTATTTCGCCGATTATATCACTATTTAAAGTTTTTGCGACTATTAAGTAAAAAAACAACGAAAATCAATTTTTTTACTTAAATTTGATGTTCTCATAAAGAGAACTAACAACAATTATCAATCAAAAAAAGTGTATGAAAAAAATTTACAAACGAAATTGGCTTTTCGATCTAAAATCACTGGTGGTAGTAGGTGCCATGCTATTTGCAGGCTCAGCTATGGCTCAACTAAGCGGTGCTTATACCGTAGATAAAAGTAACGCTACAGGCGGTACAAACTTTAAAGATTTCTCCTCTCTTGCGAGTGCAATCTCTAAAACTGGAGTTAAGGGGGCGGTAACTGTGGATGTAGTTGCTGGAACGGGTCCTTATGCAGAGCAAGTTACTTTCTCTTCTAGTACCACGAGTGCTGCCAATACGGTAACAATTAACGGTAACGGAGAAGAAATCAATAATGCTGGGAGTTTTTCTAACAGAAGCGTTATTCACCTTCGTGGTGCAAGTCATTTCGTTTTTGATAACCTTAAGGTGGTTGCCAATGGAACTGGCAATGGTACGAGATGTTTCACCATAGGTGGCAACTCAGACTCAAACACCATTTCAAATTGTGAATTAATGGTTCCTAATTATGCGGGAATTAGTAACTCAACTGCTTACATCGCCTTCAATAGTTCACTGACTTCGTTTTATGGTTCAGCAGACCATGGGTCTGATAATTTAATCACCGGGAATACAATGACCAATGGCGATGGAGAAACAACAGGTCCGTATTACGGGATTTCTGACTATAGAAACTCCAGAGCAAGGGGTGTTGGTAGTTCAATAATTGGAAATAATATTGAGGACCATCAGGGAGATGGAATTTTCTTCTATTACGTTGATGGGTTCAAGATCAATAGAAATGTATTTAAGCGGACTTCTAAACAAGTACAATCGTATGGCCGTCCAATTGAGGCTCGTGATGTTTATGTGAATATCACAAACTCAAAGGTGCCAACTGAAATAAATAATAATTCATTTGAGCCCGGAATGACAAGTAATTCTTATTATGGATTAGCTGCAATCAGAATGTCTAGCGATACACTCAATCCTATCCAAGTGAATGGCAATAAGCTGCACGATGTGGTTTTGGGTAGCGACTATTTTAATGGATGGTATTTGAATGGTTGTGAAAATGTTGAAGTGAAAAACAACAGTATAGACAACGTAAAGGTAAACGGTCTAGAGCGATATGGGTTTTTGTACTTTGGTTTTGTGAGAGGCTTGTATGCGGATATCGATAACGGCGAAGTTTCTGGAAATCGAATCAACAATATGACTAGCAAGTATGTTGTGATAGGTATTGATTTTGCTTACTCTTCTAGAACTAACCTAACAAATAATGAGGTTTCTAATATCACGGGAGATGATGGAACTTATTCACTCTACGGTGATTATATTACGTATGGTATAAAAACGTACAGAATTCAAAGGTTAAACATATCTAATAATTTGGTCTCCAATATAAATGGTATCGTTACACACGGAATCAACCTACATAACAATGCTGATTCAGTTTCTGTGCATCACAATACCGTTGTTATGGAAAACGATGCGTCAATTAAGTTGCTATACACTATAGCAGGTACAGGTACCAAGGACATTAAATTCTACAACAATATTGGTTATAATGGTGGTAAAACTATAGCTCCAGGGTCTACAAGGGGTGTTTCCGCTATGCCTTCCATGTTTGAAGTAAGGGACAATGTTCCGAGTGGTCAAACTACATTTGGGTCTAATTTATTTTATTCAGACGCAGCGACTGTATCATATAGGTGTAATAAAAATATAGATACAACATGGGCAGGCTATGTGAAAAATTCAGGAGATGCCAGTTCTTTTAATGTAGATCCTAAATTTATTTCAATAGCGAAAGGTAACCTTACGCCATCAAATGCTTTTGTTGCTAATAGAGGTGTTGCAGGTATGGAGGATAAGGACTTTTATGGCGATGCAAGAACAGCTTGTGGTCCGGATATTGGAGCCATTGAGTTTTTTCTAGATCATAAGGTTGAAAATCTTTCGCTCTCAAAAATTCCAACTGATATTTGTGGGAATGTTGGGTTGCCATTATCCTTCTCTTTAAAAAACGGTTCTGCTAGTGACAGTGTAATGGTTCCAGTTTATTATCAAATAGGAACTGGTGTGAAGAGCACAGAACTAAGTGACACGGTTTCTCCATCTGGTACTATTAATCATGCTTTTGATCAGGACATTGTCTTCAATACACCAGGAACCAACACGTTTAATGTAGGAATAGCCTGTGATGATGATTCAACCAATAATGTGTTCTCGACTAGTTTGAATGTGATACCTTCACCAACCGGAGGTACATTCACACAAGGAACTACGTACGATGGGTATTTCAATACGGGAACAGAACTAGATCCAGATATTTTAGGTCGCCGGTACACAGGTGATTATGCTATTACAAGACCAACGAAATATAGTAGTGTGGCTCCTGGAGCAGACTATAGTTATTCATTGTCAGTAATTGATGAAGATTCGACGGATATAAAAGCTGCTGGTTTTACATATGCTAATCTTTCTGAAAGTATGAGTATTACACCAGAAGATTCATTGAATGGTAGGTCTGCAGCATTGAGTTTGTTGATTACAGACGCAAAGACAGGTTGTGACACAACATTAACAAGACAAATTTTTGTACCTCATACTCCTTTTGCTGAGTTTGATTCAGACGATGTTTGTTTAGGCGATGTTTCTCAATTCAAGAATAAATCAACTCTTAAGGGAGATGGCTATATTCAAACTGACTGGGAGTTTAATGATCCAGATGTAGCAATAACAGATGATAATTCTGATATTAAAGATGGTTTTTGGAAATATTCGACGTACGGACAGGACATTTATGTAGAAATGACCGTGTACAATGGATTGTATCCTAAATTTACCTATACGGATGTAGATACTATTGTTGTGACACCTAAGCCACTGATAGACTTCAAAGTGTTTAATGCATGTGAGGGTACTCCGATTAAAATAAAGAACAGTACAACTCTGCCTGTGTCAAGCAATATCACGTATAAATGGGATTTCGGAGGAGAAGCTAGTTACACTGGCAAAGAGCCCGAGCACTTGTTCACCACTGCAGGTCAGCGTAAAATTAGTGTTGTAGCTTCGTCTAACGGATGTTCTGCAGAGTTGACAAAGAATGCATACCAATTTGAAATGCCTGCTGCTGACTTCTCAAGTGAAGGAGAATGTAACTTCGTAAATGTTGACTTTTTAAACGAGTCGACTATTGAGAATGGTGCGAGCATGGGATATGCGTGGGATTTCAATTCGGTGGCAATATCGAGAGAAAAATCACCGTCGTATGCATTTGCATCTGCCGGAGCTAAGACAGTTACATTAACAGCCACTTCAGAGTTTGGATGTGAGAATGCTGTTTCTAAGATAGTGAACTTAAATGTTTCACCAGAGGCAGATTTCACATTTGATAATGCGTGTAACCTGACTCCAATTCAGTTTACACGAACGGGAACTGCCAATGCTTCTCAAAGCACTTGGAAATGGGATTTTGATGGACAATCAACTTCAGGACAGGAAAACCCATCATTCCTCTTTAGTAAAGTAGGTTCAAAACAAGTAACGCTTACGATAAACGACCTAAATGGTTGTGCCAACTCAATCACTAAAGAGATAGAAGTGGTGCTACAGGCAGTGGCAGAATTCGAAGCTGGATCTGTATGTGAAGGAGATGAAGCGATCTTTACCAACAAGTCAAGAGTAGCAGCAGGAGATCTTAGTTACGTATGGACGTTCGGCGACGGACCAACAGCGACAAGTACTGATTTGTCACCAACTTACGCTTACTCAACACCAAGAACGTATAACGTGACGTTAGAAGCGATTGTAGAAGGCGGATGTAGTGACAAGATTACTAAGCCGGTTACTGTAAACCCAGCGCCAGTTGCAGCCTTTACGTTTGTTAAAGACGGTAGATCAGTTGTTTTCGATGGCCCAGAGGGTAACGACGAGTACAGATGGACTTTCGGTGACGGTGGAAAAGACCAGAGCGAGGATCCTACATATACCTATGTGAATCAAGATAAAGCGACAATGGAAGCTTGTCTTGCTACAAAAGAAGGTGAGTGCTGGAATGAGTCTTGCGAGACTATCAGCATCAACCTAGTAGGTGTGGAGGAGTTAACAAAGAACAATGCAATGATCAATGTATATCCAAATCCATCCAACGGACAATTCAGCGTAACTGTAGAAAATGCAGGAGAAGTAGAAGTGAAAGTAGGTGACATCTTGGGTAACACAATGAATGTATCAGTAGTAGATAATCTTAACGGAACATACAGTGTAGACATGTCAGCAGTAGCAGACGGTGTATACTTTGTACAAGTGAAGAATGGTGATTTCTACGCAACTAAGAGAATCACAGTTTCTAAATAAGAAATAACGATAGATTACCAAAGAGTCCTGCTTCCTTCATTGGGAGCAGGATTTTTTTTGCCCTAACTTTGTCATGGTTTTATGATAGACACACACGCACACTTGTATGCAGAAGAATTTGACGAGGACAGGGATGCTGTTTTAGTACGAGCGAAAGAGGCAGGTATTCAGCACATATTATTACCGAATATAGATGAAACGACTATCGATCGTCTTAATGCGTTGGCTATGGCTTCGGATATGTGCGTACCTATGATGGGACTGCATCCCTGTTATGTAAAGGAAGATTACAAAGAACAGCTGCAGACTATTAAAATAGAGTTTGCGAAAAATGATTACATCGCCGTAGGGGAGATAGGTATAGATTTGTATTGGGACAAAACTACCCAAGCATATCAAGAAGTAGCGTTTATAGAACAATGCAGGTGGGCTGAGGAAATGAGACTACCAATAGCCATTCATTCTAGGGAGTCTACAGATTTAATTATTGAGTTGATTAAAAGAAACGCGTTCAAGGAGTTAACCGGAGTCTTCCATTGTTTTGGTGGGAGTATGGAACAAGCCAAGGAGATGATTGGTATGGGTTTTCGTTTGGGTATAGGCGGGGTTGTTACGTTTAAGAATAGTACACTAAGAGAGGTGTTGAGAGATATAGCGTTGGAGAATATAGTGGTGGAGACAGATTCACCTTATCTAGCACCTACTCCGTACCGTGGAAAGCGAAATGAGACTAGTTATATTACAGAAGTAGTTAAGCAGTTAAGCTATGTATATGAGGTATCAGAGCAAGAGATAAAGAATAGAACTACAGAGAATGCATTGGCATTGTTCAAATTATAATTTACTTTGTAGTAACAGGAGAGGTGTCCGAGTGGCTTAAGGAGCACGCTTGGAAAGCGTGTGTACATCACAAGTGTACCGAGGGTTCGAATCCCTCTCTCTCCGCAATTGTAACATAACTAAAAATACTGTGGTATGAGGTCAAGAGCATTTCTTATCGTTTTACTTTTCCTGACTTGGTCATTTTCGTCTGGCTGGTACTACGTGTGTAAAGTAAAAGCAAAGTGCCCAAGTAGTGCAGGTGTAGCTGCAAAAGAGCGCCCTACGTTCACGTTTCGTTATGGAATATCTGACCCCGAGGTGAATCCTAGTTTTAATGAATTCAAAACTCGAATTGAAGAGAGGTTGGGCGAATCTAATCTTTTGACAATAACGGGCTTGTATGATCCGAATGAGTTAAATACTACTGATTTTGATAACTTAGGTACGGCGCGTGCTACGGCGATTCTACAGGCGCTATCTGATATAGACCCTGGCAGAATAGTACTGTCTTCAAAAGAAATAAGTTTTGGTTCTCAGGTAGACGCATTAGATGCTGTAACATTCACTATTTTGACAAAGAATCAGTTTGTAGAAGAGACTAGTTTTGGGGCATCGTTGTACTTTGACGAAAATATAAACGCGGAGAATATGCCCGCTAAGCTTGAGGGATACTTGCGGTTCATTGCTATTCACGAAAACGAGAAGACAATTGCTATATTGGGTTATTGGTACAATGAAGTTGGGGAAGCAGAAACTAGTGATCTTGGTTTGGAGCGTGCCAATATGATTAGGGATATTTTAATAGAACAAGGGTTTAATCCAGATCAAATTACCACAAGTAGCCGTGGCCAGTCTGAACCTCTTGCAGACAATACCACAGAAAGTGGAATACGAGAGAACAGTAGAGTCGAGATTTTCATAAACGAATAAACCAAAAAAAATGAACACAGAAAAATTCTTTGAAGGACCTGGAAGCTCAGATATGGTTACCTATGTATGGGAGATTGCTCTAATATTGAGTGTTGCATTTCTGCTCGGATATTTGCTTCGTTATTTTTTAAACGACTTGTTAAAGAATCGCATAGCTGAGTTGGAGAGTGAAAACGCTAAGTTATACAATTCTGCGAAAGATGCAGAACAATCTGCTTCAGATATTGAGCAACTTGAAATAAAGCAAGGACAACAGAAAGCTGAGATTGATCGATTGAATGCTAAACTCGCAGAATGTTACGCAACGCGACTAAAGGCAGAGAACAATCTGGCAGCTTTACAAGCGAAATACGACGCTACATCTGCTGCCCCAGTAAGTAAGGAGTCTACGGGTACTCTGCTAGTAGCAAAAGAAAAAACTCCTGTGTCTGTCGTATCGGATGCTATCGTTGCAGCCAAAAATGGGCCCGTTTCTACAAAGGACGATTTAAAAAAGATAGGCGGCATAGGACCAAAAATCCAAGAATTATTAAACGCAGATGGCATTCTTAGCTACACTGATGTGGCGACAGCCACGGTGGCAAGAATCAGAGCAATGCTTATTGCCGCTGGACCAAACTATGCCGTGCACGATCCATCAACGTGGGGACAACAAGCAAGATTAGCCTCAGCAGAAAAATGGCAAGAATTAACTCAACTACAAGATGAGCTTAAAGGTGGGAAACGTAAGTAGAAACTTACGCTTCTTTTATTCTATCTATAATAGCAGTACTGCTGTGTCCTTCTAAAAAAGGAATCACTTCTACCGAACCGTTTCTTTGTAAGACTTCGTCTGCACCTACAATGGTGGCCACTGTGTAGTCTCCTCCTTTGGCAAGCACTTGGGGCTTCACTTTTGTAATGAGTTCTAAGGGTGTTTCTTCGTCAAACAATATTACGGCATCTACAAAGGCTAGAGCAGCTAGTTTTATCATTCGAGTGTCTTGATTAATCACGGGTCTACTTGGCCCTTTTAGCTTGCTTACAGAGGCATCTGTATTTACTCCTATAATGAGCCTATCGCCTAAGTCTGCTGCCTTGCATAGGTAATCGATATGGCCCATGTGTAAGACATCAAAACAACCATTGGTAAAGACTACCTTTTCATTGAAAATAGTCCACTTAGTGACTTGTTTGGCTAAGTCATCTGAAGAAGAAAAAATCTTATCGTTTACTATCTGATTCCACATGATGTTTCTTAAGTTGTTGATTTTTTATGATGAAGTATATAATAGAGACAGCTCCAACTCCCACTATTACCATAAATTGGATAGCGTGAGTGATAATCGCGTAACTTTTGCCTACAAGTGGTGCGATTTGGTAGAGTGCTAATGCTGCTGGTACCATAAACTCAAACGTACCAACTCCTCCGGGTATAGGCACTATCATAGCAGCGGTTCCAAATAGTAATACGGTAAGACCTGCAGAAGCTCCTAAATGAGCAGTACCGTCCAGAGCGTAAAACACAAAGAAGGGCATAAAGAAGTACATCACCCAAATAAAGACACTATAGAAAATGAATAGTCCTTTTTGCTGAAGGCTAAATACCGTCCTCATACCGTCGAGCAATCCTTCAATAAAAGACTGAAACTTACCAATGATAGGAAGGTTGTAAAACCAATGGCGTTTCTTGTATACTACGAATAATCCTATCAGAAGAACTACAGCAATTCCGAGGTAGATGACCGCGTTTTCGGTATCGAAATCCGTAAATAAATTGGAGAAAAAGTCAGCGATTATTTGAAATTGAATGAAAAAGATAGCAATGGCTATTAGGAATGTAATCAGTAGATCTACTACACGCTCAACGACAACGGTTCCTACTAGCTTGTTAAACGGGATATTCTCTACCTTACTCAGTACTGCTGGGCGGGTAATTTCTCCCACACGAGGCAGTACCATATTAACCAAGTATCCTAGTATAACCGCATGAAAACTGGCCCAAGGGCTTGCCTTGTAACCCATTGGCTGTAGTAATAAATTCCATCTCAGGGCACGGGCTAAATGACTCAATATCCCGCACAACATGGACACTCCAATCCAAAATACATTGGCATTCTTTATCTCATCGCCAATAGGTTCTGAGCCTACAGCGTAGTAAAACAATACTATTCCTATCGTAAGAAATACGATTGTTTGTATAGCTGTTTTTACATTTTTAGTCAAGTATAGCCTTATTATTTTTGTCTGGGAATACCAAGTACGGAGTGAATTTTTTAGCTTCTTCAAACTCCAACATGGCAAAAGATATAATGATGATGATATCACCTTTAGCCGCTTTGCGAGCCGCAGCACCGTTTAGGCAAATCATGCCGCTACCGCGTTCACCTGCTATGGCATAGGTCTCTAGCCGTTCGCCATTGTTGTTGTTTACTATAAGTACTTTCTCACCTTCTATCATGTTGGCAGCATCCATCAGATTTTCGTCTATGGTGATACTCCCCACATAGTCTAACTCTGTTTGAGTGATTTTAGCTCGGTGTATTTTAGATTTTAAAACTTCTATTAGCATAGTGCTTTTTTGATAAAACAAAGGTACATTTTATTTGAGTAACACTCTGGTGCTTTAGGCGGTAAAGCGATTGTTTCTCGGGTAAATTTGAAGTATAAAGTATTCTACTAAAAGCAACAGTATGCATTGGTGAAACCGAGAGTTAGCAGAGTAGAATGAATGGTTAATCAAAAAGCAAACTAAACATCTGCCGCACATTGCCCACTTTGTGCATCTTAATCTTATAACCCTTTTGAGCAATCTCGAGTTGGTCCGACATTATAAAATCAGTAAATCCAAGTTTCTCTGCCTCTTTCAAGCGTTGATCAATTCGATTGATACCGCGTATCTCCCCACTAAGGCCTATTTCTCCTGCAAATACCATTTTGTTAGGTAATGCTACGTTTTGCATGGATGACACAATAGAGGCAGCTATACCCAAATCAGTAGCCGGATCATTTATTTTTAAACCACCTGCAATATTGACAAATACATCCTGTTGGCTGAGCTTGTATCCGCATCTTTTTTCCAAAACAGCAAGCAGCATATTCAATCGTTTTATATCATAACCGTTTGTGTTTCGCTGCGGGTTGCCGTATACTGCCGCACTTACGAGCGCTTGTGTTTCAATCATTAGACTACGATTACCTTCTAACGAAGCTACTACTCCTACACCACTTAGGTTTTCGCTGCGTTGATTTATGAGTATCTCACTTGGGTTATCTATTTCTCGCATTCCCTTAGAGGTCATTTCATAAATGCCCAGCTCTAGGCTACTACCAAATCGGTTTTTTAGTGTACGCAATATTCTGTAGCTATTTTGTGTTTCTCCTTCAAACTGCAGTACCGTATCTACCATGTGTTCTAAGAGTTTAGGACCAGCTAGTTGCCCTTCTTTGGTGATATGCCCCACAAGTATTATTGGCACTTCATTTTGCTTAGCATATTGTATCAGTAGTGAGCTGCTTTCGCGTATTTGAGAAATAGTACCTGGAGTAGAGTCTAGGTACTTGCTAAACATTGTCTGTATTGAGTCAATAATTACAAAAGAGGGATTGGTCTCCTTCATTTTTCCAATGATATTTTCTACCGATGTTTCATTGAGTAAAAGGCATTCCTCATTGGTAATACCGATACGATCGGCACGCATTTTTATTTGGTTTAGGCTTTCTTCCCCACTCACATAGAGTACACGCTTATTCATACGCAGTGCACTTTGCAACAGCAAGGTAGACTTTCCTATGCCCGGTTCGCCACCAAGGAGTATTACCGAGCCAGGGACTATTCCACCTCCGAGTACACGATTGAGTTCTATTCCAGGAGCTTTTAACCGAGTAAGTTCTATGGCATCTACGCTATTTACGGGTGTTACTACACCATCAATATCTTTCAGATTCATCATTCCACCGCTTTTGGGTTTGATGACCACTTCTTCTTGTACCGTATTAAACTCTCCGCATGAAAAGCATTTACCCATCATTTTTGCGTAGTTGCTCCCGCAGTGTGAGCAGATATATACTTTTTTAGCCTTGGCCATTTTATTATCGTCCTTTTATAAAGCGAAAATGGTTGTTTTTATATTCTTACGGAAATATTGTACGATGATCTTCCAAATTCGTGTTATAGTTCGGAAAGATAATTTTTAAAAATATGTACTTAATCGTCAAGCGGAGTTAAAATTTTCTATTTTTGTCCGCAATACATAAAAATCAGAGTAAAAAATGAAAAAAATCACATCATTGTTAATGTTGGTATGCATAATGACATTCAGCGTTCAATCCGTAGTAGCACAAGAGGAAGTAGTAGATTCTACCGTAGCTGTAGAAGAAGCCATAGATAGCGCTGCTGCTGTTGAAGAAGCAGTTGTAGCTGTCGAAGAACCAGAAGTAGCTGCACCTCCAGTAGTAGAAGAAAGTGGTCTTCAAGTGTTAAAGAAAAAATTTATAGAAGGAGGCCCAGGGTTTATGGCTCTTCCGCTTATCTGTCTTATCTTAGGGTTGGCTATCGCTATTGAGCGTATTATCTCACTTTTTTGGATGAGTATTAATACAGACAAATTTGTTGCTCAAATAGAGGATGAAGTTGCAGCAGGAAACATAGAAGGTGCGAAAGAAATCTGCAGAAACACAAGAGGACCTGTAGCAAGCATATTTTATCAAGGTTTAGATCGATCAGACCAAGGATCTATTGATGTAGTAGAAAAATCAGTAGTGAGCTATGGCTCGGTACAGATGGGTCAGCTAGAAAAAGGTCTAGTGTGGTTATCACTTTTCATTGCCCTTGCACCAATGCTTGGATTTATGGGTACGGTAATTGGTATGATTGGAGCTTTTGATGCAATTAAAGCTGCTGGAGATATCTCTCCAGGGGTAGTTGCAGATGGTATATCAGTTGCACTTTTAACTACGGTAGCAGGTCTTATTGTTGCTATTATCTTGCAGGTGTTTTATAACTTTATCACATCAAAAATTGATGGTATAGTGAACGGAATGGAAGATGCTTCTATCTCTTTGGTAGATATTCTTGTAAAAAATAAAGTAGTGAAAGCGTAAGATGGGGAAAACAGGAAAGATAATATACTACGCAGTAGTCATCTTACTCGTACTCATTTTTGTGGGTGTTCTAGTAGGAGACAGTTATGCTGGTTCAGAGATGGGGTTATACCTTACTATAGCTCTTGCAATTGTTGCCGTTATTGGTACCCTAGTATCTTCAGCAATACATTTGGTTAATAATCCGAAGTCTGCTAAAAGTTTACTCATAGGAGTAGGTGTGCTTATATTCGTTTGCATTTTAGGATATGCAGTGTCGGGTGGAGAGATTACGGATCATTCACTGGAATATGGAGTAGATTCTGTACAGCAATCAAAACTGATTGATATGGGTATTTACTTAACAGCATTCTTAAGTGTAGTGTCTGTTGTATCTATTCTAGTATCAGAAGGGATATCATTATTCAAAAATTAAGAGATCATGGGAAGTAGAAGACGGGATATACCAGAAATAAATGCAGGCTCTATGGCCGATATCGCCTTCTTACTATTGGTTTTCTTCTTGGTAACTACTACCATGGATGTCCCCAACGGACTCCAAGTAGCGCTACCGCCAATGTCTGAAGAACCACCACCTGATAGTAAGCAACGTAAGCGTGAGGTGCTAGAAGTACTCATAAATGCAGGCGACCAACTACTTGTAGAAGGTGCTCCAATGAGTATAGATAGACTTCGCCAAAAAGCGATGGATCACCTTACCAATGAGGGAGCAGACCCAACATTGTCTACAACCTCTACAAAGGCTGTAGTGTCTTTGAAAAACGATAGAGGTACATCGTACGACATGTACGTACAGGTATACAATGAGTTAACAGCCGCTTACAACGATGTTAGAGATGAGTATTCAATGAGAGAATTTGGAAAGCCTTATACAAAACTTAGTCCAGGACGTGAAAAGGAAAAGATTAAGCAAGTAAAAGAAAAGTATCCAAAGAAACTCTCGGAGGCAGAACCCGTAAGTTTAGGAAAATAAGTATGGCAAAATTTAAAAAAGACGGAGGAAGGGCAACACCAGCCATTAATACATCTGCTTTGCCAGACATTGTATTTATGCTACTATTCTTCTTTATGGTTGCGACCAAGATGAGAGACCGAGACATGAAGGTGAAAACCGCCATTCCTCAGGCTACTGAAGTAGAAAAGTTAGTAAAAAAATCACGACTGAACTATATTTTTGTGGGGCCACCAAAAGATGGTGCTCTCGGTACCACTCCGAGGATACAATTGGATGATGCATTTGCTTCTGTGGATGATATTCAACAATACATCACGCTTCAAAATAGTAAGAAAGACGAAAAGGAAATTCCTTTCATGACCACTTCATTGAAAGCAGATAAAGTAGTAAAGATGGGTATTGTAACAGACATAAAGCAGGAACTCAGAAAAGTAAATGCATTAAAACTGAGCTATAGTGCCCTTAAAGTTTCGGATGAATAACCGTACCAATAGAATATTATGATAGAAAAAGAGAGCAATTGCTCTCTTTTTTTGTTTATACATTAATAAGCGTGGTTATTTGCACCACATAATCCCAAAATGGCAGACATATTAACCTACATAAAGTCTCCTATAGAGAAAGAGCTCAAAGTTTTTGAAGATCGATTTAAAGACAGTGTGAAGAGTAAAGTGCCCTTACTGGACACCATTATGAATTACATTGTAAAACGAAAGGGGAAGCAAATGAGACCGCTCCTTGTACTTCATTGTGCCAAATTATTTGGAGATATTAATGAGGCAACCTATCGGGGTGCCGCTCTGGTTGAGTTACTACATACGGCAACACTGGTACACGATGATGTGGTAGATGAGTCCAACATGCGTAGAGGTTTCTTTTCTATAAATGCATTATGGAAAAATAAAGTAGCGGTGCTCGTAGGCGACTACTTGCTCAGCAAAGGCTTGCTGCTATCGCTTCGCAATAAAGATTTTAAAGCATTAGAAATACTCAGTAGCGCGGTAGAGCAAATGAGTGAAGGGGAGCTCCTGCAAATGGAGAAAGCGCGTAAACTAGACATTACTGAAGATGTATATTTTGATATTATAACCAAGAAAACTGCGTCATTATTAGCCAGTTGCTGCGGTATAGGTGCAAATAGTACCAGTCAAGATGAAGAAATTGTGGAGGCCATAGTTGCTATGGGAAATGCGGTAGGTATTGCATTTCAAATAAAAGATGACCTGTTTGATTATGGTGACAATAAGGTAGGCAAGCCTACCGGTATAGATATAATCGAAAAGAAGATGACCTTGCCACTTATATATGCTCTTAATGTGGCCAACGAAAGAGAACGTAGAGCGATGATAAAAATCATCAAAAAAGATAAAAAATCGAAGCAACAAGTGAATGAAGTTATTGCCTTTGTGAAGCAAAAAGGCGGCCTAGAGTATGCGCAGCAGCGTATGATGGAGTACAAAGCAGAAGCAGAAGATTTACTTGTGCGCTTACCAGGGGATGGTAACACTGCCTACATAGCTGCTCTCATTAACTATGTGATAGAGCGTAAAAAATAGGAATTTTGCGTATTAAAAGTTAGTGGGTGGTGGCAAAAAAAGGTGTCCATCTGTGGCATAGGTCGTCTGCCAATTGGCAAATCTATTTACGGAAGTGTTAGTTGCTATTGTGCTACTCTCTCTGTAGGATAGTACGTTTCACTGCACCAAGCCAAGTACGTCCAATCCTTGTTCAAAAACAACATCCACAGGGATTCCTGCTGTGCTTAGTTTATCCAGGTCTTCTTGCAATGCGGGAGTTACACTTCCGTCTTTTTGCATCAGTGTGATGACGCCTTCTTTATCTCCATCGCCTTGTAGGCGTAGTATGAGATCAGACAATCCAGCAATAGCTATTTTCATGTTATCTATGTTTACGGCGTAAGTACCGTTATCGTTTCGGGTAAATGCTTCTTGCTGGTTGAAGTAGTTGAAGCGAAGCATATTGGCTTTGCCGTGTGCACTGCTCGCTCCAAAACGTACAGAACGAAAAATACCTGCAAGGAAAGTAACATAGTAATCCATGAGCTCACCCTCCTCTAGTATTTCTTGTTCTTTAAGCTGTGTCACCATATACAAACCAAGAATATCTGCTTTTCCTTCTTCTAAGGCACTGAATTCCTCGCCCAAAGCTTCACGCACCATTCCCTTTCCATTTATCGTTTGCTTAATACCCAAACCGTGTGCTACCTCATGAAACATGGTATTGCTAAAGAATGCATTAAAGGTGATATGCTTGCGTTGGTCTTGAGCTATCAGAATATCAGATATAGGTAGTAGTATATTATCAAACTTAGCTTTCATTGCATTTTTGAGTTGGCTTCGGCGTGTACCGTACTCCAGTTGTAACTGCTCATCATTGGGTAGGTTTACAGCTATAGTTTTGCTTCCTGCATTGCAATCTCCTGCATAGTAGATGACGTCATAAGCATTTAGCTGGGCCCCATCACTATTGGGTGTTTCTGCCTTATATTTTTTTGTTACAGGTAGATTGGCTTGCAGTTCTGGCAAATAACTTGCATATTTTTCGAGTTTTTTACTCCAGTTTTTGTCTTTGACGAGTATATATGCTTCGTATGCTGTGCGGTAGTTGTATAGCTTATCTTCGTAGTTTTCTGTAGGACCTATAATGATATCTAGGGTATTGTTTTTCATGTTGATCCAGGCTACGTCACTTGTGGTATACTCGTTGCTAAGAAGCGCTTTAGCCCTCAGCTCCAGATAGTTTTTCAACTCTGTATCTTCACATATTTCTGCTGCTTGCATGAGGTGCCCACTTACTTTTTCGAGTTGTGGTCTAAAAAATTCATTGTACGGTATGGTATATATTTTTCCTACCTCGTCTCTACGTACCATGCTGTACAGCCCCTTCTCATCGGCCATGCCAAGTTTTTCAAACTCTGCTTTGGTCATGTCTGCAGGGTATATATTAGATCCTGCTGGTTTCGCTTTTACATTATCTAAAAAGGGAGCATCGTTATTTAACCTATCCCATGGGCCATAGTTTATACGAGCAAAATCGCGCAATTGAGGGTTAGAAATGGAGCTCATCAATTGCTCCTTATCACCATAGGCTTGTATCCAAAAGAGCTCATTCATTACGTCTGCAGCTGCAAATAGGTGAGGAAGCATCTGTTTCTCACTATCGGTAAGTTGCGATAGATCTGTAGTCAGTTTTACAGGTATATAGGTGCTCAGTCCCTCAGTGTATTCCGCGGCAGACTCTTCGGAAGGGCCTTCACTACAGGCTCCTATCAAAAGGATAGCCATACACAGCATTGATGTTATTTTGATCATTATAATGCGATAATACTAAAATATTGAGAAAGGTGAGCTTACAGAAGGGGATGTTGTTCTACTTTCGTGGTAGAATAGATTCATCACATGTTAGGATTAGGAAAATTTAAAGAAGCAAGAGAAAAAGCCGAAGCACTAAAAGTAAAATTAGCTGCTATGAATTTTGAGGGGAAATCTGCTAATGACAAAGTTAGTATTATGTGTGCTGGAGACAAACGGTTTCATTCACTCCATATAGATGATAGCATTTTTAAGATACGCTCTCGTGAAGATGTACAAGAAATGATACTCGAGGCGATAGACCGTGCTCAGGAGAAAGCGGATGCTACTATAAAAGAGGAAATGTCTGCCATCATGCCGAGTATACCGGGCATGAGTTTATAGTTTACAGTTTTAACTCCTCGAGAGGCTCCCAGAAGTGTTCTTTAAAATTGACAATTGTATTGTTTTCTACAGTAATCCCGTCTTTTTCAAGCAAGTGTTGCATTAGACTTGGTGGCTTGAAGTGGGCTTTACCGGTGAGTAGACCGTTGCGATTTACCACTCTGTGCGCGGGAATAGTCGGCTGTAGACCATGTGCATTGTTCATAGCCCAGCCTACCATTCTAGCAGACTTTGCAGCACCCAAGTAAATACCTATGGCGCCATAGGTAGTCACCCTACCTTTTGGTATAAGACGTACTACCGCATATACATCCTGAAAAAAATCAGATTTTTTAGGCATTGTTTTTGTTTAAAAATAAAAAAACGGGCAACATCTTGCGCTAGAGTTGCGTCTTACTACTATTATATTTGTACAAACTTATACCGAAAAAAACGAAAGATAATGACAAGAAATATATCGGCACTAATTGGCCTTTTAATCTGCGGACTATCCTATGCCCAATATGACATTGCTGTTCAAATAGACGGATTGTCATGTGATGACGAGCTGCTGCTAGCCAATCATTTTGGTGATAAACAATACCTCAAGGATACGGCAGAATGTTCAAATGGAGTGTTTCATTTCAAAGGAGAGGAGAAACTCGAATCTGGTGTATACCTTATTGTACTTCCCCAAAAAAACTACTTTGAAGTTTTGGTGTCGGTGAATGAAAATCAGATGGAGTATTCTTTTGTGGCAGACACAACGCTAAAACCAAAAAAAATGAAGGTGAGTGGTTCTAAGGAAAACGAACTGTTTCTGGAGTTTAATGTCTTTGCGGTAGAACAGAGTTTGGCAGCTGCTGAAATTCGCAAGGAGATGGATGCGGAGGAGAATGAGAAGAAGAAGGAGTCATTAAAGGAGACGTTGGTATCTATAGGTGAAAGTGTAGCTGTAAAACGTCAGGAAATACAAACAAATAATCCGGGGCTTTTCATAGCTAAATTGTATCACGCTATGTCATCTACAGAGTTGCCAGAAAATCCTAAAGAGATGGACGAAGAAGAGCTTAAAAAATGGCAATATCTGTGGCTTAGAAAACACTACTGGGACAAGTTGGATATGAGCGAGGACGGCTTAGTACGATCACCAGTATTTCATAACATGCTAAAAAATTATTTTAAGCTATACATGCCTCCGCTAGCAGACACTGCCATTATGATGGGAGATAACCTTATAAATAGAATAGAGGTTGCAGGAAGCAAGGAGCAATATAAGTACACTATACATTTCTTGCTGGGCTATTTCGAAGATGCAAAGTATATGTGTTTTGATAAGGCGGTTTGGCACATGGCCAAAAATTACTATTGTGCTGGAAAAGCATTTTGGGCAGATTCTGCTTACGTAGAAAAGATGTGCGTGGAAAGCAGTAAAATGGAGCCTACACTCTGTGGCCAACTTGCTCCAGAGCTTATGATGCCCGATACTAATTTTAAACAACGGATCAGTATGTCTCAAATAAATAAACCCGTGACGGTGCTTGTTTTTTGGGATATTAATTGTGGTCATTGCAAAAAGGAGATGCCAATTATAAGTGACATGTACGATAGCATGACCAATAAGAATGTAGAGATATACGCGGTCTACACTCAAGGAGATTGGGAAGGTTGGAAAAAAAGAATCGCTAAAGATCAGTTTAAGTTTATCAATGTAGCAAATGCTTTTGGAGAAGATAAGTTTCGTGCAAAATATAACATCAGAACCACGCCCCAAATATTTATATTGGATGAGAATAAGAACATTCGTTTCAAAAAAATAGGAGCAAAAGACATACCGAGTACGGTCCAGTACCTGTTAGAGGAGCAAGGTGTTGTTCCGAAGAAAAAGGAAAAAAGTGGTGCGGAGTAAGATGAAAAATAGAAAATGGACAAGGAGGTAAAAATGGATCTTCCGTGTTAATTACTTTGCCAACGCTTCTTTAATATCATGATAAAGTGGCTTAAGTAGTATAGATAGCCCAAGATTATAATACGGTGAGCTTAGTCTTCTGACTTCTTTTTTGCCTATGTTGAGTCGGTAGCCTAGTCCGGCGCGTAAACCTGCCCACGGGAGTAAGTGGTAGTAGGCATTCATCCCCATTTCTAGAGGCACAACCCTGTACGTATTGGTGCGTATTGGCGTTCGTCTATCGATCAGTGTATACTCGTATAAAACTTTACCTATACCCACTTGCAATGGCAGGCTTAGGCTTATTCGGTCCCAATTCAAAAGATCATAGTCTATACCCACACTAAAATTAGAAGTGCTTGTAAACCTGTAGGCTGTATCTGTCTGGAGGTCTTGTCTTCCAATCAGCATGGTTTCATCTTCTCGTCCAAAACCGTATATCCCAGCATAGAGCTTTACTTGCTCATTAAAGTCGAATCCGCCGACGATTCCAAATAGCTTGGTTTTTTCAGACAGCACAAAAGTGTTGCGATTGTGAAAACCAATATATCCTCTATGTTCTCCTTTTAAAGCGTGAGCGATAGTATCCATAAAGGCCATTTGTGCATTACACGTGGCGGATGCCAAACCCAAAAATACGATTAGGATATATTTTTTCAAGGAGTATTAATGTTGTAAGAAAAGTTCGCGAGCATTCGCACTAAATAGTTTGACAGCAATGGCTAGTAGGATAATACCAAAGACTTTATTCAATATCTTGGCACCTACAGGGCCTAGGAGTTGCTTTATACGATCTACGCTTCTTAAAACGACATATATAACCAGCATATTGAGAACTATGGCAATGACGATGTTGAGCGTTTGATACTCTGCCCGTATCGAAAGTATAGTAGTGAGTGAACCCGCACCTGCGAGTAACGGGAAAGCGAGTGGCACTACTGAAGCCGTTGCGGTATCTGCGTCATCATCTCTAAAAATTTGTACTCCAAGCAGCATCTCAAAAGCAATAAAGGCCATTAGAATACTTCCTGCTACTGCAAACGATTTGATGTCTACACCCACAACCTGTAGCATAGACTCTCCCAAGAACAGAAAGGAAATCATAATAATGGCAGTAACAAACGTAGCTAGAGCTGGCTGTATATCTGTTTTTTCTTTGATGGCTATGATAAGAGGAATGGCACCTAATACATCAATCACAGCAAAGAGAACTAAGAAGGCAGAGAAAATCTCGTTTATATGCATGGTTCGTGGCAGTTAAATAAGTTGCCACAAAGGTTTAAATAAAAAATGAAAGAATATCCACTATCCTACAGGTTTAAAACCTTCGAAGGCTTGTTTGCAGTTATTGCAATAGTGTAGACTTCTGCATAAGGTAGGTCCAAAGGGACTTTTCATCTTGGTATTGTCGCTATCGCAGTATGGGCAAGGGGTGGCTTCTAGTAGCTCCATTGTGATGTTGGAGCAATTTCGCTTGGGTGGTGCTAGACCATGCTTTTTGATGGCCTCATGTCCTTCAGGAGATATTAAGTCTGTGGTCCAGGTAGTAGCAAAACTGGTCTCTACTGTAATAGTACCAAGTTCCTGTATGCCGCCGAGGTGTTCTTTTACCATGTCTTCCATAAGCCGAAGAGCAGGGCATCCAGCAAAGGTAGGAGTAAGTGTGACATGAATATTGTGGTTTTCCAAGACATCTATTCCTGTAACGATGCCAAGGTCTACAATGGATATTGTCGGAATCTCGGGATCGGGTACTTTCTTTAGTTCTTCTCGTATGTATTCTTCGGTAATCACTTCGTTTCTTTTTACTCTAAGATTGTTATTTACATAAACGTCTTAACGCCAATTAGTGTTCTAATGAGTAAGATGACTCATTACCAATCTGCAGAGGGATCTATGGTATACACCTCTGTCATTTCGCTTAGTAGTGGTTGAAGGTACTCGGTGTGCGTACCTGTTCTTCCACCGTATATGGGAGCCCAGTCTGCTTTGGCAGGAATCGTAAGCTCGCTATTTTCTAGCAAGGGAGTTATCACTGCGAGCCACTGATCTTGCAGTGCTTTTTCACCGATAAAAATATTTTCCTTTATCAACACATCTTCTGCTGGTCCAGGTTCAAACATCCCAAGAGCATAGTTCCAGGCATAATTAAGGGATTCTTGCATTTTGCTATTGCTTTCTTCGTTCCCTTTGCCGAGTTGGTGTACCCACGTATTGGCATGCATGGTATGGTACTTTATCTCACCAAAGAATTTTTTAGCTACTTGTGCCAAAGGTTGGTAAGCCGACGTTTTTAAAGCTTCGAAACGCAGGTATTCTGCAAAATCGAATAAGAAATGCCTTATCAAGCTGAAGTCGTATCCACCAATAGGCAACTCGGCTAACTGTGAACAGTGAAACTGTGGAGCATTACGGGTAAATGCTACGGTATCTGCATCTGCCTCGCCCAATTGGTTGAGTAGGTTATATATGTGCTCGCTTTGCCCAAGTTTGTCTTGAGCCATACTGGAGAAGGCAATATCTTCCTCCAGTATAGGTCCTAGTCCTGTCCATTCACTATTTCTGTGGCCTATTATGAGTTGGTCGTCTGCTATCTTATAGAGTAATTCCTTTAATGCTGCTATACTATCCATGTGTATTGGTCCTTGATTTTATTAATTGAATTGTGACGTGTGGCGATAAATATCACGTTATGTTTCGTCTGTAGACTTTTTCTCTCTTTCTTTCCAAGCTTGTATCCGATCCATTACCTTGTAAGACGCTGGATTACGGTATAATTTTTCTGGTGTTGTACTAAAAATGTCATCGTCCTCGTATTCTGTAGAACTGATGGAGCTACTTGGAGCAACCCATATATTAGCTGTTTTTTCTCTACGAGCATACTGTTCTTTAGCATACAAAAGAGCCATATCTGGGTTAGGAGCGTGTACTATACCCACATGCTTGTGGTGCGTGCCTCGCTTACTTTGATGAAAGACTTCAAACGTCTGGAAATGAATGAGACCATCTACATCATTGTGATTTCCTCCAGTCAGACTGGCCCGAGAGATACGTGGGTCCAATGATTCTATCTCGTTATTGTTATCTTCTGCCATTGTTGGGTGTTGTTATATGTGGGCTATATCGTCTAATAGGAACTGTGTTTTTGTATTTTTATGGTCTGTACCTCGTTTTGCTTGGTTCGTATCGTGATGAAATATAAGCCGTCTACGAGTTGGGCAAGATCTATTGTGTTATTAGTTATTGCCAAGTTTGTTAGCTGTCCCAATGCGTTGCTTGCCTGAGCAGTGTGTAGAATTGAGTTTGTCTCAATATGTACTTTTCCACTGGTAGGATTGGGGTAATAGGAGTGCGAAAAGGTTTTTTCTTGAACCGTGAGTCTTAGTGGTTCAGGTTCCATCACGAGCTCTAAATTGTCAATAAACAGACGCGTATTAATTCCATATTCTTGTCCGTCATCGTTGGCAGAATAAATAATTAATGCTGCACTGTCTGGATTTACAGTGGCATTGTAGCTAAGTGGAAGACTAAAAAAAGTCCATTCTGTTTTTTCTTCGTCCAGGTATAGATTATTGTTGGATCGTGTTCCTCGGCCGGTAGCATACGTTCTAAAATTGATCCGTGCTGTATCTGGGCCGTCTGGCAAATATTTGTAATAGCCTTGTAGGTACTTGAACGTATCCATAAAGGGTATGTGTGGTGTGTAGTAGTCGTTATTTTCTTCCCCTATGAATGCGTACCCTCTTCGCACGTTTGCACCACTCATATAGTTTTGGACAGTGATCGAGCTGTTGCCGTGGTTATCACTTTCAGGATCTGCAATTACACATGATTTGGTGCTGAGGAAACTCGTGTATGTATCATATACTAAGAGGTCTATGGATCGCCATTTACTCGGAAAGTCAACTCCTATGTTGTACCATTCTTCGAACCCTGAGTTGTGAAATTCTCCTGTACGATCACTTATGTTTTCGAAATGTATATCATCAAAGATGACATAACCGTCTCCATCCACTTTGTTTTCTACATAGGAGTACAGGTCAAACCAGGCTGAGTCAAATTGTCGAGAACCAGAGGTGCCCCATTCTATGGGGACACTAAATTTTACATATTCGCCACTACTGGTTCCTGTAAAGCGGAAATCTACCTTACCGCGATAGGTGCCTTTATCTCTTAGTACCGTGTTAAGTCTGGCGGTGTCACCAATGGCGAGATCATATTTGCACCAAAAAGCAATGCTCAATGCATCTGCACTTGCCGCAAGGCCATTTATGTCTTGCTTGTTGTTGTAATCAATGGTTCGTACATACCCTTTGCTACCATTGGCTCCTTCAACATACTTATTTACAAGTTTTATCGCATAATTACCTTCTTTAGAATCTGTAGTACGCTCTACGTTTGCTGTCGGAGAAAACCATCCATCCAGTTTGAAATGATCGCGTTTATCCCATTGCTCAAAATTACCGTTTGGAATGTTTTGTGCTGTAATTAGTAGAGATGTAGAGATTAGGGCTAGTGTGTAAAGTAGTTTTGTCTGCATATGTTGAGATACTTGTTCTATCAAATTACTGAAAAATAGATGGAATAGCAAAGCATTGTTGTAATAAATTACTAGTCAACGCCTTGCTACTCGGCAATTTATTGCATTTTATGCGTCATTATTATGCGAATGGTCTGACGTATTCTGCATCTTCATTGCGAATAGCTCTTGCTACCCACCTGCCATTTTCTTCTGCCATACGTCGCACTGCAAGGCGTTCTGCATTGCAAGGTCCATCACCGTTTATCACGCGTTTGAATTCTGCCCAGTCTGGCTCGGTATAGTCCCATTGACCTGTTTCTTCGTTTTTCTTGAGTAGCGGATCTGGAAGTGTCAAACCTAAGTCCCAAATTTTTGGAACATACATATCCATAAACTGCTGACGCATAGCGTCGTTAGTAGCCATTTTTACTTTCCAACCCATAAGAGTTTCGGAGTGTACAGATGCTTTATCACTCGGTCCAAAGAAGTGCATTAGTGGCGGCCACCATCGTGTCATTGCTGCCTGTACCATGGCACGTTGTTTTTTAGTGCCTGTAGCTAGGTGTACTACATTGTCGTGTCCGTATTTTAGGTGAAAAGACTCTTCGTAGCAGATACGTTCTAGAGCTCTGCAATAGGGTCCATACGATCCTTTACTATTGGCAAGTTGGTTTACAATAGCACCAGCATCTACTAGCCAAGCGATCACTGCACTGTCTGCCCACGTAAGTGCTGGATAATTGAATATGTTAGAATACTTTGATTTACCTGTGATCAGGTCATTCATCATATCCTCACGGCTTTTGCCTAGTGTTTCTGCTGCAGAGTACAGTAACTGAGCGTGTCCTACTTCGTCTTGCACCTTGGCCATAAGAGCGAGTTTACGTCTAAAACCTGGGGCACGAGTAATCCACGTACCTTCGGGTAACGAACCTATAATCTCTGAGTGAGCGTGTTGCTCTATCATGCGTATAAGTTGCTTGCGGTACATCGCAGGCATCCAATCTTGCGGCTCTATTTTGTCACCTTGGTCAATTCTAGCTTGAAAAGCGGCCAAAAGCGCTGGCGTTTCTTCCTGTCCTTCAAATTTTTCGTTTGGGTCTATATAAGCGTTTCCGTACATATCGTTTCTAGTTATTTGTTATTGCTATTTGTTGTATAATGTTTGCCATTTAGGTAGGGCATCTATACCGTTTGTTTTTTTAATCCAGATAGTATAAAGGTACTCAATTTGTCGGCTATTTGCTTGGCATCTAAATTGCCGTCAGGCTGATACCACTCTACTATCCAGTTTACACTACTTAGTATGGTGAGGGCTGCAAACTTTTTATCCGTATCGTTAAATATTCCTTCGTTTATTCCTGTTTGTACTATTTCCCTGAAACCTTCTTCATACACATTTCTTTTTGCGGTAAACTTCTCAAGTGATGTGCCCGTGAGGTTTCTCCAATCCCGAATAAAAATAAGAGAGGAATCCAAGTTTTGGGTTAGGATTTCTACATGTAGTTTGATGACCATCCGAAGCTTCTCTTCTGCATTAAAGTAAATGTCATTCACTTCTTTGATGGCCAGTTCAAATTTGTCTGCCATTCCAAAACAAGTAAGTTGTAGGATATCTTCTTTGCTTTTGAAATGGCTGTAAAGACTAGCAGGCTCCATTTCTAGGGCTTTGGCGATGTCGCGTACCGATGTTGCAGCGTATCCTTTTTCTTTCAATACGCTTTGGCTTAAGGCTAAAATTTCTTTCTTACGGTCAGTCATTTGATCCTACAAACTAACGTTCGTTAGGCAAATATAGTTTTAAATATGCAGAAAGCAAATGAGGCTAAACAACGGGCTCGTATTCCCCCCCCCGATTCATAGCATAGAAATAAATGTTGATTATTGAAAGTATCCTGGCCAATTATCGCGTTTCGAAGACGTAAAAAAACAAGAAAATGAGGTCTCCTTATTTGGTCAATTACGAACGATGTGGGACTTCGTTAATTTTGAAATACAATTTCATTAGGTGAATCAATAAAATTGTAAGTACTTTGACCCTAACCATCAAATACACAAGTATGAAAAATTACACAGCAGCAATCACATTTACTGCGGTCCTTTTTATAGGATCATTTAGTTCATCATCGGCTCAGAATCAGTTAGGAGCTGTAGGTACTCCATTTTTGAAAACCATTGAGGCTCCTGGGACCTTTGAGCACTCTACGGTATTTAGTCTCAGTGATTTAAATTTATACAACCCAGAGAGAACGTTCACAAGTAGTATTATAAATCCTTATGATGACGAGAATCCTGACAGGAAAGTTAAACAATACTATGTCTACGACTCCAAGGGCAATACGATAAGGACTGAGAAAGATTACAACGGTAATGATACATTAAATATTATCAGAGTCTCCACCTATGATGCCAATGGAAATCTAACACGGGAGGAGAATGATTATAATGCGGACGGCATAGCAGATGCAATTACTACT
>ERZ1048068.8-NODE-8-length-180695-cov-6.459345_pt1 | contig 180695 bp, 165 predicted proteins | sample MGYA00383098_ERZ1048068 | MGnify/ENA primary metagenome ERZ1048068 (study PRJEB29581, sample SAMEA5548368) | metagenome | biome: marine; feature: coastal; material: water | depth 1 m | study: Short-term variability in the microbial, nano- and picoplankton dynamics...
ATAGCATTAGGTCTTATTTGCAACACTAGCGATGTAATTCGGATTATTAAAATCCATCCCGACAAATATAGGCCTGACTTCGCAAGAAGTTAGGTTTTTTTTATGGGTACTGAACCAAGCTTGCTTGTGTGAATGTGCCTATAAAAAAATACAATGCGATAGCATTAGGTCTTATTTGCAACACTAGCGATGTAATTCGGATTATTAAAATCCTGTCATCCCGACAAATATAGACCTGACTTCGCAAGAAGTTGGGTTTTTTATGTGCTAACATTTCTTCACTTCTATAACATTTTCGTAATTTCACAAAAAAATACCCGTGAAGACACTAATCCCTATTATAGCTTGTACCCTATTTGGCATTTTATCCTCGTGTTCTCAAACCGATGTATCCATTCAAACCCCTTCAGAAATCAATTACGAATTACAACCCATTGTTGAAGGACTTGAAATTCCTTGGGGAAGTGTGTTTCTTCCTGACGGAAGTTTTTTGATTACAGAAAAAAATGGGACATTGATAAAAGCTCGTGACGGACAAAAGGACACTGTCGTTGGATTGCCCGAAATATATCAACGAGGGCAAGGCGGCTTGATGGATGTTGAACTCCACCCCGATTACGAAGAAAACGGTTGGATTTATTTTTCGTATGCCAGTGAGGAAGGCGAAAAAAAAGGCGGTCATACCGCCATTGGAAGAGGAAAACTCAAAAACAACGCGATCATAGATTTTGAAACTCTCTACAAAGGAACTCCCAACACAAAAAGCGGAAGACATTTTGGTTCGCGTATTGTTTTTGACAACGACAATTACTTATATTTTTCGATTGGAGACCGAGGGAATCGCGATGTCAACCCACAAAACATCACCAAAGACGGAGGAAAAATTTACCGCCTCCATGACGATGGAAGTATTCCAATCGACAACCCATTTGCAAACGACGAAACTGCCAAAAAAGCCATTTATTCCTACGGACACCGAAACCCGCAGGGGATGATTCTTCATCCTAATGGAAAAATTTGGATTCACGAACACGGACCCCGAGGCGGTGATGAAATCAATACTATTGAAAAAGGATTGAATTACGGGTGGCCCAAAATCACTTACGGAATCAATTACAGTGGCACCAACATTACCAAAAACAAGTCGCTTCCGGGGCTTGAACAACCTATTTATTATTGGATTCCTTCCATTGCTCCCAGTGGAATGGTGTTTTTAACAGGAAACAAATATCCGAAATGGAAGGAAAGTCTCTTTGTAGGTTCGTTAAAATTTAGTTATTTAGAGCGTTTGAAAATGGAGGGCAAAAAAGTAGTGTTTCGAGAAAAAATTGCAACAGATATTGGTCGCGTTCGGGATGTCTTTCAAGACAACCAAGGCTACTTGTATATTGCTGTTGAAAACAAAGGAATATTTAAAATTGTTCCTACAAATTAAGTAAACGAATGATTATAGGAATTGCGGGAGGAACGGGATCAGGGAAAACAACCTTGGTAACCAAAATTGCAGAAAAATTGTCTCAAGACGAAGTACTTGTCATTTCTCAAGACTCTTATTACAAAGACAATGCACATTTGTCTTATGAAGAACGCTGTGAAATCAATTTTGACCATCCCAACGCACTGGATTTCGAACTCTTGTTCGAACACCTCAAAGCACTGAAAAAAGGGCAAAGCATCGAACAACCTGTTTATTCGTTTATCGAGCACACCCGAATGAAAGAAACCCTAACTATAAGTCCAAAAAAGGTAATTTTGTTGGAAGGCATTCTTGTGTTGGCCAATACTGAAGTTCGATCGTTGATGGATGCTAAAATTTTCGTAGATGCCGATTCTGACGAACGATTGATTCGGAGATTGAAAAGAGATGTCGCCGACCGAGGCCGAACCGTCGAAGAGGTATTGGATCGTTATCAAAACACCATGAAACCCATGCACGAAGCTTTTATTGAACCTTCAAAATCCCATGCCGACCTCATTATTCCTCATAACGAACACAACCCCACTGCAGTATTGTTGTTCGAAAAAATCATCATGCAACTGATTGACTAAAATGTTAAAAAAACTTCGCACAAAAAAATGGTTTTCTTTAGCTACCAACCTGTACTTGTTGGTTGGAATGGGTTTTTTAGTATGGATGATCTTTTTAGATGCCAACTCGCTCATAGTTCATTACCAACTCGACGCAGAAATACGAACATTGAAAGACCAAAAAATCCAGCTTGAAAAAGAAATTGCTGCGGACAACAAAGCCCTTAAAGAACTGCAAGATCCCGAAAAGCTTGAAAAATATGCTCGTGAAAATTACTTTATGAAAAAAGAAGGCGAAGAAATTTTATTAATAGAAATCAACGACAGCCTTTTAACTTCCGAAAATTAAATTTCAAATTTCAACTTCAAAACAATACCTTTTGTTTTTGACAGATTGTTAAAAACCTACAACGCTTTTCCATAAAATATGTTTTTAGGAACGCATAAAAATTGTATTTTTACTGCTTACTTATACCAAATTAAATGAGCAAAATCATTGCTATTGCAAACCAAAAAGGCGGCGTTGGCAAAACCACCACAGCCGTAAATTTAGCTGCAAGTTTAGGCGTTTTAGAAAACAAAGTGCTCCTTATTGACGCAGACCCCCAAGCCAATGCTACATCAGGAATTGGAATTGATGTTGAGCAAGTTGAAAAGGGAACCTACCGTATGATAGAACACAGCGCCCCTGCCCAAGAAACAATTCGTAGCACCAGTTCTCCCAATCTTGACATTATTCCTGCCCACATCGATTTGGTGGCAATTGAAATAGAGTTGGTAAATTTGGATGAGCGTGAACTGATGATGAAAAAGGCAATTGCCCCAATCAAAGAAAAGTACGATTACATCATTATTGATTGTGCACCATCTTTAGGATTGCTGACACTTAATGCACTAACTGCTGCCGACGCTGTGATCATTCCTATTCAATGCGAGTATTTTGCATTGGAGGGATTGGGCAAATTATTAAACACTATCAAAAGTGTTCAAAAAATTCACAATCCTTCATTGAGCATTGAGGGGCTGTTGTTAACAATGTACGATTCCCGCTTACGACTTTCCAATCAAGTTGTAAGTGAAGTGCGTTCCCACTTTAATGAAATGGTGTTTAAAACCATCATTCAACGAAATGTAAAATTGGGAGAGGCTCCCAGCCATGGCGAAAGCATCATCAAGTACGACGCCAGTAGCAAAGGAGCTGCGAGTTATTTAAAACTCGCACAGGAATTGATTAAAAAAAATAAAAACTAATGGCCAAAGCAACACAAAAACAAGCGCTGGGACGCGGTTTGTCTGCGCTTCTTAACGACCCAAAAAACGACATCCAGTCTGCGGAAGACAAAAATGCAGATCAAGTGGTTGGAAATGTTATTGAATTGCCTTTGGATCAAATCGCCATCAATCCCTTCCAACCAAGAACCCATTTTGATCAAGAAGGCATTTCTGAGTTGGCCAACTCTATCAAAGAATTAGGAATCATTCAACCCATTACCGTCCGTAAAATTGGTTTTCAATCCTACCAATTGATTTCTGGTGAGCGAAGATTTCGTGCCGTCAAACAACTCGAAATGGAAAGCATTCCTGCTTTCATCCGTATAGCAAACGATCAAGAGTCCCTAGAAATGGCGCTGGTAGAAAACATTCAACGCCGCGATTTGGATCCTATCGAAATTGCACTGTCTTACCAGCGATTGATTGAAGATATCCAACTCACTCAAGAGCAAATGAGTGCACGCGTAGGTAAAAAGCGCTCTACTATTGCCAATTATTTACGGCTTTTAAAATTGGACCCTATCATTCAAACAGGCATGCGAGACGGATTTTTGAGCATGGGGCACGGTCGTGCGTTGGTCAATGTGGAATCCAAAACCGATCAATTGGGAATCTATGAAAAAATACTCGCCAAAGGGCTTTCAGTTCGCGCCACAGAACAATTGGTAAAAGAGCTAAAAGCACCTAAAGTAGCTAAAAAAACAACAATCGCCCCAACAGAAAACATTCAAAAAGGAATCGAGGGATTGAAAAAAAGCTTGCCAACTGGGGTAAGCGTAACTATGGAAACTCAAACTTCAGGAAAAATCATCTTGTCGTTTGGTTCAGAAGCCGATTTTAAAAAGCTGCAAAAACAATTGAAAAAATGATGTTTCCAAAATCATTGGGGATTGTTTTGTGCCTCCTAGGCATGTTTGTCGGGCAAGCCCAAGACAGCTTACAAGTCAAAGAACCCAAAGTCATTGACCCGCTTTCACCGGCCAAAGCAGCGTTTTACTCAGCCGTTCTTCCCGGATTGGGACAGATTCACAACAAAAAATACTGGAAACTGCCCCTGCTATATGGTGGATTGGGAGCGGCTATTTACTCCTTTGATTTTAACAACAAACGACACAAACGATACAGAAATGCCTATAAAAGCCGGATGGCAGGATTTAGCAACGACGAATTTTTTGATATTATTACCGAAGACGATCGCCTATTGGATGGGCAAGACTTCCATAAAAGAAACCGTGATTTAGCCATGGTTTTTATTGTAGGAATTTATTTACTCAACATCCTTGACGCCAACGTCGATGCACACTTGAATCAATACAACGTAAACGATCAATTGACTTTTAAACCCGTTATGGAAAACAACTATTACGAAAAGGGTACCACGGTAGGATTGGCATTAAAATATAATTTTTAGAACAATGAAGATTGCATTATTAGGATACGGACGCATGGGCAAAGCAATTGAAAAAATTGCAGTTGGTCGAGGACATGAAATTGTTGCCAAAATAGACAAAGACACAGGATTGGAAGGTCTAGAAACCGCCGATGTTGCCATTAATTTTAGCATTCCTGATGCTGCGGTTGGGAATATAAGCGAGGCCCTCAACCGATCGGTTCCTGTTGTTTGTGGAACAACGGGCTGGCTCGAAAAAATCGAAGACATCAAGCAATTGTGTGGAGAAAAAAACAGTGCTTTCTTGTATGCTTCCAATTTTAGTTTGGGAGTAAATTTGTTTTTTGAACTCAATAAAAAACTGGCCAAACTCATGCAGGGACAATCCCATTACAAAGCGCTTATTGATGAAATACATCATACCCAAAAACTCGATGCTCCCAGTGGAACAGCGATTACATTGGCAGAAGGATTGATTGAAAATAGCGCATATACCAACTGGAAATTGGATGCTGAAGAAGACAATCAATTGAAAATTACTGCACAACGCATAGACGATGTTCCCGGAACGCATACCGTATTTTACGAATCCGAGGTTGACACCATCGAAATTAAGCATACAGCCCATAACCGAACTGGTTTTGCGCTTGGAGCTGTTGTTGCCGCCGAATGGATTGTTGGAAAACAAGGTGTTTTTGGAATGAATGATGTGTTAAACATTGGTTAACGTGCCACGCTATATGAATGCGAATGGCTAATTTTACTATTAAATTTTAAGTCTTATGACAGGCATTGAATGGTTATTGTTTATAGGAGTTGTTCAACTCGTCCACTTTCTAGGAACTTGGAAACTCTATAAAATAGCGGGATACCACCCTTGGCAAGCACTTGTGCCAGTGTACAACGCTGTTATCTTAATGAAAATCATCAACCGTCCAACTTGGTGGGTGTTTTTCCTTTTTGTTCCCATCATCAATCTGATTATGATTCCTGTGATATGGGTAGAATCCATTCGCAGCTTTGGAAAAAACAGTGCCATAGATACACTGCTTGTTTTGATTACTCTTGGATTTTATCTCTACTATGTCAATTATTTTTTATCTGTCGATCATATCAAAGATCGCAGCTTACATCCAAGAACGGCATTTGGAGATTGGTTCAGTTCCATTTTGTTTGCGGTTGTTTTGGCGACATTGGTTCATACCTATTTCATTCAACCGTATATCATTCCCACAGGATCGCTTGAGAAATCACTGTTGATAGGAGATTTCCTTTTTGTGAGTAAGTTTCACTATGGCGCACGAACACCCCAAACAGCAGTAGCCTTTCCCATGGTTCACGATACGATTGTAGGAACAGGCATTCGCTCCTACTTGAACAAACCGCAAATTCCGTATTTTCGACTTCCTGGTATCCAAGAAATCAAGCGCAACGATATCGTGGTTTTTAGTTGGCCTGCCGACACGGTTCGTCAATTTTTTGTCAAAGAACAAGGTGTAAAAAAACCCATTGACAAAAAATCCAACTATGTAAAACGCTGTGTTGGAGTCGCAGGCGATCGATTCGAAATCATCGATGGATTTATTTATATCAATGGCAAACAAACGGAATTGCCTGATCGGGCACGTCCCTTGTACAGTCACAAAGTGTATGGAAGCAAAGGAATTTCTTCCCGTAAACTCATCGAATTGGGAATTACCGATTTGTACCGAAAATATCAAATTTCGAACATTTCACAATCCATGTTTGATGCGCTCCGTCCCCACATTTTGAATATCCCGAACAACAATCCCGCTAATTATCAAATCCTTACAGGTGCAAGAGGCATTCCGCCCAAATTGATTCAAAAACACCGCATAGCCGCCAAAGAGCTGTTGGAAACTCGAAAAGAGTTGTTGCTTACTGTAAAACAAGCCGAAGCGCTTAAAAAACTTCCTTGGATTGACAGTGTCAAACAAACAATAAACACTCAAAAAACTTACAACACCAATTTCTTTCCAAACAACATACGCTTCAATTGGAACGAAGACAACTTTGGACCGATAAACATTCCGAGTGCGGGAAGTACAGTCACGATTACTCCTGAAAACCTACCGCTCTACAAAAAAATCATTCGAGATTATGAAAAAAATTCGTTGGAAGTTACTAACGGAACGGTAGTAATCAACGGAACGCCTACCGATTCCTACACCTTTCAACAGGATTATTACTGGATGATGGGTGACAATCGCCACCGTTCGGAAGACAGTCGCTTTTGGGGATTTGTCCCCGAAGACCATATTGTTGGAAAGCCCGTATTTATTTGGATGAGTATTGACGGCATCAACGACGGTATCAAAAACTGGAAAATACGATGGGATCGCGTATTTAGCACTGTAGGACTCGATGGAGAACGGGTTTCTTATCGTTGGCATTTTGCAGTTTTTGTATTGCTATGGTGGGGATTCAATTACTTTAGAAAGCGTAAAAAGGCGTGAAAGCGCTCGTTCTTTGTCCGGCCTATTTCGCTCCAATTTCGCATTGGATTCCTTTGGCACACTCCACTCCTATTGTTTGGGAAACCCACGATCATTATCAAAAACAAACGTATCGAAATCGCACGTATATTGCGGCAGCCAATGGAAAATTGATGCTCAATATTCCTATCAAACACACCCAAAAAGGTACGCATCAAAAATCAGATGCAGTGCGTATTGAAAACGATTTTCCGTGGCAACAGCAACATTGGAAATCACTCGAGAGTGCCTATCGATCGTCTCCTTTTTTTGAGTTTTACGAAGACGATCTCAAACTGCTTTACACAACTCCTGCTGTTACACTGCTTGACTTCAATATGCGCTGTATGCGCTGGGCTTGCGAAAGCATACAATTGGACGTTCCTGAAACCACCACAACCACATATCATAAAACACTTCCTTCGGAACAAGTTGATGCAAGAAACTGGATTGATGCAAAAGGAAATCAACCGGTTGCGCTCGAATCCTACATTCAAGTTTTTTCAGAAAAAAATGGATTTTTATCCAATCTCAGTATTTTGGATTTGATTTTTAACGAAGGCCCCAATGCGGTTTCGTATTTAAAAAAAAGCAGGCCGTAAGCCGGATTCTGTCGTGTCTTATCATTTATCTAGGTTCACAATTGCTCATGAACTCCAACCGCCTACCCTCCAACATCGAGCGAGCCGCTCTCAAGCATTGGTTTACGTGGCGTTGCACCGTATAGAGTTTACCTGGTTTCACTACAGCCGAACTGTACTTGCTTTCTGTTGCACTGGTCCTATTTTGATTGCTCAAAACGACGGGTGTTACCCGCTATACTGCCCTATGGTGTCCGGACTTTCCTCTCTTCGCACGAAGCGAACAGCGATAAGAAGGCCTGCGGTACAAAAATACACCATTTTTGGTGGCTATTGTTAATAACTAGCTACTTTTTGAAAGCAGGAAGCATTCCAATCTACCGTTCAATTTTTTATATTTGTGGGGATGGAGCACTTTGTAGTATCTGCGCTAAAATACCGCCCACAGACTTTTGAGGATGTCGTGGGGCAAGGTTCTATTACACAAACGCTTCAAAACGCGATCGATCAGAATCATTTGGCACAGGCCTTGTTGTTTTGTGGTCCTCGTGGCGTAGGAAAAACTACCTGTGCACGCATCCTTGCTAAAAAAATAAATCAAGACGAATCGCAAGATCCCAACGAAGACTTTGCCTTCAATATTTTTGAGCTTGATGCGGCTTCAAACAACTCTGTAGAGGACATCCGAAATGTCATTGATCAGGTTCGGATTCCCCCACAAACCGGTCAGTACAAAGTGTATATCATTGACGAGGTGCATATGCTTTCTCAGGCGGCTTTTAACGCCTTTCTCAAGACCTTGGAAGAACCTCCCAAACACGCCATCTTTATTTTGGCAACCACCGAAAAACATAAGATCATTCCAACTATTTTGTCAAGATGTCAAATATATGATTTTAAGCGTATTGGAATAGAAGATGCAAAGCAATACTTAAAATATATTGCGGACAAGGAATCCATTCAAATAGAAGACGATGCCTTGTATTTAATTGCTCAAAAAGCAGACGGAGCCATGCGAGATGCCTTGTCTATTTTTGATCGTATCGTAAGTTTTTCTGGAAACGCTATTAGTGTCCAACAAGTCGCCGAAAATTTAAACGTGTTGGACTACGACACCTATTTTTCGGCTACCGATTTTTTACTACAACAAGACATCCCTAAAGCGCTTTTGTTGTTTGATGAAATTCTAAAAAAAGGATTCGACGGACATCATTTTATAACCGGATTGGCATCGCATTTCCGAGATTTGTGGGTGGCCAAAAATCCTGCTACAGAAACGTTGCTGGAAGTAGGAACCAATACCCGTGAAAAGTATTTGCTACAAGCTCAAAAAACTTCTGAGACATTTTTGCATCGAGGTATTGAATTGGCAAACCAATGCGATTTGAACTACAAAACCAGTAAAAATCAACGGCTACTTGTAGAACTCTGTCTCATGCAACTAGCTTCTATCCTTTCTGAGGACGAAAAAAAAAAGTCTAAACCCTTTATAATTCCTGCCAAAAAGGTGAAATTGCCCGAAAAGGCAGTTGAAAGCACCGTTACAGAAGCTCAAGTGGTGGAAGTTGCCCCCGCTCCTACTCCCGAGCCTGTCAAAGAAATTCCGCTTCCCAAGGTTCAGATCCCCATTCCTACCGACCGAAAGGTCGTGTCGGGGCTCTCTCTGTCGAGTGTGCAAAAAAAGAAAGCGCATCAAGAACAGTTGGATCAAATCACTCCAAAAGAAACCGAACAACCCAAAAGTGTTTTTAGCGAAGCGCAGTTTATGGAAGTTTGGAAAAAATATACGCAGCAACTCATAGATCAAGGAGAACGCAATTTGGCAACCCTTATGGAGCTTGATACGCCCAGTTTAGTAAACGAAACTGAAATTCATTTGTCGTTTCCCAACCATACCAACAAACTGGAACTGGAACGCGCACAGCAACTGTTTATGCCTTTTATCAAAAATGAATTGAACAACCACGCCATTGCCTTGCATATTGAAGTCAATGAAACACAAGAAAAGAAATACGTATTTACTCCAATGGAAAAGTACGAACAGTTCAAAGCCATCAATCCAGTAATTGAAAAAATCCGCAAAGAATTTAAACTCGACTTGTAATGTTAGGCCTTAAACTTCCCACCGACCCGCGCTGGGTCAATATTGTTGAAAAAAACATTCACGAAATACTTGTAGATCACGCCTTTTGTGAACAAAAAGCAGCCAGTACAGCTTTGTCGTTTATTGTATTGTTCCCTGAACACACCGAACTGGTTCGGGCGATGATTGCCTTGGCAAAAGAAGAAATGAGCCATTTTAAAATGGTACACGACCTTATAGTGGAGCGCGGCGAAACCCTAGGACGCGACCGTAAAGATGCTTATGTAAATACGGTGATGCAGTTTTTTCCTAAAGGAGGCAGTCGCACCGATTTTTTGGTACACAAGCTGCTCTACGCTGCTTTGATTGAGGCGCGGAGTTGCGAACGGTTTCGATTGCTTTCCGAACAACTGAAAGATCCAAAGCTTGCTGATTTTTACAAAAAACTTATGATTAGCGAAGCCAACCACTATACCTTGTTTTTGGGCTTTGCGCGACAATACGGAACCTCTGTTGACGCAGTGAACCAAAAGTGGAACGCTTTGCTGGAGTTTGAAGCTTCGGTAATTAAAAACCTCGGCACCTCCGAAACCGTTCACGGATAAACACCCACCGATTCGTTTTTTTTTGTAAATTAGCCGTAGAAACGCACCCAAATCGATTCTACAGCCATGAAAAACCTACGGCTTATACCCGACATTCATCGCCAACAAAAGATCATCAAAGCTGCTTTTGCTTATGATCGGGAATTGATTGCACTTATTAAGTCGCAAAAAAGTGCTCGCTGGAGCCAGTCGATGCAATCGTGGTATTTCCCTAAAAAAGATTTTCAACTCAATCGCTTTTACCAATCGTTTAAAGGCAAGGCTTTTATCGATTATTCCCAACTTCAAAAAAAATCCTCCACTGCTCCATTCTCTAAAAAGGTTCCTAAAGAATCCAAACCTGAAATTCAACTACCTAAAGGATTTAAAGAACAATTGATTTTAAAACGTTACAGTCAAAACACGGTTAAAACGTATTGTTCTTGTTTGTTGAAATTTAAGGGTCATTTTAAAGGGCAAGATATTGACAGCCTTTCAAAAGAAGAGATCAAAACTTTTCTGCTCTATTTGGTTCAAGAAAAAAAGGTCAGTCCATCTACACAAAATCAATATATCAATGCTATTAAATTTTATTATGAAAAGGTTTTAAAACAACCTAGGATGGCATATGTTTTGGAGCGACCAAATAGAGCTAAAAAACTGCCCAAAGTACTTACGGAACAAGAAGTTCTGATGATTTTAAAAAACACACCTAACATTAAGCATAAGACCATTTTATCTCTTTTGTATTCAGCTGGCTTGAGGGTAGGTGAATTAATTGGACTTCGAGTTCAGGATGTTGTTTGGGATAAAAACTATCTCTTTGTACGGGGCGGGAAAGGAAAAAAGGATCGAATAACGTTACTTTCTGAGCATGTAGCCTTTTTGTTGAGAAAATACTTACAAAAATACAAGCCCAACTATTGGGTGATTGAAAATCATGAAAGAAAACAGTATTCAAGTTCGAGTGTGCGGGCAATTTTAAAAAATTCAACAAAAAAAGCGGCTCTCAGAAAAAGAGTTAACCCGCATATGCTTAGGCATTCGTTTGCCTCACATTTGTTGGAAAAGGGAACGGACTTAAGATATATACAGGAATTATTGGGGCATGGAAGTTCAAAGACAACTGAAATTTATACGCATGTTAGCAAAAAATCTCTTGCAAATATCAAAAACCCATTAGATGTAATTATTGAAAGTCAAAATACTGAAAAACAACACTTTAACATAAATAAAAACAAATAATATAAAAGAAATAAACGCAACACTGCGTTTATTTACAAGTTGTGCGTCATTTGACAAACATCCCGAATTTTAACCAAAAACAGAAATATGAAAAGAATTACACTACTTTTATTTACATTGATTTTTATAACATCTTGCGGAGATAACTCTAAAATTGGAAAATACACGAAAGAGGAATTGCCTTCTGATTTTTTATATAATATAATCAAAGATGAAAGTGACAAAACGTTAGAAAAAAATGAACTCTACGTTGAATTGAGCCGAAAAATAACTGAAGGGCAAATTGCAACAATAGCTGAAAAATTATTTAATTCTAAAGATAAAGAACGAAGATTTTATATTTTTTATTCACTAAAAGAATCTGAAAAAAGCAGTATGGCTTGGGCTATAAGTCATTTTGACCCAGAATTAGAAATTACAATTAATGGTTCAACAGCAATTGAAGAATCGAATGTTAAAAAAAGTGCTGGCGAAATTGATGGAGAAATAATCGGAAAATTCTACGAAGAAGAATACACTTCTGGAGCTTATACTGTATTTAAAAAAGATGGAAAAACATTTGTAAAAACAACATTCAAAGACGGTTCATCAATGATTGACGAAATGAAAGAAATTAAAGTTCAGAACGGAATTATGGCACTGCAATCACCATCTTGCCCATATTAAGAATGGTATTAATTCAATGGGGAAATATAATTAAAATAGTGTACAACACGCTGAATATTTCATGGCTGGTTGGCGGTTTTCGAGGCTTTGGTTCCTCGTAGAAATCCCGTCAACCTGCAAGATTGACTACGTGGTAAACCGAAATTTCACTACCTTTAATTCCGCCACGAAAACATACATTAACCGTTGCCAACAAGTTAAGAGAAATGAACAGAAAAAATCAATGGGTGGGTTACTGTATGGAGTTTTGTTGCTGAATTATTTTTAGATACAGGTGCTGCAAACAGACCTTTTTACAAAAATCGAAATCATTTGGTCATTTGCCACGCTCAGCACATTGTAAAAATACAGTTGAAAAAAAACGAAGTCAAACAAGCCGAACAGCAAGTCCATCGGTTGAGTTTGAGGTTACAATAAAATTACACGTATCTTTGGATCTTAAACAAAGACCAAAAACAGTATAAAAAACATGTGTTTTTTCGAGTTTGACAGGTTTATGATTTCGCAGTGCAGGTATTAAATGAGATTTAACAAAAACATTCCATTAGTCTTAAAAGTATATTTAATTGCAATCTCCATTTTTTTTGTGTTTCGAGTGGTTTTGTTTTGTACAGAATTGCATCGAATAAATTTTGACGAAGTTGCTGTATGGACAATCATCCAAGCGTTTGTAATGGGATTGCGGTTTGATATTGTAATCTCGGGCTACATACTGTTACTCCCTGCATTGGTACTACTAACACAAGGAATTACAAACACTCAAAACACGGTTGTTTCAACAATTTTGTTTTATTGGATTTTCATCTTTTTTAGTATTGGTTTTATAATTTCATCGGCTGACATTCCTTATTTCAATCAGTTTTTTGAGCGTTTTACGATGGATGCGTTTCAATGGGTTGAGAACTGGGAGTTTGTGCTGTCTATGATTGCACAAGAACCCTCCTATTTTTTGGCTTCCCTCCCTTTTATACTCCTAGAGGTTATTTTCTTTGTGCTTTTAAAAAGAATCTTTCATTCTAAAGAAGCAAAGCCAGTGGCAATAAACATATATCTAAATGTATTTGTTTCTCTACTTTTTGTCTCGCTAATGTTTTTAGGAATTAGAGGTCGCATTGAAAAAAAATCACCGATAAGAGTTGGAACTGCTTACTTTTCCAACAACGCTTTTTTAAACAAACTGGGGCTAAACCCTGTATTTACCTTCATGCGCAGTTACCTTGAAAGTAAAGACTCCCTCAATCAGCCCATTGACTTGATGGACAAAGAATTGGCAATATCGAAGGTGCGACAATACCTACAAATCGACTCAAAAGAATTCATTTCACCAATCGCAAGGAAAGTTGTGCCAGATACTGTTTTAGAAAAAAAACCCAATGTGGTACTAATCCTGATGGAAAGTATGAGTGCAGCAAAAATGAGTCGACATGGAAACCCTCATAACATAACTCCATTTTTAGACAGCTTGTCAACTAATTCCATGTACTTTGAAAACTTCTATACCAGTGGCAAGCACACCCACAATGGTGTTTTTAGTTCACTGTTTGCATTTCCTGCGCTTTATGGCAGGCATGCCATGAAACAAATTCGCTCATACAACGGAATTGGCAGCACCTTACAAGAAATTGGATATACTACGATGTACTTTACTACTCACGACGAACAGTTTGACAACGTTGGTGGGTTCTTAAAAGCCAATGGTTTTGAGTATATCATCAGTCAAAAAGATTACCCTCGCAGAGAGATAAAAACGGCACTGGGAGTTCCTGATGATTATATGTTTAGATTTTCAATTCCCACTATTAATGAAGTACTCAAGATAGACAAGCCTTTCTTTGCAACATTTATGACAGCCAGCGATCACGGTCCCTACTATATTCCTGAATATTTTTCTCCAAAATCAAAGGGCATTAAAAATAAAATCGTTGAGTATGCCGATTGGTCATTAAAAAAATTCATTGAGGAAAGCTCAAAACAACCTTGGTTTGATAACACCATTTTTATTTTTATCGCTGACCATGGAGCTCCTATAAGCTCGACATACGAAGTGCCACTCGCCTATTTCCATTCTCCATTTGTTGTCTATGCTCCTGGGCGTTTTGAAAGCAAAAAAATATATCAAGACATGGGAAGCCAAATAGATGTTTATCCGACCATCATGGGGCTTATTCAAGAACCTTATACAAACAATACCCTGGGAATTGATTTGCTTAAAGAAAAGAGAACATATGCTATAATCAACAACAACGATAAGGTGGGGATTTTAGACACCGCCTATTTTTGTATCATGGGAAAAGAAAAAACAAGCTTATACCATTATAAACAGGGCGATAAGACGGATTACTACGACAAAGAACGCCAAAAAGCGGAAGAAATGTCAGAATATGCCAAAGCGTTCCTTCAAACATATCAAGAAGTGTTATTGAATAAACAAACATTCTTACAAAACAATTTCTAATATATTACTTCCCTACTTAACCTAAAATTTATTAAATTAAATGCGTAAAATTGCAACGCATCCAACAACAACTAACGACAAGCGTAACGTATGAAAATTAGTGGATTTACAATGGTTAGAAATGCCACCAAGTATTACTTTCCAATCAAAGAGTCAATACAATCAATATTACCCATCGTAGATGAGTTTGTCGTTGCGCTAGGAGACTGTTCGCCCGATGATTCCACACGAAAAGAAATCGAATCCATCAATTCTGATAAAGTCAAAATAATTGATCGCGTTTGGTCTGAAAAAGATTTTATTGATGGACGAGTTTTTGCTAATGAAACTACGTTTGCTATGAATCAATGTTCAGGCGATTGGTGTTTTTATTTGCAAGCCGACGAGGTCATTCACGAAAAAGACCATCAAGTGATTGTAAAAACTTGTGCTGACAACCTCAACAACAAAGATGTTGACGGTTTGTTGTTTGACTACCATCACTTTTTTGGAGATTATGATCATTATTTACCGTTTCACGGTTGGTATAAAAACGAAATTCGAATTGTAAGAAACATGGCAGGAATCTATTCTTACAAAGACGCACAGTCTTTTAGAAAAAAAGACAATCAAAAACTAAACATCGTTCCAGTCAACGCCCATGTTTATCATTACGGATGGGTGCGCCCTCCACACCTGATGCAATCTAAGAAGAAAGAACAGGACTCGATTCATCACGGAAAAGAAAAAATAAATGCCGCATTCAAATTAAAGCCCAATGAATTCAATTACGGAGCTTTGGGCAACCTCCCTACTTACAAAGGAAGTCATCCAAAAGTAATGGCTGAATTTCGTGAGAAAATGGATTGGAAAAACAAACTCAACTACACCAAAAAAGGGATTCTAGGAAGACCCAAAATGAAACATGAAAAATTCAAATACCGTTTTGTAACTTTTCTAGAAAACGCCTTCAACGGTGGAAAAGATTTTTTTGGATACTCCAACTGGAACAAAATACCGGTTAGCAAAAGAAATTCCTGACGTTAAAGCAAAAACCACTTTACCTTCTTTGGAAGGTTTCCTATAAAATCGTTTGGCAAACTACCCAGCTAAAAACTTAAAATAGTTTTTAAGCAGTTCCGCATTTTTTTCTGCAGGTGTAAAAATTTCCAACAACTTGGGTTGAGAAGACGGCTTGAAAAAACTAGAAAGCGCACGTTTCAATCCCCAGTTAGAGCGCACTTTTTGATATCGAAAACCGTACATTTTTGCCAATTGTTTGGCAGTCAAAGCATGTTGCGTTTCAAAAAAAGTGGCAAAAGTAGCATCGGACTGAGTACCGGGTAAAATACGGAAAATACCGCCACCGCCGTTGTTAATTACTACAATTTTAAAATCGTTTCGAAAGTGAGTGTTCCAAAGTCCGTTGCTATCATACAAAAAACTCAAATCGCCCGAAATCAATAAAGTCGGGGTTTTGCTTGCTACCGAAGCACCCACAGCCGTAGAAGTACTCCCATCGATACCGCTGGTTCCGCGGTTGCAAAATTGTGTATGTGTAGGATTGTTTTCAAACAACTGCATATACCGAATGCTAGAACTGTTTCCAATTTGAAGCTGGTATGCATCCGGGATACGTCGCAGCAAAACCTCAAAAACTTTAAGATCCGAAAAGGGTATATTTTTCATGTATTGATCATGAGCTTGGGTGCGTTCGTGTTGCAACGCCAACCATACTGCCTTATAATCACTTGTAACCGTTGACTTGGGTACTGCTCTAAAAAAGGCGTTGGGACACGCCACCTCATGAAAAACCCCTTGGTAAAAAGTGTCATAAGCTTCACGCTCATCGATATGAAAATGGTGTTGCGGCGGATGGTTTCTTAAAAACGTTTTTACTTTTTTAGAAACAATCATCCCTCCGACTGTAATCAGCATATCGGGACGCAATAGGCTCCATGATTCTTGCTGTTGCGACTGATGTTCAACAGGTGCAATCAGTGTATCAATGCTCGAAATAAATTGAGTATGATGCAAATTGGAGGTCGTTTCTGTCAAAACAATTATTGAAGGATCTGCTGCCCACCAATCGAGAATTTCTTTTGAAAAAGTATTTGGAGGCAGGCAACCTACCAAAATCATTTTTTTAGACGCTTGATTCCAACAATTCAAAAATGACTCTGAAGGAGACGAAACGACTTCCTTTGGACTATTCTCAGGAAAAACGGGCAGTACAACAGTTGGACTATCGATGGTGTTATACAACGGTTCTTCCATAGGAATGTTGATATGGACCGGTTGTTGTTGTTCGATGGCGGCCGAAAGTGCATTGTGAATTTCCAAGGCATTAAAGGCTTGTGTTTGTTGTTGCAACTCATCCAATTTCTCAGATCGAAATGGAATGGGAATAAGCTGTTGTTGATTGCTCTGAAGAATCGCTTCTGTGTGATGAGTTACATCTTGTTGCAACGGCGCTGAGTATGCCAAATGCCTATCAAAAACATGATCTTGCCGAATCGTTTGTCCGTCTCCTATATCAATGCGATAAACAGGACGATCTGCCGACAACACCACCAAAGGAATGTTGCTATAAAAAGCTTCTGCAATGGCAGGATAATAATTAAGCAAAGCCGATCCGGAAGAACAAATCACCGCCACAGCTTGTTGGAGTTGTTGAGCGATTCCCAAGGCAAAAAAAGCGGCGCAGCGCTCATCAACGATGCTGTATGCAGTAATGTCGGGATGCGAAGTAAAGCCCAATGTCAAAGGAGCGTTTCGCGAGCCAGGGGAAATTACTACGTGCCGGATTCCTTTATCAAGACATGATAGCAAAACAGTTTGTGCAACAGGAATTTCTGAGTACTTCATCTTAGCTCACAAAAATACAAAAAACGCCCGTCAAATAGTAGAAGAAATCAACCGAAGCATGGTTTGGGCTTTTTGTTGAGTTTCTTCCCACTCCGATTGTGGATCACTGGCAGCAGTAATACCGCTACCTACATACAAGGTTACCAAATGCGGTTGCCATTGCAAGCATCGTAAATTGACAAACAAATGGGTTTCTTTATCAGAAATAGGCCCCAAATAACCGCTGTAAAACGACCGATTGTATCCTTCGTTTTTTTGAATAAAATCAAATGCTTTTTTTCTAGGAACACCACCTACAGCTGGTGTGGGATGCAAAGCAGCTACCAATTCCCATACAGAAGCTTTCGTGACGGTAGCGGCAATATGCGATTTTAAATGAAAAAGACTTCCTGCTTGAACGGTTTCAGCTGGGGTAAATGTAACGGTTTCATTTCCTTCCAGTGAGCGTAATGCCTTCAAAATGCTATCCGTAACCAATTCTTGTTCGTGAATTTCTTTTGGACTCCATTGTACTAGATTGATATCGGTTGCAATAGCAGTTCCAGCCAAAGCCATCGTAGAAAGCTGTTGGTTCTTCAAATTAAAAAGCGTTTCGGGAGTGGCTCCTAGCCACATGCCTTTTTGAGGATGATACCAAATATAGCAAAACGCTGAAGGGTAAAGCGAGAGCGCCTTTTGAAAAAGTTCCCAGGGATTGACCTTTTTCAAAGGAAGATCAATGGATCTGGAAAGAACTACTTTTTTTAAGTGGGTATTTTGAATTTCTTGAATGCACTGATTTAGCAATGCAATGTATCGTTGGTATTCCTTTGAATTGTGAGGCAAAGCAACTGTTTCCGTGGGTTGGGGAGGCGATTGTGTATCAATCTCCGTTTCCAAAACCTCATCGTCAAGGATAAGAAAAGGCGGTTCGTTTGTATCAAATTTACCCATCACAAATCCCGAAGCAGTTGATTCAGAAACCCTGTGAAGCAACGAATCGTTTTGTAAATAAGCCCTTACCCGTGGGGCGTTTGGCGTTTTGTAAACGACCAACGGTTGTTGTTTGTCCCAATGGTCTTCGATACGATTGAAAAAATCTGTAGCGTTCAAATTACTGTTTTTTGGGAAGTGTAATGGTGGTTAATTTACACGAAGAAATCAGTTGATCGTTTTCATCACACACACGGATGTCCCAAAGTTGTAGCGTTCTGCCCAAATGAATGGCTTTGGCTGTGGCAATCACAAATCCGTCACTAACACTTTTGAGATGATTTGCGGAAATTTCAATCCCTCTAACAAAATGGGTGTCGAGATTGGCACGAATAGATGAAGCTGCGCTTCCAACACTCTCGGCAAGTGCCGCAGTCACCCCTCCATGAAGGACGCCATCGGGCTGGTGTGTATCGGGTGTTACAGGCATTTTGGCTACCAAATAATCATCTCCCGTATCAATATATTCAATGTTCAAAACACGCATAAATGTTTGGGTGTTTCGTTCGTTGAGGCGTTGTAAAATTTCTTCAGAATTCATGGTTCTTTTTTTGTAAAAATAAGAAATAAAAAAACGCGCTAAAAAATTAGCGCGTTTTCTGTATAAAAATAATAATCATCAATTATTTGACTTCTTCAAAATCTACATCTTGGACGTCATCTCCTTCTTTAGCAGGTTCGGCTGAAGCTGCTTCGCCTTCTTGTGGAGCTTGTTCAGCTTGTGCTTTGTAGAGCTCTTCAGAGGCATTTTTCCATGCTTCATCGATTTGCTCCAAAGCAGGCTTGATAGTCTCAGCATCTTTGGATTCATGTGCTTTTTTCAAGGCTTCCAGCGCTTCTTCAATCGGTTTTTTCTTATCATCCGATAGTTTATCTCCAAATTCTTTGAGTTGTTTTTCGGTTTGAAAAATCATCGCATCAGCATTGTTCAAAATATCGACTTGCTCTTTGGCTTTTTTGTCGGCATCGGCATTGGCTTCAGCCTCTTGCTTCATTTTCTCAATTTCCTCTTCAGTCAATCCAGAAGAAGCCTCGATACGAATGTCTTGAGATTTTCCAGTAGCCTTGTCAGCTGCCATTACTTTAATGATTCCGTTTGCGTCGATATCAAAAGTTACCTCAATTTGCGGGACTCCTCGCTGTGCAGGTGGAATTCCATCCAAATGAAAACGACCAATGGTTTTGTTGTCTGTCGCCATCGAACGTTCTCCTTGAAGTACGTGGATTTCTACTGAAGGCTGATTGTCAGCAGCAGTTGAAAACACTTGAGACTTTTTGGTCGGAATCGTAGTATTGGCATCAATCAGCTTGGTCATAACACCTCCCATGGTTTCAATTCCAAGAGAAAGGGGTGTAACGTCTAACAACAATACATCTTTAACATCTCCAGTAAGAACACCACCTTGAATGGCAGCACCAATGGCTACAACTTCATCGGGGTTGACTCCTTTGGAAGGTTTTTTTCCAAAGTATTTTTCAACTTGCTCTTGAATGACAGGGATTCGTGTAGAACCACCTACCAAAATTACTTCATCAATATCGCCCGTGGACAAGCTTGCATCTTTCAATGCTTTTTTAACAGGCTCCATAGATCGTTTGACCAATGAGTCTGCTAATTGCTCAAACTTTGCACGGGTAAGAGTTACCACCAAGTGCTTAGGTCCAGAATCAGTAGCAGTTACATAAGGAAGGTTGATTTCTGTTTGTGTAGAAGATGACAATTCAATTTTGGCTTTTTCAGCAGCTTCTTTCAAGCGCTGTAGGGCCATTGGATCTTTGCGAAGATCCATTTTTTCATCTTTCTGAAAAGTTTCTGCCAACCAGTCGATAATGACTTGGTCAAAATCGTCACCTCCCAAATGGGTGTCACCATTCGTAGAAAGCACTTCAAATACTCCGTCTCCTAACTCAAGGATAGAGATGTCAAAAGTTCCTCCACCAAGGTCATAAACTGCGATTTTTTGGTCTTTTCCTCCTTTGTCCAATCCGTATGCCAATGCAGCCGCAGTAGGCTCATTGATGATACGGTGTACTTTAAGACCGGATATTTCTCCTGCTTCTTTAGTCGCTTGACGTTGCGCATCGTTAAAATAAGCTGGTACTGTAATAACAGCATCTGTTACATCTTGACCTAAATAATCTTCGGCTGTTTTCTTCATTTTTTGGAGTACCATAGCAGACAACTCTTGCGGTGTGTACAAACGACCGTCAATATCTACTCGCGGCGTATTGTTGTCTCCCTTTACAACGTTGTAAGGAACACGCTCGGCCTCGGTTTTGGATTCCGAAAACTTGTTACCCATAAATCGTTTTATAGAAGAAATTGTTTTGGTAGGGTTAGTAACAGCCTGACGTTTTGCAGGGTCTCCTACTTTAATTTCTCCACCTTCTACAAAGGCAATTACTGAAGGAGTGGTTCGTTTCCCTTCGGCATTGGGAATAACAACAGGTTCGTTACCTTCCATAACAGAAACACACGAGTTGGTAGTTCCTAAATCAATTCCTATAATTTTACTCATAATATAATTTTAAATGATATTTTTCAATGATTTGAACACACTTAGTCAATCATTGTGCCAACCACAAATAACTGACAGGATGTCATAGTTTCAAGTATGCTTTACGGAGCAACCATTTACCAAGCGTTGGGGGAAAAGAAGTTAAGATTTCGTGGGTTTTGGGTTTAATAATGTATTTTTACGGACTCAAAAGCACAGTGTATGTCAATTTCAAAGAAAGAATACAAACGAGTTACCACAAACTCTTTGATTGAAATGAAGTCAAGAGGTGAGAAAATATCGATGCTTACTGCCTATGATTATTCGATGGCAAAAATTGTAGATCAAGCAGGAACGGATGTGATATTGGTTGGAGATTCTGCTTCGAATGTGATGGCAGGTCACGAAACCACCTTACCCATTACATTGGATCAGATGATTTATCACGCTTCTTCGGTTGTTCGAGCCGTTCAACGCGCCTTGGTTGTTGTGGATCTTCCCTTTGGAAGTTACCAATCCGACCCCAAAGAAGCGTTGCGGTCTGCTATTCGAATTATGAAAGAATCGGGAGCTCATGCCATTAAAGTTGAAGGAGGTCATCAAATCAAAGATTCCGTAAAACGAATCCTGAACGCTGGTGTTCCTGTAATGGGTCATTTGGGCCTTACTCCGCAATCGATTTATAAATTTGGAACGTACACGGTTCGTGCCAAAGAAGAACAAGAAGCCGAACAACTGTTGAAAGACGCTCAAATGCTCGAGAAATTAGGGTGTTTTGGAATTGTTCTTGAAAAAATACCTGCTCAATTGGCCGCAAAAGTAGCTGAAAGTGTTCAAATTCCTATCATTGGAATTGGTGCAGGAAGCGAAGTGGACGGACAGGTACTGGTCATTCATGACATGATTGGCATGACGACTGAATTTAGCCCTCGATTTTTAAGACGTTATCTAAACCTTTTTGAGTCCATGACAACTGCGATTTCTGAATACGTGTCGGATGTGAAAAGTAAGCGTTTTCCCAATAACGAGGAACAGTACTAAAAGTGTTTTCTATTTCTCAATTCCGAAGTTGTATTTTGTTTGAAGACAATCACCTGATTGCCATTAACAAACAACCAGGACAACTGGTTCAAGGGGATAAAACGGGCGACAAGCCTTTGAGCGAACTCGTTAAAGAATACATCAAAGTTGCCTATTCCAAACCTGGTAATGTATATTTGGGTGTTATTCATCGATTGGATCGACCCACTAGCGGAGTCGTTGTGTTTGCAAAAACTTCCAAGGCACTAACGCGAATGAATGTATTGTTTTCAGAAAAAAAGACACAAAAAACGTATTGGGCAGTTGTCAAAAACCAACCGCCCGAAAATCAGCAACTCCTCACCCATTATTTGGTGCGAAATCCCAAGCAAAACAAATCGTATGCCTATAAAAAATCAGTTCCTAATAGCAAAGAAGCCATTCTTTCCTATAAAGTAGCTGCTTCATTACAGCGGTATTTTATGTTGGAAGTTCATTTAATGACTGGCAGACATCATCAAATTCGAGCACAACTGTCGCATATTGGATGTCCTATAAAAGGAGATTTAAAATATGGATTTGACAGAAGCAATTCGGATGGAAGTATTCATTTGCACGCACGCAATTTGACTTTTACGCATCCTGTCACTCAACAGCATATCAGTATCGATGCAACTCCCCCAAAAGATTCGATTTGGGACGCTTGTTTATCGGTTTAATTCAATCGATTTTTTTCGAATAGATTCTGAAATCGGTTCGTTGTTGATTTTGCTTTCAAGCCAAGACAAAACATCTAAATACAAAAAAGCGCGCTTTTCGTAGGGGTCGTTTTCATACTTTTTGAATTCCTTGTACAACTTCTTAAAAGCATCTTTTAATTCGCTAGGATACAAACTTCCCAAGCTCCTTAAGAACCGAATCATTTCACGCTGTACGTTTTGCAACTCATTCATTTTAATCAAAAACTTATAGGTACTGCGCAGTTGAACATCCAAGTGATAATCCATACCCGCCTCATAATGAGCCACCAAACTGAGTACTCTCGCAAAACACATAAGATCCTCGCGCATGGTTAACTTTTTGTTCTCAATAATTTTTTTGAGGTAGGCAATACAATTTTTAAAATCTCCCAATCCAAAATAAATACAGGCAATTTTGTAATAAAAGACCATAACATGGTGGTCGTCAATTTGATGCGAATACTCTTTCAATCCTTTCAATATTTGAGGAACAAATTCCAATCCTTTGTCAAATATGCCATCCAAAAAACAAAAATTCAACCGATGTTGGTGCAAGCACATAAACACCAAAACCTTTACATTGTCATTTTTGGGAAAAGTATCGCGAGCCACTTCTTCCTCTAAGCGTTTTAGTGTAGCTTTAAACTTTGTTTTGTATTTTAAAAAATAAAGTGATTCCAACAAATATTGATTTCCCTTCAGATAAAAAACAGGGTTTTGCGCAATCATTTTGGGGTTGTTGTGAAACAATTCGACCCACTTTTGAGAGTATTTGAAAGAGCTTATAAAATCTTGCACCAAAATACTGTACCATAGGTGTGCCTTGTATATCCACAACTTTTCTCTAAAATTGAGTTCTGTTATGTCGTATTTAGGCAAACGCTCAAAAAAATATTGTGTGATTTTTCGATATTCATCATCGTTTCTAACATATCCCGACCGTAAAATAGTGTTGTACAGTTGGATGGATAAATTGGACAATTGACTTGTCAAAATATTTTTATCATTGAGCAAACTCGCCTCCGCTACCAATTGATCGGAACGAGATTGTACGCTTCGAGTAATGTATTGACTTTCAATAATTTTTTCAAACTCAACAATTTCATTGGCCATCATGTTTTCTTGTGATTCAAAAGCCAGTGATTTGGCTTTATCTAAAAGTTTAAGGCTTTGTTTGTAAAGCCCCTTGTGATAAAGAATGGTGGCAAAATCAAGCTGTTCGCGGATTTGAAAACGACTGTTGTGATGAATTGGGTTCAATCGCAAGCTCACCAAAATTTGTTTGTACAAATGGGCCTTTAAATTGGATAATTGTTGTTTTTTTACAATATTGCTATTCAATATGGTGGGCTCATCGTAAGCATTCATTTTTTCTAGCAAATTGAAAAGGGACAAAAATTTGGAATCTGTATTGACACCCAATCGACCTACATACAATTTGAATTGTCGCTTTTCTGATTTGGAAAGCGACTTGATCAAAATAAATAATGAATCTTTCTGTATGTTAGTCATTGTATAATTATTGATATAAACGTTTGATTATAAGTGTATTAAATAAAGTAGCCTATTGGTGTACGTTGTAAAAAAAAATAAATAAAATAGTCGCTATTTTTTTCTAATAACCTATATTCGTATAACCGTTCAGCAAATTACGGAAATAAATAATGAATACTGAAAAAGTTCAGATTTTTGACACGACTTTAAGAGATGGAGAGCAAGTTCCGGGTTGTAAGTTAAACGCCAATCAAAAACTTGTAATCGCACAACGGCTAGATGACTTAGGGGTCGACATCATCGAAGCGGGATTTCCGATTTCCAGTCCTGGAGATTTTAAATCGGTGGAGGAGATTTCCAAAATTGTTAAAAATGCTGTTGTTTGCGGACTTACCCGCTCTGTACAAAAAGATATTGATGTTGCTGCAGAAGCATTGAAAAACGCTGTCCGACCCCGAATTCATACAGGCATTGGCACATCAGACTCTCACATCATTCATAAATTCAACACCACTCGTGAAAAAATTATTGAACGTGGGGTTGCGGCTGTCAAACATGCCAAGTCGTATGTAGAAGATGTAGAGTTTTACGCAGAAGATGCTGGAAGAACCGACAATGAATATTTGGCGCAAGTTTGTGAAGCCATGATCAAAGCAGGTGCAACCGTTTTGAACATTCCTGATACTACAGGATATTGTTTGCCAGAAGAATACGGTGCCAAAATAAAATATTTGAAAGAAAACGTTACAGGAATTCATAAAGCTGTGATTTCATGTCACTGCCACAACGATTTAGGATTGGCAACAGCAAATTCAATTGCAGGAGTAATCAATGGAGCGCGTCAAATTGAATGTACGATTAATGGAATTGGTGAGCGTGCAGGAAACACCTCTTTGGAAGAAGTGGTTATGATTATGAGACAACACCCAAATTTGAACCTTGATACAGGAATCAATTCAAAATTGCTTTACAGCACTAGCCAAATGGTTTCCGATAGCATGGGAATGCCTGTTCAGCCCAACAAGGCAATTGTTGGCGCCAATGCTTTTGCTCATAGTTCAGGGATTCATCAAGACGGAGTGATTAAAAATCGCGAAACCTATGAAATAATTGATCCGCACGAAGTAGGTGTAACCGAATCGGCCATTGTTTTGACAGCTCGTAGCGGTCGTGCTGCATTAGCTTATCGTGCAAAAAACATTGGTTTTGAATTGACCAAAGATCAACTCGATGTGGTTTATCAAGAATTTCTTCGATACGCTGATGTGCGAAAAGAAGTATTGGACGAAGACATTCCAAAAATCATTGAAGCCTGTAACATATAATAGAAACTTAGCTGTAGTTCATTCAAAAAATGATTTGTGTTTCTTTTTATAACTATCCATCAAAAAATATCATTCCATGAAAAAAACCCTCTTTGATAAAGTATGGGACTCGCATGTAGTAGAGCGTTCAGAAAACGGACCCGACATTTTGTACATCGACAAGCATTTGATACATGAAGTCACAAGCCCTCAAGCTTTTAATGAGCTAGAGGAACGTGGCATTCCTGTTTTTAGACCGGATCAAATTGTAGCTACTGCCGATCATAATGTTCCTACTCAAAATCAACATTTACCTATCAAAGATGCGCTTTCCAGAAAACAAGTCAATCAATTGACTATTAACTGTGAAAAAAATGGGATTACTTTATACGGATTGGGTCATGAATACCAAGGAATTGTTCATGTTATTGGCCCTGAATTAGGAATCACCCAGCCTGGCATGACCATGGTTTGTGGAGATAGTCACACTTCTACACACGGAGCTTTTGGCTCTATAGCGTTTGGAATTGGAACCAGTCAGGTAGCTCAAGTATTTGCCAGTCAATGTCTATTGTTGAGCAAGCCCAAAAGCATGCGTATTACCGTAAATGGAACTCTAAAAAAAGCTATTCAACCAAAAGATGTGATTTTGTATATCATTTCCAAATTAGGAACTGACTCAGGCACAGGGTATTTTGTTGAATATGCAGGAGATGTTTTTGAAAACATGACTATGGAAGGTCGAATGACCGTATGCAATATGAGTATTGAAATGGGTGCCAGAGGCGGAATGATCGCTCCTGACCAAACAACATTTGACTATGTTCAAGGAAAAGAATTTGCTCCGAAAGGGAGTGATTTTGATAAAAAAGTAGCGTATTGGAAAACATTACCCACCGATGAGGGTGCCTCATTCGATGCTGAATTTGAATTTGACGCTGCCGATATCGGACACATGATCACCTATGGAACCAACCCAGGAATGGGAATGAAAGTTACCGAGACAATTCCTTCCTTACAAAATGATTCGTTTGAAAAATCGTTGGAGTATATGGGTTTCAACAAAGGAGAATCTCTGATTAACAAACCCATAAACTATGTGTTTATTGGAAGCTGCACCAACTCAAGAATTGAAGACTTTAGAATTGCTGCAGCCTATATTAAGGGAAAACAAAAAGCAGAAAATGTACACGCATTAATTGTCCCCGGTTCTCAACAAGTAGATGCTCAAATTCGAAAAGAAGGCTTGGATAAAGTTTTTGAAAACGCAGGTTTTGAACTTCGTCAGGCTGGATGTTCAGCTTGTTTGGCAATGAACGACGATAAAATTCCGCAAGGAGAATACTGTGTTTCGACTTCTAACCGAAACTTCGAAGGAAGACAAGGTCCCGGAGCACGCACACTTCTCGCTAGTCCTTTAATGGCTGCAGCTACGGCTGTTGCAGGTAAAATAATTGATTTGAACTCATAACTATGGAAGCATTTAAAAAGCTTAACTCAACTGCCGTTCCCATCCAAATTGAAAATATTGATACGGATCAAATCATTCCTGCTCGGTTTTTAAAAGCTACCGACAGAAAAGGATTTGGTGATAATGTATTTAGAGATTGGCGTTACCACAAAGATGGAAGTGAAAATCAAGCATTTCCTCTGAACAATCCTACCTACAGCGGACAGATTTTAGTAGCTGGAAACAATTTTGGATGCGGATCAAGTCGTGAACATGCTGCATGGGCGCTTACGGGATATGGATTTAAAGTCATTATTTCAAGTTTCTTTGCTGATATTTTTAAAGGCAACGCCTTGAACAACGGTTTGTTGCCAATTCAAGTATCTGAAGCATTTTTGGAAATTTTGTTTGAAGAAATTCAAAAGAACCCCAACACTCATTTGCATGTAGATTTAGAAAAACAAACACTGAGTATTGAAGGATCGGATCGATTTGAAACCTTTGAAATCAGTGCATACAAAAAACAATGCATGATTAACGGGTACGATGATATTGATTATTTGGTCAACAATAGAGATAAAATTATTGCTTTCGAAAAAAAGAACTCATGAATAAAAAAATAGCTGTATTATCGGGAGATGGCATTGGACCGGAAGTGACCGATCAAGCCATTAAAGCTTTAAACGCAATTGCTAAAAAATACAATCATCAATTTGAATATAACACTTCTTTGGTTGGAGCTGTTGCAATTGATGAAACGGGATATCCGTTACCAGAAGAGACTTTAACAAACTGCAAAGAATCCGATGCGGTTTTGTTTGGTGCCATTGGACACCCAAAATACGACAACGATCCTTCGGCAAAAGTACGTCCAGAACAAGGTTTGTTAAAGTTACGAAAGTCTTTAGGGCTTTACAGTAACATTCGACCAGTAAAAGCCTACTCAACTCTGATCGATAAATCACCGTTAAAAATTGACCGTATTCAAGGAACCGATTTTGTCATTTACCGAGAGCTAACAGGCGGAATTTATTTTGGAGAGAAGTATTTGTCTGAGGATGGAAATACTGCTTCTGATTTGTGTTTGTACACAAGAGAGGAAATCGAACGTATTGCAAAGATGGCTTTTAAAGCGGCTCAAAACAGACGGAAAAAATTGACTTTAATTGATAAAGCCAACGTATTGGAGTCTTCTCGATTGTGGCGAAAGGTAGTCACTGAGATGAGTGCTGACTATCCAGATGTATCTCTTGATTTTTTGTTTGTGGACAACGCAGCCATGCAAATGATATTGAACCCTTCTCAATTTGATGTGATTTTGACAGAAAACCTGTTTGGAGATGTGATTTCGGATGAAGGGAGCGTCATTGGTGGATCTATAGGTTTGTTGGCATCCGCTTCTGTGGGAAATCAACATGCTATGTTTGAGCCCATTCACGGATCATTTCCTCAAGGAGCTGGAAAAGACATCGCCAATCCTGTAGCTGCTATTTTATCAGCTTCTATGTTGCTGGAGCATTTTGAGATGTTTGATGAAGCCCAATGTGTACGAAACGCGGTTGACAAGGCATTAGAATCTAACGTAAGTACTTCTGATCTTAATCCATCAAGCACCTACGGAACCAATGCAGTGGGAGATTTCATCGCTGAAAGCATTGCCAAAAGCTAATTTTTAAAACATATATAAAAAAGAAAAGAGAGGTCGTTGACCTCTCTTTTTTTGTATTGGAAAATAAAAAGCTTATTCGCTATCCATTTTCTTTTTAAGCTCAGCCAACACATCCAAATCACCTAAAGTTGATTTTTCGTTGTTAGAGGCTTTCATCTTCTTAACAGCAGCTTTCACATTTTTTTCTTCCTGTTCCTTGAACATGGCCGTATGTGACATCACTACGCGTTTAAAGTCCTTGTTGAATTCAATTACTTTGAAGTCAGCAGCTTCTCCTTTTTGAAGTTTCTTACCGTCTTCCTTCTCCAAATGTCTGGAAGGTACAAAGGCTATAATGTCTTCGTTAAAAGTAATGGTAGCTCCTTTGTCAACAATTTCAGTAAGTTCTGAGTTGTGAACAGTTCCTTCGGCAAAAGTAGTTGCATAAGCATCCCAAGGGTTGTCTTGAGTTTGCTTGTGACCAAGGCTTAGTTTTCTGCCATCAACATCCAATTCAAGAACAACAACTTCCAGTTGATCACCTACAGTAACCACCTCAGAAGGATGTTTAACTTTTTTGGTCCAAGAAAGATCTGAAATATAGATCAGTCCATCGATACCTTCTTCCAATTCAACAAATACACCAAAATTGGTAAAGTTGCGAATGGTTCCAGTATGCTTGGATCCTTTTGGATACTTTGAAGTAATATCGGTCCACGGATCAGGAGTTAATTGTTTGATTCCCAATGACATTTTACGTTCATCACGATCCAAACTCAAAACAACTACATCAATTTCATCTCCTACTTTAACAAAGTCTTGTGCAGAACGTAAGTGTGTTGACCAAGACATTTCAGAAACGTGAACAAGTCCTTCAACTCCGTCAGAAATTTCAATGAACGCTCCGTAATCAGCAATTACAGCTACTCTTCCTTTGGTTTTGTCTCCTACTTTAAGATCTTCGCTCAAGGCATCCCACGGATGTTGGCTCAATTGCTTCAATCCTAATTGGATTCGAGATTTATCATCATCAAAATCAAGGATTACTACATTCAGCTTTTGATCGAGTTCTAAGACTTCACTTGGATGACTAATTCGGTTCCAAGACAAGTCGGTAATATGAATCAATCCATCAACACCACCTAGGTCGATAAACACACCGTAGGAGGTAATGTTTTTAACAGTTCCTTCAAGAACTTGACCTTTTTCAAGTTGACTGATGATTTCTTTTTTCTGGATTTCAATATCGGCTTCAATCAATGCTTTGTGTGAAACAACAATGTTTTTGAATTCGTGATTGATTTTAACCACTTTGAATTCCATATTCTTGTTTACGTATTGATCGTAATCACGGATAGGTTTTACATCAATTTGAGATCCTGGTAAGAACGCCTCGATACCAAATACATCGACAATCATTCCTCCTTTGGTTCTGCATTTGATAAATCCAGTTACAATTTCTTCTTTATCGTGAGCATTATTCACACGATCCCATGCTTTAATGGTTCTGGCTTTTCTGTGAGAAAGAACAAGTTGTCCTGTTTTATCTTCACGAACATCCACCAAGACTTCCACTTTATTGCCAACTTTTAGATCGGGATTGTAACGGAATTCGTTGAGTGAGATAACGCCTTCTGATTTTGCGTTGATATCTATAATAGCCTCGCGGTCTGTCATGTGTATAACAAGTCCTTCAACGACTTCGTCGTCGGCAGTATCCACAAAATTTTCTTTGACAAGGTTTTCAAACTCCACTAATTTGTCATCTTGAACAGGATCAATGCCCTCTTCATAATTATGCCAATTAAAATTTTCTAAAAATTCTTCGGGAGTTTGTTGAGGTTCAGTAGCTACTGCTTCTTCCTGAACTTGGTTTTCTTGAACTTCAGGGGTTTCCTGAGATTCAACGGGTGTAGTTTCTTCAGCCATGCTGATGTTGTTTGTATTTCAATCTACTGCAAGAGAATTATGATCAGTGATTGAAAGTGATTAAATTTTGATTGTTCCTTTGAGTTCTCTTCAAAATCTTCTCAAAAGGTGCGCAAAAATAAGGGCTTATTTGTTGAAAACCAAGTTTTTTTGTGAATTAGTCAACCCCAAGCAAATTAAAGCATTTATTTTTTAGCAATCAGTTTTAAAACATGATCAAGTAACTCATTCACAGATCGGTTTTCGGTGTTAATTTCCAACGCATCAGAGGCTTTAATAAGTGGAGAGTCTGCTCGAGAAGAATCAAGGTGATCACGAGACTTTATATTGGAAAGAACTTGCTCAAAAGAAGCAGAGATTCCCTTTTGCTGCATTTCTTCGTATCTTCTTTGAGCTCTGACTTCGGGTGAACAAGTAAGAAATAGTTTCAATTCGGCATTGGGAAAAACAACGGTTCCTATATCGCGTCCATCCATAACAACGCCTTTGTCTTTTCCAAATTCATGTTGCAACCGAACCATTGCCCTTCTAATTTCGGGAACAGCCGCTACCCTACTTACCGCGTTGGAAACTTCCATAGAGCGAATTTCATCTTCAACAGCAATTCCATTTAAAAAAATAGTTTGGTCGTTTTTTTCTTTGTTCAATGCAAATTTTAAATGAATATCAGGCAAAGATTCAATCAAGGACTCTTTATCAAAATGGGATGCATTCAACCAATTGTTTTGAATTGCATAAAGAGTTACACACCGATACATCGCACCCGAATCTATGTAAATATAATTGAGTTTGTTTGCAATTTGTTTGGCCAACGTGCTTTTTCCTGTTGAAGAAGTGCCGTCAATCGCTATGTTTATTTTTTTCATGGATTCATGTCAATAGTTACTCCAAATATGCTTGCATTTCCTGCTGTGGTATAGCGCGCATGGCTATACTGAAAGCGAAATCTTTTTAGCGTTATCCCCAATCCAACAGAAAATCCTGAAAAATTTCGCTGCTCTAAAATACGCAATTCCTCTCCACGACGAAAATTATATCCCAAACGAACAGAAAACAATCGATCAGGAAACAACTCTGCAGCCAACACAAGGTGTTGTAATGTTTCCTTTAAAAACGATGTACTCTCAGAATTTGTACTTCCATCTAAAGATGAAGCTATTCGATTTTCATTTACATAGGAAAGATTCCAATCTTGAAGGTTTTGAAAAGTCACGTGCCATCGAAGCGGAAGAAACTCGAGTTCTTGAGACAGTCCAAGCAAAATTTCTAAAGGCAACGATTCCTTTAATCCACTGTAGGTGGTAAGCTGGGTTCCTAAATTTTTAACAACCAATGCGGCTTCAAATTCTATGGATGGAATTTTGTAATAAACCCCTAAGTCAATTACCATTCCAAAGGATTGATATTGTTCCAACGTAGAAGAAATCAGTTTTAGATTGACGCCTACGAACCATTCTGTCCAAGGAATATTGTAGGCATATCCTCCTGAAAGGGCAATTTCGCTACCAGAAAACGATTCGGTAGGATTTCCAAATTCATCGCGCCCATCAAAACTACCGTAATCGATATATTGAACTCCAAAATGAACGGCTTTGAAATTTCGATCCCACGTATGAACATAAGCAGCAGTTCCCATATTGATACCAGAGAAATAAGGTCGGTAATTCATAGACAAACGACTTCCCATATCTGGGTTGATCGAAGCAGGATTGTACAAACCGTTGATTGGGTCTGAACCAAACAGAGTAATATTTTTACTCCCAAGAGCTGCTTGATGTGGTGATGGACTGAGTGTTAAAAACTGATAGGTATGCTTTCCTCCTATTTGTGAGTAACTAAAAAAAAATGGCAACATCAAAAATCCAAAAAATAGCCCTAATCGTATCATAAACAAATCCCTACTCTTGAAAACGCAAGGTATTGAAGTTTAGTGTTGGTAGCTATAATTTTTTGGCGTTTTTGACTTTCTGAGAAGTTACGGCAATTTTAATAACATCAATCATATCAACAACATAATGGAATTTCAATCCCTTTAAGTAATCAGGATTGATCTCTAAAATATCCTTTTCGTTTTCTTGACACAAAACAATCTCTTTGATTTTAGCACGTTTAGCTGCTAAAATTTTTTCTTTAATCCCTCCCACAGGCAATACTTTTCCGCGCAGCGTAATCTCGCCCGTCATAGCAATACTCTTTTTAACCTTTCGCTGCGTTAAGAGTGAAACTAAAGAAGTTAACATTGTTATTCCTGCGCTCGGTCCATCTTTGGGAGTTGCACCCTCGGGAACATGAATGTGAATATTGTATTTATCTAATAGCTGATGATCAATACCCAACAATTCTGCATTGGATTTGATGTATTCCAAAGCAATGGTAGCCGATTCTTTCATCACTTTACCGAGATTTCCTGTTATAGAAAGACCTCCTTTGCCTTTGGAAAGCAACGACTCAATAAACAAAATATCTCCACCCACTTGAGTCCATGCAAGACCTGTCACAACACCAACAACATCGTTGTTTTCATATTGATCTCGTAACATACGAGCAGGCCCCATAATGGAAGTCAATTGTGCTACTGTCATTTTTTTAACATACTCCTCTCCCATGGCTATAGACTTTGCTGCATAGCGAACCACTTTGGCCAATTGCTTTTCAAGTCCTCGAACTCCAGATTCTCTCGTATATCCTTCGACCAATCGCTGCATAATAGATTTTGGAATGGACAAATCTTTGGACGTAAGACCATGGTCTTTAATTTGTTTGGGCAATAAATGACGTTTTCCAATCTCGATTTTCTCCTCGATGGTATATCCCGAAACATTAATGATCTCCATACGATCCCTAAGTGCTGGTTGAATAGTTCCAAGGGTGTTCGCTGTTGCCACAAACATGACTTTAGAAAGGTCAAATCCCATTTCCAAAAAATTGTCATAAAAAGAAGTGTTTTGTTCTGGGTCCAATACTTCTAGCATAGCAGAAGATGGGTCACCCTGACTCCCAGAAGAAAGCTTGTCAATTTCATCCAACACAAAAACAGGATTGGAAGTTCCTGCTTTTTTAAGGCTTTGAATGATACGCCCAGGCATGGCTCCGATATAGGTTTTTCGATGCCCACGAATTTCGGCCTCATCACGAAGTCCTCCGAGAGAAATTCGCACGTATTCTCTTCCCAGGGCTTCAGCAATGGACTTTCCTAAAGAAGTTTTTCCAACTCCTGGTGGTCCGTGCAAACACAAAATGGGTGATTTCATATCGTTCCGAAGTTTAAGAACAGCCAAATGTTCTATAATGCGACGTTTGACATCTTCCAATCCAAAATGATCACGATCCAATATTTTTTGAGCTTTTTTAAGGTCAAATTTATCTTCTGAAAACTTATTCCATGGCAGATCCAAGTATAGATCCAGATAATTTCTTTGAACCGAATATTCAGCGACTTGCTGATTCATTCGCATCAACTTTGCGAGCTCTTTGTCAAAATGATCTTTGACTTCTTTGCTCCACTTCATCTTGGTCGCTCTGATTCTCATTTCCTCAATTTCAGATTCTTGAGACACACCTCCCAATTCTTCTTGGATAGTTTTCATCTGTTGATGAAGGAAATATTCACGCTGTTGCTGATCTAAATCAAAACGAACCTTGGATTGAATGTCATTTTTAATGGACAATTTTTGAAATTCGACATTCATTTTTTCCAAACACATCAAAGCCCTTTCTTTTAATGCATTGACCTCAAGTATATGTTGTTTCTCTTTGACAGAAAGGTTCATATTTGCCGAAACAAAATTCACTAAAAAGGAATCGCTTTGGATGTTTTTGATCGCAAAAGAAGCTTCAGAAGGAATGTTTGGGTTTTCATCAATGATTTGAAGTGCCAACTCTTTGATGGAATCAATGATAGCCAAAAATTCTTCGTTTTTGTCCGGTTTAATTTCCTTTACCTCTTCTACTTTGGCCGTAAAGTAGGGTTCATTACTTACAAACTCCTTAACTTCAAATCGTTTTTTGCCCTGAATAATAACCGTGGTATTTCCGTCGGGCATTTTTAAAACTCGAAGAATTTTGGCCACCACTCCCAAGTGATGAATGTCATCATAAGAGGGATTTTCAACCGAAGCATCTTTTTGAGCCACTACCCCCAACAACTTATCGCTAGAGTTCGCATCTTTAATCAACTGAATGGACTTGTCTCTTGAGGCTGTAATTGGAATGACTACACCTGGAAACAACACCGTGTTTTTAAGTGGTAAAATCGGAATGATTTCTGGAATTGATTCTTTAGAAATGGCTTCCTCGTCATCTGAAGTCATCAATGGAATCAAATCAGCATCTTCATCCAGTTCTTTGAGTGACAAGGTGTCAATATTTAAAAGTTTTGGCTTTGACATAATCTATAATTGCGCCATTTTGTCGCATCTATTGCTTCAAATTAGGCTGGATTTTTAAAATTAATCACTTAATGTGTTGTTTATCATGTTGATACAAACACATCTCATTTAAGTTCAATAACTAATTGACAATTTCCATGCCACACAAAAAAGGATTTTCGTGAAACAAAATACACTTTAATTCGTCTGATGTATATGAATTATAACGTACTCTTATGAAAACCCTAAACTTGTTAATTTCATCTTTACTATTGTTTCAAATTTCTTGTGCACAACATTGGGGCACTTCTGTAAAAGGAGATGGTTCTGTTGAAGTCGAAAACAGAACAACTTCATCCTACGACGCTATTAAAATTAGTGGTTTTTTTGATGTTGAACTCGTCCAAGGAGACGAGGGCAATATTGTCATTGAGGGAGAAAACAACCTGCTTTCTTACATTGAAACAGAAGTGCGAAACCGTACACTTTCTGTAAAAGTTATAAAAGGATTTCGCTTGAAACCTTCGTATGGTAAAAATATTTTGGTTACAGTCCCCATTGAGTCTGTTCATAAAATTGCCTTAGCAGGTTCGGGCCATGTTGAAGGAAAAACTACAATTTCCAATGAAAATTTAGAGCTATCCATAGCAGGTTCAGGGGAAATGAATCTTGACGTATCTGCCGAAGAAATAGAAAGCAACATCGCTGGGTCGGGAGACCTTGAGTTGAATGGAAATGCGCAAATATGGAACGCCTCCATTGCTGGTTCGGGAGATATTACGCTCACTGGAAAGGTTGAAAATCGACTGGACATATCGATTTCGGGATCTGGAGACGTTGTTGCGGATCAACTCAAAGCCAACGATGTTGAAATATCCATTTCGGTATCGGGCGATGTATCGGTTCACTGCGATGGAACACTTCGTACCTCTGTTTCGGGGTCGGGAGATATTCGATATAGCGGATCACCTACTATTGAAAAAGTATCTACCTCTGGATCGGGAAGTGTGACAAGGAATTAGGCGTTTTTTCGATCGATTCTCAACATACGATTGAGCAGAAGTGCACCTACAAAAAAGAAAACCATAAAAAACAAAATGGAATTTCGCATGCTTCCCGTAATTTGATCAACAAAACCAAAGAGAAGCATTCCAAAAACAATAGCTATCTTTTCAGATATGTCATAAAAACTGAAATAAGATGCGGTATCTTCTGTAGGTGGAATGAGTTTGGAATAGGTAGAACGCGAGAGTGCTTGAATACCTCCAAAAATCAATCCCAACACTCCAGCAGCCATATAAAACTGTACAGGCGTTTCAATAAAAAAGGCATAAACACACAATCCAGACCAAATAAAATTGAGTGCAATCAAAGTCGTAATGTTGCCTATCTTTTTTGAAATTCTAGCGGTTAATAAGGCTCCTGCAATTCCAACCAATTGAATTAAAATAATACTTACTATCAAACCGATGGTTTTTTCACCTTCACCCCAACTTATTTCTTGCTCCCCAAAATAGGTAGCTACTAAAATAACCGTTTGAAGCGCCATACTATACACAAAAAATGCCCCCAAATAACGCTTCAATCTGAGTGTTGATGCAAGCGATCGATACACGGTTTTGAGTTCTTTGTATCCATTCATAACCACTGAACGAGTTACTTTGTTACCCGAATTCCCCATGGGTAAATGATAAAAAGCGTATTGGCTAAAAGTCATCCACCAAACGCCGACCGTAATAAACGAATAACGCATTGCCTTTAAGGAAGCTTCTGTTTCCGAACCTGTAATTCCAAAAAGTTCGGGCTTCATGACCATTGCTAGGTTAAAAACCAACAGCAAAACACTACCAAAATATCCAAGAGCATATCCTTTGGCACTAACGCGGTCTTGTTGCTCGGGATGAGCAATGTCGGGCAAGTAGGAATTGTAAAAAACCAAACTTGACCAAAAACCAATTAATGCAAAGAAATAAAACGTTAAACCAATTTGAAGCGATTCTAATTCAAACCAATACAAGCCCATACAGGACAATGAACCCAAATAGCAATAGAATTGCATAAATCGTTTTTTGTTTCCGACATAATCTGCAATTCCAGACAAAAGAGGAGACAAAGAAGCAATCACAATAAATGCAAATGCAGTAACAAAGCTGATAAGTGCCGTGTTTTTTATACTATGACCAAAGATGTCCAAATACAGTTGATCGGCACAAATAGCGCCGTAATATATAGGGAAAACTGCAGTAGAGATAACCAAAGGATAAACAGAGTTTGCCCAATCATAGGAAGCCCAGGCATTCAATAACTTTTTACTTCCTTTTACAGCGTACGCACCTTTCCTGCCCATTTCATCCCTTATTTTGATAGTTAATGGGACTAAAAGTAAGGCTTTTATTTAAAACGCTGGCTCAACGAAATGAGGTAACGCCGAATTTTTTGGCCTCATCTTTAGCTGATTGGGACCATTGAGTCAAATTTCGAATACGCGTATCGTTGGAAGGGTGTGTACTTAAAAACTCTGGGGGTTGCTTGCCTTCGTTAGCCTTTTTCATACGTTTCCATAATTCAGGAGCCTCATCGGGATTATAACCTGCAATAGCCATGATTTGCAACCCAATTCGATCGGCTTCGGTTTCGTGACTTCTACTAAAAGGCAACATTCCGCCTACAGTTGAACCAATTCCATAGGCTTGCATCCAAATGGCTTGTGTTTGAGCGTCTTTATCCTTAACGGCTATTTGAGTACCGATAGCGCCCAATTGCTGTGCAATACCAGCAGTCATTCGTTGTGCCCCATGATCTGCTAAAGCGTGAGCGACTTCATGCCCCATAACTACGGCAACTCCTGTTTCGGTTTGTGTTATGGGTAAAATTCCTGTATAAAACACGATTTTACCTCCAGGCATACACCAGGCATTGATGGTAGAATCCTTAACCAATTGGTATTCCCATTTGTATTTACTCAGATACCCCGGCTGACCATTGGCTTCGAACCACCGCTGGGCTGCTTTTGCTATTTTTTGCCCAACACGTGTAATCATCTCGCTTTCCGATGTACCAGTAACTACATCATTTTCTGACAAAAACTTGTCATATTGTTGAAAGGATGAAGCAAATAAATTATCGTTGGAACTGTAAATATTGAAGGTTTTCTTTCCTGTAAAAGGATTGGTTTTACAAGCACTCAAAACAAAAAAAAGAATAATTAAAGGGGCTAACTTTTTCATTGTGTAAAATAAAAATGATTAATGTATTTCAAAGCTAGTATAATTAGTAGTTTTACACAAATATTGAAACCAGTTAATGTCCATAAAAACAAAAAAACCATCGTTTGAAATTCCAAGAATAATTTTATGGACAGGAAAAACTATCGCGTTTTTTTCCACTTACCTAGCGGTTCGGTATGCCCTTTACATCTTTGGAAAACCTCAAAGACACCATCTTCCAAAAAGAGAAATCGCTTTTTATAAAACCGCAAAATCCAAACGCATTTTTGTATCCACCATTCGAAAGCACATTCAACTCTACCAACTAGGAAGTTCTGATAAAAAAATACTATTAATTCATGGTTGGAGTGGTCGAGGAACTCAATTGTATAAAATAGCGGAAACATTAGCAGATCAAGGTTTTGAAATTCTTAGCTTCGACGGTCCTGCTCATGGTGAATCATCTGGAAATCATACCATTTTTGAGGAATTTGTTGAAACTGTACTTTACCTAAATCACACGCACGGAAACTTTCAAGCTGCCATTGGGCATTCCTTTGGAGGAATGATTTTGTTGAACGCAATTTACCGTGGCATGGTTTTAGATAAATTCACAATCATTAGCAGTGGCAACAAGGTGGAAGATGTCATCAAAAGTTTTGTGAAAAACATTCATCTATCACCAAAGGTGGCAAAAAAAATGATTCAATACATAGAAAACAGAACCGGAAAGGATATTGACCAATTAGCTTCTAGCGAATTTATAAGAAACTCATCCATTCCTGGTCTTATTATTCATGACAATTCAGATTTTGAAGTTCCTGTTTCCTGTGCCTATCAAATCAAGGATTCTATTAAAAATGGAACACTGCTAATCACAGAAAATTTGGGACATCGAAGAATTCTGAGAGACCCTCAAGTCATTAATGAAATTATAACTTTTAAAAAACAACAATGAAAAAAATCCTAAATCCCACCTTCTTAATGCTAATGGTAATTAGCTTCGGCTGTGCTCAAAAGCAAAACAACACCCCTGTAAAAGTAGTCAAATCAGAAGCCGAATGGAAGTCAGAACTTTCAGAAGAAAGTTACCGTATTTTGCGAAAAGCAGAAACAGAAAGAGCCTTTACAGGTAAATACGACAAGCACTTTGAAGATGGAGTTTACCGTTGTGCTGGATGCAATCAAAAATTGTTTATGTCGGATAATAAATACGACTCCAAATGCGGTTGGCCCGCATTTGACAACGCTGTAAAAGGCAGCTTGAAATTTGACGTAGATTATAAAATTGGAATTCCACGAACTGAAGTTCTGTGTTCAAACTGTGGAGGACATTTGGGTCATGTTTTTAATGACGGACCCAAAGAAACAACTGGACTGCGACACTGTATCAACTCTGCGGCGCTTGAATTTGAACCCAAAGAAAATGAGTAAAAAGTACCCTAAAGACAAATCCGAAAAGGAATGGAAAGAACAACTCGACGAGCAGAGTTTTCATGTGTTGCGCAACAAAGGAACTGAATATCCTCGATCTGGGGTATATAATTTGCACTTTGAGAACGGCTCTTATTGTTGTAAAGGGTGCAATCAGCCGCTTTTTTTAAGTGACCAAAAATTTGAAAGCGGCTGTGGATGGCCTAGTTTTGACGAAGCCATTGAGGGGGCCGTCGAATACAAAAAAGATACTACTCACAACATGCTTAGAACAGAAATTTTATGCACCCAATGTGGAGGGCATTTGGGACATGTTTTTAATGACGGCCCTACTCCTACCGGTGTGCGATATTGTGTAAATTCGGTTAGCTTACATTTCAACCCTTCCTGATTGCAAGTTTATTCTTTACTATTTTTTTAACAATCTCCTTTTATTAAAGGAAGGTTTTGTAATTTTGCCACCATAAAATCAGAACAAGTTATGAGTACATATGATGTGATTGTTTTAGGAAGTGGACCGGGGGGATATGTAACCGCCATTCGTGCTTCTCAATTGGGGTTCAAAACCGCTGTTGTCGAAAAAGAAAGCTTGGGAGGGGTTTGCCTCAACTGGGGTTGTATTCCTACCAAAGCATTGTTAAAGTCAGCTCAAGTTTTTGATTACCTAAAACATGCTTCCGATTATGGTCTCACAGTAAAAGAATACGACAAAGATTTTGATGCCGTAATCAATCGAAGTCGAAACGTTGCCCATGGCATGAGCAAAGGAGTTCAGTTCTTAATGAAGAAAAATAAAATTGATGTCATTGCTGGATACGGTACGCTCAAAAGAGGAAAGAAAATCAGCGTAAAAGCTGAGGACGGTTCTGAATCAGAGCTTTCTGCCGAACACATTATCATTGCCACAGGCGCTCGTTCTCGCGAACTTCCAAGTTTGCCACAAGATGGAAAAAAAGTGATTGGGTATCGAGAAGCCATGACACTTCCCAAACAACCCAAGAAAATGATTGTTGTGGGTTCTGGAGCCATCGGAATTGAATTCGCCTATTTCTTTAACGCTATGGGTACTGAAGTTACCATCGTTGAATATTTACCCAACATTGTTCCTGTAGAAGACATTGATGTCTCTAAACAGCTCGAAAAATCTTTTAAAAAGAGTGGAATTAACATTCTTACCAATGCAGAAGTTACTGCTGTTGATACTTCGGGAAAGGGCGTAAAAGCGACCATCAAAACCAGTAAAGGAGAAGAAGTTTTAGAAGCCGATATTGTTCTATCAGCGGTAGGTATCAAGTCTAACATTGAAAACATCGGACTGGAAGACGTAGGTATTGTAGTAGATCGTGATAAAATTGTGGTAAACGATTTTTATCAAACCAACCTCCCTGGATATTATGCCATTGGAGATGTTACCAACGGTCAAGCGCTCGCACACGTTGCCTCAGCAGAAGGAATATTGTGTATCGAAAAAATAAAAGGAATGCATGTAGAGCCTTTGGATTATGGAAACATTCCAGGCTGTACCTACTGTGCTCCAGAAGTTGCTTCTGTAGGACTTACAGAACAACAAGCTAAAGATCAAGGATACGATATTAAAGTCGGTAAATTTCCTTTTTCCGCGTCGGGAAAAGCGCAAGCCAGTGGAAACAGCGATGGATTTGTTAAGGTAATCTTTGACGCAAAATATGGCGAATGGCTCGGATGCCACATGATTGGCACAGGCGTTACTGACATGATTGCAGAAGCTGTTTTGGGGCGTAAACTAGAAACGACTGGACACGAAGTACTCAAAGCAGTTCATCCGCATCCAACCATGAGTGAGGCTGTCATGGAAGCCGTTGCGGCCGCCTATGACGAGGTGATTCATCTATAAAACTAACTGATTTACTCCAAAAAGCTTTGAATAGCCAATGAGTAGCTTTTCAAGCCAAATCCTAAGATAAGACCCTTGGCATGGGGAGTTATAAACGACTGATGTCTAAAATCTTCTCGGGAAAAGGTATTGGATATATGCACTTCAATCACTGGAGTTTCGATAGCCTTAATAGCATCTCCTATACCCACAGAAGTATGTGTATATGCCGCTGCATTGAGTATAATTCCGTCGTAATCAAAACCCACCTTGTGAAGATGATCGATGAGTTCCCCTTCAATATTGGATTGGCAATAGGACAGTTCCACTTCGGAAAACTGCTGCTGCAATGTAGAAAAATAAGCATCAAAAGACTGGTTGCCATAAATTCCGGGTTCACGCGTTCCCAACAAATTCAGATTGGGTCCGTTTATAATGCATATTTTTTTCACACGATTTATTTTCTGCAAAAATAGCAAACTTACGCTAACAAAAAAACCGAGGGAATTTCCCTCGGTTTTTTTAATACTTTTTTAAAACTTAATAGTCTATAAAAATATGTTGAATCCTATGTTTATACCAAAGTGGTTAAAATCTCCATCTCCAGCATCTTCATTTAGACCAAATCCATAACGAAGACCAGGCTCAATACTAACATTACTAGCTATGTGCCAAGCATATCCTGCTTGGATTCCCAAATAAAGAGGAGTGTAACCATCTGATGAAGATCCGTTTAAATCAACTCCAACAGGGAACTTTTCAGAAATGTAATATTTACCTCCAAATTTCCAATTAAATGAACTTTCACTATCAAATCCATCAATATCATTTGATGAATAACCAAGTCCAAACTTAAGAGCAAAATCATCCGCTATAAAATAGCCAGCTTCTCCACCAATTGACCAAGCGGTATCTCCATCAACTGATCTAAAACTAAAAACCGTATTTGAAGAAGAAGCTTCTCCAAATCCTGTGTTAATTTCTAACATCCATGAGCCTTTTTCTCTAACTCCATTTTCAGATTCTGATTGAGCATAGCCACTAAAACCAACAGCTAATAAAGCAATTAAAAGTAATTTTTTCATTGTAAATAATTTTTAGGGTTAATAATTTAATTAAAGGTGCGAATTTAAAGCAACACCGTATTAATTACAATGTAAATCGCTGTAAAAATCACTGTTTTGTGTAAAAAGTGGCAAAAAAATGGATTTTATTAAAATCATTATTTACTATACCATTTGACAGTTTTTTTGGATAAAAATTTTGTTTTTGCTCATTAAAAAAAACTACTTTTGAGCATGAAATGGTCAGAATTGTTGGATTCGTTTAAAAATTACCTGTTGTTGGAACGCGGGCTCTCCAAAAATTCTATCCACAACTATATCTTGGATGTAAAAAAGCTTGTTGGCTATCTCGAAAACAACAGCATTCAAGAAAGTGCCTCTTCTATCGAAGCAGAACAGCTCAAACAATTTGTTTATGAAATTGCCAAAAGTGTAAAGGCGCCCACTCAGGCTCGAATTATATCGGGATTACGAAGTTTCTTTGATTTTGTGGTTTTGGAAGAGCTTCGCAAAGACAACCCCATGAATCTTATTGAAAGTCCAAAAATTGGAAGACGCTTGCCCGATACCCTTTCGTATGAGGAAGTCGATGCCTTGATTCAATCCATTGATTTAAGTACTTCAACGGGGGAACGCAATCGTGCTATGTTAGAATTGCTTTACAGTTGCGGATTGCGTGTAAGCGAATTGACTAGCCTACGGATTTCTGATTTGTTTTTTGAGGAATCGTTGATTAAAGTGCTTGGAAAAGGTAATAAAGAACGTTTTGTCCCTATTGCTTCTATTGCGCAACATTATGTCACTATTTATCTTTCCGAAATACGAGTTTTTACCCCTCCTCAAAAAGGGCATGAAGACACCTTATTTCTCAATCAGCGTGGCAAAGGATTGACCAGAAACATGCTGTTTGTCATTGTAAAACAATTGTGTGAAAAAGCAGGTATGCGCAAAAATATAAGCCCTCACAGTCTTCGACATTCGTTTGCTACACACTTGGTGGAAAATGGAGCCGACTTGAGTACAGTTCAACAAATGATGGGACACGAAAGCATTACCACTACCGAGCGCTATTTGCACGTAAGTAAGAAACATTTGATGGAGTCTATGCTCCGTTTTCACCCTAGAGGCAAGCAATAATTCCTTACGATTCATCCAGGCTTAAACGAAAACCTTCTCCGTGAACATTTATGATTTGAACACGCGGGTCTTTTTTAAGATACTTTCGAATTTTAGCTATATACACATCCATGCTTCGAGAGGTAAAGTAATTGTCATCTCTCCAAATTTTGGTCAGAGCCAACTCGCGCGACATCAAATCGTCTTGATGTAAAAACAACAAACGAAGCAATTCGTTTTCTTTGGGAGAAAGTTTTACATGAGGATCTTCTTTGTATTGCAGATAACGCAACTTGGAATTGAATGAAAAATCACCAATAACGAACTCGAACTCCGAATTGCTTAAAATAGGATTGTGTTTTTGTCTGTTAAAAAGTGCTTTGATTTTATGTAATAGAATTTCAGAATCAAACGGCTTGGTTAAATAATCATCGGCGCCGATTTTATAGCCTTTGATCATATCTTCTTTCATGGATTTGGCAGTCAAAAAAACAATGGGAATTTCAGAATTATTGCTTCGAATTTCTTTGGCGAGGGTAAACCCATCTTTATAAGGCATCATTACATCGAGTATGCACAAATCAAAATCGTTTTTCTTGAACTTTTCAAAACCTTCCAATCCGTTTTTTGCCAATGTGACGTCGTAGTGATTCATAGATAAATAGTCTCTAAGAATGATTCCAAAGTTGGGATCGTCTTCTACTAACAAAATTTTCTTTTCGTGCTCCATAATATTAATTGTCAATCTTTAGCGGAAGCTTTACAGTAAACTGACTTCCTTTTCCTTTTTCGCTTTCAACAGAAACCATGCCATGATGCAATTCTACAATCTGTTTGACATAGGCTAAACCCAATCCATGGCCTTTTACATTGTGAATGTTACCCGAAGTTTCACGATAAAATTTATCAAAAACTTTCTTTTTAACCGAGTTGGTCATTCCCATTCCATGATCTTTAACAGATACGCATAAAAAACCTGAGGTATTGAACGTTTTTATTTCAATTTTAGGTGTGTTCTCAGAGTATTTTATAGCGTTTTCAAGGATATTGATCCAAACATTGGTCATGTGATTATTAGAAACCAAGAGGGTACTATGTTGGGCGTCAAAAGAGGTTTTAAGAACAGCTTTTCGTTGCTGAATCAACAATGAAACGTGCTCAACAGCACGATCAAGTTGTTTGTGAATGTCTTCAGCGGTTTGGGATAGTGAAATTTCCTTTCGATCCAATTGTGAAATTTGAAGCACGTTTTCAACTTGGATATGCATGCGTTTGTTTTCTTGACGAATCATGTGTAAATATTGCGTCAATTTTTCGGGATTTTTTTGAACGCTTGAATTGTGAATAGCATCAAGCGCCAAATGAATAGTGGCTATTGGAGTTTTAAACTCATGCGTCATATTGTTTATAAAATCGGATTTGATCTCAGAAATCTTCTTTTGTCTAATTATTTGATATATCGCATTGGAAAAAGCAATTACAATAAAAAGTGTAAACACTACCGAAAGAATAGCCGTTCCGAGAATGGAATTTCTTAGATACACTTTCTTACTGGGAAAAGCAATTACCAAGTCAAAGTCACTTTCTCCTTGATCGGATATAAAAAGAGGCGTTTGATACCGGTAATCACCTTCGACATTGACAAAGCTTTCTGAACCAATTTTTGTGGCCAATGTTTCATTAAAAACACGATATTCAAAAGGAATACTAATATCACGACTGTTCAATTCTCTTTGCAATAGCAATTCCAATTCAATGTTGGTAACCCTTCTGTGAATGGCCCTATTGGTTGCAATTTCTCTAAAGATTGACGAATACTTTGCACGATCCATTGAAGATATTCGTTCGACGCGTTGCAAACGTTCAATAGAACTCATAGACCGCATTTCATTTTCAAATGATTCATCAATAATAGTAGTAAGCTGGATGCTTTTGTATTCTTTTATAGAAAAAGTATCTTGGAAAGAATCGTCGATTAATGAGGGAGTAATGTTATAATCTTCTTCTAAAATACCGTGGTTGTACACATAAGTTTTATTGGTGTTTACATTGCGATCAACATATTGAAAAACCGCTGTAATTTCAGACTCTTTGGGAGTAGCAATGCTGTCTAAAAGCTTTTGATACACTGCCAAATATTCTCGTAGCTCTCGCTCACTTACCTGCTCAGAAACAGATTGTAACGCGGCATTGACATTCAGTGAAAATTGACGCTCTTTGTTATCAATAGCTGTTTGAATCCAAAACCACTGTACAGAAATAATCCCAATAAGCGCTATGCTCATCAAAGAAACTATCACAAAAAACACTTTTTTATTCATAAAATAAAAATACTATTTATAGCAAGGAGGCAACAAGCTTTAACGAATCATTAACAGGCCCAAATTACTGAAATTCCTGTAAAAGAGATTGATGAATCACATCAACCTGAGCTTTTGTGTCATCAACTTCGATGTTTTGGACTACATAGTCCGCCAAATCAACTTTTCGTTCGTCTTCCCATTGACGATTCATTCGATCCTGAATCTGAGAAGTTGTAGTGCCGTCTCTTTCAACAACTCGTTGAATACGAAGTGATTTGGGCGCTACCACCAAAATTACACTATCGAAGTTCTTATAGGTACCTGTTTCAAATAAAATGGCTGCTTCTTGAATTACATAGTTTCCTGTTTGGCACAAAACCCAATCCGAAAAATCATCCCGAACGTAAGGGTGGACTAAGTTATTAAGTTCCAATAGTTTTTGATTGTCTGAGAACACAACTGTGGCTAAAAACGAACTATTAAGACCCTCTTCATTATAACTCTCACTTCCAAACAGTTCCAAAATATCATTTTTTAATTTCGGGTTTGAATTCATTAGTTTTTTTGCGTGAAAATCGGAATCATAAACAGGAATTCCCTTTTGCTTGAATAGCTGAGCAACAAATGATTTTCCGCTCCCAATACCGCCAGTCAGACCTACAATTTTCATTTCTTAACTAAATAATCTACTGTGTTTTCGGACAAAACAGGTCGTGAAATACCGTTTGGTTGATCTTGAATAATCAAGGGTAATTTAGGGTGAGTTCCTATATGATTGTAATCGCAAGTAATCAAAAAATCGGAAGACTCAATGTCTTTGATAGTCGAAAAACTCGCTTTAAATTTTAAGGACACAGAGGGTGGAAAAAGTTTTACTTGGGCGCCCGAAGGAAGATTGCTTATTTGAATCGGAATAATCAATGATTTTTCGGTAAAACGATCTACCTGAGCACGAACACGAATTGATGATGTAGAAGATTTTAATGAGGGATGGTTAAATTGAATACCCACATTTTCTGAAAAAGTGGCATCAATATTTTTTAGTGAAACGGGTTGAGTCATCACAATTGAAAGCGAATCCAGCACTGCTTTAGGCCCCGAAACCACAATACTATCGGGAGTCAGAGAAAAAGGCTTTACCAAATCATATCCATTAGCAAAAGAAAGTTTGGATGAGTATCTAACAGGTACTTTTTTTTGAGCCGCAATCCCTAATTGTAAATAAAACGTATCCACCAAAACTTGGCGAATATGAATTTGTTTGGATATCTGAGACTGAATGGAGCGCCTGAGAGGGTTTTGTGTTAAAAAAAAATCAGTTCCATTAAAATGCGCCGAAGAAGCGTTGATTTGAATTTTAGGAGAAAATACTAAATTTTGAGTCAAGCGAAATCCATTAGCAGTAGATTCAGCAAAAACGGTTTGGGGATCGGTTGAATATAACAACTGGTTGTCTGCCAAATTGTGATATACAATAGAAAAACCCAATGTAGTTGTGTAAGACTTTGACAATTTTGTAAACACCCAAAAAAGAACGGAGAGTGCCAAAAAAAATAAAACGGCTCTTGGTGTTTTAATTTTAGAAAAAAAGTTCTTTACAACCAGTAGTAACCGATCCATTGGCAAAATTCAATTCATAGCGCTCTTAAATGACGAGGCTAAAGTTATTCTTCTTTGTCTTCAAACAATTCCATGACCTGATCACTCACACCCATATTAGAAAACCCTCCATCGTTGAAAAGGTTTTGAAGTGTGACACGTTTGGTAAGGTCCGAAAATAGCGTTAGTGTGTAGTTAGCACAATCATCTGCAGTAGCATTTCCTAATGGCGACATTTTATCTGCATAAGCAATAAAGCCGTCAAACCCTTTTACTCCTTTTCCAGCAGTAGTAGGTGTAGGAGATTGCGAGATTGTATTGACACGAACATTTTTATCCCTTCCAAAAAAATAACCAAAACTTCGGGCAATAGACTCTAAATACGCTTTGTTATCTGCCATATCGTTGTAGTCAGGAAAAACGCGTTGAGCCGCCATATAGGTAAGTGCTACGATACTGCCCCATTCGCTCATCGCATCTTTTTTGTATAAACTTTGCATGAGTTTGTGAAAAGAAACTGCAGACACATCCCACCCTTTGGTCATCCAATCATGATTCAAGTCGGTATAGTGTTTGCCCTTTCGAACATTGACCGACATTCCAATCGAGTGAAGCACAAAATCGATTTTTCCTCCCAAAATCTCAACAGACTGATCAATTAAACTTTCCAAATCGGCAATAGATGTTGCATCAGCAGGGATAATTTGTGAACCTGTTTTTTCTGCGAGCTCATTAATTGTTCCCATTCTTAATGCAATGGGAGCATTCGTTAAAACAAAAGTTCCTCCTTCTTCATGAACACGCTCAGCCGTTTTCCAAGCAATGGAATTGGAGTCCAATGCTCCAAAAATAATTCCTCTTTTTCCTTTTAAAAGGTTGTATGACATAATATTTTATTTATTCGATTAAGTGGCGCAAATATACTACTAATTCAACAACTGCTTTGCATGAAGTCGTGCAGACTCAGAAACTGATTCTCCACTCAACATTTGCGCAATTTCGACAATTCTTTCATCGCGCGACATTTCTTTGAGATGAGAAGATGTTTTGCCTTCAATCTCTTCTTTATAAACCTTAAAATGATGATGCCCTTTGGCAGCAATTTGAGGAAGGTGAGTGATGGCAAAAATTTGCCGTTCTCGACTCATTTCTACCATCAAATTTGCAATAGCATTTGAAATTTCACCAGAAACTCCTGTATCAATTTCATCAAAAATAAGAGTGGGAAGTTGTGTGTGTTTTGAAATTATAGACTTAACCGCTAACATAATACGGGAAAGTTCCCCTCCAGAAGCAACTTTTTTTAGAGGACCAAAAGCAACGCCTTTGTTGGCTGAGAACAATACGTCCAACTGATCGCTTCCGTGCGTATAAAAAGTATCTGTTTGAGAAATTTTAAATTCAAATGCAGCGCTTTTGATTCCCAAATGTGACAAAATAGCTTCCAGCTCTTTAGACAAAGCGGGAGCCACTTTTTTACGGTTTTGATGAAGTGTTTCTGCTAAGGCTTTAAGTTTTTCATGGGCAATCGAAATCTTATCTGTAAGGGCGTTTATTTCGGCCTCAGCATTTGCTGTTTTGGAACAGCGTTTTTCCAAATCATTTTGTACTTCAAGCAATTCATTTATAGAGGCAACATGATGTTTTTTTTGCAGTGAGTATATTGCTTGAAGTTTGGACTGAAGGTTTTCTAACTGCTTTGGGTCGTCTTCGATAGAGACGGAAAGGCCTTGAATTTCTTGACTGATATCCTCCAATTCAATCCATGTACTTTCAACCCGATCATACAAGGTTTGATATGCCTTTGAAAATTTAGAAATTCCTTGAAGCGCTTGTTTTAGGGTGCGAATTTGTGATAAAATTCCAGCTTGTTCATCTTCCAATGACTGAAAACCTTTAGCAAAACCTGATTTTATATCCTCTGCGTGTTGAAGAGATTCAAATCGTTGTTCGTATTCTTCCTGTTGTCCAACAGACAATTTAGCAGCTTGTAATTCTTCTAGTAAAAAAAGATGATAGCTCTGCTCCTTCTGAGCTTGACTTTGAAATGCAATCAATTGATCCTTTTCAGAAATCAAGGATTTGTATTCTGTCAAACAACTTTGATACGCTTTTAGCACAGATGTGTTGTCAGCAAAAGAATCTAAAAGAAGAAAATGATATTGAGTACTGGTAAGTTGTTGTGTTTGTTGTTGCGTATGAATATCAATCACACACTCCCCTATTTTCTTCATTACGTCTAGCGTAGTTGGGGTGTCGTTAACAAAAGCTCTTGATTTTCCCGAAGGAAGTATTTCTCTTCGTAAGATAGTTTCAGGATCGTAGTCAATTTGATTTTCTTTAAAGACATTGGTAAGGGCGTAGGACGAAAGCTTAAAAATGGCTTCAATAGTGCATTTTTGGTCTGAACTTTTAAGACTGGACAAGTCAGCTCTCTTGCCTAAAATAAGTGAAATCGCATCCAAAATAATGGATTTACCAGCACCTGTTTCGCCTGTGACAACAGTCAATCCCTCAGAAAAATCAACGAACAAGTCGTCAATAAGAGCGTAATTTTTGATGGATAAAGAGGTCAGCAATGCTTTATGAATTAGTTATTTTACCAAATATACTGCGGATAAATGAGTTTTCAAACTCAATAATTCATTGAATATTTGCCCATTTGGTAGCAAAGAATGGGGCTGCTTTGTTGAGAGCTATAACAAGGTCTTTTTGAGATTCAATCGATGGCCCTGCAGTAAATATTTGTTCTATTTCATCTGCTTTGGTATCAAAAAACAATTGGGTTAATAACGCATTGGGACGACTTCTATCTAATTGTCGTATGGAAATGATAGTGCTTGCAATCGACTCCTTGGCCTCAGCCACATTGTCATACATGGTATCCAGTCCATTGCGATGATACTGGTATTGAACTTTTCTAAATTGCTGATAGGAATTGGAAAGCATCTCATCCATTAACCGGTATCTGCTTTTTCTTCCATCTGATTGGTTCCATCCGCGATACCCCGATTGCTGAGACAAACCCACTATTTTTTGGGCTGTCTTGAAATACGATGAACCATCATTCATAGAAAATGTATCTGCGTTCATTCCCAAAATCACATATACGTAGAAAGAAACTAACGAAACTAAGTTGGATTCAAACGAGTTTGCATTGAAAAATAAGGGTTGGTATTCGGTATATGAAAAGTTAAAGTTCTCATCTTTAAACTTAAAAACAGGCGTTTGAAAAGTAGAAGCAAAAACCGGTCGCGAAGATTGTACTTGGAGACTGGCTCCAAACTGATTATTGTCGTAGGAACTGACATTGATAAACATATCGAATTGTATTCGTTCTTGAGGCGAAAATTCTTTTTCAGTCCAGCGGTTGTTGTTAATGAAATTGGTCAAAGCATTTTCCAAAGTTTTAAAAACCTGCTTATTGGTTCGAGAAACCAATTCAGAATTGATGGTTACGGTTCCTTGAAGCTCTTGAGCAGAGATGAAGTAGGAAAAACAAAAAACAAAAAGTAATTTTAAAGTGTTCATAGTCGGGCAATGATTTCGGTTATTATGTCCAAAGCTACCTCATTTTTGGGCTTAAGTTCAAATTCTTTGGTTTTTAAAGTTGCGTCTATAAAGGTAATTTTATTGGTTGGAGTTCCAAAACCCGCCCCCTGATCATTTAAAGAATTCAACACAATGGCATCTAAATTCTTTTTTTTCAGCTTTTGAAATGCGTGTTCCAATTCATTTTCTGTTTCGAGGGCAAAACCCACAAGAAATTGATGTGTTTTATCGACACCCATTTGAGCTAAAATATCAGTAGTAGGAGAAAGTTGTATTGTTAAATTTCCTGTTTTCTTCTTGATTTTTTGAGCTGCCACATCTGTAGGTTTGTAATCAGAAACAGCTGCTGACATAATCGCCACTTCCACGTCATTAAACCTTTCCATACAGCTTGTATACATTTCTTTTGCACTTATAACAGGTACTACTTCAATATTTGGGTACTCTGTTTTTTCGTGGGTCGGTCCCGTTACCAAAATCACTTCTGCTCCCATCATAGCCGCTTGATTGGCTAAAGTAAACCCCATTTTTCCAGATGCGTGGTTGCCTATAAAACGAACAGGATCAATAGATTCGTATGTGGGGCCAGCAGAAATTAAAAATTTTTTAGAACGCAGCGGGAGATGGTTAGAAATGTCCTCTTTTAAAAACTGAACAATGTATTCGGGTTCTTGCATTCTGCCTTCACCATGCAAACCGCTAGCTAAAAAGCCAGAGGCAGCAGGGATATTAACGTTTCCAAAACTTTCTAATTGTTGAATGGTTTTTAGAGTTGCAGGATGTTTGTACATGTCCAAATCCATAGCTGGCGCAAAATAGACAGGGCATTTTGCAGATAAATAAGTAGCTAGCAACAAATTGTCACTGGTTGCCGACGCCATCTTAGAAAGTGTATTTGCCGTAGCAGGTGCTATCAACATAAAGTCCGCCCAAATACCCAACGCAACGTGGTTGTTCCAAACGGCATTTTCATCTTCCTCATCAGTAAAGGAAGATAATACAGGGCGATCTGTAAGAGTAGAAAGGGTGAGTGGAGTCACAAACTCCTTTGCCGAAGGGGTCATTACGACTTGAACTTGTGCACCTTCGCGAATCAATAAACGAGCTATCAGAGGTGCTTTGTATGCAGCAATCCCTCCAGTTATGCCAAGGAGGACTTTTTTACCCCGTAGCACTGACATATCTTTTATTTTTCGTCAGTATTTCGGTAGTATATTTTTTCGTTTAACCATTCTTCAATGGCAATTGCGTGAGGTTTTGGAAGTTTTTCATAAAACTTTGAAACTTCTATTTGTTCTTTGTTTTCAAAAATCTCTTCAAGATTTTCAGTTGGCGTAGCAAATTCTTCCAACTTGTTTAGAAGTTCTCTTTTGATTTCTTCGTTAATCTGAACAGCGCGCTTAGAAGCAATAGCAATAGCTTCATAGATATTTTCAGTTTGTGAATCAACGTCGTTACGGTCGTAAGTAACGGTACTTATTGGAGCTTCTGTTTTCTTTAAATCCATAATTACAAGGGAATTAACTTTTTTTAGTGGGTACAAATTTAGTGATTTCTTCGGCGATAGTCTGCATCATCTTTGATGATTTTTTTGCATACTCGGATTCTGGGTAGTATTCAACGAACTTATCGTAAATTTTTTGGGCATTTTTTAGACGCTCAAGTTTTTTGGATTGTACACTATTTACCCCAAGATAGTACGATGATTCAAATTGATAGAACAAGGCATCTTCTCTAAAGGGAGTTCCTGGATAACTAGATATAAAACTATTCAGAGAAACTATAGCTGCTTTATAATCTCGAATTGTATTGTATTGTTTTGCAATCTCAAAAGCTTTTTTCTCTAATTTGTACTGAAGTTCTTGAGCCATATTGTTAGCTTCCGGCATCAATTCAGATTCAGGATATCGGTTGATAAACTCTTGCAGCTTGTCAAGTGCTTGGACAGTGGAAGACTGATCCAAACTAAAAACAGTAGACTCAACAAAATAACAATAAGCCTCATTGTAAAGAGCCTCAGCAACTTTATCACTTTTAGGAAAAGCCTTTTGAAACGTTTCAAACTGATAAGCTGCTAAAAAATAATCTTTGGTTTTCAACAAAGAATTGGCATAGAAAAAAGTAATTCGTTCCCCTTGCGGTTTGCCACGGTATCTAGGAAGAATTTGTTCGTAAAGTCGGCTTGCTCGCTTGTAATCTTCTTGCTCATAAAGCAATTGAGCCATTTCGTATTTGGCTTTAACATCTTCATTTTTAAGCACCTTTTGGTAATCACTGCACGAAGAAATCATCAAGAAACCAACAAGGGCTACAAAAAAGGTTTGTAATTTATTAATCATATCGCAAATGTAATCAAATCATTTTCAAAAACAAAGGCCAAATATAGCAATCCTAAAGGCGTTCTCCTGCTTTATTATTATAACTTTAACGTTTTATGTTTTAAATCAATGTAGCACAAAATATAAAGAAATTTCTTACACATGAAAATTCAAAAATCATGAGTAATAATTAAATTTAAAGTAAAAAAATGATAAAAGTAGCTAATATTAGCTTAAATAAAGAGAGAAATAAAATTAAAAGGAAAAAAATATAATTTAAATTCCTACAAAATCATGAAATTTTAAACAACAATCTTTAATTCGATCAGAAAGCGATTTTGAAGCAGACACCAAAGGCAAGCGAACCTTATCCGTGCACAATCCTCGATGAGATAAAACAGATTTGATCCCTACTGGATTGCCTTCTTCATAAATCAATTGGATTGCTTTGGATAATTTTGCTTGTTTCTGAGTAGCTAAATCAGCATTGTGAGAAAGTCCTAATGAAATTATTTCAGAAAACTCATTAGGGAAACCTCCGCCAATTACAGAGATAACACCATCTCCTCCTTCTAAAACCATTGAAAGAGCTAAAGTGTCATCACCAGAAATTACTAAAAATCCAGAAGGTCGTTTAGCAATCAATTCTTTGGCTTGATGAATATCTCCTTTGGCTTCTTTAATTCCTATTACATTAGAACAATCATTTGCAATTCGAAGTACGGTTTCGACCTCCATATTGGATGCTGTTCGTTGGGGAACATTGTACAAAATAATCGGAAGTGTTGATGCTTTTGACAGTTCACAAAAATGACGATATATACCTTCTTGACTTGGGCGGTTGTAATACGGTGAAACCGACAAAACTGCGCTAAAACCTGAAAAATCGGTTTCCTTAAATTCATTGACCAAGGCCTGAGTATTGTTGCCTCCCATTCCCAGTACTAACGGAACACGTTCATTGTTTGCCTGAATAAAAGCATCCATAACAGCTCGCTTCTCAGCAACAGACAACGTGGCCGTTTCTGCAGTAGTTCCCAAAACAACTAAATAATCTACTCCGCCAGAAATAACAAAATCAACCAAAGGTTGAATGGATGAAAAATCTATCGAACCATCTTGGTTAAAAGGAGTCACCATAGCCACTCCCGTTCCTATAAAACTCGACCTATTCATATCTTATTCATAATTTTTAAATAGCGCTCCAACTCGATTTTAAAAATATCTTTTTCCAACATTTGGCTTGAAAAAATCAAATCATTAAATCGATTGTCTATAGTTTCGAAACCGACCCTAAAAAAAGCATTTGTATGAGCAGAAATCAAGCCTAAAACGGAATTTGATTTTTTGAAATAATTAATCAACAAATCGTAATCCCTAGACATAAACTCCTTGGCGTCATCCGAAACAATGTCAGATTTCCATGAAATTGATGTTCTAAGTGCTGTCAATCCAATGGAATATGGCTCAGCCTTTTTGTCATCGTTATACGTTAACATAAATATGTTGTTCGTATGAACATTCAATACTGATGACAACTCCCTAAAATAAGACAAATTCGAAATCAAACTTCCATCAATCAAACACCCAACGGTTTTGATAGGCATGGATTTATCCTTTAATTGACTATCCACTTTTCTAAGTTTCGAGTCAATTTTTTTTCTTAGGATTTGTTTTTTCAGCGAGTTTAAAAGCATATATTTATATCGAGTTCAAAAATACACATTATTATACTCATTTCAAGCCTTGTTATGATTAATTATATAAAAAAACCACAAATTGTTTTATTTACAACAATCTTCTTTTTAGGTTGTGATTTCAAATCAAACAAACTTATTAATTATGAGTACACTAGAATTGAAATCAACAAAAATACTGCCGTAGATTCAACAATCTTATCTTTTATAGAACCTTACACCAAAAATCTTGATAAAAGTATACATGAAGTCGTTAGTTATACGCCAACAACAATGCATAGAAATGATGGAGCAATGGAGTCAACTATTGGAAATCTTATGGCAGATGCTATCATGGAAGAGGTAAGCCCATTATTTCAATCCAAAACCAAAAACAAAATTGACTTTTGCCTACTTAACTACGGAGGCATTCGAGATCAGATTAAAAAAGGAGCTGTTACTGTCAAAACCGCCTACAATGTGATGCCTTTCGAAAATTCGGTGGTAGTACTTAAAATGTCCGGTCAGAAAGTTAAAGAACTCTTTACGTATCTATCAAAGTATCAAAAGGCACATCCTATTGCTGGGGCTAGGGTCATTATTTCTGGTCAAAAAATCAATGCTACCATTCAGGGCAAAAAATTTGATCCCTTAAAGTCTTATTATGTTGCTACTTCCGACTATTTGTTCCGAGGAGGGGATCAAATGGTGTTTTTTGAAAACCCAGAAGAAGTTCACTACACCAACTATAAAATCCGTTCTGTACTAATTGATCATTTTTCTAAAAAGGACACCCTTCAAAGCACTCTTGATCAACGACTTGTAATCAATAAAATAGCTGAATAATGAAACGAAGACATTTTATTAAAACCACATCAGCATCGGCCTTGTTTTTGGGAGCTCCTACCTTTGGACACGCTGTTTTTTCTAGCAAACCGCGAAAACACATTACCATTCTTCACACCAACGATGTACACAGCCACATAGATCCATTTGAGTCAGATGCTGGTAAAAAAGCAAACAAAGGCGGAGTAGCAAGACGAGCTGCGGTCATTAACAAAATCCGAGAAGAAAACCCCAACACATTGCTTTTTGACGCAGGAGATATTTTTCAAGGGACTCCCTATTTTAACTTTTACGGAGGTGCACTCGAATTGAAATTAATGAGTTTGATGAAATACGATGCGGGAACTATTGGTAATCACGAATTTGACAATGGTATTGAGGGGCTTTTGGCGCCACTTCATCATGCCAAGTTTGATCTCGTAAACTCTAATTATGATTTTTCCAACACGGTAATGAACGGTCACACCAAACCCTACAAAATCTTCGAAAAAGAAGGGGTAAAAATTGGGGTTTTTGGACTGGGTGTTCAACTGGAAGGTTTGGTTATTAAATCTGCCTATAAAGAAACTGTTTATATAGATCCCCTCGAAATCGCTCAAGACATGAGCAAGCTCCTCAAGCATGAAAAACAATGTGATTTAGTTATTTGCTTGTCTCATTTGGGTTACGAATACACAAAAACAAATCAGATTTCAGATGTTAAAATCGCCAAAAACACGCAAGATATTGATTTGATTATTGGAGGACACACCCACACCTTTCTTGAAAAACCCACTGAAATTGAAAATGTCGTTGGAAAAACTGTATTAGTCAATCAAGTAGGTTGTCACGGCCTTTATTTAGGAAGAGTTGATTTCTACCTAGAAGAATCACAAAAAAATACGGGAGAACCTTTATCTATTTAACAGCTATAAGCGCTCTAAAATCGGATTCAGACAAAAGCGGAATTCCTAACTTTTCAGCTTTTTGAAACTTACTGGGCCCCATGTTTTTTCCAGCAACTATATAAGTAGTTTTTGAAGAAATAGAAGAAGAAACTTTTCCGCCGTTAATTTCGATGGCAGCCTTTAACTCGTCTCTACTAAAGGATTCGAAGACACCAGAAACCACAAAAGTAGATCCTTTTAACAAGGAGGTTTGCGCAGCCAATCGATCCGCAGAAATGGTCATTTGAAGGCCGTAATCTTTTAGTCGCTGAATCGTTTGCAGGTTGTTTGGGTTGGAAAAAAACAAGACAACACTTTGCGCAATTCGCTCTCCAATTTCATCTACTTCCTCCAACTCGTCTTTGGTAGCATTTGCTAATCGATCAATGGACCCAAAACTAGCAGCCAATTTTTTAGCTACTGTTTGTCCCACAAACCGAATACCCAATCCAAATAACACTCGCTCAAAAGGGATTTTCTTGGACGCTTCAACTCCAAGCAATAAATTATCTACCGACTTTTCTGCCATTCTTTCCAAGGGCAATAAATCTTCTTTTTGAAGCGTATACAAATCCGCATAATTGCGAATCAATCCGTCACGAAATAAAAGTTCAATAGTCTCTGCCCCCAATCCATCAACGTCCATCGCTTTTCGAGAAATGAAATGTTGAATTTTACCCGTAATTTGAGGAGGACAAGCGTTGCTATTTAAACAATAGTGTTGCGCCTCGCCCTCACTTCTTATCAGCTCTGACTCACAAGAAGGACAATGAGTTATATAATCAACGGGCTGGCAAAAAACAGTTCGCTTTGACACATCGACTCCGACAATTTTTGGGATAATTTCTCCCCCTTTTTCAATAAAAACAACATCTCCAATACAAACATCCAGTTTTTCAATTTGATCCGCATTGTGTAGCGAGGCTCTTTTAACCGTAGTGCCGCCCAGCAAAACAGGACGTAAATTGGCTACGGGTGTGATAGCACCAGTTCTCCCTACCTGATAGGAAATACTCTCTAATTGGGTTGACACTTGTTCTGCTTTGAATTTATAGGCCATAGCCCATCGAGGAGATTTGGTTGTGTACCCTAACTCCATTTGGTTAGAAATAAGGTTTACCTTGATAACTATTCCGTCTGTCTCATAGGGAAGCGAATGGCGCTTTACATCCCATTGATCTACGAATTGCATAACCTCATCAATTGAGTTTGCTAAAATGGCTTCTGAGGGAACATGAAACCCCCAAGATCTTGCTTTTTGTAGTCCTTCTTCTTGAGTTTCACAAATAGGAGTATCCGAAACCAACTGATACAACAAACACTGAAGCGGTCGCTTCGCCACCTCACCACTGTCTTGAAGTTTTAGACTTCCAGAAGCTGTGTTTCGTGGGTTCATATAGGGCTCTTCTCCTGCAGCGATTCGTTCCTGATTCATTTTATGAAAGCCTGCAATTGGTAAAACAATTTCGCCTCGAATATCAAATTTTTTAGGGTAGTCACCTGTGAGCTGTAACGGAATGGTTTTGATTGTTTTTATATTCTGTGTCACATCATCTCCTTGTGTACCGTCACCGCGCGTGACCGCACGAAGTAGTTTTCCGTTTTCATACGTCAAACTTATGGATGCCCCATCGTATTTTAACTCACAAAAATAGTGTACTTGTTCATCTCCAATATTTTTTTGGATACGAGTTTCCCAATCCAATAAATCTTCTTTTGAATACGAATTGTCCAGCGAATACATTCTGTGATCATGGACAACGGTTTGGAATTTTTTGGTAATAGCGCCTCCCACTCGAAGTGTAGGGGAATTTTCATCATAAAACTCGGGATATTGTTTTTCAAGGCTCTGAAGTTCAGCCAATAATTGGTCGAATTCATAATCAGAGATTGTAGGTGTATCGAGTGTGTAGTACTCGTGATTGTATCGATGTAATTGAGACCGTAAGTCTTCTATTTTATGTTGAATGGAATTCATTTTTTGGCACGTATCATTCTATCTTTTCCTCTAAAATCTTTTCTGAGCTCAATATCGTGAAATTCAAGCTTTTTTAAAAGGGCTATAACTGATTTTCCATATTGTTCATTGATTTCAAAAAAAAGCAGGCCTTTGTTAGAAAGATGTTGACTAGCAAAACTTCCGATTGTATTGTAAAAAAGAAGCGGATCGGAATCGGGAACAAACAAGGCTTGGTGAGGCTCATGATCGAGAACGTTAGCATTCATCTGTTTTTTCTCAGAGTCGGCAACATAAGGTGGGTTTGAAATAATAAGGTCGTAAGTATCCTTGGTGTTGTAATTTTCAAGAATGTTAACGCACTCAAAACCAACTGTGACTTGGTGCTGTTTTGCATTTTGTTTTGCTATTTGCAAAGCAGACTCCGATATATCAATTGCCTTTATGGTGGCTTTGGGAAATGTGTAAGCAAGGCTAATTGCAATGCAACCGCTTCCTGTTCCAATATCCAAAACACTTTGAGCATTTGATGATTGAATCGAATCGATTGCCCAGTCAACCAATTCTTCGGTTTCAGGGCGGGGAATAAGAACAGAGGGAGAAACATTAAAAGACAATCTTTGAAAAGAAGTTTGTCCTATAATATATTGCAAAGGAACTTGTTTTTTAAGTTGTGCCAATGAGGATTTCAATACATTCATTTGAGAAACTGACAGGAATCGGTTTGGATGTAAGGCACAATCGGTTTTGGACATGCCGAGGTAGTAATCAGTTAGAGCATAAAAAAATGAATCAATTTCATTTTTAGGATAGCTATCCATCAATTGGGCATGCATTTCTTTTTTGAATGTTACCAACTCCATTAATTCAACGACTTAATCATCCAAACTGGACAAGAAAAATGCCCTGTATTCCCCAAAGGTGTTTTGATATATTGAAAACCCATGTGTTGATAAAGCCCTTGTGCTTGCTTCATATTGGGCATAGTTTCTAAATAGCACTGAGTAAATCCATTGTTTTTTGCATAATTCAAGCAAATTTGAATCATTTTTTTTCCCAATCCCAAACCTCTAGATTTGGGTGAAAAATACATTTTTTGAAGCTCGCAAACAGTTGCATCTTCATCAGCAAGCGGAGCAATTCCGGCGCCTCCCAGCACCTGGTTTTTATAAGTGACCACAAAATACGCACTTCGAGCCACGTCATATGCCTGATACATGGAATCCAATTCGGGATCAGCATAGGCGGTACCCACTTTGGGAACACCCATTTCTAGCAGAACCGTTCTCAAAACAGTGGCCAAACTTGAGTTGTCGGAAGGTTCAATTTCTCTGATTTTCCAGTCGGAAGATACTTTCAATTTTTAGTCTATTTTTGCAGTGTGAAGATACACATTTTACAAAAATGAACCACCAAAAATTTATGCAACGATGTTTGGACCTTGCTCAAAAAGCAAAGGGTCACACCTATCCTAATCCCATGGTAGGAAGTGTTGTTGTATATAATGACAAAATTATTGGTGAAGGATATCATCAACAAGCAGGGCATCCCCACGCCGAAGTAAATGCTATTAACAATGTCACAGAAACGCATTTGTTAAAAAAAGCCACTCTTTATGTGAACTTGGAGCCATGTTGCCATACAGGAAAAACACCTCCGTGCAGCCAACTCATTATTTCTAAAGAAATCCCTAATGTGGTTATCGGAACTCAAGATCCTCATTCGAAGGTAGCTGGAAAGGGAATTGAACAATTACAATCTGCAGGAATAAATGTGACCCTAGGAGTCCTTAAAAAAGAGGCACAGGAACTGAATCGTCGATTTTTTAACTTTCATCAAAAAAAGAGACCTTACATCGTATTGAAATGGGCTGAGACGACCGACGGATTTATAGCTCCACAAAAACGAAGTCAACAAGCACCTGTTTGGATTACGGGTAAAAAATCACGAAACAAAGTGCATCAATGGCGCACTGAAGAACAATCCATTTTAGTAGGCACACAAACTGTAATTGACGACAATCCCCAATTAACAGCGAGGGGCTTAGATGGAAATCAACCCCTACGAATAGTTATTGATCGAGCGTTGAAAATTGACCGCAAAGCCAATGTGTTTGATTCCAAAGCTGAAACGTTACTAATTTCTCAAAAATCGGGAAAGGGTTATCCTAACAATGTTCGGTTTGCAACAGTGGATTTTTCCAAGCCTTTGGCTCAACAAATATGCAATCATTTACATCAGCAAAACATTCAATCAATCATTGTGGAGGGAGGTAGCAAAACCTTGCAAACGTTTATCAATGAAAATCTATGGGACGAAGCAAGGGTATTTAGAGGAAATGAAAGCTTCACAAAAGGTGTCAAAGCGCCCAAACTTCAAGAAATACTTGTTGACAAATCACTTATTGGAGAAGATGAACTTTTTATATATAGGAATCAGACTCTTTTTTAATAGCTTCCAAAATATTTTTTGGACATCGAATGGGTTTTCTTGAAGCCGATGCTAAAAAGACCAGTCGAGTATATGCCGTACATAACAGATCGTTGTGCTGATTAACAATTAGGTAATCAAATTCTATATAGTAAGAGGGAATTTCTCTCAACGAAGTCTGAATAGTTAGGGTGTCGTCAAAGAAAGCAGATTTTTTGAAATCCAACTCTAACTTCAAAACAGGAAGCAAAATACCATCCTCTTCCATTTTACTGTAAGAAAACCCCATAGAGCGTAACCATTCAATTCTTCCGATTTCCAAAAATTGAGCATAGTTTCCGTGGTAAACGTACCCCATTTGGTCAGTTTCTCCGTATCGAACAGGAATATTGTGTTTTTTCTTACAAAATGACATGAAATTGTTTACTTTTTTAAAGGGAAGATGATGCTGACAATATGCGTATTTTTTTTTTAATATTCAATAGCAAAAGTATTTTTTTTTAATAAAAATTGTTCACATATTTGTAGAGGATTTGAAGTGCTAAAAATTTTAAATCCAAAACTAACCACAACATATAAATTTTTCTTTTAAATGCAAGTTACTGCGGAATCGGTATGGGGTGAATGTCTAAAATTTGTGAAAGACAATATTCAACCGCAGGCATACAAAACATGGTTTGAACCCATTGTTCCAGTCAAGCTAAATTCAAAAGTGCTAAGTATTCAAGTACCGAGTAAATTTTTCTATGAATGGCTCGAGGAACACTATGTGAAAATATTAAAAGTAGCTCTCACCAAAGAGCTGGGTGAACAAGCACGCTTGGTGTATATCATCAAGATGGAGAATACCTTCGGAAACAAGTCTCCTTTTACTGAAAAAATTCCAAGTGAAAACAGAGGCAGTATTAAAAGCCAAGAAGTTGATGCTCCTTTAAAGAACAGCCACTCTGAACTTAAAAACCCATTCATTATTCCTGGGATTCGAAATTTAAAGATCGAGTCGCAGCTTAATGCCAGTTATAATTTTGATAATTTTTTGGAGGGCGAATCCAATCGATTGGCTCGTTCGGCAGGGATTGCCGTTGCCAAAAAGCCAGGAGGAACTTCTTTCAACCCGCTCCTTATTTTTGGTGGAGTTGGGCTTGGAAAAACACATTTAGCGCATGCTATTGGCGTTTATATTAAAGAACGATCTCCCGAAAAAACCGTTTTATATATTTCGGCTGAAAAGTTTACCCAACAATATATTGAGGCTGTTAAGAAAAACAACAGAAACGATTTCATCCACTTTTATCAAGTTATTGATATTCTCATTATTGATGATGTTCAGTTTTTCTCTGGAAAATCAGGAACTCAAGATGTATTTTTCCACATCTTCAATCATTTGCATCAAAATGGAAAACAAGTTATTCTTACCTCAGACAAAGCGCCTGTCGATATGCAAGATATTGAACAGCGACTTTTGTCTAGATTCAAGTGGGGACTTTCAGCAGAATTACAACGTCCTGATTTTGAAACACGAGTTTCCATTCTTCGCAACAAACTGTATAGAGACGGAGTCGATATTTCTGATGAAATCGTTGAGTACGTTGCCAAAAGTATTAAATCCAATGTAAGAGAACTCGAAGGTGCTATCATATCCTTAATCGCTCAATCTTCTTTTAATAAAAGAGAAGTAACCATTGAATTGGCAAAACAAGTGGTGGATAAGTTTGTGAAAAACACCAAAAGAGAAGTTTCTATCGACTACATCCAAAAAGTGGTCTCGGAATATTTTCAGATGGACGTATCTACTCTGCAATCGAAAACTCGAAAACGACACATTGTCCAAGCTCGACAACTGGCTATGTTTTTTGCGAAAAAATTTACCAAAGCGTCTTTGGCAAGTATCGGTTCTCAAATTGGACAAAGAGATCATGCCACTGTATTGCATGCCTGTAAAACAGTTGACAATTTATCGTTTACGGACAAACAGTTTCGTAAATACGTAGAGGATTTATCCAAAAAGCTTTCTATATAGCACATCATGAAGACAAGAGTACTTGTTGTTTGTTTGGGAAACATTTGTCGTTCACCCCTAGCACACGGTATTATTGAAAATCTTCTACCTTCCAATGATTTCACTGTTGATTCAGCAGGAACAGGCGGTTATCACATCGGAAGTGCTCCCGACCCTCGGTCGATTGCAGTAGCAAAAAAATACGGGCTTGACATATCGCAACAAAAAGCCAGAAAATTCCATTCCGAGGATTTTGATTTGTTTGATCATATATTTGTAATGGATCCCAGCAACTATCAAAACGTGGTGAAGCTATGCCAAAACAAAGAAAACCTCAGCAAAGTCCAACTGCTTACTCAAGCAGCTGGGTTGGATGTTGATGAAGTACCCGACCCTTACTACGATGACGATGGATTTGAACTAGTTTACCAATTGGTTTATCAATCGTGCTTGCAAATCGTAGCTAAACTTATAGATTAAAATTAAACCCGATGAATATTGACAATATTGGCGCTATTTATATGATTCCCAACCTTTTGGGAGACTCTGCACCATTAGAGGTATTGCCAATTTCTGTAAAGAAAAACATAGAGTCGCTGACCTATTTTATTTGTGAAAATGAAAAAGTTGCGCGCGCATTTATTAAAAAAATTGCTCCCAACAAGTCACAGCAAAATTTAAAAATTGTTTTGCTTAACAAGTTTACAGATCCTTTGGAAGTGGAATCGTTTTTGGCACCGTGCTTTGAAGGTGAATCTATTGGTTTAATTTCAGATGCTGGTTGCCCCGCCATTGCCGATCCAGGAGCCATTATAGTGGCTATGGCTCATAAAAAAGGGATTGTTGTTAAACCTCTTGTTGGTCCGTCGTCGATTCTTTTAGCTCTTATGGGCTCTGGAATGAATGGGCAAAATTTTGCCTTTAACGGTTATTTACCCATTGATAAGCAGGAAAGAAAAAAAGCAATAAAAGGACTCGAAAAAAAGTCTTTTGAATTGCAACAGACTCAAATTTTTATGGAAACTCCCTATAGAAATGATGCCATTATGAGTGATTTAATTAAAATTCTCCATCCTTCCACTAGACTTTGTATTGCATGTGATTTGTCACTAAAGTCAGAAACTATTAGGACGCACACTGCTGAAGAATGGAAAAGCCGTACTTTTTCTATTCAAAAAAGACCAGCAATTTTTCTGATTCAAAAAGATTGATTTAACGGTAAATTTTATTTTGATTTACCCATCGAATGTACTGTCTTCGATTGCGGTTGTGTTCGGCATTGGTTCGAGCAAATAGATGATAGCCCGGACGGCTTACATCAGCCACAAAAAATAAAAAACGATGCTTTTCAGGGTTCAAAACAGCTTCTATTGAAGATATATCAGGCATAGATATGGGTCCTGGAGGAAGCCCTCTGTAGCGATATGTATTGTAGGGCGAATCTATTTTCAAATCTTTATTTAAAACTCGTTTGATAACAGGATCAAAGTCATTATTTTTCTTTTGAATTGCAAAAATAACGGTCGGATCTGCTTGTAATTTCATGTTTCGTTTTAACCGATTTAAGTAAACACCCGCCACTCGAGGACGCTCATCTATTTTAACGGTTTCTTTCTGAACGATCGATGCCAACGTAACAACCTCGAGGGGTGTTAAACCCAAGGCAGTAGCTTTTTCAACTCTATTCGGGTTCCAAAAACGCGAAAACTCTTCGTTCATTCGATCGCGAAACTGAACAGCGTGGGTGTTCCAATACATTTGATAACTATTGGGAACAAAGAGAGAAAGTATTGTGCTTTCAGTATAGCCTTTCGATTTTAAAAACAAAGAGTCTTTAAAAGCCTTTACAAGAGAAATGCTATCCGCTTCAATTTGTTCAGAAATTCGACGAGCTAAGTCATAAATATTATCTTGATTATTAAACGTCAAACGGACAGGGATGTTTTGGGAACGAAGTGTGTTAATAATTTGGTGATTGCCCATACCTCGACGAATCTCATATTTCCCTCCTTTTGATCTCCGAAAACCTTTTTTTTGGGCAGCAATCAATAAATCATTGGAGCGAATAAGCATTGGGTCTAATATAGAAGCAATCGAATCTATTGAAGCATTAGAAGGGATAAAAACGACTGAGGTGGGCTTTGAAAAAGCTGTGTTGTTAAAAAAGAATACGCGATAAAATTGAAATGTAAAAACACCTCCTATCACTACCCCTATCAGTGCCATAATCAGAAGGATTCTTTTTCTATACATTGAAACCAACATTAATAGTCCCTGAAAAAACCTGTACAGCGGGTCCGACTAAAAAAACATCGGAATAGACCGTACCTTGATTATTAAAACGAACTTGCAAAACTCCTCCCTCTGTGTGAAGTGAAATTTCGTTTTGACTTGTCTGATTAGTGGCGTGCATTGCAATAGCCACTGCCGTAACTCCAGTTCCACACGACAAAGTTTCTGCCTCTACGCCTCTTTCATAGGTTCGAACTTTAAAAGCGTCTTCGGACACAACTTGAACAAAATTCACGTTTGCACCTGCTTCAAAATACGGAGCTGCATATCGAATTTTTCGACCAACTTGATCTACGTCAAAATCGGATACATTTTCTACACATTGGACATGGTGGGGAGAACCTGTATCAAGAAAAATATGATCCTTATAAATGTCAATGTCCTTCACATTTTTCATTTGCAGTGAAACGATTCCATTATTGATAGTTGCTTTATGCAATCCATCATAAGCCTCAAATTGTGTGTCGGTATCAATAATTCCCAAAAAAGATGCAAATGCAACAATACACCTACCTCCATTTCCGCACATAGATCCCAATGTACCATCGGCGTTGAAATACACCATAGTAAAGTCTGTGGTGGCTGAATTTTCTAGAAGAAGCAGGCCGTCTGCTCCAATACCGAGTTTTCGATCACACAAACGATTGATGAAACTGGCATTGTTTTTGTCAAAATGCATTTGACGATTGTCAAAAACAACGAAGTCATTTCCAGTGCCTTGATATTTGTAGAATGTTTTTGTCATAAAAACCGAGGTATTTGGTGGCAAATGTACAAATTTTTATGAGCTATAAAGTTGTTAAAATCACGTTAAAAGATTTAATCAAATCGTCTTTAACAAATAAATTTGAAAATAAATTTTAAAATAGTTAAAAAATGGAACAGATGAAAAAAGCAGGATTATTACTAATTGCAGCTATTTTGGGTGGTGTAATTAGCCTAATAGGCTATAACTCTTTTTCAAGCCCTTCTATTGCTTTTGACTCAGAAATAGTGACATCCCAAAACATCCCAGCAAATTATATTCCGACTGTGGTCAGAGATGCGGCTGAAAACACAAATTTCACCGTAGCTGCCGACAAAACTATCAATGCCGTTGTGCATATAAAAAACACAGGGATTGTTTCTAGCCCTTCTTCCATATGGGATTATTTTAATGGAGCTGGAAACATGCATCGAACCCGAATTGGAATGGGTTCTGGGGTGATTGTTTCACCAGATGGATACATCATTACCAACAACCATGTAATAGAAGATTCAAAACAACTGGAAGTTAAAACCAATGACAACAAAGTCTATGAAGCCGAGTTGGTTGGGACTGATCCATCAACAGATATTGCCGTTTTGAAAATATTAGACGCCAAAAAAAACTTCTCCTTTGTTCGGTTTGGCGATTCAGACCAAACCAAAATTGGCGAATGGGTACTTGCAGTTGGAAATCCTTTTAACCTAACTTCCACAGTTACAGCAGGAATTATTAGTGCCAAAGCAAGAGATTTGTTTGATGGAAAAAATCAATCATTTATTCAAACCGACGCTGCTGTAAACACAGGAAATAGCGGGGGTGCTTTGGTAAATACAGAAGGTGATTTGATAGGAATCAACACTGCGATTACCAGTGAAACAGGTTCTTATATTGGTTATTCATTTGCAGTTCCCAGCAATATTGCCAAAAAAGTCTTCGAAGACATTATAGAATTTGGAGATGTTCAAAAGGGATTGTTAGGAGTTAGAGGGCAAAGCCTTAACAGTGCGATCTCGGAAGAACTGGATATTGAGACTACCGAAGGGTTCTACATAGCCTCAGTAGATGAAGAAATGGGCGCAAAAAAAGCAGGACTTCAAGAGGGAGATGTCATTCAGAATTTGGATGGAGTGAAAATTTCAAAATTCTCAGAGCTTTCTGGATATTTAGGAAGCAAACGACCCGGCGACAAGGTAACTGTTCATTTCTTAAGAGACGGTGTTAAAAAAACTGCGCTCGTAACACTTACTAAAAATGCCATGGTAGAATTTTTAAGTATGCGTGTTAAAAATCTTTCTAAAAAAGAATTGAAAAAATACGATTTGGATCAAGGAGTAAAAATTATTGATCAAAACAATCCCAACTTACACCGATTGGGCATTCGAAACGGGTATATAATCACCCACATTAATGGAGACTCTATTAATGACGCAAGTGAATTGATGCGAATTCGAAGAGAAACTATCAACGATATTTTGTTCATCGCACCTGATGGAGAGCGAGAGCGAATTATTTTCAACTAATATAAACACTGGTTAATTTTCAATCCAAAAGACAGGGTGTTCCAATTCATTAAGCACCCTGTCTTTTTTGATTCAATAATTGTTTGCATCTTTGTGATATGCGAATCGATATCATTTCCGTAGTTCCCAATTTGCTTAACAGTCCATTTCAGCATTCTATCCTTCAACGAGCGATTGAAGCACAATTGGTTGAAGTTCATATTCATAACCTAAGAGATTATGGACTGAACAAGTACAATCAAATTGACGATTATCAATTTGGCGGCGGAGCTGGAATGGTGATGATGATTGAACCCATTGACCAATGCGTTACAAAGCTCAAAAGTCAGCGTGAGTACGACGAAATCATCTACATGACTCCCGATGGGGAAACCCTCAACCAAAACATTTCAAACCAACTCTCATTAAAGAAAAATGTCATTATTTTATGTGGACACTACAAAGGAGTTGATCAAAGAGTTCGAGACCATTTTATCACACAAGAAATTTCAATAGGCGATTATGTGTTATCAGGAGGTGAATTAGCTGCAGCCGTTTTGTGTGATAGCATTATACGGCTTATTCCCGGCGTATTGGGTGATGAAACATCAGCACTAACGGATTCACATCAAGATGGATTATTGGCGCCGCCTGTTTACACCCGACCCGCAGACTACAAAGGATGGAAGGTTCCTGAGATATTGACATCCGGAAATACACCAAAAATTGAATCTTGGCGCGAACAACAAGCCGAACAACGAACTCAAAAATTACGTCCTGATTTGCTTAAATAAAATATTTTAGGCAAAAAAAAGTTTTTATTATCTGCAAAAAAAGGTATTTTTGCACACATTTTGGTTCAACCGCTGACGAAAGACGTGAATGTTGTGCTAAATAAATTTTTAACTATTCCATAAATGGAAACACTACTAAAGTACGTACAAGACGAATTTGTCGCAAAAAAAGAATTGCCCGCTTTTGATGCTGGAGACACTATCACTGTGTACTATGAGATTCGAGAAGGAGAAAAAGTCAGAACGCAATTCTTTAAGGGAGTTGTTATTCAAATTAAAGGAACTGGACTTTCTAAAACCTTTACCATTCGCAAAATGTCTGGAACTGTAGGCGTTGAGCGAATTTTTCCAATCAACTTGCCTGCAATTCAAAAAATTGAAGTCAATAAACGCGGAAAAGTAAGACGATCTAGAATTTATTATTTCAGAGAACTCACTGGTAAAAAGGCACGAATTAAAGACCGACAAGAATAATCATTTTTCAAAAAAAAACTTCAGCTGAATCGCTGGAGTTTTTTTTGAACAACAAAGATTACTGCCCTAATATCACTAAAAGAAATCGCATTAAAATTTAACAAATATATCTTCATTACTGCTTAAAAAAAAGAAGCTGTTGTTGTATATTTGCGCGCATAAATAAGTAAGAAAATGTCAAAAATTAAAGTAGCTCATCCCGTAGTCGAAATAGACGGAGACGAAATGACTCGCATCATTTGGAAATTCATTAAAGATCAGTTAATTCTTCCCTATGTCGATTTGGATATAAAATATTACGATTTATCCGTCACATCTCGCGATGAAACTAAGGATCAAATTACTATTGATGCCGCCAACGCAATTAAAAAATACCATGTTGGAATCAAATGTGCTACCATTACACCCGACGAAGATCGAGTGAAAGAATTTGACTTAAGTAATATGTGGAGATCCCCCAACGGTACAATACGAAACATTGTTGGAGGTACTGTTTTTCGCGAACCTATCATCATGAAAAATGTTCCCCGCTATGTACAAGGATGGACAAAACCTATCTGTATTGGACGTCACGCTTTTGGAGATCAATACAAAGCAACAGATATTGTTACCCGTGGAAAAGGAAAACTTACAATGACTTTTACACCTGAAGATGGTAGTGAAGCCCAGTCTTGGGAAGTATACAATTTTGAAGAAGACGGCATTGCAATGAGCATGTACAATATCGATTCTTCTATTTACGGATTTGCTCGTTCCTGTATGAATCAGGCACTTACCAAAGGATGGCCATTGTATTTATCCACCAAAAACACCATCTTAAAAGCCTACGACGGACGTTTCAAAGATATCTTTCAAGAAGTATTTGACAACGAATTCAAAACACGTTTTGAAGAAGCAGGCATTACCTACGAACATCGATTGATTGACGATATGGTAGCTGCCGCTATGAAGTGGAACGGAGGATTTGTTTGGGCTTGTAAAAATTATGATGGCGATGTTCAATCTGACACAGTCGCTCAAGGATTTGGTTCGCTAGGACTAATGACTTCAACGCTGGTAACTCCTGACGGTAAAACTATGGAGGCCGAAGCTGCACATGGAACAGTAACGCGTCATTATCGTCAACACCAACAAGGAAAAGAAACATCTACCAATCCTATTGCTTCCATTTTTGCCTGGACTCGTGGATTGGCACATCGAGGTAAATTAGACAACAATCAGGAACTTATTGATTTTTGTACTATATTGGAGGATATTTGTATTGCTACTGTGGAGAGTGGGAAAATGACAAAAGACTTGGCTTTATTGATTCACGAAAAGAATCTAAGTCGAGAACATTATTTGACTACACAAGAATTTTTGTCGGCTTTAAAGGAAAACTTGGACGCGAAAATTGCTTAATTTCTTCTCATCTGAAAGCAAATGCAGGTTGATTGTTTGAAGATTGAAAACGCTTTTTTTGATGAAAAGACACCCTTTTGTTTTAGTATTTCTTTTTTGCTTTTTTTTTGTGAGTGCACAAAAAAACACAACACTTAGTGGACTCATTACTGCCTCCGAAAGTAATGAAAGTCTTATTGGAGTTACCATTCTTATTCCAGAACTGAATACTGGAACGGTTTCTAATTCCTACGGATTTTATTCAATCTCAGTACCTAGTGGGACGTACGAAGTCTATGTTCGTTTTTTGGGTTTTAAGGAACTAAAAACTCAAATCGATTTATCCCAAAACGTTGAGCTAAATATCGCTTTGGACGAAACTTCGGAAGAGCTTGAGGAAGTATTTGTTTCCTCGTCAATAGAAGATATTATTCTACGAAAACCTCAAATGAGTTTAAACAGCTTAACAGCTAAAACCATCCGACAGACTCCTACTGTTTTGGGAGAAGCAGACGTTTTGAAAGCCATTCAGCTATTACCAGGTATCAGCAGCGCAGGAGAAGGAGCTTCGGGGTTTAATGTTCGAGGAGGCGCTGCCGACCAAAACCTCATTACCCTTGATGAAGCCATCATTTTCAATTCGTCACACTTGTTTGGATTCTTTTCTGTTTTCAATCCAGACGCCATAAAAGATTTAAAACTTTACAAAGGGGGAATCCCAGCAAAATATGGTGGAAGAGTATCTTCAGTTTTGGATATTTATCAAAAAGAAGGGAACAGTAAGGAGTTCAAAATGAACGGTGGGATAGGTCTTATTTCCAGTCGTTTGATTGCTGAAGGACCTTTAGAAAAAGACAAAGGTTCTTTTTTACTGGGAGCTCGAGGCACTTATGCACATTTATTTTTAAAACTCTCCGACAATCCCAACAGTGCTTATTTTTATGACCTTAACACCAAGTTGAGTTATCAGTTTGACAAAAACAACCGGATGTACCTTTCGGGTTATTTTGGAAGAGATGTTTTTAATATAGATCAAAGCTTTTTAGCGGTTTATGGAAACAGCGTATTTAATCTTCGATGGAATCATTTATTTTCTCCAAAATTGTTTTCTAACTTATCCCTTATTTATAGTGACTATTATTATGGGCTTACGCTCGACTTTGTTGGTTTTAATTGGGATTCTGGCATTCGTAATTTCAACCTCAAGTACGATTTCAAAAACTATATTACAGACAAAACTACATTAAATTTTGGTGTCAATGCCATTCATTACACCTTCAATCCAGGAAGCATTGAACCCAATCGCGACACCTCAGGTATCAATCCTAGTCAATTGGATAAAAAAACAGCATTTGAGGGATCTCTTTATGCAGATGCAACTCAACAAATTTCCGAGCGATTTTCCATTCAATACGGTTTACGAATCAATCACTTCATTCGTTTTGGTCAAAAAGGAATGAACTTGTACGCTAATGATCAGCCCGTTATATACAACGCACAATTAGGAATTTATGAAAGTGCAGCCATAACTGGCGAATATCCTGACACAAACACTTCAAAATCCATTGAAAATTACACGCATTTTGAGCCACGACTTACGCTTTCCTATGGCGCAAACGAATACTCATTAAAAGTAAGTTACAACCGAATCAATCAGTATTTGCACCTAATCTCGAACACCAACTCTCCCACTCCTCTTGATGTTTGGGCGCCAAGTGGTCCTTACATAAAACCACAACAATTGGATCAATGGGCATTTGGATATTTTAAAAAGTACAACACTAGTTATTCGCTTCAAACCGAGGTCTTTTACAAAGACATCAAAAACAGATTGGATTATATTGACGGTGCTGATTTGGTGGCCAACGAAGCCATTGAACGGGTCTTGTTAAACGGGAAATCCAGAGCCTATGGATTGGAAATTTTGTTTAAAAAATCACAAGGTGCTTTTCAAGGTTGGCTCGCCTATACCCTATCAAAATCTGAACAACAAACACCTGGTATTGGACAGGGCGATCCTGGAATCAATCAAGGGGAATGGTACGATACTCCTTACGACAAAACCCATGATTTAAGTATTACTGGAAGCTATCAACTGAGCACCAAATGGCGTTTGAATGGTAATTTTATCCTTCAAACAGGTCAACCCGTAACCTACCCCAACGGGCAATATGAAATTGCAGGTATTGTGGCTCCAAACTATGGGTTACGAAATGAAAATCGCCTTCCTGCCTATCATCGAGTAGATATTTCAGCAACTTATAGCCCTAAAAATCAAAAACGTTGGAAGAATGAATGGGTTTTTGGTATTTACAATTTATACAACCGTAAAAACGCAGCATCCATTGCTTTTCGCCAAAATACCAAAACGATGACAAACGAAGCGGTGCGTTTTTCTATTTTTGGGATTGTACCCGCAATAACTTATAATTTTAAGTTTTAAAATGAAGAAACTTTTCTTTTTATTGATTCTTGGGTTGCTCTACGGCTGCGAAGAAGTTATTGATTTAGAGGTTCCTTCTGCTCCTCAAAAACTTGTAATCGATGCCTTGATAACAAAATCGATTTTTGATACTCAAAAGGCTTCTGTTGAAGTAAAATTAATGAATACATCGGATTATTTTGACGCCAGCATCCCAACTGTTTCTGGGGCTGATGTAAAAATTACAAACGTATCAACAAACGAAATTTGGAGCATCAGCGAAAGCGATGACAAAGGAACGTATAGCATGGAAAATGTAGTGTTGGACACCTTGTCACCCTATCAGTTAACCATCACTATTGAAGGGGAAATTTATGAAGCCACCTCTCAGTTGGTTCGTTCTGTTCCTATCAAGAGTGTGGTTCAAGGCGACCAAACCTTATTTACAGGAGATGAGACCGAAATCATCCTATCGTATCAAGATGTAAAAGATCGTGAGGACTATTATTTTATTGATTTTGGATACAACAATTACTTTGTGGGTACAGATAAGTTTTATGATGGAAGTGATTTTTCGTTTTCCTTTTTTTACGATGAAGATTTCCCTAAAAACGAAGAAGTATTCATTAGTATGCTTGGAATTGACGAAGCAGCCTACAACTACTTCCGTATTTTGCTTTCGCAAAGCGGGCAAGGTGGTGGAGGTCCTTTTTCAACTCCATCTTCTACTCTTCGAGGTAATATTCAAAACAGTACGAATCCCGAAAATTTTCCACTAGGCTATTTCAGAATTTCCGAAAAAGATCAAGTTCCGTTTACAGCAGAATAAGTTATCTTTGGATATGGCTTTTGAAAAAATCACTGAATCTGAATCGCTTCATCAAAATTTGGAGCAACAATCGGTTGAGCAACTTGTATCGATCATCAATACTGAAGACCAAAAAGTTGCAGTGGCCGTAGGCTCTGTTTTGCCATCCATTCAACAACTCACAAAGCAAGTTGTGGAACAATTAAAAATGGGTGGCCGTCTGTTTTATATCGGAGCTGGAACAAGCGGAAGATTGGGGGTTTTAGATGCCTCTGAATGCCCTCCAACTTTTGGAGTATCACCAGATCTTGTTATTGGAATCATCGCAGGTGGAGATAAAGCAATACGAAAATCCGTAGAGTTTGCTGAAGATGACACACAACAAGCTTGGCTTGATTTGCTGAAGCACAAAATAACTTCCAAAGACATTGTTGTGGGAATTGCGGCATCTGGGACTACACCCTATGTAATCGGCGCTCTAGTGGAGTGCAATAAAAATGGGATTGCTACAGGATGTATTACATGCAATCCAGGAAGCCCGTTATCGCAAGTAGCAAAATACCCTATTGAAGTTGTAGTTGGCCCCGAGGTACTAACAGGAAGCTCCAGAATGAAAGCTGGAACAGCCCAAAAAATGATTTTAAACATGATTTCAACAGTATCAATGACTTGCATGGGACATGTTAAGGGAAACAAAATGGTCGATATGCAGCTTTCAAACTCAAAATTAAAGCAACGTGGTGTTGCTATGATTGTGGATGAATTGAGTATCTCAACAAATCAGGCTGAAAAACTTTTGAAAAAACACGGAAGTGTTCGATCGGTAATTATGAATTATCAGAAAAATGGATAAACAACTTTTAGCTCAAGGAGTTCGAAAAATGGCAATTACATTGGTCTTAATGTTTACGGGACCGACCTTTGTGTATCAAGCCTTTAAAAACGAAGGACATCCTTGGTATTATTTCGTGCTTTCAATTGGGCTTTTGATGTGTATTTTTGCTATTATTCAAGGGTTTTTGGGGATTAAAAAAATTGTAGACGCCATTCTTGGTAAAAAACAAGGGACATAATTGCATACTCATGCAATCCTAGTATATTTGTGCATCAATTGAAATGAATACATGATTCAGATTACATTACCCGATGGGGCCACAAAATCAGTAGCCAAAGGAACAACTCCTTTCGATATAGCTAAAGAAATTAGTGAAGGACTTGCTCGAAATATTATTTCGGCTTCTTTCAATTCTAAAACTATAGAGACCCAAACCCCTTTGGAGGAAGACGGATCTTTGGTGCTTTATACCTGGCAACAAGCTGAAGGAAAAAAGGCATTTTGGCATTCATCGGCTCATGTACTCGCTCAAGCTCTTGAAATACTATACCCAGGAATCAAACTCACCATTGGCCCTGCTATCGAAAATGGATTTTATTACGATGTAGATTTTGGGAAACACACACTTTCGGACAAAGACTTGGAAACAATTGAGAAAAAAATGCTTGAAATTGCTCGTGGAAAACACACCTTTTCCATGCGTTCTGCTTCGAAAGACGAAGCGCTTTCGTATTACAAAAGTCAAAGCAATCAGTACAAAGTTGAATTGATTGATAATTTGGAAAATGGAACCATCACCTTTTGTGATCACGATTCGTTTACTGATTTGTGTAGAGGAGGCCACATTCCACACACAGGAATTATTAAGGCCGTAAAACTTCTCAGTGTAGCAGGAGCTTACTGGAGAGGCGACGAAACCAAAACACAATTAACTCGGGTATATGGAATTTCGTTTCCAAAACAAAAAGAGTTGACAGAATACTTAGCCCTACTCGAGGAGGCTAAAAAAAGAGATCATAGAAAATTAGGAAAAGAACTGGAATTGTTTACTTTTTCTCAAAAAGTAGGACAAGGACTCCCACTTTGGTTACCCAAAGGAGCTGCCTTGCGTGAGCGTTTAGAGAATTTTCTCAAAAAAGCACAGCAAAAAGCGGGTTACGAACAAGTAGCCACACCCCATATTGGAAACAAAGATTTGTACGTTACTTCGGGACATTATGAAAAATATGGAGCGGATAGCTTTCAAGCAATTCAAACGCCCGCTGAGGGAGAAGAGTTTTTATTAAAACCTATGAATTGTCCCCATCATTGTGAAATATACAACTCCAAGCCTTGGAGTTATAAAGAACTTCCCAAACGATTTGCAGAGTTTGGAACCGTTTATAGATACGAACAAAGTGGTGAACTACACGGATTGACTCGAGTTCGAGGGTTTACACAAGACGATGCTCATATTTTTTGTATGCCCGATCAATTGGATCAGGAATTCAAAAATGTGATAGACCTTGTATTGTATGTGTTTGGTTCTTTAGGATTTGAAAACTTTACGGCTCAAGTATCGTTACGAGATCCTGAAAAGCCCGAAAAGTACATTGGTTCTGATGAGAACTGGGAAAAGGCAGAACAAGCCATACTGAATGCTGCCAAGTCCAAAGAACTGGATTATGTTGTAGAATACGGTGAGGCAGCTTTTTACGGACCTAAGCTTGATTTTATGGTAAAGGATGCTCTTGGAAGAAATTGGCAATTGGGAACCATACAAGTAGATTACAACCTGCCCGAACGTTTTGATTTGACCTATAAAGGCAGTGACAACAGTCTGCATCGACCTGTAATGATTCATCGAGCACCCTTTGGAAGTATGGAGCGTTTTGTGGCAATTTTATTAGAGCATACCGGAGGAAATTTTCCGCTTTGGCTGACTCCATCGCAGGTAATAATACTGCCAGTAGGAGAGAAATATGAAAAATACGCTCAAAAAGTTTTAAAATCACTAGAAAATCACGAAATTCGCGCCCTCATCGATTGTCGAAATGAGACAGTTGGAAAGAAGATTCGAGAAGCTGAAATGAACAAAGTTCCCTATATGATTATCATTGGGGACAAAGAAGCCTCCGAGGAAACGCTTTCTGTCAGAAAACATGGAGGCGAAGATTTGGGGATGTTTACCGAAAATGAATTTGTTCAGTGCATTGAAAAAGAGGTAGGCAAAACATTGAAAACATTTAATTAAATTATTTAGTTATAGCAATACGTAGAAAAAGGAGTCGAGGACCCGCCCGAATAATCAAAGAAGACAAGCACCGGATTAATGAAAAAATTCGTGCTGAAGAAGTTCGTTTGGTTGGTGACAATGTCGAAGTAGGAGTTTATCCTACTCGAAAAGCCCTTTCTTTAGCTCAAGAGTTAGAATCAGATTTGGTAGAAATATCTCCCAAAGCGGTTCCTCCTGTTTGCAAAATCATGGACTATAAAAAGTTCATGTACGAACAGAAAAAAAGAGAAAAAGCCTTGAAAGCTAAATCTACGAAGGTTACAATTAAAGAAATACGTTTTGGTCCACAAACCGACGAGCACGATTATGAGTTTAAGAAAAAACACGCAATCAAATTTTTGTCAGAAGGAGCCAAACTGAAAGCTTTTGTGTTTTTCAAAGGTCGATCCATTATCTTTAAGGAACAAGGGCAAATTTTATTGTTAAAATTGGCTCAGGAACTCGAAGAGTATGGTAAGGTAGAACAATTGCCAAAATTAGAAGGAAAACGGATGATCATGTTTATCAATCCGAAAAAATAACAAGCGAGAATTAAAATAGGAAACAATGCCTAAAATGAAAACAAAATCCAGTGCCAAAAAGCGATTCAAGCTTACCGGAACTGGTAAAATCAAAAGAAAGCACGCTTTTAAGAGTCACATTTTGACCAAAAAGTCTAAAAAGCGTAAGCTAAAGTTGACACATGGGACGTTAGTTCATGACCATGATGCCAACAACATCAAAGAACAACTTAGACTTAAGTAATTCTTTGACGGTTCAATCAATTATTAACCCTGGAGTGAGGCTCATCAAGTGTAAATAAGTTACCGCCTCCTACAAAAAAAGTAAATTATGCCAAGATCAGTAAATTCAGTAGCCTCTAGAGCACGGAGAAAAAAAGTGCTAAAACAAGCAAAAGGATATTTCGGACGTCGTAAAAACGTTTGGACCATTGCCAAAAATGCGGTTGATAAAGCCATGCTTTACGCCTACCGCGATCGTAGAAACAAAAAACGTACATTCCGCGCATTGTGGATAACTCGTATCAATGCTGGTGCACGTTTACACGGTATGTCTTATTCAGAATTTATGGGAAAGGTAAAAGCTGCTAATATTGAGCTTAATCGTAAAGTTTTAGCAGACTTAGCCATGAACCATCCAGAAGCTTTTAAAGCAGTCGTGGACAAAATCAAATAAATAAATTCATCTCGTTTGTATAAAAAAACCTGCTAATTGCAGGTTTTTTTATGATTTAAAATGGGATATCATCATCTTCCGATTCAGCACCAGAGCCAAAGGCTTGATTCGGATCCGTTTTAGGCAACGAATTGTCTGCTTCGAAAGGATTATCGGAACTCGAATTGATTTTGGATTGAAATTCAAAAGGAGTATCAAATGTATCCAAGTTGTCGAATTTACCCAGATGGCCAACAAACTTCAAACGTATGTTTTCCAATCCACCGTTTCGGTGCTTGGCAACAATAAGTTCAGCCTGACCCGTAGAAGGTGTTCGTTCTTCATCATCCCATTCGTCAATTTTATAATATTCAGGACGGTAGATAAAAGAAACAATGTCGGCATCTTGTTCAATTGCTCCCGATTCTCGGAGGTCAGACAATAACGGTCTTTTGCTACCACCACGCGTTTCAACAGCCCTTGATAATTGCGAAAGCGCAATTACAGGAATATCCAATTCTTTGGCTAAAGCTTTTAAATTTCTTGAAATGGTTGAAATTTCTTGTTCTCTATTCCCTGTTTTACTAGAGCCCCCCGAGGTCATCAATTGCAAATAGTCAATGATAATCAATTTGATTCCGTGTTGAGAAGAAAGCCGTCTGGCTTTGGCTCTTAAATCAAAAATAGATAACGAAGGCGTATCGTCAATAAACAAGGGAGCTTTTTCAAGGCTCGAAACCTTAACATTGAGTTGTTCCCATTCGTGTTTTTCCAATTTACCCGTACGAAGCTTTTCGGAAGAAAGTCCCGTTTCGGAAGAAATCAAACGGGTAATTAATTGAACAGATGACATTTCCAATGAAAAGAAAGCCACTGGTATATTTTGTAAAACAGCGATATTACGTGCCATGGACAAGGTCAAAGCCGTTTTTCCCATACCCGGACGGGCTGCGATAATTACCAAATCACTGGGTTGCCAACCCGAAGTCAATTTATCGACATCGTTGAATCCTGATGGAACGCCACTCATTCCTTCTTTATTGGCGATATCTTCAATTTTCTTTTTGGCTTGGATTACAAGGCTTTGAGCCGTCTCGGTAGATTTTTTAATATTTCCTTGGGTAACGTCGTATAGTTTCGATTCTGCTTTATCAAGCATTTCAAATACATCCTTGGTTTCGTCGTAGGCTTCTTCAATAATTTCATTCGAAATTTTAATCAAACTTCTTTGAATAAACTTTTGAAGAATAATACGCGCGTGAAACTCAATATGTGCCGATGAAGATACTTTTTGGGTTAATTGAACCAAATAAAAATCGCCTCCTACTTGATCTAGTTTGGAATCTTTACGAAGTTGAGCAGATACAGTCACCAAATCAATAGGTTCGGTATTTTCAAAGAGCTTAATAATGGCTTCGTAAATGTATTGATGCGCTTGTTTGTAGAAAGCTTCGGGTTGTAATATATCAATTACAGTATCCACACCTTTTTTATCAATCATCATGGCTCCCAATACAACATCCTCAAGATCAAGTGCTTGTGGCGGTATTTTTCCTTTTTCAAGAGAAACCATAGAGGCGGAATCTCCTGCGTAGGAAGCGGCTGGCTTTATTTTTTTCATGATTCCAAGGTATAAAAAAGAAGGGGGTTGGCATAATTATTAATGACAGAATTCCTCGAAAAAAACCCACACACAATTGTTAATAAGTAAGCCAAAATTGTTGATAGCTACTCAAAAAATCAAACAAAGCAAAAAGCAACTTTTATTCTTCGTACACTCCCATTTGAGAGAACTTTTCCATACGCTGATTGACCAGTTCTTGGGTGGGTAGCTTACTAAGATCCGAATAGGTCTTAAGGATGGTTTTTTTGACCGTTTCAAAAATAGCATTTCGATCAGAATGAGCGCCTCCTAGGGGCTCTTTGATAATACTATCGACCAACTTGTTTTTCTTCATGTCGGTAGCGGTGAGTTTGAGTGCTTCGGCTGCTTGCTCCTTATACTCCCAGCTTCGCCACAAAATAGACGAGCAAGATTCGGGAGATATCACAGAATACCAAGTATTTTCGAGCATCATTACTTTATCACCTACACCAATTCCCAAGGCACCTCCAGAAGCACCTTCTCCAATGACAATTACGATTACAGGAGTTTTGAGACGCGACATTTCAAGAATATTGCGAGCAATCGCTTCTCCTTGTCCACGTTCTTCAGCTTCCAAACCGGGATAAGCACCAGGAGTGTCTATAAAAGAAACGACTGGAATTCCGAATTTTTCAGCAGACTTCATCAATCGCAATGCTTTTCGATACCCTTCAGGATTGGCCATTCCAAAATTTCTGTATTGGCGCGTCTTAGTATTGAATCCTTTTTGTTGTCCAATAAACATAAAGCTTTGGTTGCCGATTTTGCCCAAACCACCAATCATGGCTTTATCGTCTTTAACGGTGCGATCTCCGTGCAGTTCAAGAAAAACATCATTTGTTAGGGCTTTGATGTAATCCATCGTGTAAGGCCGCGAAGGATGTCTTGAAAGCTGAACGCGCTGCCAAGGGGTTACATTTTTGTATATTTCTGCTTTGACCTCCGCTAGTTTTTTCGAAAGTTGTTCGCAAGTGTCGGTAACATCTACCTCACTTTCACTTCCCAAAATTTGACACTTTTGAAGTTGATCTTCCAATTCTTTAATCGGTAATTCAAAATCTAAATACTCCATGGTTGGTTTTGTATTGTGCTTACAAATATAAAAAACTTTCTAAGGGTTCGACCAGTATTTAACGATTAATTGGAAGTACTTTTTAACTTAAAAAATCCGTTTAAAAGTACCGAAATCACAATGAGTAAAGTCCCATAATAAAAGGTTGAAGGCATTGTTTCTGATTCATTAAAAATAAAATAGGCTAATAAAATACCATAAACAGGTTCCATATTAATGGCCAACATAACTGAATAAGGACTTACAAACCTCATTACTTGAATAGATACAATAAAGGCGTAGGCAGTGCAAACAAACGCTAAAATCAAAAGCCACATCCAATCCATAGCAGGTAACTCAAAAAAATCAGATGTGAATCCCCCTGTAAATCCTAGGATGAATGTAATGGTCATAGCTCCACTAAATAATTCGTAAAAAGAAATAACGCGTGCATCATGTTTTTGGGCAAATTTTCCGTTAACCAACGTAAAAAATACCGATAAAATAATAGAAATGAATGCGTAAAAAATTCCTTCCTCTACACCTACTTGAGTTTTCAATACCAGTGCTAACCCAACAATCACCAAAAGGCCAAACACCACTTCATATACGACAATTTTTCTTCGGTAAAAAAGGGGCTCCAAAAAGGCTGTAAAAAGCGCTCCAGAGGACATGATCGATAAAGTGAGTGATACTGAAGACACTTTAATTGCATGAAAAAAAGTTGCCCAGTGTAATGCGATTAAAATTCCTGCAACGACAAACCCTATTAGCATGGAACGGGAAATTTTAAGGGAAACCTTAAAGAATAACAACAGTAAAAAAACAAACAACGACGCAATGGTCATACGAAACCAAACCAGTGGCAGTGCTTCGATAGATATGAGTGCTCCTAAAATTGCTGTAAAGCCAAAGATTATGACAACAAAGTGAAGGTGAAGTAAATTTTTAAGTTTATCTTTTTGCATACCGCAACAATCCTATTGCGATAACTCCAAAAATAAGATTGGGCATCCAGGCACCCCAATACGGATTCATTCCTGACTTATCGACCATTACTTCAAATACTTTATCAAAAAACACATAGGTAAACGCCAAAATAATCCCTAAGGCTAAGTTGATACCCATACCTCCTCTTCGTTTGAAAGAGGCTACTGCTACGGCAATGATCGTAAGAACAAAAGAAGAAAAAGGCAAACTCCAGCGCTTGTTTCTGACCATCAAGTGGTTGTTAATTAGGGGAGATCCGCTGGCTCTTTCAGACTCAATAAAATCATTTAGCTCAAAATAATTCAGCGTTTGAGACATATAGTTCACAGGTGAAAGTTCTTTCATTTCAAAGGAAAATAGCGTGTCTAAACGTGATTTGGACTCAATGCGTTCTTCATCTCCAACAAAAGTTCTTTTAAAATATTCTGTTAAACGATACAAACTGTCATTTTCAAGCCATCGAATATTACGGGCGGATATTTTATATTGTAATGTATTGCCTTCAAAATGTTCGTAGGTAAAATTGTAAGCTAGTCCCCGATTGGGATTGTAGCTACTAACATACACATAATCATTTTCGTTTAATTGTTTAAAAAGATTTGAAGTTTGGCGGTCTTTTGTTCCTTTTTTGAGATATTCGAACCTGAATTCATGATAACTTTTATTGGTCATCGGGACAATAAACATTCCTACAATTAGAGCGCCAATGGCAATAATAGAAGCTGCAATAACAAAAGGTCGTAGGTATCTGTAGAAAGAAATACCTGAACTCAAAATAGCAATGATTTCGGTGTCGTTTGCCATTTTGGACGTAAACCAAATTACTGATAAAAAAAGAAATATCGGAAACAACATATTTCCGAAAAACCAAATAAAATCAAAATAGTACCACAATATTTGTTCTGTGGGTACCTCGTGTTGCTTAAAATTGTCTATTCTTTGAGAAATGTCAACCAAAATACCAATAGGGATAAACAAAAAAAGCATCACCAAAAAGGTGCTCAAGTATTTTGTTATGATATAACGATCTAAGATTTTCAACTTACAGACGTTTGTTCATTTGGTTTACCATGGTGTTTTTCCAACTAGCAAAATCACCCGCTAAGATATGTTTTCTTGCCTCACGAACCAACCACATATAAAAACCAAGGTTGTGAATCGTAGCTATTTGTTTGCCCAAATATTCATTTACCGAAAACAAATGGCGTAAATAGGCTTTTGAGTAATCAGTATCGACATAGGTATGAGCCATGGAGTCGATGCAAGAAAAATCATTTTCCCATTTTTTATTCTTTATATTTATGGTGCCTTCTGAGGTAAATAACATTCCGTTTCGAGCATTTCGAGTTGGCAAAACACAATCGAACATATCGACTCCCAATGCTATATTTTCTAAAAGGTTAATGGGTGTTCCCACTCCCATCAAATAACGCGGTTTGTCTTCGGGTAACACAGCACATACAGCATCAGTCATGGCATACATTTCTTCTGCAGGTTCACCCACAGAAAGCCCTCCAATAGCATTTCCTTCGGCACCCACACCGGCAATGTACTCTGCTGATTGAACTCTCAAGTCTGTGTAAGTACTTCCCTGTACAATTGGAAAAAAAGTTTGGTCATAATTGTATTTGGGAGACGATTTTTTAAGTTGCTCCAAACAACGCTCTAACCAACGATGGGTCATGTGCATCGAGCGTTTGGCATATTTATAATCACACGGATAAGGAGTACATTCATCAAAAGCCATAATGATGTCTGCTCCAATACTGCGCTGAATATCCATTACATTTTCGGGAGTGAATACGTGATAAGAACCGTCGATATGCGATTTAAATTTAACTCCTTCCTCTTTTATTTTACGATTCGAAGAAAGCGAGTACACCTGATATCCTCCACTGTCAGTTAGAATGTTACGATCCCAACCCATAAACTGATGCAACCCACCTGCCTGTTCAATGATTTCGATACCTGGGCGAAGGTATAAGTGATAGGTGTTTCCCAAAATAACATCAGGATTGATGTCCATTTTCAACTCGCGTTGATGAACTCCTTTAACGGTAGCAGCAGTCCCAACGGGCATAAATATGGGAGTCTCAATAACTCCATGATCGGTGGTTAGTGAAGCTACACGCGCCTTAGATTTTGGGTCGGTATGTTGTAGTGTAAATTTCATATAATGACGGCAAAGATAACCAACTAAGTTTGTTTCGATTCCGTTAACGCATAAAATTGTTAAATACTTAACAACTTCATTGAAAAATTTAGCTGTAAGGTTTTGTAACCATATTAGTAAATAGTACTTTTGAAAATCTAAAAAAAAACTATGTCATCAACCCCTCAATTAGAATCATTTGTAACCCAAGTTCGACGAGATATTCTCCGAATGGTTCACAAAGTCAATTCTGGACACCCAGGCGGATCGCTTGGATGCACAGAGTTTATAAGCGTTTTGTTTCAAAACATCATGGAGCGAAAGCCCGGTTTTGAAATGGACGGTATTGACGAAGATCTATTTTTCTTATCCAACGGACATATATCACCTGTTTTTTACAGTGTTTTGGCACGTTCGGGGTATTTTCCAATTGAAGAGTTAAACACTTTTCGTTTGATAGACTCTCGTCTTCAAGGACATCCAACAACTCATGAAGGACTTCCTGGAGTTCGAATCGCATCCGGATCCTTAGGTCAAGGAATGTCAGTTGCCATTGGAGCAGCTTTGGCAAAAAAACTCAATAAAGATTCGCATTTGGTTTACAGTCTTCACGGAGATGGAGAATTGCAAGAAGGACAAAACTGGGAAGCCATCATGTATGCTTCTGCCAAAAATGTTGATAATTACATTGCAACGATTGATGTAAATGGAAAACAAATTGATGGAACAACCGATGATGTTCTTCATATGGGAAGCTTGAAAGAGAAGTTTGCTTCTTTCGGTTGGGACGTTTTGGAAATTGCCGAAGGAAATGATATTGGAGCTATTAGCAACGGGGTCAACGAAGCCAAAAGCCGCACAGGAAAAGGAAAACCAATTTGTATTTTGTTATACACAGAAATGGGCAACGGCGTTGACTTTATGATGTACACGCATGCTTGGCATGGAAAAGCACCCAACGATGAGCAGCTCGAAAACGCCTTATCTCAAAACCCTGAAACTTTAGGAGACTATTAATTTGAACAACTCACAATTGATGAAAAAATATACAGACACAGGAAAACAAGACACACGATCAGGATTTGGAGCTGGATTGACTGAATTAGGAAGAACCAATCCAAACGTGGTTGCCTTATGTGCCGATTTAATTGGTTCATTAAAAATGGATCAATTTATTGCTGAAAATCCCGAACGTTTTTTTCAAATAGGAATTGCTGAAGCAAATATGATGGGAATTGCTGCGGGTATGACTATTGGTGGTAAAATTCCATTTACTGGTACTTTTGCCAATTTTTCAACAGGACGTGTTTACGACCAAATTCGTCAGTCGATTGCTTATTCCGATAAAAACGTAAAAATTTGTGCTTCACACGCTGGACTTACCTTAGGAGAAGACGGTGCTACGCATCAAATTTTGGAGGATATTGGATTGATGAAAATGTTACCTGGAATGGTTGTAATTAATCCCTGTGATTTTAACCAAACCAAAGCAGCAACAATTGCTATCGCTGAATACGAAGGCCCTGTTTACCTCCGATTTGGTCGTCCAAAAGTAGCGAATTTTACTCCTGAAAACGGGAAGTTCGAAATTGGAAAAGGAATTATGCTAAACGAAGGAACTGATGTAACACTTGTTGCTACGGGTCATCTAGTTTGGGAAGCTCTGATTGCTGCTGAAGCATTAGAAGCCGATGGAATTTCTGCCGAAGTAATCAATATTCATACTATTAAGCCACTGGACGAGGCTATTATTCTTAAATCAGTAGCAAAAACAGGTTGTTTGGTTTCTTGTGAAGAACACAATCATTTGGGAGGACTGGGAGAAAGCATTTCACGAGTACTGGTTAAAAACTCACCCGTTCCACAAGAATTTGTCGCCACTAACGACACATTTGGAGAATCGGGAACGCCAGCTCAATTAATGCAAAAATACGGATTGGACAGTGATGCTATTCAAGTAGCAGCCAAAAAAGTATTAAAAAGAAAATAATTTCTACACCCTAGGAATAGTTGGGATCCAAATAGTCAGGAGTTCCGTCTTCGTCGGTATCATCGTATACCCCGTTTTCATCTCTATCCAATTCGTCTTTGGTTAGGGTACCATCTCCATCGTCGTCGGAGTCCATGTAATTGGGAATCGAATCTGAATCGGTATCGTCATTAAACAAATAGCGATCTGCGTTCAAATCTTCTTCAGAAGAAGGAACTCCATCATTATCGTGATCTGTTTGCTTATAAGTAAACAAGTTGACTGCAAACACCAAAGGGGAATACGATGGTACAGCATTACTAGATTGTGAATAGTAACCCAAGGCGGACGGCATGAACACCATTCCAGCTCCAAAGTTTAAAAAATCAATGGTACCGTCAGTGTTTTCTGTATAAGTGCCTCTTTTAAGTTTGGATGTAAAATCTGAAAAACCACGAACATTACTTGACGAATCAAGCCATAATGGGGTTGTTCTTTGATCAAAAACATCTCCACTCAACAAATTTCCTCGGTAGGTGATATATACAGAATCTGCTACCGAAGGGCTTTCACCCACTCCTTCACGAGCAATGATGTAATAATAATTGTGTTCGATTGCTTCATCATCGGAATTAATAATAGTTATCGTTTCTGTACTAACTTGATCGAATAAAGAAATTAACGATGTGTTGCCCTCTGGAATGGTGTCAATCACAAAATCAACAAATTCATCTGCTGAAGCCGATTGAAAATCTTGGTGATTGTAATAATGGGTTTTTAAATAATGGATTAAAGAATCATTGTCAACATCATATTGTTCGGCATAATCTCTGGGAGGTTCCGCAGAATTTAATGTATCTTCGGAACAAGAAAAAACAGTAATTAGGACAAGTAAAAACGCAAAAAAGGGTTGAAACAACTTATTCATGTGGATCAAAAATTTGAGTTGGCAAGATACAATTTTCTTCTATTTTTGTGTCAACTTTAACATTGTTTTAGAGCAAGGTATGAGAATCGATAAATATTTATGGTGTACGCGATATTACAAGTCACGAAGTATGGCTTCGGAAGCTTGTAAAAAAGGTCAAGTACGTATCGACAATGAATCGGTAAAACCTTCTCGGGAGGTTTATCCCATGGCAGAAATTACTGTTCGAAAAAATCAAATCAATTACAAACTTAAAATTACCGATTTACCCAATAGTCGAGTGGGTGCAAAATTGGTGGATATTTATCGAATGGATCTTACACCAAAGTCCGAATTTGAGCAACAAGAATTGCTCAAATATTCCAAAGAATACTACAGAGCTAAGGGAGATGGTCGTCCGACCAAAAAAGATCGACGCGACATCACTGATTATTGGAATGATAACGAAACCAAAGAGAACTAAAACCATGGACTTTAGTATCTTTGAATTTTAAAAACTTAGCTAACTGTGGAAAACCTTATTCTCAATCACCAACAGATCGAACACAAAATACGTCGCATTGCCTTTCAAGTATTGGAGAGCAATATTCAAGAAAATGAGATTATCCTTGCTGGGATTGCATCGAATGGGTATGTGTTGGCTGAAAAAATTGGCACTGCACTGAGTAACGTCTGCGATGCTAAGGTTTCGCTGTGCAAGGTTCACATTAACAAGTCCAATCCCTTTGACTCCATTACTATTTCATTGGATGTAAAAGATTACACCAACAAGTCTTTGGTGTTAATCGACGATGTTTTACATACTGGTACCACGCTTATTTACAGTGTAAATCATTTTCTAAAAGTTCCTTTGAAACAGTTTAAAACGGCAGTCCTAGTCAATCGAAACCATAAAAAATACCCTGTAAAAGCAGATTTTAAAGGGATTTCACTCTCCACGTCACTCCAAGAAAATGTAGAAGTGATCTTTGATTCTAAAAATTCCAGAGTTGTTTTAGACTGATTAACAGGTCTCCATTATTTTTTGTATGTTTGACTATCAATAACAACCCCAAATTGTTCTGTTAATATGGAAAGCCTACTGTTTTTACCTAACATTTTTTGGAAATTTCTTTCAAGCGTATTTTGTTTAAAAATTCCATGCTTTGGATTCTCATCTAATAAATCGCTTTGGAAATCTTTCTTTTACTTTAGGTTTATTGGCTCCCTTGTGTTTTTAATCTTTTCCAAAAACACATTTTTTTTCAGTCCATCTTACAGAAGATTTGCTTGGGAACAATCGCTAATAAAATGAATAAAGATGAACAGAATACCAATGAAAAGCACAACAAAATAATAATTATCATTCACTGGGTTACTTCAGTTTTGATTGTGTTATTATTTCTAATGGGGAAATATATGGAAGAGTTGGATTTTAGCAAAAAAAACGAACTCCTAAAAATTCATGTTGCTATTGGGTTGCTTGTGTTTAACCTTACGATTTTACGAGTCTATTTCTACTTCAAGTATCCTCGACCAGGCGCTCTAAAAAGAGGATCTAAACTCAATAGTCAAATTGTTGTTTGGGTTAACAAGACTTTTTATATTTTATTATTGGGAGCATCAATAACAGGCATAGTATCGTTGTTTTTGGGGGGCTATATAAAAGCTATGAAATTAGTATATGTTAACAAACACATTTCGTTGGAAAATTACACAAACGTTCCTTTGAAGGGACACGGAATATTAGCAGGAATACTAATGGTCTTATTTGCTGTTCATGTGATTGGAGTAATTAAACACTACCTAATTACCAAAGAAAATACCCTAAAAAGAATCACATAAGCAGTCGAAGCAACCGCTGAGAGTAGCAATTGATTTATAATGAGTCAACGATTTGCTGAACGACCTCACTAGGATATTGATTTTGGATAGCAATGATTATGGGTGCTTTTCGATAAAACGGCCGCCGTTCAAACAAATGCTTTCCAACAAACTCGGTCAATGATTCTTTAGAATCCAAATGTGCAATCACAGGTCGGTCATTTTTTTCTTTCAACAAACGCTCTACTAAAACCTGAATAGATGTGTCTAAATACACCACTTTTGAGGTGTGTTGGGTAATCACATCCATATTGTCAAAATAACAAGGAGTCCCACCTCCTAAGGAAAGAACTTTGTCTTGGTTATCGGTAAGTAATTCATGAAGAACATTACGTTCCATTTTGCGAAAACCCAATTCACCCTGCTCTTCAAAAATTTGAGTAATGGATTGCTGAGCTTTGGATTCCAAGCAATCGTCTGAGTCAACAAAAGGAAGATGAAGCTGTTTGGCAAGTAAATTTCCGATAACAGATTTACCAGAACCCATATATCCAATCAGCACTACAATCCTTGGTGAATTTGTCATATTTTTTTACAAAATAAGATTAATAACTATCACGGCAAATTTAAAGGAAAATCTCTTTGAATAATAAATTTATTGCCCCTATATTTGCACCCATTAAAATAAATACGACTTGGTAGCTCAGCTGGTAGAGCATCTCCCTTTTAAGGAGAGGGTCCTGGGTTCGAACCCCAGCCAAGTCACAACCATCGACTTGGTAGCTCAGCTGGTAGAGCATCTCCCTTTTAAGGAGAGGGTCCTGGGTTCGAACCCCAGCCAAGTCACTTTCTTTGACATGCGCACGTGGCGGAATTGGTAGACGCGCTAGCTTGAGGGGCTAGTGGGAGTATTCCCGTGGAAGTTCGAGTCTTCTCGTGCGCACAATTCTTTTTTTGTATATTTGTTTAACGTTAACCTTTTTTTGTTAAACATTTGAGCCGAGTCAAGAACCACTTCAGCATTAAAAATTTAGAGCATTTGTCTGGAATCAAAGCTCACACCATCCGGATATGGGAAAAGCGATACAAGCTTATTGAGCCAAGCAGAACTGACACCAACATTCGAGTATATTCATTGGATAATCTTCAAAAACTACTCAATGTGACTCTTTTATACAACGCAGGAGTAAAAATTTCTAAAATTGCTAAACTTAACGAGCAAGAATTCAATGACCATGTCAAAAAAGTAGCCCTCTCCTCCTCTTCCAATCAAAAGGCATTGAACCTGTTCAAACTAGCCATGATTGACTTCGATCAAAATTTATTTACAAAAACCCTCGAAAATCTTCTTGAAGAGCACAGTTTTGAAACTGTTTTTAACTCCATACTGGTGCATCTTATGAATGATTTGGGAGTACTTTGGCTTACCAACTCCATAAGCCCAGCACACGAGCACTTTCTTTCATGCCTTATCAAACAAAAAATACACAGCCTGAGTCAATCCCTAAATAGTCAACCAATCAAGGATACATCCAAAACATTTGTGTTATTTTTACCAGATGATGAAATACACGAATTAGGGTTGCTTTATTTAAACTATGAATTATTAGCAAAAGGCTATAAAACCATTTATCTGGGACCGTCAGTTCCTATGAAAAGTCTAGAGTCGCTTCAGGAAATTCAAAAACCATTGCATTTCATATCGTATTTGACTGTAGAACCCTCTGTTGACAAAATCAATGATTACATTGATAGTTTCGAAAAAGAATTTTTATCCAACACCTCAAATCAATTGTGGTTATTGGGCACCCAAGTCCAATACATACAAAAAGCATATCCTAAAGTTTCATTATTTCATTCCATACCAAACCTAACAAAAGAAGTTTAACATACTATATGAAGAAAAAAATAGCTGTAATTGGATCTGGATTTTCCTCACTTTCTGCTGCCTGTTATTTGGCCAAAGAAGGGCACGAAGTTCACGTTTATGAAAAAAACAATACCATTGGCGGTCGAGCTCGACAACTAAAGCGCGACGGTTTCACCTTTGATATTGGTCCCACTTGGTATTGGATGCCAGATATCTTTGAGCGATTTTTTGGTGATTTTGGAAAAACACCTTCTGATTACTACGAACTTTTAAAATTAGACCCTGCTTATTGGGTATATTTTGGAGTTCACGATTATATTGAAATCGGAGGGTCATTGGAACAAATTTTTGAGGCCTTTGAAAAGGAAGAACCCGGTAGTGCTAAGCTACTCAAAGCATTTATTGCCGAAGCAGAAGACAATTATGATATCGCCATCAAGGATTTGGTGTATAAAATGTACGGGCAATCTCCCATGGAGTTGGTTACCCTCAAAACCATGACCAAGGTCGGTTATTTTATAAATGATATCAAATCAAAGGTTCGAAAGCGTTTTAAAAACAATCGATTGGCTCAAATTTTAGAATTTCCAGTACTCTTTTTGGGAGCCAAACCAAGTGATACTCCTGCTTTTTATAATTTCATGAATTTTGCAGATTTTGGACTAGGAACTTGGCATCCCAAAAATGGAATGTACAGTGTAGTTGAAGGAATCGAACAATTAGCCCTCTCGTTGGGAGTCCACATTCACACTCAAAGCGATGTAAGCTCCATAGAAGTAAAAAACGGAAAAGCGTGTGGAATTACGGTAAACAATCAAAAAATTGAGGCCGATTTGGTGTTGAGCGGCGCTGATTATCATCATTCCGAAACCTTACTACCCAAACAATATAGAGTGTACTCTGAATCTTATTGGGATAAAAAGAAATTCGCACCTTCTTCCCTATTGTTTTACATTGGTTTTGATAAAAAAATTGAACATGTTGCTCACCACACCTTATTTTTTGATGTAGATTTTGATGCACATGCTTACACAATATACGACGAACCATCCTGGCCAAAAGAGCCGTTGTTTTATGCGAGTTTTCCTTCAAAAACTGACAAAGAAGTGGCTCCCGATGGTTGCGAGTCAGCCATTATTTTAATTCCTCTAGCTCCCGGAATTGAAGACACACCCGAAATAAGAGAACACTTTTTTAATATCATTCTTGAACGATTTGAGACGCTAACCAAACAACAAATCAAAAAAAACATTATCTTTAAGGAGTCCTATTGCGTCAATGATTTTATCAAAGACTATAATTCTTACAAAGGAAACGCTTATGGTTTGGCAAATACGTTGCTACAAACTGCTTTTTTGCGACCAAAATTAAAAAGCAAAAAAGTGAAAAACCTCTACTTCACGGGACAGTTAACTGTGCCGGGGCCTGGAGTTCCTCCCTCATTAATATCAGGGAAGATTGTAGCTGACTTAATTTGCAAATAATGTAGAATGAAAGCACTTTTTGATCAAGTCTCTGAACACTGTAGCAAAATCGTTACCGAAAGTTACAGCACATCCTTTTCTTTAGCAACCCGAATGCTTAGCAATTCGATTCGCCAAGACATCTATAACATATACGGTTTTGTTCGTTTTGCAGATGAAATTGTTGATAGCTTTCATGGCTTTGATAAAGAAACCTTGTTGAATCGTTTCCAAAACGACTTGGACAACGCTTTAAAAGACAAAGTGAGCTTGAATCCCATTCTTAACGCCTTTCAAAAAACGGTTCATCAACATCGTATTGATAGAGAACTTATTGATGCGTTTATGAAAAGTATGCGATGGGATTTACACAAAACCACCTATCTCACGCAAGAAGAATACAAAGAATACATTTACGGCTCTGCGGATGTCGTTGGCTTAATGTGTTTAAAAGTGTTTGTAGGAGGTGATGAAAAAATGTACACAGAATTAAAGCCATCTGCTATGTCCCTTGGTTCTGCTTTTCAAAAAGTGAATTTTTTAAGGGACCTTAAAGCAGATATTGACGGCCTGAATCGCTCTTATTTTCCCAATGTAGATATTCACAAATTTGACGATGAATCGAAGCGAAAAATAATTGCTGAAATCGAAGAGGATTTCAATCGCGGTCTAGAGGGAATCTTTCAATTGCCCCCGACAGCCAAATTTGGTGTTTATACCGCATACAAGTATTATTTAAGATTATTAATAAAGCTTAAAAAAACCCCGCCTATGAAAATCAAATCCGCCCGAGTACGTGTTCCAAACTACCAAAAAATGGATGTTTTAGCACGTTCTTTTGTTCGTTACCAACTTAATATTTTATAATTCCTACACAATGATTTGGACATTGGTTCTGATACTAACATTTATATTAATGGAAGGAATGGCATGGTTCTCACACAAGTATATCATGCACGGTTTTTTATGGAACTTGCACAAAGACCATCACAAGAAAAATCACAAATCTTGGTTTGAACGCAACGACTTCTTTTTTATTTTTTATGCCCTTGTAAGCGCAGGATTCATGGTTCTTTGGGGTGAATATAACTTTTGGCCGGGATTCCCAATCGCATTGGGTATTTTCTTGTACGGCCTGACCTATTTTTTGGTACATGATATTTTTATTCACCAACGATTCAAACTGTTTAGAAATGCTAATAATTGGTACGCTCGAGGGATTCGAAGGGCGCACAAAATGCATCACAAACATTTGGACAAGGAAGAAGGAGAATGTTTCGGGATGTTGTGGGTGCCGATAAAGTATTTTAAATAGGGATTTACAAGCGTGCCATTTTAATTGCAGCAATTGCGGCTTCTGTTCCTTTGTTACCTAATTTACCTCCACTGCGCTCCTGAGCTTGTTGAAGCGTGTTGTCTGTAAGTACACAAAAAATAACAGGTACTTCCCCTTGAACATTCAAGTCTTTTATACCATAAGCAGTAGCCTGACATACAAAATCAAAATGCTTGGTTTCGCCTTGAATGACACTTCCAATGGCAATAACAGCATCCACTTTTTGATTTTGGAGAAATTTACTTCCGTAAATCAATTCAAAACTACCCGGAACCGTAATGCGTTGGATTTGTTCGGGTAGAACTCCTTTAGCGATCAAAAGATCGTAAGCACCCTTATATAGGTTTTCTGTGATTTCTGCATTCCATTCGGATACTACAATTCCAAAAGAAAGACCTTTTGCACTTGGAACATCTTCCAAGCTTACAGAAAAGGAATTTTGATGAAGAGTAGCCATAACGATTATTTGGACGCTTGACCGATATAAATGTCAATTAACGAAGCTTCTTCTGAAGAAGCATATTCATTTTTAATAGTTTCAAAATGATCTTTGGCTACGGAGTATTTTTCCAACGCCAAAGCCGTTTGACCCGCTTTCATTAGAAATCGTGGCGAAGTAAACGAATTGGGGTTTGATGCAGCTGCTTTTTCGTAATAATCTAGTGCGTCTTCTAACTGATTGATGTTAGCAAATGCATCGGCAATACCTCCCATTGCTAGCGCATTGAGCAACAAATCATCTGAAGAAAAATCTTGAAGATATTCAATCGCCTTGTCAAACTTGTTAAGGTTTAGATAAGACATTCCGGCACTGTAAGTAGCTATACTCGCCGCAGGTGTTCCACTATATTGTTCAATAATATCTAAAAAACCGTACTTACCCGCTCCACCTTCGAGCGCAAGGGTAAACAAAGAATCGCTAGATTCGGCATCATTTAGTGCTTGATCAAAATATTGTTGAGCTTGAAAGATTTCTTCATTGGCTTCTGAAATTTTGGGGGCCAAAATAAAATTTGTGTAAGCCAAATAACCTAGGACTATAAGTACAACGGCACCTATTCCAGACAGAATGTAGTTTTGGTTTTGAGCAACCCAAGCTTCGCTTTTAGATGCACTTTCATCCAGTGTGCTAAAAACTTCTGCGGTGGTGCTTTCTTGACCTAAGTTGTCGTTTTGTTGGTTTTTGGGTTTAGACCCTCTTTTCTTATACGTTGCCATGGCTGTTTTTTGAATCAAGCAAAAATAAAATTTTTATTCTAATGATTCGTGCTAAAAACTTGATAATTTTCAATAATTTGCAGAACATTATCAATATCCGCAACATTACTTGGGCAATGAGCACTTTACAACTCAACCATTTATCGCTTATCAACTACAAAAACATTGAAGCCAAATCGTTTGATTTTGACCAAAAAATCAACTGCTTTGTTGGGAATAATGGTGTTGGAAAAACCAATATATTGGATGCTATATACCATCTAGCACTCGGAAAAAGCTATTTCAATCCTATCAGTTCTCAAAACATTCGCCACGGAGAAGATTTTATGGTCGTTGAAGGTGTTTTTAGTAAAAAAGACAAAAAAGAATCCATTATCTGTAGTTTAAAAAGAGGACAGAATAAAATTTTAAAAAAAAATGGAAAAGCCTATGAAAAGTTTTCGGATCACATTGGCTTCATTCCATTGGTTATTATTTCTCCTTCAGATCGAGACCTGATAATCGAAGGAAGTAGCATACGACGAAAATTTATTGACAGTGTGATTTCGCAATCCAACAAATCGTATTTGATGCAAGTCATCAATTATCAAAAAGTAGTTTCTCAGCGCAATGCATTGCTAAAATATTTTGCACTCAACAGTACTTTTGACAAAGACACCTTAGCTGTTTACAATCAGCAACTGTGTGAATTAGCGGCTCCCATATTTGAAGCCCGAAACGCTTTTTTAAATGATTTCACACCCATTTTCAAAGACCGTTATCGATCAATTAGTAGCGGAACAGAAGCTGTAAACATCGTGTATCAAAGCACACTTCACGATACTGACCTTGCCATCCAACTCGAAGAGAATCTCAAACGAGATCGTGTTTTACAATACACAAGCGTAGGGATTCATAAAGATGATTTGCGCTTTGAAATTGATGAGTTTCCGATAAAAAAATTTGGAAGTCAAGGGCAGCAAAAGTCATTTTTAATTGCTTTAAAGTTGGCGCAATTTGATTTTATAAAAAACCAATCCAACGTCCCTCCTATTTTATTGCTCGACGATGTATTTGATAAATTGGATGAAGAACGTGTTTCTCATATTATGAAGCTGGTAGAGGATTCTGAGTTTGGGCAAATATTTATTTCTGATACGCATCCCGAACGAACCGAACAAGTCATAAAAGAATCGCATCAATCGTATAAAATTTTTACGCTGTGAAACGACAACACGAAAGCAAAAAAATTGGAACCATTTTGAAAGAAATGATTGAAGGAAAACCACTGGAAAAAGGAATTGACAGTGTGCGAATTCGTGAAGTATGGGAAAAGCAAATGGGAGCGAGTATCTTGGCTTACACCGAAGAAATTGCACTTAAAAACAGTACGCTTTTTGTAAAACTATCATCGGCGGTGTTGCGCGAAGAACTGGGTTATGGCAAAGAAAAAATAAAAAACTTACTCAACGAATCACTTGACAAAGAAGTCGTTAAAAAAATTGTATTTCGTTAAAATATTTCTCTTCCAGAAAAATGAAACGCACCTTCAATGGCAGCATTTTCATCACTGTCAGAACCATGAACTGCATTCTCACCCATAGACGTGGCATAAAGCGCGCGAATGGTTCCTTCGGCTGCTTCTGATGGATTGGTAGCGCCAATAAGCATTCTAAAATCTGCCACCGCATTTTCCTTTTCCAAAATAGCAGCAACGATAGGGCCACGAGTCATAAAAGTCACCAAATCGCCAAAAAATGGACGTTCTTTGTGAACAGCATAAAAAGCCTCGGCTTCAGAGATACTCAACTGGGTGTATTTCAAGGCAACAATTGAAAAACCTGCTGCATTGATTTTCTCTAAAATCGCTCCAATATGACCGTTTTCTACCGCATCTGGCTTAATCATTGTAAAAGTTCTGTTACTAGACATGATATTTTTTTTGCAAACTTACTAAATTTTAAAGAGCTACTAACAGTTTATTTGTATTTTTGCAAGATGCTAAACACAGTAATTATTGGAACAGGCAATTTGGCCTTTCAATTAGCAAACGTTTTTTACGAAACAGAAGAAATTCATGTAACCCAAATTTGTGGAAGAGCGCCTTCACTTCCCAGCGGATTTTATTCTGACATAGATTACTGCTCGACCTATGAAGCATTGTTGGAAGCTGACGTGTATGTTATTGCCGTTTCAGATTCTGCAATAGCGTCAGTAGTTAAACAACTTCCGTTTCAGGATCGATTGGTTGTCCATACGGCGGGAGCGGTCTCAATGGAAGTTTTGGAAGGGCAAAATCGAAAAGGAGTATTTTATCCGCTGCAAAGCTTTTCCAAAAATACAACTACCACCTTTACAAACATTCCCATTTGTGTGGAAGCTTTTCAACCAAAGGATCACGAATTGTTGATAAAGCTTGCCAATTATATTAGCAATTCTGTTTATACAATTGATTCGCAACAACGATTGGCATTGCATACAGCTGCCGTGTTTGTAAACAATTTTACCAATCATTTGTATCAAATAGGATGTGAAATATGCGAGCAACACAACCTGCCTTTTGAGGTTCTAAAGCCCATTATTTTAGAAACTGCTCATAAGATCGCCAACACTTCTCCAAAAGAAGTGCAAACTGGACCTGCAAAGCGAGGAGATACAGACACCCTAAAAAAACACATAAATTCAATTACCGATAAAAAACACCTAGAAATCTACAATTTATTAACCCAACATATTTTATCCCAACATGGAAAAAACATCCTATAAAAAAAAACTAATTAACATTACCACTTTCATTTTTGATTTTGACGGAGTCATGAGCGATGGAGACATTACCGTTACTACCGAAGGTGAAATGATTCGCACTATGAACGTTAAAGATGGTTACGCCTTAAAAGCCGCCTTGAATGCAGGATTTAAAGTCTGTATTATTTCTGGAGGAACCAATGAGGGTGTTCGCAAAAGACTCAGTGACCTTGGAATTGTAGATATCTATCTAGGCGCCAACCAAAAAGAGGAAGTTTTAAACAAGTATCTCTCCCAAAAAGACATTCAACCCGAGCACATTTTGTATATGGGAGACGACATTCCTGATTATCCAGCTATGAAAAAAGTAGGACTCCCCACCTGCCCACAAGATGCAGTCCCAGAAATTAGAGCCATTTCAGAGTATATTTCTCACAAAAAAGGAGGTAAAGGATGTGTTCGAGACGTTATCGAACAAGTTCTGAAAATTCACGGAAAATGGATGAATACGACTGATGCTTCGTTGAACGCATAATTTTTTATGGATTTTCTTTCAGGCTATCGAGTTATATTGGGATCGGGTTCTCCGAGAAGAAAGGCATTGCTTGAGGCAATGGACATTTCGTTTGAAGTACAAATACGATCTATTGATGAAACCTTTCCCGACTCTCTCAAAGGAACAGAAATAACCGATTATTTGGCAAAATTAAAGGCAAGTCCCTTTTTATCTGAATTAAAAAACAACGATATTCTTATTACTTCAGATACATTGGTATGGCATGAAGGAAAGGCATTGGGAAAGCCCAATTCAGCAGAGGAAGCAAAACAAATGTTACGCTCGCTTTCTGGTAAGGCGCACCAGGTAATTACTTCCGTCTGTTTTTCAACCTTTAAAAAACAATACATTGTAAGCGATACGACCAAGGTGTTTTTTAAAACATTTACCGAGCAAGAAATTGATTATTACATTACCCACTTTAAACCATTCGACAAAGCAGGAGCATACGGTATTCAAGAATGGATAGGGCTTGTTGGCGTAGAAAGAATAGAAGGAAGTTATGAGACAGTGGTCGGTTTTCCAGTATTTTTGGTTTATAAAAATTTACAATCAATCGTTGAAAGCAATTAATAAGTAACTATGGATATTAAAAAACAATGGATTGCCGAATTTATAGGAACATTTTCTATGGTATTTTGCGGTACAGCAGCAATGGCGGTAAACGAAGTAACCCAAGGTGGCATTGGACATCCGGGTATTGCTATTACATGGGGATTGATTGTCATGGCAATGATTTATGCCTTTGGTGACATTTCGGGAGCTCACTTTAATCCTGCTGTAACTATCGGTTTTGCCTTTGCTAAAAAGTTTCCTTGGAAACGAGTGCCTGCCTATGTTTTGATTCAAATTTTAGCTGCTATTGCAGCAAGCTATCTAGTAGCCTACCTTTTTCCTGCCAGTGACACCTTAGGAGCTACCATTCCCACAGTAGATCACACGAGAGCCTTTGTTCTTGAATTTTTTCTCACCTTTTTACTAATGGTGACCATCATCAATGTGTCAACGGGAAGTAAAGAAATTGGCCCCATTGCGGGAATTGCAATTGGAAGCGTAATATTGCTAGAAGCGATGTTTGCAGGCCCTATCACAAACGCATCAATGAATCCGGCTCGATCGATTGGTCCTGCGCTAGTTTCGGGCTATACAGATCCTTTGTGGCTGTACATTATAGCTCCTATTTTGGGAGCCCTTTTGGCCGTAATTTCATGCAAATGGGTCAAAAATGATGCTTGCTGTAACGAAGATTGTTAAGTTATTGTTTAAAATATTGGTTCAAACGTTAAACAAAAATTAGTATCTTTGTGAAAAACCTTTCATGAAGATCTATCAAAAACGCAGCATTCAAAAATTACCAATATCGGTAGAAAAAGCTTGGGATTTTCTTTCGGATCCCAAGAACCTAAAGAACATTACCCCCGATTATATGGGTTTTGAAATTCTAAGCGGTGCTGATCGTTCAATGTATCCTGGGCAAATCATTCAATACATTGTAACACCCATTTTGGGGATTAAAACCAAATGGGTTACAGAGATAACTCATGTAAAAGAAGGCGCCTATTTTGTTGATGAACAGCGCTTTGGTCCATATGCATTGTGGCACCACAAACACTTCATAAAGCCCATAGAAGGAGGAACTGAAATGGAAGACATCATTGATTATAAAGTTCCTTTTGGGATTTTAGGACAATGCGTTCATCCTTTTTTAGTAAAACCCAAATTGAAAGAAATTTTTGAATACAGAGAAAAAAAATTGATTGAACTATTTGGAGAATTTAAATAACAAAAGATGAAAAAAAATATTTTATTAATCGGCGGGTCGTATGGTATTGGTCATGAAACTGTAAGGCAGTTACACCAAAGTCACACGGTCTATGTGGCCTCAAGAACATCGGAAAACTTATCGGGTTTAAACGTGCATCATATTCCTTTTGACGTCGCCACAGACAAATTGGACCTAACTCAATTGCCCGAGTCAATTGATGGGTTCGCTTATTTTCCTGGAAGCATCAATTTAAGGCCTTTCAAAGGACTTCGTCCCGAGATATTTGAAAAAGATTTTCGAATCAACGTCTTGTCCATGATTCAGGTATTGCAAGACATATTACCAAAGTTATTAGCTTCGGAACAAGCCAGTGTTGTTTTGTACAGCACCGTTGCCGTTAAGGTGGGCATGCCGTTTCATACCAGTGTTGCAGCAGCAAAAGGAGCTATTGAAGGTTTTGCAAAATCATTGGCCGCAGAATACGCACCCAAGTTGCGTGTCAACGTCATTGCTCCCTCCCTTACCCACACACCGTTGGCAGATAAATTTTTGAACAACGACATCAAAAAAGAAAAGGCCGCGCAGCGTCACCCACTCAAACGAGCAGGAGAAGCTACCGATATCGCTGCTATGACTTCATTTTTGCTAGGAAATGAAAGCAATTGGATGACCGGGCAAATAGTAGGCGTTGACGGTGGAATGTCCACTTTAAATACAGGTAATTGAAACAAAAAATAGTGCTTTTTTGGTTTCGAAGAGACTTGCGTCTTGAAGACAATGCAGGATTGTATGCTGCATTGAACGGACCCTTTCAGGTACTTCCTATATTTGTTTACGACACCGCTATCTTGGAAAAATTACCCAAGAAAGATGCAAGATTGGATTTCATTCACACATCCATTGCTCATCTTCAAAAGCAATTACAGCCCCTAGGGAAATCTATGACTACTTTTCAGGGAAATCCCCTCCAAGTGATCGAAAAACTTTTGGATACGTTTGCTGTTCAAAAAGTAGTTACCAATAGAGATTACGAACCCTATGCCAGAGATCGGGACAGCAAAATAGCCTCCTTTTTGGAGTCCAAAGGAATTGAATTTGAAACACACAAAGATCATGTGTTATTTGAAAAATCAGAAGTTACCAAAGACGATGGATTGCCTTACAAAGTATATACTCCTTACTCACGGAAGTGGATGGCTGCTTTAGACAATACAGGTATAAAACATTTCCCTTCTGAAAACTGTTTGGAGCGTTTGCTTGCTTACGATCAAGCACTTTTGACACTAGAAAAGATTGGGTTTTCAGAAGCATCACATCGGGCTCCAGCTTATAATATATCCAACGATATCATTGATCAATACGAAGCAAGACGCAATTTCCCAGCAGTGGCAGGGACTTCCAAATTGGGAGTGCATTTGCGTTTTGGAACCGTAAGTACTCGTAAAATGGTCGAAAAGGCTAAGAAAAGTAACGACATTACTTTTTTAAAAGAATTGATTTGGAGAGAGTTTTTCCAACAAATCCTTTGGCACTTTCCCCACACTCAAACGAATTGCTTTAAGCCTCAATACGAGCGCATAGAATGGCGAAATAACGAAGATGAATTTAAAAAATGGTGTGAAGGAAAGACCGGATATCCCTTTGTAGATGCTGGCATGCGAGAACTCAATGCAACCGGTTTTATGCACAACAGAGTGCGGATGCTGGTCGGCAGTTTTTTGTGCAAACATTTGTTGATCGACTGGCGTTGGGGCGAAGCTTATTTTGCTGAAAAATTATTGGATTATGAAATGGCAAGCAATGTAGGAAACTGGCAATGGGTAGCCGGATGTGGAGTAGATGCCGCGCCGTATTTTAGGATTTTCAATCCCACCGATCAGATTAAAAAATTTGACAAAGCCCATGAATACATTAAAAAATGGGTACCCGAATATCAAGAACTGAACTATCCAAGGCCCATTGTAGAACACAAAATGGCGCGAGAACGCTGCTTAGAGGTGTACAAAAGTGCCTTAAAATAGCATGAAACGGATTTCCAAAAACAACTTGCCTACCAAAGTATGTGTAGTATGCAACCGCCCTTTCTCATGGCGAAAAAAATGGGAGAAAGTATGGGATGAAGTAAAATATTGTAGCAAACGTTGTAATAATGAAAGGAACAGCCATCGTATGGTATCGAAATGATTTGAGGGTTCAAGACCATCAATCGTTATTCTTAGCAACCCAAAGTCATCAGCGGGTTATTGCCTATTACACCTTTGATCCCACTCATTATCAAACCACTTCTTGGGGTTTTAAAAAAACGGAAAAATACCGCGCTCAATTTTTAATCGAAACGGTTAGGGCTTTGCAAAAAGAACTTGAAGCTCTCAATATTACATTGGTTATTGGACAAAAATCGCCTAGGGTGGAGCTACCCAACCTCATCAACCAATGGAATGCAACGCATGTGTATTTACAAAAAGAATGGACTTCGGAAGAACAAAACACACTTAGAGAAGTGCAAAAAAATTGCGTTGAAAGTTTAGTTTTTTCTGAACATTACGATCAGTTTTTGTTTCATCCCAGCGATATTCCGTTTGAAATCCAACAGTTGCCCGAGGTTTTTACCCAATTTCGAAAACAATGCGAAGCAAAAGCCTCGGTACGCCCGCTGATTTTAGAGGTGCAATGCATGCCCAAAGAAAATATACTTTCGGAACGCTACTCTACCCCATCGTTATACGATTTGGGACTTGACAATCCATCCCAAGACAGTCGAACCGCATTTCCTTTTAAAGGAGGAACGCAAGCGGGAAAGGAACGCATGCAGTATTACGGTTGGGAAAGCAAAAAATTGTCCTATTACAAAAAAACACGAAATGGGTTGCTAGGCAAAGACTACAGCTCCAAATACTCGGCCTGGCTTGCCAATGGCAGCCTTTCGCCCAGAACGATTTATTGGGACTTGATGGACTACGAACGCAATGTTGAAAAAAATCAATCGACGTATTGGTTATTTTTTGAACTAGTCTGGCGGGATTATTTCAAATACATTTCATTGAAACACAGAAATTATATTTTCTACCTTGGAGGAATAAAAGATAGAGACTACGCTTGGAAAAACGATACACAAACTGTTTTGCAATGGATTGAAGGGCAAACCGCAGAGCCTTTTGTCAATGCCAATATGTTGGAATTAAAAAACACGGGGTGGATGAGCAATCGAGGGCGGCAAAATGTAGCTAGTTATCTGACCAAAAACCTTCACATGGATTGGCGTATTGGAGCGGCTTATTTTGAGGCGATGCTGATTGATTATGATGTGCATAGCAACTACGGAAACTGGATGTATGTAGCAGGTGTTGGCAACGATCCTCGCGATCGAAAATTCAATATATCCTTTCAAGCCCAACGCTATGACTCCAAAGGCGCTTATCAAAAAAAATGGTTACAAAACACCCTATTCTCATGACAGTAAGACTTTTGCTTGGCGATCAACTCAACTTGCAGCATTCATGGTTTCAGCAGGTAAACCCTGAAGTTACCTATGTCATGTTTGAAATGCGTCAGGAAACCGATTACGTCAAACATCACATTCAAAAAATTGTTGCTTTTTTTGGAGCCATGCGTTCGTTTGCCAACGCCCTCCAAAAACAAGGACATTCGGTAGTGTATTATCGTATTGGAGATTCGCAAAACACACACCAACTTACCCAAAACCTTCTTCAGGTAATGGATCAGTGTGATGCAACTGCGTTTGCGTATTTGCACCCAGACGAATATCGGTTGGAAAAGCAATTGCAAGCGTTTTGTGATACGCTATCTATACCGACAGCGGCATTCGACACGGAGCATTTTTTAACTACAAGAGCTACCCTTAAAGAGTTTTATAGTGGAAAAAAGCAGTTTGTGATGGAGTTTTTTTATCGCAAAATGCGAAAGCAATTTGACATTCTAATGTTGGCAGGGCAACCCGAAGGAGGCGCATGGAATTTTGACAAAAACAATCGCAACAAATGGAAAGGCGCTGATCCCATTCCGAAAGCCTACGTGCCTAAGGCAAGGAATATCACTGCGATTTATAACGAGGTAGTGGAAAGCGGAATTGTTACTTTGGGAACGTTTAATGCTGACGCGTTTTTGTACCCTACTTCACGTGAGCAAGCTTTGGAACAACTCCAATATTTTTGTGAGCATTTGCTTTACCTTTTTGGCACTTACCAAGACGCCATGCATACCGATGAGGAAAATTTGTTTCATTCGAGAATTTCTTTTGCCCTTAATGCCAAAATTATCAGCCCTTTGGAAGTAGTGAGTCATGCCATTGCACATTACAGAGAAAACACGACAACCATTAGTCTGTCTCAGATAGAAGGTTTTGTTAGACAAATTATTGGATGGCGAGAATACATGCGCGGGATGTATTGGATGGAAATGCCTCAATACAAAACACGCAACGAACTGGAAAATACCCGTCCACTTCCTTCTTTTTATTGGGATGGAAACACCCAAATGAATTGTCTAAAACACAGCATTCAAAATTCATTGGATCATGCGTATGCACACCACATACAGCGACTGATGATTACCGGAAATTTTGCCTTACTCACCCAAACCCACCCCGACAAAGTGGATCAGTGGTATTTGGGAATCTATGCCGATGCTATTGAGTGGGTGCAATTGCCCAATACCCGTGGAATGAGCCAATATGCTGACGGAGGAAAAGTTGCGACCAAACCCTATATTTCGTCGGGAGCTTATATTCATAAAATGAGTAATTATTGTGCATCGTGTAGCTACAACCACAAAAAAAGATTGGGAGACGATGCTTGTCCGTTCAACAGTTTGTATTGGAATTTTTTGGACGACAAACGCTCCTACCTCAAAAACAACCATCGTATGGGAATGATGTACCGTTTATTGGATAAAATTCCCGCCGAAGAATTGGCCGCCCTAAAAGAACGTGCCTACCAAGTAATAACCCATCCCGAACGATTTTAATTGTTAGTATGAAAAAAACACCTCCTTCCTTTAGCCCACAAGAAATTGACCGTATCATAGAAATGGCCTGGGAAGACCGTACTCCTTTTGATGCTATTGCGTTTCAGTTTGGAATTAAGGAACAGGAAGTTATTGAGCTGATGCGCTCCGAAATGAAAGCCTCTAGCTTTCGTATGTGGCGCAAACGCGTACAAGGAAGAAGCACCAAACACGCCCAACGAAGAGGCGATGACGTTAACCGTTTTAAATGTTCTCGACAACGCAGTACGGGAAACAAAATTTCCAAGCGGTAATTCACTTTTTATTTTTTTTTGGACATTATATACGTTTGCCAAAACTGTATAACTGCGATTAAAGCACCTACCCCTGCACAACGCTCTAGGTGACTTTACTAAATCTTTCTAGATTATATAAACTTCCTCTAACAAGCTCAGGTATTTATTTATTATATTTATAACTTTATATTTGCAACGAAATTATACACCAAACCATTTCCATTCCTTCACAAAAAACTTTTAATGAATACTCAATCAAACACATTAATTTATCGTAAGGTTCGTTCAAAATCCATCCCAATTCAAAAAGTATGTGAAGTAGGGGTTTATTTACCCGAAACCTCAAATATTATAGACTTTATCAAACAAGGTGTAGAAACAATTCTTATTGAGCCTGAACCCAATTCAATTCAAGCCATCAAATCGTATTTCCACGATTATAACAATGTGACACTGCTTCCGATAGCAATATACAAGCACAATGGCACTCTTACGTTGTCTAAGGCAGAAGCATCGACATTTGTGTCAGATTTGCCCATGAGTCCGGCATTGGTAAATGATCAGTATCAAATAGATGATAAAAAAAACATTGTGGTGGAATGTAAGTTGTTTTCAGCTATTGATAAAGGAAATATCGATTTACTCAGTATCGATACCGAAGGGAGTGAGTGGTATGTGCTTTCAACCATGATTAGTCGTCCGAAAATCATTTCTATTGAAACTCATGGTAAATTTTATATAAATCCTTTTATAAAAGATATCAAAAAGTGGATGACAGAAAACGATTATGAGGTATGGTTTAAAGATAAAACCGATACTGTTTTTTGTAGAAAAGGACTCATCAATTTTAGCCTAAAAGAAAAAATCAACTTGCAACTTACTATGTTGTATTTGTGGATTCGAAGAAACAAAAAAGCCATTTCATTTAAATCCATAAAATCTTGCTAGAGATAAGGCTCAATTGTGAAAATTGTGATAAAAGCTTACCAAATGATAGCGACGAGGCAATGATATGTACTTACGAATGTACCTATTGCATGGATTGCGTGAATAATGTGCTAAAAAATGTATGCCCCAATTGTGGTGGCGGATTTGAAAAAAGACCCTCAAGACCCAAAAAAACAGCTTCAAAACCACCCTCCTAGAAAAGATGCGATTTTAAAACCCGTTATAGAAAATCGGTTTTTAGAAAAAAACATTGGAATCCATCCAAGAAAAAGATAGTTATTTATAGAAAAGGGAAGATATACATCCCATTCTTACTGGGATTTTCACCCCACTCAGAACCTTGGAAATCAGAAATATTTATAAGGCACGCGTGATTTTCGCACCAATCGCTCTTAGGCGTTCGTCGATACGTTCATAGCCACGATCGATTTGTTCAATATTATGGATTGTACTAGTTCCCGAAGCCGATAAGGCCGCAATCAACAGCGAAATTCCCGCACGAATATCGGGCGAGACCATGGTCATTGCTTTTAAATTGGATTTGAAATCATGACCAATTACAGACGCACGATGCGGATCGCAAAGAATAATTTTTGCCCCCATATCGATTAGCTTATCAACAAAAAACAAACGACTTTCAAACATTTTTTGGTGAATCAATACACTGCCACGGGCTTGAGTAGCTATCACAAGAATGATACTCAATAAATCGGGGGTAAAACCAGGCCAAGGCGCATCCGAAACGGTAAGTATAGAACCGTCTATATAATTTTGAATTTCGTATCCATTGGTATGGGCTGGAATGTATATGTCGTCCTCTCTTTTTTCGAGTGTAATTCCCAACTTTCGAAAAACTTCGGGTATCTGTCCCAAATATTCCCACCGAACATTTTTGATGGTCAATTCGCTTTTTGTCATAGCTGCCAAACCAATCCAACTGCCTATTTCTATCATATCAGGCAAAATAGTATGTTCGGTTCCTTTCAAAGAAGTTACTCCTTCTATGGTAAGTAAGTTGGAACCAATTCCTTGAATATTAGCACCCATTCGATTGAGCATGTTGCAAAGTTGTTGCAAATAAGGCTCACAAGCAGCGTTGTATATGGTGGTTGTTCCTTTAGCCAAAACGGCTGCCATTACAATATTAGCCGTTCCTGTTACCGAGGCCTCGTCCAAGAGCATATAAGTCCCTTGAAGTTGCTTGGATTCTACTCCGTAAAAGTGTTCCTCACGGTTGTAACGAAAAGAAGCTCCTAATTTTATAAATCCCTGAAAATGGGTGTCCAAACGTCGTCTTCCGATTTTGTCTCCTCCCGGCTTGGGAATAAAACCTTTTCCAAAACGCGCCAAAAGCGGTCCTACAATCATGATTGATCCGCGCAAACCTTTACCATCTTCCTTAAAATCCGCGGATTCTAAATAGTCAAGATCAATGTTGTTTGAAGTAAATGCATACGTTCCTGATTTGACTTTTTTTACCTCAACTCCTAAATTTTTGAGTAGTTGAATGAGCTTGTTTACATCAATTATATCGGGAATGTTATGAATGGTAACCGTATTGGGAGTTAATAAAACTGCGCAAAGAATCTGCAATGCTTCATTTTTGGCTCCTTGTGGCTGAATACTTCCCTTTAGCTGATGCCCTCCTTCAATTGAAAATGACCCCATATAATATGTTAATAGCTTCTTTTTTTGTTTCTGTAACCACCGCCTTTGCGTCCTTTTGAGTAATTGGACTTATTATTGGAACTGTGTTTACTACTTTTTTTATTAGAAATTCTAATCAAATCTTCAGAGACCGTTAAAGGAGCATCTGCGGCTTTGACCGCTATTTTTCCATCAGAAAGCTCCAATAGGTGATTGTATATCACAGCATCATCAACGGTATCCTTGTTCCAATTTAAAAAACTTTTTTTCATATGAGTGGCTATCACATGCACAAGCGCTTTTTTCATATCACTTTCTTCCCAACCAATAGCAACATCAATCATTTTTTTAATATTGTTACCGTAAAATCGATACTTGGGAAAATTCTGAGGATATCCAAGCGGTTCGGGACGTGCTTCTAACACTTCACGCAACGGTTTGGGATACGGAGAATCGGCATCCAATTTAAAATCGGACATGATAAACAATTGATCCCATATTTTGTGTTGAAAATCAGGTACATCTCGCAAATGCGGATTGAGGTTTCCCATCACATCAATAATGGCTTTTGCCATTTTATTTCGTTCATCGCGGTCTTTAATTTCAAGAACTTGATTGACCATTTTTTGTATATGTCGTCCGTATTCAGGAATAATTAAAATTTCACGTTCTGTATTGTATTCTAGTTGATCTATCAAAATTGGGTGGTTTAGTAATGTTTAAGAAATGTAAATTTAGTAAAATAAAATCACAATGAAATAATGCCCTCTATTTCAGAAACTTGTTTGTATTTTTTAATAACCATATCCGGAGATTCGACCATGGCTTTCAGGGTGATACTGGTGTACTTTCCATTCGAAGATTTCTTAGTGGCTACTTGAGGATTCAACGACTGAAACATACGTGTTAGTGTATTGATTTTTTTTTCACTGGTAGGAACAATAAACTTGAACACATATACCGATGGCCAAGAAGTGGACTCCAATAATTGTTCATAAAAACGGGTGTAAAACTCTTCTGATTTTAAAGACGAAGACATGCAAAATGTTTTGGCAAATATAGTTTGATTTTTTCGAATTATTCAACGTAAATTTTCCGTATTTTGCACATTCATGAATCCAAAAAACCAAAAAATAGTCATCATTGGAGCTCCTGGTTCGGGAAAAACCTCTGTCATTGAAATGTTAATTCAAAAAGGATACGACTGTTTTCCCGAAATATCGCGTGAAGTTACTTTGGAAGCTCGTAAAGAAGGAATCGATCAATTGTTTCTCCACGATCCTATTTTGTTTAGCACCAAACTCATCGCTGGCCGCTTGAAACAATACGAAGATGCCAAATCCAAAAATCTTGTCTTTTTTGATAGAGGCCTCCCCGATGTAGTAGCTTACCATCATTATTTGAAAACCGATTATCCGCCCTCTTTTGACACAATATGTCAAGAAAATCCTTACGATGTTGTTTTTGTATTGCCCCCTTGGAAAGCTATTTATACGTCTGATTCGGTTCGATATGAATCGTTTGAACAAGCTGAAAAAATTCATGAAAATTTAATGCAAACCTACCAGCGCTTTTCAATGACACCTCAACCAGTTCCTTTCGGTGAAGTGGTCGAACGTGTAGCGTTTATTGAGCAACAACTCGCCTAATGAAAACACCCCTATCTCTTCTTCAGCACTACTGGAATCATTCTGAATTTAGAACAGGACAATTAGAGGCTATTCAGGCCATTTTAGAGGGAAACGATACGTTTGTATTGATGCCAACAGGTGGGGGCAAATCGGTTTGCTATCAAATTCCAGCGCTCCTTAAAGAAGGAATTTGCATTGTGGTTTCACCCCTAATTGCCTTGATGAGTGATCAGGTCAATCAGCTAAAGGCTAAAGGCATCAAAGCAGTACAGATTACTGGCGGAATATCGGCCGATGAAATCAGTACATTGTTGGACAATTGTTCTTACGGAAATTACAAGTTTTTGTATCTGTCTCCCGAGCGAATTCAACAAGAGTGGATTGTGGAACGCCTAAAAACAATGGAAGTAAGCATGGTGGCGGTTGATGAAGCGCATTGTGTTTCACAATGGGGACACGATTTTCGACCTGCTTATCAAAAAATCACGGTTTTAAGAGAAGCATTGCCCAAATGTGCCTTTATGGCACTAACTGCATCTGCCACTCCCAAAGTAGCAAAAGAAATTATCGAAGAGCTTTCTTTGCATGCCCCTGTCAAAATTCAAACCAGTTTTTACCGATCCAATCTTGCTTACAAAACTCTTTTTACAGAAGACAAAATGGGTGTTTTACTTTCGCTCCTAAAGAAAAATATGGATGCTGTTATTGTGTACACTCGAAATCGAAGAAGTACAGAAACCGTTGCCGATCAACTGAATCGTTTGGGCGTTGCAGCACTGTATTTTCACGGAGGGCTTTCTACACAAGAAAAAAACAAACGCCTTAAACTTTGGATGAATGAAAAAAAGAACGTGATGGTTGCCACCACAGCTTTTGGAATGGGAATTGACAAAACCAATGTTCGCAAAGTAATTCATTTGTCCCTTCCTGAAAGCCTCGAAAGCTATTATCAAGAAGCCGGAAGAGCGGGTAGAGATGGCAAACCAGCAGAAAGCATTATTTTGATCGATCCTTTGGACAAAGAAGCCGTAAAAAATCAATTTATAAATCAACTGCCTACCGTTGAAACTACTTTTTTCGCTTACCGAAAATTGTGCAATTATTTTCAATTAGGATACGGCGAAGGGACTGGCGTAACCTTTCCGTTTCAGTTCAATGCCTTTTGCAAAACCTATCAATTGCCCGCTACAAAAACCTATCAAATACTGAAACTATTGGATCGCGAAGGAATCCTTCAATTTTCAGGAAATTTTAAAGAACAAAATCGCGTGCAAATCACCCTCAGTAACCAAGGGCTGTTTGACTATATGGAAAACCATACTTCGTCGGCTTTGTTACTGAAAACCTTACTACGAATGTATGGAGGTCTTTTTGAGCGACTAACGCGGGTTGATCTAGATGAGGTGTCCAAAAAAACAAATCGACCTAAAAACGAGCTAACTCAAAAACTGCTTCAACTGGAAAAAGAAAACATTGTGTTGTTGGATCGATTTGAAACCGATACCGAAATCACGTTTTTAGTTCCTCGAGAAGACGAACAAACACTGCATCCGATTGCGCGTGATATTAAATCACAATACGCCACAAAAAAAGGAATGATTCAGTCTATGATTGATTTTATTGAAAATCAGCAGCTGTGTAAATCCGTTCAACTGGCAGCTTATTTTGGAGAAAAGCTAAGTGATTGGTGCGGAGTTTGTTCTGTATGTAAGGATACATTTGTAGAGAATAAAAAGCAAATCACCAAAATCATTCGAGAGGAAATACTGGAATTGCTTGAAAAAAAATCTTTAAATTCTGAAAAGATAAGTACCTTGCTACCTTATAAAATCAACGATTTATTAGATGTTTTGGACCAACTTGTCAACGAAGAAAAACTAATTGTTGATTCGAAAAATCAGTACCGTTTGCATCAATGATAAATCGAAAAAACAGGTAAACAACATTAGGATGAAAAGCTTACGAATCGTTTTTATGGGAACTCCGGATTTTGCGGTAGCGAGTTTGGATGCGCTGTATAATTCGTCCCATCAAGTGGTAGGTGTTATTACGGCACCCGATCGTCCGGCTGGAAGAGGAAAAAAGATTCATGCTTCTCCTGTAAAGGAGTATGCCGACAAGCAGCAACTACCTTTGTTACAGCCTACTCTTCTTAAAGAGGATACCTTTCTCACGGAATTGAAAAATCTAAAGGCGGATATTTTTGTTGTTGTGGCTTTTAGAATGCTCCCCAAACAAGTTTGGGAAATCCCTCCCATGGGTACTTTTAATCTGCACGCTTCGTTGCTACCCATGTATCGTGGGGCAGCACCTATTCATTGGGCTGTCATAAATGGCGAACAGACTACCGGTGTTACCACTTTTTTTATTGATGAAAAAATTGATACAGGAGCCATCCTTTTGCAAGAAAAAACAACTATTTCAAAAACCGAAAGCACGGGAGAATTGTACATTCGGCTTCAAGCTCTAGGAAGTAAACTGGTCGTAAAAACAGTTGATCAATTGGCTCTGGGAACGCTTAGCAGTCAAAAGCAAAAAGAAAGCCATAGACTTCCTGTTGCTCCAAAACTCACTAAAGAAAATACTCGTATTGATTGGAGTGCCTCTGCGGAAACAATTTTTAATTTTATAAGAGGGCTTTCCCCCTATCCAAGTGCATGGACTACGCTGCATATCAATGAACAAGCACATTTTTTAAAAATACATGCCTCAACTTTCAAGTTGGCATCTCACAACTACACAAACGGAACTGTAAGTATTGAAGACAATCAGTTTAAAGTTTGGACGTTTGATGGGTATATTTTAGTAAACGAATTGCAATTAGCAGGTAAGAAAAAAATGGCCGCTAAAGATTTATTAAACGGTTTTAAAATTGCCGAGGGTTCAATTCTTCGTTAAGTACTATAAACAGTGATATTTACCGAAAAAAGGTTGAAATGGGACTCCGTTATTAACAAAGCGCTGAAGTTATCAACAATTTTAAGGATTTCTTTTAATATTCCTTGCAATAACGCCATATCCACATTACTTTGGAGTAAAATTAATCACATTAACTATAAATTTTAAGATTATGAACAAAACGCAATTAATCGATGCAATGGCAGCAGATGCTGGTGTATCTAAAGCAGCAGCTAAATCAGCACTTGAATCTTTTCTAGGAAATGTTTCTTCTACTCTTAAAGGTGGAGGACGTGTATCTCTAGTTGGATTTGGATCTTGGTCTGTTTCTAAAAGAGCTGCTCGTGAAGGAAGAAACCCTCAAACGGGAGCTACAATCCAAATTGCAGCCAAAAATGTTGTTAAGTTTAAAGCAGGTGCTGAACTATCTAGTTCTGTAAACTAATTTTTACCGAAACGTATTTTAAAAAACACCTCTGTACAGAGGTGTTTTTTTTTATTCTAATTATTTGTACATTTAAGAAAATACTTTTTGAATGATAATTAACCCACCAAAACAAGGTGATTTATTAATTGCTGAACCTAATATTATTGGAGACACTTCGTTTCATCGTGCAGTTGTTCTGTTAGCAGAACTTTCTGACAACGGGGTGGTTGGGTTTATTATAAACAAACCGCTTCAATATCAACTTTCCGAATTGATTCCTGAAATCAAAAAAGATATTACCGTTTACAATGGGGGACCTGTAGAACAAGACAGTTTGTTTTTTCTACACACTGTTCCAGAACTCATTCCTAATAGCATTCAAGTATCCGAAGAAATGTTTTGGGGTGGAGATTTCTCTATTGCTTCAGAACTCATTAACAACGGAACACTTTCTTTAGATAAAATTAAATTCTTTTTAGGGTATAGTGGCTGGGAGTTCGATCAATTGAGTCAAGAGCTAGGAAACAACAACTGGATTGTATCCAAAGAGCAAGAAACGGTACTTTCTAATGTTAACGGAGATTTTTGGAATGAGAAAATGCGTATTTTGGGAGGCAATTATTTGATTTGGTCCAATACTCCCGAAAACCCTATGCTTAACTGAGCGATTTTTTAGCCCAATTGTTGAGTGATTCTACAAACCTCAACGCAACTGTATTAGCAAAATTCTTTTTTCGATAACGACCAACTGGACGAATTCCTTGAATGGCATTGGTTACCCACAATTCATCTGACTTTTGCAGTTCGAACGGAGAAATTTCTGCCTCCTCCAGAGTGAAATCTGAATGATTATTAACGCATTGAATCAATTGTTTTCGAACAATTCCTTTGATACAACCCGAAGTTACAGGAGGTGTTTTAATAGTCTTGCCTTGAACAACAAAAAGATTTCCGTTTAAAAATTCTACTACTTGTTTTTGATCGTTCAATAAAATGCAATTGTCTAGGTCGTTGTCTTGTGCGTAGCGACTTCCAATAACATTCAAAGAGCGATTGTTTGTTTTAAGAGAAGACAACAAACTAGTGGGGACATAAAAATCTTTGAAAAGATCGACCAAATAATCGCTTGTATCAGCTATAAAAAAATCGTTCTCCAAAGGCTCAGAAACGATCAAAAATTGCACATCGTTGGAAGTAGGCAAATAACGTCCTCCAGAATTTCTAAAAACAGTCAATCGAATGCGAGTAGCATTTGAATTGATCGAAACCAGTGTTTTTTGGAGTTCTTTAAGCAGAAACTCAGGAGTGAAACTCATTGGAATTTCCATACGCATTAGTCGCATAGAAGCCATCAGCCTAAAATAGTGATCTTCCCAAAACAAGGGTTTTTGACCTACAACTCGGAGGGTTTCAAAAACCGCATCTCCGTACAAAAATCCACGATTGTCTGCACTTAGAACGTTCTTTTGTGATTCTAAAACAGTACCATTAAAATTTACCATTAAAAAAACAATTAGGAAGCTCCAATCACTTGTTTCAGATCAGAAATTTGACTTTCCCATAGCATTTTAGATTCGGACAACTCATCTTCATCACAAAAATCAGTTACAACTAATGACACATCTTTGGTAATTTCATCCACTACAATTTTCATCTCAAAAAAGTATTGGTCTTGATCCTCTTCTTCTGTAAGCCAACGAAAACGGGCAAGTTCGTTTGATTTTTTTGAAATGAGCTTGGCAGGTTCTTCAGAATCATCCCAAATAAATGAAAACAACTCACCGCGTGAATTTACGTTATCGGCAAACCATTCTGAAAGACCCGATGGCGTGGATAAATATTGGTAAAGCATTTGTGGTGAAGCATGAATTGGAAATTCAATTTCAAACTTTGTTTTTGGTTGCATAATCCTTTCAATTAAGGAATACAATATATTGATAAATTATGATGTAATAAGTATTTATTTACAAAAAAAATGCATCTTACTTTTGGGCTACTTATTTTAATTCTATATTTGCATGCCGAATCAAAAAAGGCGAGGTAGCTCAGCCGGTTAGAGCGTCGGATTCATAACCCGGAGGTCGGGAGTTCGAGTCTCCCCTTCGCTACACAAAAGCAATCAGCAATGATTGCTTTTTTTTGTAAACTTTTAGATAGCAGCTTTTTAGACTTATATCATATTTATTTGTTATTTTTATAAAAAGTATCTCTTTAAACTATGAAAACCCCATTTTTTTTCTTTTTTCTTTTAATTTCGTTAGGACTAAAATCCCAAGTAATTAGCAAATCGAACCCCTATATGAGGGACTTGATAAAAGATGTTCGAATAAAACAAACGCCTTTTTCTGTAAAAAACAATCAAAAGACCGCTTTAACGCTTCAAGAAATTTCAACACGTTTTGAAAAGTATTGGGAAGGAAAAGATTATACCCAAAAAGGAAGTGGATACAAACCCTTTAAACGATGGGAAACACATTGGAGTCATTATTTGTTGGCTGACGGAACCATTGCCCCAGCCTCTCATTTGTGGAAGGCTTGGGAAGAAAAAAACAAACTGACTGAAAAATCCCTTACTAATAGTATCATGCCAACTAGTAATTGGAGCAATTTAGGCCCTGCCGTTGTGGCCAATACAGCTACCGAAATTGCGGGACAAGGAAGAGTAAATGCAGTCGCAATCGATCCAAACAATCCAAGTATATTGTATGTAGGAGCTCCTGCAGGAGGTATTTGGAAATCTACTGATGACGGAGTCAACTGGACTCCTTTGGCAGATCATCTTCCGCAGATCGGAGTCTCTGGAATTGCAATTGATCCAAATGATTCCGACATTATTTACATTTCTACAGGAGATGACGACGCAGGAGACAGCTACAGTATCGGTGTGTTGAAATCTACAGATGGAGGTGTTTCATGGAATACCACCGGACTGTCATTTGACTATACCTGGAGAGGATCCAATGAAATTTTTATTGATCCAACCAATTCCAATATTATATGGGTAGCAACTTCTGAAGGGGTTTATAAATCAACCGATGCAGGCAACAACTGGACCTTGATAGTTTCGGGTGATATTGACGATTTAAGACTCAAACCTGGATATCCCAATACGCTTTATGCTGCTAGTCCACAAGACGGTTCAACACCCTCAAAGTTTTATAAAATTACTGGAGGAGGAACTTCTGTTGTGGAAATCTCTTCGGGAGTACCCACAGATTCGAAGCGGTTTGCCATTGAAGTGACCGAAGCAGATGCTTCTGTAGTTTACTTGTTGAGCACTTACGACAATGGAGAAGATTCATACAGAGGAGAAAATGCATTTCAAGGAGTTTACAAATCAACTGATAGTGGAGCAACCTTTACAAAAACATTAGAATCAGATGATATTTTTAACAGTGGACAATCCTGGTTTGATATGGCGTTAACCGTTTCTGATACGGATCCAAACACTGTTTTTGTGGGTGTTTTGGATATTTGGAAATCAACCGATGGTGGAGATAATTTTTCGCAAATCAATTCTTGGAGCAACCATAATCAAGCTTTTACCCATGCAGACATCCATTTTATGCGGTATTTTGACGGTGTGTTATATGCTGGGTCAGATGGAGGCATATACCGGTCATCTGACGATGGAGTGAATTTTGAAGACTTAAGTACCAACCTCTCGATAGCTCAAATCTACACGATTTCTGTAGCAAAAACGAATTCTAATAAAATTGCAGGAGGTTTACAAGACTGTGGTGGATTTGCTTTTGCAAACAATACTTGGAACAGTTATCACGGTGGAGATGGAATGGGGACAGCCATAGACCCATCCAATGAAGACCACTATTACGGATTCACTCAATATGGAGGTGGTCTGTATCTAACTTCAAGTGCTGGGACGGGCAATACGCAATTCATTGCGTCGTCTCCTACCGATGGAGAATGGGTAACTCCGCTTGTTTTTAATAAAAATAGTGATTTGTATGCGGGTTACGACCAACTGTATGTTCTAAAGGAAAGTGGATGGAATCAGGTGTCCAATCACTCCTTTAGCGGAACACTGGATCAAATTGAAATTGACCCTACAAACAATAATATTATGTATGTTTCAGAAGGCAACTCTCTTTTTAAAAGTGCCGATCGCGGACAAACTTTTACAAATATTCTCTCAACATCTTATAATATTCGTTCTATTGAAGTTCATCATACCGATAGCAACATCCTTTGGGTAACTACCAGTCAAAATGTGTTAAAATCAACCAACGGTGGTTTATCATTTACAAACATTAACAGCAACTTGCCTGGCGAAAGCAAACGTGTAATAAAACACCACCCGTACAGTCAAGACAACGCAGTGTATCTTGGAACTTCTTTAGGAGTTTATTATTTAGATGACACAAGTACTAATTGGCAGGTATTTTCAACCCACTTACCCAATGTTGCAGTAACAGATCTTGAAATTAATATTGAAGACAACACCCTTTCAGCTGCAACCTTTGGTAGAGGCGTATGGAAAACATCCATTCCATCGGTTGTTAAACCCCAACGAGACATCGACCTCTACTCAATTTCTGGAGGAAATATTTCAAATTATGCATGCGATTCAGAAGTTGCTATCAACGTAAAAGTATATAACAACGGAACACAAACAGCAACAGCTTTTGATATAGAATACGTTTTAAATGGAGGAAGTAAGGAAACGATGTCTTGGACCGGGAACTTAGCGTACGGTCAAGAAACACTCATAAATCTCCCCTTATCGGGAGTAGCGCCTAACATGAATGCGTTGGAGGTTGACATTCTATACAACAACGATCAATACATCCTAAACAACGATGAAACAATCAATTTTGGGCCTATTACGACTCCTCAAAATACCAGTGAAGATGTCAACGAATTGAACACTTTTGAAGTGGCAGAAAGCGATGAATGGCTTGTTGTTGGAGACACGAATGTTTGGTCCATAGGTGCTCCTTCGGGTACAAAGCTCAATACAGCATCAGGCACCAAAGCTTATGTAACGAATCCTTCTGGAAATTACCCCAATTCTGTGAATTCTCAATTGGTCTCTCCTTGCTACGATATATCAATATTATCAGACCCTTTGCTAAAATTTAAAATGGCCTATGATATAGAACTCAACTGGGATTATCTGTATCTTGATTATTCGACAAACAAGGGAATCACTTGGGAAACTATGGAAACATGGACTGGTGTATCTGAAAACTTAATAGACTATACTTATAACTTGCAAACATTAACCAATGAGTCCAATGTTGTTTTTAGATTTCGATTTATTTCGGATGGTTTTGTAAATCAAGAAGGCGTGGTGCTGGATGACTTTATCATAGTGGGAAACATCATGAGTATTGAGCCAGACAATCCTCAATTTGTAGGCATATATCCTAACCCAAGTTCGGGTGATTTTTCGGTTGTTTGGAACCCAAACGGAGAGCTTGTCAAAATTGAAATTTATGATGTTACAGCTCGAAAAATCAAAGAAATTACTTCTAAAAAAGAAGATAGAAATCGACTCAAAATAGACTTGAGCAACGAAACCAACGGTGTTTATTTTGTAAAGGCAACTCTCGAGAGCGCGAATGTTTATAAGAAAATAATCCTTTCTAAATAAACGTTTACAAATAGATTCTCTTTTCTAAGCATTGATTTCTTTTTTAAACTGATTTGATGTAAAAGCCACAATGTTATTCAATTATTTTGAATATATTTAGGGCTATGGAACAGCAAAAATCACCTTTTATAGATTCCCTCTCTCTTCCGGCAGTTGCCGCACCTATGTTTTTAATTTCAGGGCCAAAACTAGTCATAGAATGTTGTAAAAATGGTATTGTGGGAACATTTCCTGCTTTAAACCAACGTACAAGCGAAGGATTTGAGAAATGGGTTGTTGAAATCAAACAAGCTTTGGCTGACTATGAAAAAGAGACTGGTAAAAAACCAGCCCCTTTTGGTGTTAACCTCATTGTGCATCAAACGAACAAACGAGTTCAGGCGGATTTAGCAATTTGCATCAAACATCAAGTACCACTAATCATCACATCTCTTGGAGCAGTTCCACAACTTATTAATGCTGTTCATTCCTACGGAGGACTTGTTTTTCATGATGTAATCAAAAAGCGTCATGCCCAAAAAGCTGCCAAAGCAGGTGTAGATGGACTGATTTTGGTTGCGGCAGGAGCTGGAGGACATGCAGGGACTTTGAACCCTATGTCATTGGTAACCGAAATAAAAAGTTTTTTTAATAAAACTATTTTACTTTCGGGTTGTATTAGTACAGGGAGAGACATCGCCTCTGCCATGCAAATGGGAGCCGACATGGCGTACATGGGAACGCGTTTCATTAATACAACCGAAAGCATGGCAGATGAAAAATACCGACAAATGATCATTGATAGTGGTGCAAGCGATATTGTATATACTGCTGCGGTATCAGGAGTCAATGCAAACTTTTTACGACCTAGCCTAGAAGCCATGGGAATTACGGAAGAACAATGGTCTCAGCCTTCAAAAATTAAGTTTGGAGCTGACGAAGATGCTATGAAAGAAGAAGCCAAAGCTTGGAGTACGATTTGGTCGGCGGGACAAGGCGTAACTTCGATTAAAGAAACACTTTCTACTCAGGATTTGATAACACAACTAAAGTCAGAATTTAGAACGGCTATTGAGGAACAACAAAAACTCTTGGAACAGTACCCTTAAAATTCCGTTGATAATAGCAAACTAGAAGCTCCTCCTCCACCGTTGCAAATAGAAGCAAGTCCTTTTTGGAGTTTTTCTTGGCGCATAGTATGAATCAATGTAGTTACTATTCTAGCTCCTGAGGTTCCGAGCGGATGTCCTATAGAAACTGCTCCTCCACGAGGATTGATTTTATCAAGTGAAATTTGACATTTTTTTGCAAAAACCAAGGGAACCATGGAAAAGGCCTCGTTTACTTCAAACACGTCGATATCGGCAAACGACAAAGCATGTTGCTTTATTATTTTTTTGGCAGAAGCAACAGGCGCGACAGTGAATTTTTCGGGGGATAAAGCAGCATCAGCATAGCCCATAACTTTTACCAAAGGAGTAAGCTTATGTAATTCCAAAAATTCTTTGCTTACCAACACCAGCGCTGCTGCGCCGTCGTTGATCGTTGAAGCATTAGCTGCTGTGGCAGTTCCTTCTTTGGTAAATGCCGGGCGCAAGGAAGGAATTTTCTCAAAATTTACTTGTGTGTATTCTTCGTCCCGAGTCATGCAAATAGGATCTCCTTTTCGTTGAGGAATCAATATCGGTGTTATTTCATCCTCGAACCAGCCTTGGTCAAAAGCAATTTTGGCCCTTGTATAGGAGGCTATAGCATATTGATCTTGTGCTTCTCTAGAGATGGCTTCTTCAGCAGCAACTGTATCCGCATAAACTCCCATAGCTTGTTGATCAAAAGAATCTTTGAGTCCATCTTCAGAAAGTCCGTCAACAACTTTGGCATCGCCGTATTTTGATCCCCAACGTTGGTTGGGAAGATAATAAGGGATATTGGACATGCTTTCCATTCCGCCACATACTACAACGTGATGGATGCCCAACTGAATGCTTTGAACTCCAAAAAAAATAGATTTCATTCCAGACGCACATACCTTATTGATAGTTGTACAAGGAGTTGTTTTCGAAATTCCTGATTGAAGTGCTACCTGACGAGCAGGAGCTTGTCCCAAATTGGCTGAACAAACATTCCCCATAAAAACCTCATCAACAGAATCTGGAGAAATTCCTACTGATTCCAAAGCTGCTTTCACAGCTTCAACACCCAAATCAATTGCTGAAAATCCTTTTAAGGCACCTCCAAAACTGCCTTGTGGAGTTCTTTTTGCGGCACAAATATATACTTCGTTCATTGTGGTATTTTTAAATATTCATTTCAGGAATCGGCTCCTCAACTATAAGCGTTCCTTCGGTAGCTTTTTTAATTTCTTCAACGCTAACTCCTGGGGCGCGTTCCAGAAGCTTAAATCCTTGATCGGTCACTTCAAGAAAAGCTAAGTTTGTTGCTATTCGCTTAACACAACCCACCCCTGTTAAGGGCAAAGAACAGCGTTTGAGCAATTTTGATTCCCCTTTTTTGTTGGTATGCATCATGGCAACAATGATGTTTTCGGCAGAAGCCACCAAATCCATAGCACCGCCCATTCCTTTGACCATTCGCCCAGGAATTTTCCAATTGGCAATGTCGCCATTTTCTGCAACCTCCATAGCTCCCAAAATAGTAAGATCTACGTGTTGTCCTCGTATCATAGAAAAACTGGTAGAAGAATCAAAAAAACTAGCGCCTGGCAATGTGGTTATTGTTTGTTTTCCGGCATTGATAATATCAGGATCTTCGTCGCCCTCAAACGGAAAAGGCCCCATGCCCAACACGCCGTTTTCACTTTGAAATTCAAGTTCAATATCGGAACGAACATGATTTGCAACCAAAGTAGGAATTCCAATCCCCAAGTTTACATAATATCCATTCTTTACCTCCTGAGCTATACGTTTGGCTATTCCGTTTTTATCTAACATAATCAATGACTTAGGTTATTAATTTCGAGGTCGAACCGTTCTTTGTTCAATACGTTTCTCGTATGTTTTTCCTTGAAATATTCGTTGAACAAAAATTCCAGGAACGTGAATATGGTTTGGATCAAGGCTACCCACAGGAACCAATTCTTCAACTTCAGCAATTGTAATTTTAGCCGCTCCAGCCATACAGGCATTAAAGTTTCTAGCGGTTCCTTTAAAAATTAAATTCCCAGTCGAATCGCCTTTCCAAGCTTTTACAAAAGCAAAATCAGCTTTGAAAGCATGTTCTAACAAATGCATTTTCCCGTTAAACTCTCTGCTTTCTTTGCCCTCTCCTACTTCGGTGCCATAACCGGCAGGGGTGTAAAAAGCAGGAATACCCGATTGAGCAGCTTTGCAGCGTTCTGCTAAAGTTCCTTGTGGGATCAAATCTACTTGGAGTTCTCCGCTGAGCATCTGTCGTTCAAACTCATCATTTTCTCCTACATAAGAAGAAATCATTTTTTTTATTTGACGCTGCTGTAAAAGCAATCCGAGCCCAAAATCATCGACGCCGGCATTGTTAGAAATACACGTAATGTCTTTGACGCCTGTCTTTACCATTTGCGCAATACAATTTTCAGGGATGCCACAAAGACCAAAGCCTCCAAGCATTAATGTCATTCCGTCTGAGAGCCCATTCAGAGCCCCTGAGACACTGGCCACTGTTTTATGGATCATAGTAGATTGTTTTTTGAACTTCTAAGTTACAAAAAAAGTAAATTAAAAAAGCGGTTATTCTTCTTTAACAAGAATGATAGTCGCTGAAGAACCGCTAGAAAGGTTCCATTTGTTGGAGTGAATCAATAAACCTTCTGAATCATACACTTTCATTTCTGCGGTATTGGGTCCTAACCGACCTTGATTCAGTGCTGTGAAATCGATTTTGTTAAACCCTTTCTTGAGCGGAAGATTTATTTTAAAAAACTCAGAAGTAAGCCATATATCGGCTATCACCACTTCGTCATTGACCAAAACAGAGATTCGATCGCCATCGACATCCCCAAAATCACGACATAGAATTAAAACAGAAGGAGAAGCTGTTTTAAAATCTCCTAAATAAGAATCCCCAAAATAAGTTTTAGAATTACCTTCTTCATCCCTATAACTTTTATTAATGTCTCGTTGATACGACGCTCCTGGATTCAAAAATTTTTCTTGATCGGTCATAGAAAATGAGGGAGTGGATTGCTTAGATTCGGGTTTTTTAATAGAAAAATAGTTTGGATTTTTTGCAGCATCAGAAATCCCAATGACTAAAGGAGCTTTGGGTTTTTCAACAATCAATAGCTTTTTTTCAGATTGTTCTTGTGAAAATACTGAACCAAAAAAAAGTAAAACCACGATTTTTAAAACCGTTTTTATCCAAACGATTTTCCAAAAAATAGGTTTGTTGAATGTATCAAACCCGCTATTTTTTCGCCAATTCATTTTTTAATTTTTAATACTATGGCACCTCCAATAAAGCAAAGACCTGCATTTATAAGAACCAACGACAATGTTCCCATCCAAAACCATGCCTTATTATTGAATTTAGATAAAAGAGCTTCTCCAAAAACACACATTCCAGCACCCACACACAACAGACCCATCACAGAATAAATCCACCAACGTAGTTGTGTGTTATAAACCATTATCGAAAGTATTTTTTGTGTTTGAAATAGGATAAAAATCCAAGTAAGAACACAAAGACCATGGAGTAATATACAAAATTAGGCGTAATAACTTTATCACCACTGGCATAAGAATGCAAGCCAGAGAGATAAAAATTAACTCCAAAATAAGTCATTACAATACTGGCGAAAGCAATGATAGCTATCAAGTTGAACAACCACTTGCTTCGCAGTCCGGGAATAAGTCGCATATGAATAACGAAAGCATAAATCATAATGCTGATCAGTGCCCATGTTTCTTTTGGATCCCATCCCCAGTATCGCCCCCAACTTTCATTGGCCCACATTCCTCCTAAAAAGTTTCCAATAGTAAGCATAACCAATCCTACTGTAAGTGCAAGTTCATTGACCACTGTCAGTTCGCTCAGATAGAGCTTCATTTTTTCTTTGTTTTTGGCATTGGTAAGCAACATAAGTAGTAAAGAAACTACTCCCAAAATCATTCCTAAGGTAAAAGGGCCGTAACTACCTACAATTACAGCAACATGAATCATCAACCAATAGCTATCCAAAACGGGCTGAAGATTGGCAATTTCAGGATCCATCCAATTCCAATGCGCTATCATTAAGATCATAGACGCAACAAATGCAGTTGAAGCTAGGGTTAAATCGGATTTTCGTCCGAAGGCCAATCCCATGGCTACGGTGGCCCAAGCGACATAAATCATAGATTCGTATGCGTCGCTCCAAGGCGCATGACCGGATATATACCAGCGAGCAATCAATCCTGCTGTTTGGACTAAAAACAAGCCAACAATGGCGTATTTCATAATGGAGACTCCAATTTGGATCCAGCGTTTGTTGTTGAATATTTGAACAATCAAAAGCACAAACATCAATGCTCCAGCATACATATACCAGCTAAAAAGAGTTTTGAAAATATCGAACCTGTTGTAAAGTACTTCCGATTTTATTTTTTGGTCGGAAGGAACTACCTCAGCCCCGTATTTTTTTTGAAAACCTTTGAGGCTTTCTAGTAATTGATCGGCTTGATCGAAATCATTGCTCCTCAAAGAACTGAAATACAATGGAAGTACGTTTTTTACATATAAAGAATCTGTTCCTTTAAAATTGACAGTTTCCAATTCCGAAAACGATATCCATTTGTTGTTTTGGTCGTTGGGAATTGGAAATATTCGAAGCATTTTCCCTTCAAGAGCCGAGTATAATAAATTAACGCGCCGATCTACCTCGATGAAATCTTTTTGAAATTGATTAGGAACAGCTGATTTATAGGCCTTTTCCAATTGATTTGCCAATTTATAGTTGCCCTTTCCGTCAAAAAAATCAACAAAAGAGGCGTATTTGTTTTTAGGAGCAATTCCCAGAATATTCCGAAGGCTGTCGTTTCCGCGTTTCAAATAAATGATAGGCGTTTGATACCACATCAAGGGATTTTGTAAAATGGAAAGCATTACCTGATCAGCAGACAGTCCTTTGTAGGTGTCACTTTTACTCACCTTTCTAAGCAACTCAGACGCAAAGGTATTTATAGGCTTCATTCGACCCCCTAAATCTTGAATAATCAAATGCCCAAACTTATCTGCTTCGGGCGAGGGAACCGCCTGTGAAATAAGGAGGGTGTCGGAAATTTGCAACGGACTCACTTCGTGTTGATGCGTTTGGCTCATTGCTAGGCTAGAAAACAGCAAAGCAGCCAAACCAAGAGCGGCTTTTTTCTTTTTTATTTTTTCCAGTTGAACTGATAAAGACTTGAAGCGTGTTTTTCCAAAAAACATAATTCCCATTAATCCAATGTACAATAAAAAATATCCAACATAAGTAACCCAAGTACCCCAAAAGTCGTGATTGACAGACAATACCGTTCCTTTTTCGTCGGGATCAAAAGATGCTTGAAAAAAACGGTATCCTTTGTGATCTAGCACATGGTTCATAAATATTTCGTAATCGAAAGAGGTTTCGTCTTCTACAGTAATTTTACTTTTAAAGCTGCTGTAACTTTTTTCAGTTCCAGGGTAACGTTCTGCAATAAAATCATTGAGTCGTATAGAGAAAGGCAATGTAAGTTCTATCGAACCGAAAGCCACCCAAAAATCCAACCCACCTAATGATATTTTCTTGGGCGGGTTTACAGATCCTTTGCCTCCCAAAACTTTCACAGTCTGTGTTTGTCCTTGGGTAGTAATAGAGACTTCCAAAGCATCTTGAACCGCTTCCTCTGGATTCGCTGCAGCCACTACTCCGTAACGCCCTTTGACAATAGGGTCGGGAATCACAAATTGCATTCCAGCCAAATTATACAACGAACGAAGCTGAAGGGCTTGTTCTTTTTCCTGATCAACAGCCCCTTGTTGTTGATCGGCCATTCTTAGATATGAACCTGAAAAGGGTGACTGAATAAAATAATTTTCTCCATCGAATCGAATATTGATAGCTCCTGAAGTTGGTTTGTTCAATGCAAACAAAACGTTGTGAATATTGGAAACTTCCCCAGACTTAAGATAATGATCGTGTCGGTTTCCATCCCCTGCCTCAACTATTTTAAGGAATTCTTCGCCATTGGGATCTTCGACCAGTCCTTCTTCAGCATTTTCAATAAATCCTTGGTATTGAATTTGAAAAGATTGTCCATTGAAATCGTTGTTCCAGACAAAATCATTCTGAGTTACCGCCGCCAAAAGCATGTCGTCTTGTAATTTTTTTCTACGAGGCTCTCCCCCAATTTCTCCATCTACAAAAACAGTTAAATACGTTTTTTCAGACATAAAAACTTGTTCCGAAGCACCTTCTCGAATGGGCATAATTCCTTCGTAACCGATATAACGAGTGATAAAGGCACCGAAAATGATAAGAATCCATGAAACGTGTAGCATTAAAACAGGCCACTTTTCCCAGCGAAGCAATCGGTAACGAGCAATGTTTCCAACAAAATTCACCACAAACATACCCATCATGGCTTCGAACCACCAAGCATTGTATATCCAAATTTTGGCAGTGGTGGTGTTGAAATCGTTCTCAATAAAAGTACCTATACCCATAGAAACGGAAAAGGCAATGAAGAGGACAGCTGTTAAACGAGTAGAAAACAGCGCATTAATAAGTTTATCTTTCAAATTCATAGCGTAAATTTGCGTGTCAAATGTACGGGTTTTTCCGCAAATTTTCACTATCAACCTCCTGCTTTGAAAGGTCGATTTTCAAATATTTTAAGAAATTAAAAAACAAACAAATAACGCTTTCTAAATGAGCATATTTAAAGCAAAACAAGCCCATTGATTGCAATTAGAAAGAGGTTTAGAAACAGGCTAAGAAGAAGAAGATTGAAATTCACTTTCGTAGGCAACTGTGCCAAAACACCTCCGTTGTAAAATCCACATGAAAAAACAACCAAACTTAATTGAAAAACGGATCCAAAAGAAATCCCTTGCATCAAAACCAACATCGCTGCAATAGACCCAATACAAGATTGTAAAATAATAGTGAGTGGAATAAGCATATAATAGTGAGCTGCGAAGACAGAAAAACTTTTATTGTACATGATAGTAGATTTGATACTTCAAAGCTAAAGCATCACAAACCCAAAAAACATGACTAATATCAGTTAACGTATATTAAAATAAAGAGAGCTATATACCAAAAACTACTCCTTAACCCATTGGTTAGAGAATTCGCAGCTTTTGTTGTCTTCATTGACACTTACGTAGGTGTCTTCAATTTTTTCTACCATCCATTTTTGAATGGTTTTGAGTTGTTTTTCTTTTAGAGCGAGTTCTTTAACTCGGGTGTAATCGTTTACATAGTCAGCTACGTGTTCATCAAATCGATTGGTCACTTTAAGAATTTTGTATTTCTTCACTCCTGTTCGAGATTCTTCAATGAGTGGAGTAGAAATTTCGTTGTCTTTCAGTTTTTGAACTTGACTGTAAAAAACCGGATCCATTTTGGTAAGCTCAAATCGTGTATCGCCCGTTGAGGGATTGATTAAAACGCCTCCGTTGGCACGCGTTTCTTTTTCGTCTGAAAAAGAGCGCGCCGCTTCCTCAAAAGTAAGTTCATTATCGACTATTCGATCACGAATCTTTTGGATCTTTTCTTTGGCCTCTTTGAGCGCCTGCGGGGTAACTTCGGGAATCATTAGGATGTGGCGAACATCGACTTCCTGTCCTCTAATTTTGTCAACCATTACAATATGCCATCCAAAATCGGTTTTGAAAGGGTCTGAAATCTCACCTTCTTGTAAGCGAAAAGCCGCATCGCGAAATTCTTTGACCATTTGAGGGCGTTTTCTGTAAAGCGTGTATTTTCCACCTCGGGATCGTGAACCAGGATCTTGAGAATACAAAATGGCTTTGGTCGAAAAGCTTGATCCATTTTCAAGCACATCGATTCGAATGGATTCGAGTTGCTTTATAATTTTATCGGTAGCTTCTTGGGTAACTTTTGGCTCAATGACAATTTGAGCGACTTCCAATTCTGCACCAAATACAGGGCGTTCATCGACAGGGATGTTGTTAAAGAATTGACGAACTTCTTCGGGGGTAAGTTCTACCTCCTCAACGACTTTGGCTTGCATTTTTTGAGCAAGCTGTTGGGTTTTATTGATTTCAAAAAGTTCGTCACGAAAAGATTGTTCGTCTTTTTTGTTGTAGAATTCAAGCACTTTATCAACACTTCCTAACTGTTGAACAAAATAATCGATTGTTTGATCTACGTAAGAATCAATATCCTGTTTGGAAACCTCCAAGCTATCCTGTTCTGCATGGTGAGCATAGAGTTTATCTTCCATTAATTTTCCTAGCAAGCTACACCTTTCGATGTCCTTAACTGAAACGCCCTGTGATTGAAGATCAATGAGTGTCTTGTCAATATCCGATTCCAAAATAACATAATCACCAACCACTGCAGCAACTCCATCAACTTTGAGTCGTTGAGTTGAGGGTGAATGGGTTTGCAAACTGTCTTGGGCAGATCCAACAAAAAGAAAAAAGGCGAAAAAAAAGGATGCGAAGTATTTATTCATTGAGATTGTAAATTTCAAATTCGTTTTTCCGAAGGGCATCTTGTAATATTTCATTATTAAAGTTTCTACTAAATTCTACTTTTCTCTTGTTAGTAAGAATTTGTTTAATGGTAGGTTTTACATATTCCAGCGGAGCTGTGTCACCTCGCTCCAGTTTTTCATTAATATGGACCAAATATACTTCTAATGAATCTTCCAAACGTTGGAATTTAGATTTTTTTAAGAAGTTGTTGTAATCGTTCTTTGAGAGGGGTGAAATCTTGTTTAAAAACTTTTGAGACTGAACCCATATAGAGTCGTTAAGCAAAAAAGAAGAAAACTGAAGCGCAATAGAGTCTATAAAAACAATGTCGTTTTCAGAAAATCTTCGAAATCGCTTTACAATTTCTCGCATGTTATAATTTTCTTTAAAAATCCTAATATATCTACCTTTTAACAAAGGTTCATTGAGTTTGAAATTCCTTTTGTTGAGTTCGTAATACTCTAAAATCTCTTCTTGAGAAATGAGTGTGTCAATTTTGGTTTTAACTAATTTTTCCTTGTAGGTTTTTGTATACAGATCTGTTTTGTATGATTGAACCAATATGTTCAATCTTTTAATCTCTGCTTCCCTTAAGTTTACATAAGCATTGCTTAACAACAATTGTTTGGTTGCCCAATTTTTAATAAGGTTGTTTACAACCAAAAGGCTGTCGTTAACGTTTTGAAAACTAGATATACTGCCCTGAATATCTTCCAAAAAAAGGTATTCATTTTGCACCCGAGCAATGGCTTTGGAAGGCTTCCCTTGAGATAGGGTACACCCCAGCATCAATAGTCCCAAACCCAAAACAATAAGCAACGATTTAGACTTCATATGAGATTAGCGGGAATAATTAGGAGATTCTTTAGTGATCGTCACGTTGTGAGGATGACTTTCTTGAATTCCCGAAGAAGTGATTCGAATGAATGAAGCACTTTGCTTGAGAGTTTCGATGTCTTTTGCTCCGCAATATCCCATACCAGCTCGAAGTCCGCCAATAAACTGGTGTATGCTTTCAAACAACTCACCTTTGTATGGAACACGCCCAACAATACCTTCTGGAACAAGTTTTTTGATATCCGCTTCAACGTCCTGGAAATAACGATCTTTACTTCCTTGTTTCATGGCTTCTACTGAACCCATTCCACGATAAGTTTTGAATTTTCTACCTTCAAAAATAATCGTTTCACCTGGAGATTCTTTAGTACCTGCCAACAACGATCCTAGCATTACAGAATCAGCACCTGCAGCTATGGCTTTGGGAATGTCGCCAGTATATCGTATTCCTCCATCAGCAATTAGCGGAACTCCTGTTCCTTTGAGTGCTTTGGCTACCTCTAAAATAGCTGAAAACTGAGGATAGCCAACTCCGGCAACAATTCGTGTTGTACAGATAGACCCTGGACCAATTCCCACTTTGACAGCATCAGCTCCAGCTTTTACCAAATAGGTTGCCGCTTCGGCCGTTGCAATATTTCCGACCACCACATCGAGTTCTGGAAATGAAGATTTGATAGATTTTAACACACCCACTACTCCTTGTGTATGTCCGTGGGCGGTATCTATTACGACTGCATCCACCCCTGCATTAACTAGAGCTTCGCAGCGGTCAACCGCATCGGCAGTGACACCAATAGCGGCAGCAACTCTTAGTCGACCGTATTGGTCTTTATTGGCGATGGGTTTTTGAGTTAGTTTGGTGATATCTCGAAAAGTAATCAACCCAATTAATTCGTTGTCTTTAGATACTACTGGTAATTTTTCAATTTTGTGCAATTGCAGAATTTCTTCAGCTTCACTCATTGAAGTACCCTCAGACGCTGTGATTAGGTTTTCAGAAGTCATGACCTCGCTAACCGAACGCTCATTGTTTTTTTCAAAACGCAAATCTCGGTTGGTTAAAATTCCTATCAATTTGCCTTGATCATCGACAATTGGGATTCCACCAATTCGATACTCAGTCATGCATTTTTTGGCGTCAGCTACTTTGGCTGTTTTTGGAAGCGTAACGGGGTCAATAATCATTCCAGATTCTGCACGTTTTACCTTGCGAACCTTTTCGGCTTGTTCATCGATGGTCATATTTTTGTGAAGAACTCCAATACCCCCTTCTTGCGCCATGGCAATAGCCATTTTGCTTTCGGTTACCGTATCCATGGCCGCAGAGGCAATAGGAACGTTTAACGAAATATTCCGAGTGAATTTGGACTGGATGCTGACATCTCTAGGTAAAACTTCAGAGTATGCAGGAACGAGTAAAACATCATCGTAAGTGAGTCCAGTTCCAATAACTTTATTTTGTTGAGCTTGCATAGCAATTAGTAATTAATTGCAAGCAAATATAAGGAAAATTTAGCCGTTACAAGGGCTTTTTTGAAAGATATAATTCTTTGAAAATCAATAGGGTAGCGATAATAAATGTAGCCGTCATCAATGTTCCTGAAAAAACAACTACATAAGCAAACCATTCTACTCCGTACCAAATCATGTAAATTCCTCCAAAAGTAACCAAGACAGAAGCAAAAGGTTCAATCATCAAAAATTGTTTCCATTTTTTGGAAATGGAAGTCATCGCTAAAAGTCCTCCCATGAAAAAAAAGATGAAAGACATGGACAAAATATGCGTATGTACAATCGTAAGCATTTCGCGTTGACTCTTTTTGAATTTCATGACAGGGGCATCTTCTATTTCCTCATTACCGTTGTAGTTTTCAACAACTCCATCAGGTGTTGTGCTTTCGGTTTGTCCTACAAATGTGAGTCCTGAAAAAAAGCCTACATTGAGCACCACCAAAAAAGCTGCGATAAAGTTTTTTACTTCGGAAGGTAGCTCCCTTATGGGAGTTAAAAAATGCATCATAATTCCCTTAAATTTTTTGTTGGAGTCGCAGTTGATATAACGATTGGTTCAAAAAATTAATGGCTCTGGTCATGGATGTAACCGAAATGGTTGCACCCGATATAGCGGCAATATTTTGCTGCAACAAAAACGAAGTTTCTACCGATTTTCCTTCGAACTGACGCAGCCAACGTTTGCTGCCAATTTCCCCTCCGTAATCTTCTCGGTATACAAGGACTTTTGCTTTTTGGATAATCAAATTAGCATTAAACAAAACTAGATATTCAAAGGTATCTGTTTTGCTCGGTGCGTTTCCGACATAGGCATAGCCTATCAACTTTTGATCTTGTAAAACCTCAAAAAAACGATTTTGGGAAAAATCTGAGACTACCAAATCCGAGCTTTCAAAAACAAGTGGATTGAGTGTAAAAGTTTCGGTTTTAAAGGTTTTATTAATTTCTTTCTTAACCTTTTTCTGAATGTTTTTAGGCAATGAAAATGCACTGCAAAATAGAGCAGTTACTAAAATACCAGCAAAAAGTTTGAAGTGCATTTTCATATTGCAAAAGTAATCAGTTGAACGTTAGAACCAAAATCCTAAGCCAACATTAAATTGTTTGGCATCATCACTGCCATCAAGTGCAGTAGCCTTATTTTGGTAATCGATCTTAAAAACCGCACCAGGAGCTATATGATACGACACTCCTGTAGTCCATTCCGAACGGTGAAAAGTATCATTTTCTGTAATTCCATCGACCTCAGCATGGGTGTCAAACTTTTCATATCGACCAAATAGGTCCAACTTTTGACGGTGAGCAAACGGAAGTACGTTGTAAGCCACTTCTGCATAGTAGCCGGACATGGCCGAACCTAAGTCCGCTCCAGTCAGGTCGTTGTAGGCTTTTGTATCGTCAAGCGAGGTGTAGATATATTGTCCTCTAGCAGAAAATTGTTGTTTCACGTACCGGGCATCAAATCCAAGCATTGACACTCCGATATCAGCACCTTTGGGCGCATCGTCTGGCGCTTGGGTTCTACCCGTATAAGAAGCCAATCCCAATCGCAAACCTGGAATTCCGTAGTATTCTACTTTGGCAGCAAAGTTGAAATCAGATACTGTGGATTCTGCTCCTTTTTGACGACCGGAACGCAATCCGTTGGATCCTTTTAAAATTCCTTTATCTGTGTAGGAAGAAAATCCGTTCATAATGTATGCTTGGTAGCGAATAGAAGCGGAATTGATCCGTCCTGAAACTCCAAAACCAATTTCACGCCATGTGGTTGGAATCACTTTGTTGTCCAAACTTGGGCGCTCAACTCCGTTGTAGGTTGTTGGTTCGTGGTATTCATTAATGATTCCCATTGGGACCAACATCAATCCACCGCGAAGATTGATATTATCTGTAAGGCTGTAGTTGATAAAAGCCTGCTCTACATATACCTCTTTTACATGTTCAAATTCGATTTCGGTAACCATTTGAACACGATCGTCAAATTTGTATCCAAAAAGGATTACCAAACGCTGAACATCGAGCTCTCCGTTTTTGCCAGAAGGCTGATTGTATGTGATTTCTCCGTATCCACCAATGGTCAGTCCTTTTTGGACGCCGTCTAAAACCGAAATTATTTTTTGGTTTCCATTTAACTGCAAAGTGTCTTGTCCGAAGAAACTCAAAGAGGGCATCAGAAAACAAGCAATTAACAAGTTTTTGAGTGTAATTTTGTTAGTCATGATATCGTTATTTAGAATTAGTTTAAATTAAAATATGGCGCAAATATATACTCCGAAATCGAAATACACAAACTTATTTAGAATTAATTTAAATAAAGAAAAGGTGTTTTATACAAACTGAGAAAAAATATCAGTAGCCTTGTTGTAAGCGGCCTCAAAATGAAGCGGGTTTAGGGCGGTGGGAATGTTTTTGGAGGTACAAAAAGAAAGGAGTTTTTCGGTAGGCATGTTGCCGATCAGATCGTCTTTAGCCATCGGGCAGCCTCCGTAGCCTTGAATGGCGCCGTCAAAACGACGGCAACCCGAATCATAAGCAGCAGTGATTTTTTCCAACCAATGATTTGGGTGGGTATGAAAATGCGCTCCAAACTCAATATCGGGATAGGCGGGAATAAGGTGAGAAAAAAGAAATCGAATGGCATCGGGTTGGGCAGTGCCGATGGTGTCGGACAAGGAAATAATTTGAATCCCGAGCTTGGAAAGGGTCGCCGTCCACTCCCCGACTATTTCGGTACTCCAAGGATCTCCGTATGGATTTCCAAAACCCATGGACAGATACACCACCACTTGTTTTTGATGAGAATGCGCCACATCAACAATCTGTTGCAATACCGTAACCGACTCTGAAATGGTTTTGTGGGTGTTCCGCATTTGAAAGTTTTCGGAAATGGAAAAAGGAAATCCCAAATAAGTGATTTCTGGAAATTGACAGGCAGCTTGTGCTCCGCGCAGATTGGCTACTATGGTAAGCAATTGCGTTGTGGTTTTGGAAAGGTCGAGCCCTTGGATGACTGCTGCGGTGTCTTTCATTTGAGGTATAGCTTTGGGCGAAACAAAACTACCAACGTCCAAGGTGTCAAATCCAACTTCCAATAACGACTGATAATAGGCGATTTTGCGAGCTGTGGGCACCCACGTTTTGATACCTTGCAGGGCATCACGGGGACATTCTATGATTTTGAGCGGTGTCATTTTTCAAAGGTACAAAATCCTTTTAGGGTGAAAGAGGTTGTATACCAACTCCTAAAAAAGGTTGTTGTAGTTTGTGTTTTTTATCAACTTAGCAGAAGAAACGCTCCAAAAGCGATTCTACAATTTCTAAAGACCTACATTTTCAGTTCTTTTTTATAGATTTTACAAACATTGATTTTTTGGATGCAGTTGGTTCAAATATTCACCCCATTGGGGTGGCTATCAGAACAGATTCGGATATACAGGAGTTGGATTACATTCAGCCTTTGGCTGACCAAAGTTGCTCCATCCCGAGTACTCGGGATTCCCGCCCCTTTGGAAATGGAATCCAACAAAACCCCAGATGAAACAGTCGTGCATCGCCACATTGAAAAAAGAGCGTAAGCAAAACAGAAATATGTGTTGGGATTTTGTTATCAAAAACGGGTAGCCATTTACCAAAGATGCCTTATTTTTGTAGCGAAAAAGAAAACAATATGACGGCATTACAAACTTTAGAGGCTCAAATAGAGCCTTTGAAATCACAATTAATTTCACATCCATTATACAGTACGCTCACTACCAAAAAGTCCATTCAATTGTTTATGGAAACCCACATTTTTGCGGTTTGGGACTTTATGTCGCTTGTGAAAGCCTTGCAACAACACCTCACTTGCACCACTACCCCTTGGATACCTGTTGGAAGTCCAAGCACCCGACGATTGATCAATGAAATTGTGTTGGGTGAAGAAAGTGACGTGGATCAACACCAGCAGCCTGCCAGTCATTTTGAACTTTATACAGATGCTTTGGAAGCCCTAGGTGGAAACACAAATGCGCTTCATCAATTGGTTGAAAATATTCGCGCGGGCGCTTCATATCAAGCTGCGTCCGAACAGCTCGATATTCCTGTTGCTGCCAAAACGTTTATGGATTTTACCTTTGAAATCATTGAAACAGGCCAGCCGCATTTGATCGCCGCTGTTTTTACTTTTGGTCGCGAAGATTTGATTCCCGATATGTTTATTGAAATCGTTCAAAAACTTGCCCAAGAAAACACCACCGATTTTGTTGCGTTGCTCTATTATTTAGAACGTCATATCGAAGTTGACAGTGAAGAACACGGCCCTATGGCACTTCAAATGATTAACGAACTCTGTGGCGACGATTCTCAGAAATGGGAAGCCTGTATCGAAGTTTCCCAACAAGCACTTTATCACCGTATTGCTCTATGGGATAGCATCTATCAATCTTTATAGCAATTTTGTTTATTGTTAGGGTTTGAGTACTTTTATGAAAAACAAAAAATCATGAAAAAATTACTTTTAGCCCCGCTTTTTATTTCCATGGTGTGTTGTGCTCAACCCAACCTTACGCAACAAGACTTTGCAAATACCATTGACGCTGCCGAGCTCAGAGTCCTTTTGTACACCTATGCTTCCGATGAATTTGAAGGAAGAGAAACGGGTACTGCTGGAGAAGAAAAAGCCGTACAGTTTTTAAGAGATCAATACAAGGCATTGGGTATTGCTTCTGGAACCAAAGACGGATCTTATTTTCAGCCTATGACATTGGATGTTCGAGGTAAAAATGTAGCTTCTAAAAATGTACTAGCTTTTATTGAAGGTAGCGAAAAACCCGAAGAGGTGTTGGTAATTTCAGCACATTTGGATCACGAAGGTGTTAAAAACGGAAAAATATACAACGGCGCGGATGATGACGGATCCGGAACGGTAGCCATGTTGGAAATTGCCGAAGCGTTTCAGCTTGCGGTTGCCTCTGGTCAAGGTCCTAAGCGATCTATCCTTTTCCTTCATGTATCTGGAGAGGAAAAAGGGCTATTAGGGTCTAAGTACTACACCGACAATCCGGTATATCCGCTTGAGGATACGGTGTCCAATCTCAATATTGACATGATTGGAAGAACCGATCCCAAGCGAAAAGGAAATCGAGATTATATTTACTTGATTGGCTCTGACAAACTGAGCCAAGACTTACACGATCTTTCGGAGGAAGCCAACAAAAATTTTACCAACCTCACATTGGATTACACATTTAATGCGGATGACGACCCCAATCGATTCTATTACCGAAGCGATCATTACAATTTTGCAAAAAATAACATACCCGTTATTTTTTACTTTAACGGAACCCACGATGATTATCACCAACCAACGGATACGCCCGAAAAAATTCAGTACGATTTGCTCGAACAACGCGCTCAATTGATTTTCCATACTGCTTGGGAAATTGCCAACCGAGACCAACGGGTTGTTTTGGACTAATCACTGGTATCATACAAACAAAAAAAGCCTTCTCAATGAGAAGGCTTTTTTTGGGTGGAAGACGGGATTCGAACCCGCGACCCTTGGTACCACAAACCAATGCTCTAACCAACTGAGCTACAACCACCATTTTAGCGAATGCAAATGTAATGGATTTCGCAATTGTTGCAAAGAAAAAAAAGAAACTTTAGCGTTTTTTTAAAGCAAGGATTCCAAACGATTTATCCCAATCATTTTTTGAGTCGTAAAACCTTCGGCGTGATCGACTCCAATCAAACGTCCCAAGTCTGCCGCCCTATGCGATACATTATCTAAAAATCCTTGAGCACTAATGGGTGTTTCGGGCTCGTTGCTATTGGGATCATAAAACTGCGAACCATACGCCAAGATAGCGTTCATTTTTTGATTCATAAAACCGGAAACATCTACCACAAAATCGGGCGTATCATTGTTCCATTGCATGTAGTGATACACTTGCTTCGGACGCCATGCTTTGAGAGTATCTGTTTTGATTTTCACCAATCCACTCAAAAAACACGCATCTGCTACCAATGAAGCACCGCGACCGTGATCGATATGTCGATCGTGTTGCGCATTACACAACACAATATCGGGCTGAAAAGTTCGAATACATTCAATGATCTCAAGCTGATGCTCTTCATCATTTTTAAAAAACCCATCTCTAAAACCCAAATTCTTTCGAACAGAAACTCCCAATATCTCAGCAGCCTTAGCCGCCTCTTGATCCCTAATTTCAGCCGATCCACGGGTTCCTAACTCACCTCGAGTTAGGTCAATAATTCCCACTTTTTTTCCTAAAGAAACTTCTTTGGCAATCAAAGCACCGCACCCCAACTCTACGTCATCGGGATGGGCGCCAAAAGCTACTATATCTAATTTCATCCATTTTATTTAGACAATAAAAGTATTAAAAGAATATCACTCTAGAAAAAATACCATAAAGCAAGTCTTGAAGCTGCTGAATAATTATCTTTGTCAAAACCAATAACAGCATGCTTAAAGCAGTACTTTTTGATATGGACGGCGTCATTGTAGATACCGAACCACTCCATCACAAGGCCTACAAAATGATGTTCGATGAAGTAGGAATTGATGTTTCAGACACAATGTATCGAGGTTTTACTGGGCAGTCAACCAAAGAGATTTGTCGTTTTCTTTGCAAACACTTCCAACTGAATCAATCTCCTGAAACCTTGGTGCAAATCAAGCGAACAAATTTTACTCGCTTGTTTTTTGAAGACGATACATTGACACTTTTGAAAGGCGTTGAAGACTTAATTAAAGACTATCACAAAAACGGCCTTACATTGGTTGTGGCATCTTCTGCATCCATGTTTACCATTAATAATGTAATGGAACGGTTTCAACTGAATCCCTATTTTAAAGACAAACTGAGCGGCGCAGACCTAAAAGCGTCCAAACCACATCCAGAAATATTTACAAAAGCAGCGGCAGCAGCAGGTTACCAGGCATCAGAATGTATTGTTATTGAAGATTCAACCAACGGAATCATTGCTGCTAAAGATGCAAACATATATTGTATTGCATACAAAAGCGAACATTCAAAAGATCAAGACTACAGTCGTGCCGATCAATTAGTCTCTGATTATACATCCATAACATTTGATAAAATAAAGGCGATTCTTAACTAGCTCCTAAGTGCTTTAATACACGGGATGAATTAGGATTTGATCCAATCAATAATACTTTGATCATCGGGAAGCACTCGAGGACCAACCACACGGATCAATTTACCGTTTTCGTCTATCAGGTATTTTTGGAAATTCCATTTAACCTTAGAATCGATCACGCCGTTTTGTTCTTTCTTTGTTAGAAACGCATATAGAGGATGTATTTTTCGCCCTTTGACCGATATTTTACTCATCATCGGGAAAGTAACTCCATAATTTTTTTCACAAAAGGCTCCGATTTCTTCATCCGAACCGGGTTCTTGCCACAAAAAATTGTTGGCAGGAAAACCGATAACCTCAAAGTTATCACAATTGTACTGGTCGTACAGTTCCTGCAAATTTTGGTATTGAGGAGTCAATCCACATTTGGATGCCGTGTTGACTATCATCACCTTTTTTCCTTTCAGTGAAGCCATATCAAACGGTTCTCCTGAAATATCAGTTACTGTAAATTGATGAATACTTTGTGACATAGAATGTGATTTTTGAGCATAAGTTACAATAAGGCTCATTAGCAAGAGAAAACTACTGATGTTTTTGAATCGGGTCATCCTACAAAGGTATCAAATTCTTTTTGGTAACGCTTCTATACAATTTCTGCACTCAATCCTGCAGCTAATAGTTTTAGACACATCGGCTCAAGCTCGTCGTAAGAACCTGATTTTACGGCACATTTCCCTTTATAATGAACTATTAGTGAGCATTGTTCCGCTTGTTCGGGTGTATGTCCACAAACCACAATAAGGGTTTGAATGACATGCTCGAAGGTGTTTACCTCATCGTTGTAGAGGATGATTTCATGTTCAAATTCTGATTCCGTTTCGACTAGAAGTTCTTCGGACACTTCCTCTTCTGGTGTCGCACTGTTGGGATAAGTCGAATGTTTTAGAAAACAATTATTGATAAACAAAACGCTTTATTGTTTAGAATTTATGACCTTACTAAAGTACAAATTTTGCAGCAATCCATTTCTCTTTTTGTAGATGTGAATCAAAAGTAAGTCCATTTTCAGTGCACTTCTGCACAATCAATGGCAAATCTTCTTCATAAAAACCACTAAGAATCAAAATTCCAGGTGCTTGCAGCGCGCTCGTGTATGTTGGGATGTCTTGTAACAAAATATTACGATTGATATTCGCTAAAATTACATCGTATTTTTTATTTGTTAGCAAACTTGCGTCACCCAGCAAAGGAGTAATATTTTTACAGCGGTTGCGCTCAATATTTTCGGTGGCATTTTCAAAACACCACGCATCAATATCTATGGCCTCGAGTTGGATGGCGCCCTGTTTTTCTGCCAAAATAGCCAAAACTCCTGTTCCGCTACCCATGTCCAAAACTGTTTTTAGAGAAAAGTCTTCTTTTAAAACAAATTGAATCATCATATGGGTTGTTTCATGATGACCGGTTCCAAAACTCATTTTGGGTTCAATCACTATATCCATTTTTGTTGAAGCAGGTTGGTGAAACGGAGCACGAACCGTGCACACATCATCCACTACGATGGCTTGAAAATTGGATTCCCAAGTTTCGTTCCAGTTTTCAGGTGCAATTTCATCAACAGATGTTAATGACAAGCTATCTTTTTGAAGAGAGGTTATTTCTTTTAACAGTCCTTGATCCCAATCGTCTTTGGCTATGTAGGCTTGAACACCATTTTGAGTTTCCTCAAAACTTTCAAATCCAACTGCGCCCAATTCAGCAATCAGAATATCGGTGTCGTCTTGAGAAGAAGACACCGAAAAACTGCACTGTATATAGGATTTAGACATTTATTTATTGGCTGTGACAATTGCATTGAAGTCGTCTGCATTAAGAGCCGCTCCACCTATCAAACCGCCGTCAACGTCTGCTTTACCAAAAATTTCTTCTGCATTGGCAGGTTTTACGCTTCCACCATATAAAATAGAAACTTCTTGAGCCAAAGCGTCGTCGTAAGCAGCGGCTAAGGTTGTTCGAATAAAGGCGTGCATTTCTTGGGCTTGTTCTGGCGAAGCCGTTTCTCCGGTTCCGATTGCCCAAACAGGTTCGTATGCCAATACAATATTTTTCCAAGCCGAAGAAGGCAGTGTGAAAAGTGCGTTTTTTAGTTGCGATGCGACCAATTCGAAATGTTTTTCAGACTGACGATCTGCAAGCTCTTCTCCAAAACAAAACACAACACGAAGTCCATTGTCTAAAGCAGCTTTTGTTTTTTCAGCAAGAATAGCGTCCGTTTCCCCAAAATAAGCCCTACGTTCTGAATGACCAATAATAACGGTTTCAACACCAATATCTTTGAGCATAGCAGCAGAAATTTCTCCAGTATATGCACCGCTTTCTGCTTGATGCATATTTTGCGCGATTACTTCAATGTGTGAATCATTGGTTTGCTGAACAGCAGCATGAAGGTTTACAAATGTAGGTGCAATCATGACTTCTACATCCGAAGGATTTAATTGGTTTTTAAGAGCGTCTATTAACTCCTTTGTTTCAGACGCGGTTTTGTTCATTTTCCAGTTTCCGGCAACAATTTTTTTTCTCATGCTTTGATTTAAAAGTGATTTAATTTTTAATTTACTCGAACTTTTGGATCGAGCCATCCGTATAATAAGTCGACAAAGATATTAATCAAAATGAAAAGAGAGGCAATAACTAACACTGAACCCATCAAAACAGGAACATCTAGGGTGTTAAGTGCCCCAACAATTTCTTTTCCAAGACCGTTCCAGCCAAAAATATACTCCACAAAAACCGCTCCTGCCAACAGGCTTGAAAACCAACCTGAAACAGCGGTTATAACAGGATTTAAAGCGTTTTTAAGAGCGTGTTTTAGTACTACTTGTGATTTGGACAACCCTTTAGAATAGGCTGTTCGTATATAATCCAACTGCAATACATCCAACAACGAATTTCGCATCAATTGGGTAACTACTGCAATAGGGCGAATCCCCAAAACTACTGAAGGGAGAATCAAATTTCGCCATTGTATGTGAAAGCGTTCTCCAAAATCATCCAATTCATACAAACTTCCTGTCATATTTAAATGCGTGTATTCTTTTAGTACAAACCCAAAAAACCACGAGAACAATATCGCACTAAAAAAAGAGGGAACACTCATTCCCATGGTACTTAGTAATTGAATCATCCGATCAAACCACCCGTCTTTATTTAGAGCAGACACGATTCCCAATCCAATTCCAATCAACAGAGCTATAAGAATAGAACTCAAAGCAAGGACAACGGTGTTGGGAAGTGTATTGGATATAATTTCAGAAACGCTGACGCCATTCTTTTGATAAGATTCTCTCAAATACGGTTGTTTAATTACCCAATGATAGCTTCCCCATGAAAAAAGAGGGAACGCACTATATTTTTGAGGTGCTAAAAAAGTAAAATCTTGTTCGTTTTGAGAGTGAATCGAAAAGGGAGACAAGTCATTGACATAATAAGCATATTGATGAAGTATCGGTCGATCAAAGCCGTATTTTGTTTTAATAACTGCTAACTGCTCCGAGTTTTCATTTTGATCAAGCATCATTTGCGCGGGATCTCCTGGCAAAACTGTAAACAAGAAAAAAACTACCGAAGCCACACCCCATAGAGTAAGCAACACATAGCTTGTTTTTTTAAGAAGATAAATCATTCTTCAAAGGTTGATGGATTTTGCTGTTGGACTTTTGAACCTTTCCAAAATTTATTCTTTGAAAATGTTCATATCGTTCCAATGTAATTTTTGTTGAATTACACCCTTTTCAATTACGACTATTCCAGGATTGGAACGAATGATTGTTTTGAGTGCTGTTTCGTCACAGAAATAAAAAGGGAAATCCAATGCCGATTCCCAATCCATCGCTTCTTCGGGTCCTGAAGCTGTGACACCAGCAACAAGATAGCCATAAGATCGTGCTTTCTCAATTAAATTTTTCAAAGACTCCAAGCTATCAAACTCAAAATTACTTAGGTTATAAGCTACAATCAACAGAAGTTTTTCTTCACTTAAAAGTTCTTGTGTAAAATCTTGCCCGTTTTGCTCCAAACTAAAGTCATGGATAGGCGGTTCGTATCCTTGAGAAATGGTTTTGGTAGCCACCGAAAGTAACGAACCTGCCACATCGGGATATTTTCCCATAGTTGTAACTGTTACTTCTTTTCCATTTTGATCAAACAGCCATTGATATTCCACCACGGGTTGGGGCGCATCTTCAGGGTAGCTCATAGCTTCTGGAATGTTCGTTCCTACTTTATAAGCACGAAAATCCCACGCTGGTAAATGATTCAATACATGAATGCCAAAATACACAGACCCTAATAGAACGATTAACAAAATAGCCACAAGGGGTTTTGAAGAAAAAACAGGTCTAACCCAATGCTTGTTTTGAATTAAAAAAACAATCAATAGTAGCAATATGATATCTTTGGTAAACGATTCCCAAGGAGTAAGCGGAATGGCGTCTCCAAAACAACCGCAATCGGTCACTTTGTTGAAATATGCTGAATAGAAAGTAAGAAACGTGAACAAAACAATCATCGCCAACAAACTCCACAGCACGGCTTTTGTTTGATACCCTAAGAGCAAAGCTACACCCAAAACTACTTCAACAATCACCAAGATGATAGCTAATAACAGTGCGTAAGGGATAATAAACTCTAAATTGAGAATTTGAGGGTCGGCATATTCTTGGAGTTTATACGAAAACCCCAACGGATCGTTGAGCTTTATAAGTCCACTAAAAATAAATAGGACTCCAACAAAAATCCGAGCAAATTGTGTTAAAATAGGGGAAATTGACATTTTTATTTCTTATTTTGAAGGTGGATAAGTGCAAACACAGCATAATTAATCATGTCTTGATAATTGGCATCAATTCCTTCACTGACCAGTGTTTTTCCTTCGTTATTTTCAATTTGCTTGACACGAAGTAATTTTTGAAGAATCAAATCAGTAAGTGAACTTACTCGCATATCTCGCCAAGCTTCACCGTAATCGTGGTTTTTGTTTTCCATCAATTGTTTGGTAACCTCAACGTGTTTGTTGTACAATGCTACCGCTTGATCGAGAGACAAATCGGGTTGTTCTACAATGCCTTTTTCGATTTGAATAAGCGCCATCACAGAATAATTAATAATTCCTATAAATTCAGATACTTCTCCCTCGTTTACCTTTCGAACCTCATTTTGTTGCAAACTTCGTATTCGTTGGGCTTTTATAAATATTTGATCGGTCAGTGAAGAAAGCCTTAAGATACGCCATGCGCTTCCGTAATCTTTCATTTTTTTACTAAATAAAGAACGACATTGTTCAATGACTTGATCGTATTGTTGAGAAGTATGATGCATGAATTACAATCTATTTTGCGTAAATTTCGGGCAAATTTTTGAAATGGAATCCCCATTTTTGTAAAAAATTTCCAAAGATTATCAACTGATTTGTATTTGAATTATGATTATTCACTGTAATAGCACTCCTGTAGATTGTAAAAAACCAAAAATCATGGGGATTTTGAATGTCACTCCTGACTCATTTTATGATGGGGGAAAATTCAATGATCCTACACAGATAGTTTATCAAGTTCAAAGCATGTTGGACCATGGCGCCACATTTATTGATGTTGGAGGGTATAGTTCTCGACCGGGTGCCGATACTGTTTCGGAAAAAGAGGAGTTGAATCGAGTGATTCCAGTGATTAAACTTATTGTAGAAAATTTTCCAAAAACTCTTATTTCCATTGATACATTTCGAAGTCGAGTTGCCTACAAAGCTGTCGAATCGGGAGCTTGTATTGTAAACGATATCTCAGCAGGAAATATCGATGATGCAATGATGCATACTGTTGCCGAAATGAAAGTGCCTTATATTATGATGCATATGCAAGGAACTCCTCAAACTATGCAAGTCCAGCCAGAATACAAACAAATTGTTTCAGAAATTGTCGCTTTTTTTGAAAAAAAACTTGAAAAGGCTACCTCTCTTGGTGTTGAGGAAATGGTAATTGATCCTGGGTTTGGGTTTGGCAAAACCGTAACTCACAATTACGAAATTCTTCAAAATCTATCCGAGCTTGTTGCTATTGGCGCTCCTGTTTTGGCCGGTATTTCCAGAAAGTCCATGATTTACAAACCTTTAAACACAACACCCGAAAAAGCTTTGAACGGCACTACGGCATTGAATATGGCAGCATTGATGAACGGAGCCCGCATTCTGCGAGTTCACGATGTTAAGGAAGCGAAAGAAACAATCACACTCTTCAATAAGCTTCAATCGTTATAGCCATTTTTTTTATGTATTTTTAGAAAAAATTTACCGTTGGGAAAATTCGACTTTTTAGAGCTAAGCATTATCGACATTATCGATGTGGTGTTGGTTGCCATCCTTCTTTATTACGTTTACCGACTTGTAAGAGGCACTGCAGCCATTAAAATTTTTATTGGAATTGTCATTATCTACTTAATTTGGAAATTGACAGATGCGCTGAACATGGACGTGTTGAGTAATATCCTCGGTAAGTTTATCAGTGTAGGGGTTTTTGCGCTAATTGTTGTTTTTCAACAAGAAATCCGCAAATTTTTACTCCTTCTCGGTTCTCCCAAACTGTCCAATCGTAAAAGTGTGGTACGTTATTTGAATTTTTTCAAAGGGAGTTCCATGGCTTTGGAAGTTGATAGCGACATGCTTATTGATGCTTGTAATACTTTGGGACAAAATAAAACCGGAGCGCTTATTATTTTGGAGCGTAACAACGACCTTGACTTTGTAAAAGGTTCTGGAGATCCTGTATCGTTAAAAGCTTCAATCCCTGTCATTGAAAGTATTTTCTTTAAAAACAGTCCGTTACACGATGGTGCTATTATCATTGAAGGAGACACCATTACGGCTACTCGAGTGGTGCTTCCTGTATCTGATAACAAACAAATTCCAGCTCGTTTTGGACTAAGACATCGTGCGGCTATCGGAATTACCGAAAAAACAGATGCTTTAGCGTTGGTGGTTTCGGAAGAAACAGGAGGGATTTCTTATATCAAAAATGGAGAGTTTTCGTATTTTAAAGATCATGATGCTCTAAAAAAAATCCTAGCGGAAGATTTGTCTTAGGCAACCGACTCTTCTTTTAAAAACTGGACTTCGTACAGCTTTTTATACAAGCCATCTTTTACTTGCAACAATTGCTCATGAGTACCTGTTTCAACAATTTTTCCTTTATCCAAAACAATAATTTTGTCAGCATTTTGAACGGTTACCAATCGATGTGCGATGATTACAGAAGTTTTTCCTTCCGTAATCTTATTCATTGCACTTTGAATTAATTCTTCGGAATTGGTGTCAATTGAAGAAGTGGCTTCATCCAAAACCAACAAAGCAGGATGGCTAACATAGGCTCGTAAAAAAGCAATTAATTGGCGTTGTCCAGATGAAAGCATAATACCTCTTTCTTTGACGTTGTAGTCATATCCTCCAGGCAAACTCATTATAAATTCATGAACCCCTATACGTTTTGCTGCATCAATCACTTGAGCCTTAGTAATGGATTCGTCCCAAAGAGTGATATTGTTTAAAATGGTGTCGGCAAACAAAAACACATCTTGCAACACAACAGCCATTTGTGAGCGTAAAAAAGACAACTCATAGGAAGAAATTGGCGCGTTGTCTAGATAGATATTTCCTGAATTTATTTCATAAAAACGATTCAACACATTAATAAGAGTTGTTTTGCCTGATCCCGTAGCTCCAACAATGGCGAGAGTTTGCCCAGGGGCTACTTCAAATGATATTTTTTTCAATACCGGCTCATCGGATTTGTATGAAAATTCTACATTGTCAAACCTAAGGTGTCCTTTGATTTCTTTGGGTTGATTCTCTCCCTGATTGGCAATAATGCTTTGAGTGTCCAAAATAGTAAATACACGATTGGCAGCAATCATTCCCATTTGAAGAGTATTGAATTTATCCGCTATTTGACGGAGCGGACGAAACAACATTTGCGACATCTGGATAAACAAAAATATGGTTCCTAACGAAATATCGGTAGTCTGAGCAACAACGTTCATCCCTCCAAACCAAACAATTAGCCCAACCGTAACGGAAGTGGAAAGTTCAGCAATGGGAAAGAAAATAGAGTTGTACCACACCGTTTTTAACCACGCTTTTTTATGTCGTTCGTTGATTTCTTTAAATTTCTGGTATTCAATTCGCTCACGCGTAAAAAGCTGAACTATTTTCATTCCCGTTATACGTTCTTGAACAAACGAATTTAAATTGGCAACTTGGGTTCTTACATCATCAAAAGCTTTTTTCATTGCCTTTTGAAACTTGCGAGTCGCAAACAAAATAAAAGGCAATACCAAAAAAACGAGCAATGACAACTCCCAACTTACTGCCAACATAACAATGATTACCAATAACATTTTTAACAAATCGGCAACAATCATAAACAATCCTTGACTGAAAATACTGGCAATAGTTTCGATGTCACTAACCGCACGCGTTACCAATCGTCCTACCGCCGAAGTGTCGTAATAGGCCATCTTAAAACGAACCATGTGTTTGAAAAGACGAATTCTGATATCTCTAATCACTTGCTGCCCTAACCAATTGGCATAATAAATAAACGAAAATTGAAAAATGACTTCCAAAAGTAAGGTTCCCAACATGAATGAAATCATCAAAACCAACCCTTCGTAATCCTTAAGTGTGATATAGTCATCTACCGTTATTTTCAACAAATATGGCGTAAGCGTCGAGAATGCTGAAAGTAAAATAGCCGCAAGCATCACAAAAACAAATGTCCCTCGGTAAGGGCGAACATAAGCCATGAGTCGCCTTAACAATACAGTATCTAAAATTTGCCCTTGCACTTTGTTAGCCATGAGTTTTTATTAATTCGTTAGGATATCCTACTTCGGTAAGATACAAACCATGAGCGGGAACAGAAAATCCAGCACTGCTTCTATCTTGACTCTCTAATACTTCTTGAAGATGAGTGACAGGATGTTTACCCTGTCCGATTTCTAAAAGGGTTCCCACAACGGCGCGCACCATATTGCGCAAAAAACGATTAGCAGTAATCGTAAAAACGCTATACTCGTTATGAGATTTCCAATTTGCCTTGGTGATGTTGCATTCAAAAGTTGAAACGTCGGTATTGCTTTTTGAAAAACATTTAAAATCTTGATGATGCAACAGCAAGTCAGCTGCTTGGTTCATAATATCAAAATCAACATTGGATTTCAAACGATAAGCGAACGGTTCCAAAAAAGGGTTTTTAGATTCATAAACCCAATACTCATATGTACGATAAATGGCATCAAAACGGCTGTGCGCACTATCAGATACCTGAAACAACTTTTTAATTACGATATCTTTTGGAAGCATTGCATTCATTCTAAAAACAAAATCTGAAGCATCATCGAATTTGTAATTGGTATCGAAATGAGCATACATTTGTTTGGCATGTACTCCTGTATCTGTTCTTCCAGCTCCCATAATAGATACAGCTTCATTCAGCAAAATCGACATCGAAGCCTCTACAACCTGCTGCACCGTTTCCGCATTGGGTTGCCGTTGCCACCCATGATATTGAGTTCCACGATAAGCTATTTCTAAAAAAAATCGCAATAGAAAACGTATGTTTGTTAATTCAACAAAGATACCTTTTAATTAAAAAAACCAATGCTATTGTTTCATGAAAAAAATTCTACTTCTTTCAGACACACATAGCCACATGGATGAGCGTATTATTAGTTACGCAAAGCAAGCCGATGAAGTTTGGCATGCGGGCGACATTGGAGATTTGTCAGTAACCGATGCTTTAGAAAAAATCGCACCCCTACGAGCTGTGTTTGGAAATATTGACAATGCTAAAATTCGAACGGTCTTTCCATTATTTAATGCCTTCAAATGCGAGAAGGTTTCGGTGCTAATTACACACATAGGAGGTACACCAAAACGCTACGCTAAAGGAGTGAAAGAACAATTGGATATGCACAAACCCAAATTATTTATTTGCGGTCACTCCCACATCCTTAAAGTTCAATTTGACTCCAAAAATCAGATGCTATATATGAATCCAGGAGCAGCTGGGAGATCTGGATTTCACAAAGTCCGAACCCTGCTTCGATTTGTCATTGACGGTAATGATATAAAAGACTTGGAGGTCATAGAATTGGGGAGCCGAAGTCAAAGCAATTAAAAGCAATTTCAGTTGTTAATAAACACGGTATAATTGTGTTGCGAACTCTCAAATAAATTTACACATTTCGATTCCCTTTGCGTATCTTTGAAACTGCTATACAAACCATAATATTTCCAAACTATGATCCTCTTTTTTGGTGACAGAAATCAACGAATCTTTGCTGTTCAATCCGATTCCAAACTTGATGCCTCAACCATTGAAAAGCTCGAATGGCTGTTCGGTGGTTTCCCTTATATACATTCCCAAACTATCGAAAGTGAGTTTGTAGGTCCTAGAAAAACAATGATTACGCCTTGGAGCACCAACGCCGTTGAAATTACCCAAAATATGGGAATTAAAGGATTGATTCGAATCGAACAATTTGTGCCTTTTTACAAGGAATTTGATCCCATGCTATTGGAACAATACAACACGTTGGATCAAACTATTTTTGAGGTCAACATTCAACCCGAATCTATTCTTGAAATCGAAGACATAGGAGTATACAACCAGCAGGAAGGTCTTGCGCTCAACGACGAAGAAGTTGCTTATTTAGAAGCTTTGTCCGTACGGCTCAATCGTAAACTTACTGATTCTGAAGTTTTTGGATTTTCTCAGGTCAATTCCGAGCATTGTCGTCACAAAATTTTTAATGGAACGTTTGTAATTGACGGTCAAGAAAAACCCGCTTCTCTTTTCAAGCTTATCAAAAAAACCGCCGCCGAAAATCCAAACGATATTGTCTCGGCTTACAAAGACAATGTGGCTTTTGTAAAAGGCCCTGTTGTTGAACAATTTGCACCCGAACGCCCAGATGTTCCTTCCTATTTTAAAAAATCAGATTTTGAATCAGTGATTTCTTTGAAAGCAGAGACTCATAATTTTCCAACAACGGTAGAGCCCTTTAATGGAGCTGCCACAGGTTCGGGAGGTGAAATTCGAGATCGTCTTGCAGGAGGAATTGGCTCACTGCCTTTGGCAGGAACTGCTGTGTATATGACAGCCTATTCTCGATTAGAAAACAACCGCCCATGGGAACGAATGAAAGAACGCGATTGGCTTTATCAAACTCCCATGGATATTTTAATAAAAGCCTCCAACGGGGCCTCTGATTTTGGGAACAAGTTTGGCCAACCGCTCATTTCGGGTTCTGTTTTTACTTTTGAACACGAAGAAAATTCCAAAAAAGTGGGCTTTGACAAAGTTATCATGCTAGCAGGCGGAATAGGATATGGAAAGGCCAACCAAAGCCTTAAAAACATGCCACAAAAGAATGATAAAATTGTCATCCTTGGAGGAGAAAATTATCGAATTGGAATGGGTGGAGCCGCAGTTTCTTCAGCCGACACGGGTAAATTTAGTAGTGGAATCGAGCTCAATGCTGTTCAACGATCCAACCCTGAAATGCAAAAACGAGTTGCCAATGCCATTCGAGGTATGGTGGAGTTAAAAGAAAACCCCATCGTCTCTATTCACGATCATGGAGCGGGTGGTCATTTGAACTGCCTTTCGGAACTGGTCGAAGAAACAGGAGGTGAAATCAATTTGGATAAATTACCCGTTGGTGACCCTACCCTTTCGGATAAAGAAATTATTGGAAACGAATCTCAGGAAAGAATGGGAATCGTTATAAGCGAATCTGACATAGAAACCCTCAAAAAGGTGGCCGAACGCGAACGCGCCCCCTTTTACGAAGTTGGAACAGTAACTGACGATGATCGCTTTTTGATAACCTCTAAAAAACGAAATACAACTCCCATGAATTTGGCGCTTTCTGATATGTTCGGAAGCTCTCCCAAAACCATCATGGAAGACCAGACTGCTTCTCCGAATTATACAAAGGTTAGTATCAGCAATCACAACATCTATGAGCTTACAGAACAGTTGTTACAATTGGAGGCTGTGGGATCCAAAGACTGGCTCACTAATAAAGTAGATCGATGTGTAACAGGAAGAGTCGCCAAGCAACAAACTGCTGGTCCGCTTCAATTGCCACTAAACAATTGCGGTGTTATGTCATTGGACTACAACGGAAAGCAAGGAGTAGCAACCTCAATTGGACACGCTCCAGTAAGTGCTCTTATCGACTCCAAAGCTGGGAGCCGCATCGCTATTACCGAGTCGCTAACCAATTTGGTTTGGGCTCCCTTAGAAAAAGGATTGCAATCAGTTACTTTATCCGCCAACTGGATGTGGCCTTGTAACAATGCAGGCGAAGATGCCCGCTTGTACGAGGCGGTTGAAGCTTGCTCTGATTTTGCAATTGCATTGGGGATTAATATTCCCACAGGGAAAGACTCTCTTTCAATGAAACAAAAATATCCGAACGACGAAGTCATCGCGCCGGGAACTGTAATTATATCTGCAGCTGGACATTGTAATGACCTCACCAATGTTATAGAGCCTGTTTTACAAAAAGAAAAACAATCTATCTATTACATCAACTTTTCTCAGGATACCTACAAATTGGGAGGGTCGTCTTTGGGGCAAATTTTAGGACAAGTAGGCGCTGAAACTCCCGATGTAAAAGATGCTGAATTTGTTAAAAATGCTTTCGATACCATTCAACAACTCATTCAAAAAAATACTGTTTTGGCCGGACATGATGTAGGCTCGGGTGGATTGATCACTACATTGTTAGAAATGTGTTTTGCTGACAATCAGTTAGGAGCAACACTGGATCTATCATCCATAAAAGCTCCTGATTTGACCCACCTACTGTTTAGTGAAAATATGGGGATTGTTTTTCAAGCAGACGCTGCTGCAGAAGAGCTATTAAACCAGCACTTTATTCCTTTTCACAAAATTGGAACTGTTACTGAGAGCAACGTGTTATCCATTCAATATTTTGAAGAACAACTAGAATTTGACATCGCCAAGTATCGAGATATTTGGCACAAAACTTCTTATTTATTGGATCAAAAGCAAAGCGGAGCGATAAAAGCCAAAGAACGTTTTGAGAATTACAAACACCAAAGACTTTCTTTCAAGTTCCCTTCGTCCTTTGACGGAAAGCGACCCCAAATTCCTACAGGTCAAAAAATCAAAGCTGCAGTCATTCGAGAAAAGGGTAGTAACTCGGAACGCGAAATGGCTTATATGATGGATCTTGCTGGTTTTGAGGTAAAAGATGTTCATATGACCGATTTGATTTCGGGAAGAGAAACCTTAGAGGATGTTCAGCTCATTGTTGCTGTTGGTGGGTTTTCCAACTCCGATGTATTGGGATCGGCCAAAGGCTGGGCAGGGGCTTTTAAATACAATGCTAAAGCCCGAAACTCGCTCCAAAAATTCTTTGAAAGAACAGACACTTTGTCTTTGGGCGTTTGTAACGGCTGCCAGTTATTTATGGAACTCGGACTTCTCCATCCTAATGATGAGGAAAAACCCAAAATGCTACACAATGATTCTCGCAAGTTTGAATGTACTTTTACATCAGTAACTATTCCACAAAACAATTCGGTAATGCTTCAAAACTTATCAGGAAGCACACTTGGAATTTGGGCGGCTCACGGAGAAGGGAAATTTCATTTACCAAAAAACGAAAATCATTACAAGATTGTTGGAAAATACACGCACGATTCCTATCCTTCGAATCCCAATGGCTCTGATTACAATACAGCCATGCTTTCTAGTAATGACGGAAGACATTTGGTCATGATGCCTCACTTGGAGCGATCGATTTTTCCTTGGAACTGGGGACACTATCCCAACGAACGAAAAAACGATGAATTGTCCCCATGGATTCAGGTATTTATAGACGCTGAAATGTGGTGTAAAAATCACTAATATTCGTAATTAAAGATTGTCATTAAAATTATTTGATTAAATTTATACACTATCAATATAATTTCATTTATGAAACCTAGTCGAATATTTGATTTTTTAGCACATCAAGCTGCTCACTCCCCAATGGACAACATTTTATCCACAAAATACGAGGGGGTTTGGAAAGGAATTTCTACGCAGGAGTATTATGCCGAAGCTCAAAAAATGAGTCGTGCTCTTTTAAAACTAGGAGTCAAAGCTCAAGACAAGGTTGCTATGATTACTTCCAACAATCGAACCGAATGGTGTATCGTAGATGCAGGTATTGCACAAATTGGCGCAATCAATGTGCCTCTTTATCCTACCATTTCTAAAGAAGACTATCAATACATTCTTAGCCACTCAGAGTCAACCTATTGTTTTGTATCTGATACTGAAATTTATGAGAAAGTATTGGCTATTAAAGATCAAGTTTCGACTTTGAAAGAAGTTTATTCATTTGATAAAATTGACAGTTGCAAACACTGGTCTGAACTCAAAGAATTAGGAAACGACGAGAATGATCAAGACAAAGTTGAATTACTAAAAAGTAAGGTAAAGCCCTCTGATTTGGCAACTATAATTTACACCTCAGGAACCACAGGAAAACCCAAAGGAGTGATGCTAAGCCATAACAATGTTGTCTCTAATGTGTTTGCGGCTTCTGAAAGATTGCCTCTAAAACACGGCGAATCGACAGCCTTAAGCTTCTTGCCCGTTTGCCATATTTACGAACGGGTACTCTTGTATATTTATTTATACAATGGTATTAGAGTTTCCTTTGCAGAGTCTATTGAAAATATCAAACAAAACCTCAACGAAAGGAAACCCGAAGTGATGAGTGCTGTCCCTCGATTGTTAGAAAAAATGTATGATTCTATCATTGGTAAGGGAGCAGACTTGACAGGTCTAAAAAAGAAATTGTTTTTTTGGGCAGTGGGACTTGGTCTTCGCTACGAGCCTTTTGGAAGAAACGGGCTTTTTTATGAACTGCAACTCAAAATTGCTCGCAAACTTATTTTTAGTAAGTGGAAAGCGGCCTTGGGAGGCAATCTGAAGTTAATTTCTTCGGGAAGTGCTGCTTTACAGCCACGATTGGCAAAGGTTTTTACAGCTGCAGGAATTACCATTAACGAGGGATACGGTCTTACCGAAACCTCTCCTGTGATATCTGTTAACATGCTCAAAAAAGGGTTTTACAAATTTCATACGGTAGGAAAAGTCATCGCTGGCGTTGCAATCAAAATCGCTGAAGATGGGGAAATTTTGTGCAAAGGACCCAATGTAATGATGGGGTATTACAAAGATCCAGATAAAACAAAACAAGTGATGACTGGAGAATACTTCCATACTGGCGATATTGGAATTATAGATGAAGAAGGGTTTTTACGAATTACGGATCGTAAAAAAGAAATGGTTAAAACCTCAGGAGGAAAATATATTGCTCCTCAAGTAATCGAAAACATAATGAAACAATCCCTTTTTATTGATCAAATAATGGTTATGGGAGAAAGCGAAAAAATGCCTTCAGCCTTAATTTTAATTAATGAGTCTTTTGTCAAAGAATGGGCACAAAAACATTCAATAGACGTGGGCACTGATTTAAAAACCATTACTCAAAATTCACGAGTAATCGAAAGAATTCAACAAGAAGTTGACCGATACAATGAACGACTTGGGAAATGGGAAAAAGTTAAGAAGTTTGAGTTAACTCCTACCCTATGGACTATTGATGATGGGCATCTCACACCCACAATGAAACTCAAAAGAAAATCCATACTTTCTATCTATTCTTCCCTATATAATAAAATTTACAAAGACTAATTTCAAATTTTATAAAAGCTATTTTTTGCAAATATTCTTTTCGATTTATTATGCATGCATAATAAATTTTTTGTACTTTTGACTACAACCTGTTAAAAATGCAACAAAAAAGAACTATCGATCATGTTTTAAGAGCTACCTGGCAAGCCGTTGCAAAAATGTACAACGAAGAGGCTGCCAAGGCAGACAGCACTATGGCAACCGGCTTTGCTTTATTGAGTATCGATCCTGATGAAGGAACACCCTCTACAGCACTTGGACCAAGAATGGGAATGGAAGCTACCAGCTTATCTAGGATATTAAATTCAATGGAGGAAAGAGGGCTTATTGCCAGAAAACCACATCCCAACGATAGGAGAAGCGTTTTGATTCATCTTACCGATTTGGGGTTGGAAAAAAGAGCGGTTTCAAGAGAGTTTGTGTTGCAATTTAACAACCGGATCCGAGAGGAAGTTGATCAGGAAGCTTTGAATCAGTTTTATTCAGTTATAGACACCATTCAAAACTTAGTAAACAGCAAACAAATATTCAACAATACCTTAAAAAACAAGCTATAAATATTGCATGAAACAACCTCAATTGAATTTATTTTAATTGATAAAATAAGTGTTTCATCTGACTTTAAAAAACAGTAATCAATGAAAAGAACAATAAAAAAAGTAGCCGTTATTGGATCCGGAATTATGGGGTCTGGTATCGCTTGTCATTTTGCCAATATAGGAGTTGAAGTTCTTTTATTAGACATCGCACCTAACTCCTTGAGCGATGCTCAAAAAGCAAAGGGACTGAGTCTTGAAAATCCTGAGGTAAGAAATAGCATAGTGAACACACATTTTCAAAATGCAATCAAATCAAAACCCGCTCCTTTGTATCATTCAAAATTTGCTAGTCGAATTTCTACAGGGAATTTGGCAGACGACCTACACAAAATCAGTTCTGCTGATTGGATTATAGAAGTGGTTACCGAAAGACTTGATATTAAGCAACAGGTTTTTGAAAATATTGAAAAACACCGAACTCCAGGAACTTTGATTACATCCAACACTTCTGGGATTCCTATTAAACACATGAACGAGGGACGAAGTGAAGATTTTCAACAACATTTTGCAGTCACTCATTTTTTCAATCCTCCTCGCTATCTTAAGTTATTTGAGGTGATTCCAGGCCCCAATTGCGACCCGTCAGTAACTGAATTTTTAATGAACTATGGCGATCTTTTTTTAGGCAAAACTACGGTATTAGCAAAAGACACTCCAACCTTTATAGGAAATCGTATCGGAATGTTTGGTATTCAAAGTTTGTTCCATCAAATTGGGGAAATGGGACTTACCATTGAAGAAATTGATAAGCTCACAGGCCCCGTTTTAGGACGTCCAAAATCAGCTACTTTCCGAACGGTAGATGTTGTGGGGCTTGACACATTGATTCACATCAGTAAAAGTTTGTCAAAAAATCTTCCCAAAGATGAATGCAATCATTTATTTGCTATTCCAGACTTTATAGGCACTATGCTTGAAAACAATTGGTTGGGAAGTAAAACAGGGCAAGGATTTTACAAAAGAATAAAAAACGATAAAGGGAAATCTGAAATTCTTACCCTAGACCTTACTTCAATGGAGTATCGTCCTAAAAAGAAAGCATCATTTGCCACGCTCGAAAAAACAAAAGCAATTGATTCGGTGAAAGAACGAATTCCAATTTTGGTAAATGGTTCGGACAAAGCAGGCGATTTTTATCGAAAAAACTTTTCAGGACTTTTTGGATACATTCAAAATCGAATTCCTGAAATTTCAGACGAATTGTATCGAATTGATGATGCGATGAAAGCAGGATTTGGATGGGAATTAGGTCCTTTTGAAATATGGGATGCTGTTGGTGTTTCAAACGGCGTTGAACTGATGAAAAAAAACGGTATTGAAATTGCTCCATGGGTAGAACAATTTTTAGCCAATGGGAACTCCGATTTTTACACTACAAAACAAGGAGTTGTTCATTATTACGACATCCCTTCTGCGTCTTATATTGTTAAGCCTGGACAGGAATCCTTTATTATTTTAGATACATTACGAGAAGAAAAAACAGTTTGGAGCAATAAGGACTCTATACTCACCGACTTAGGGGATGGGATTTTAAATTTAGAGTTTCGCACCAAGATGAACACCCTTGGCGAAGGAGTCCTTCAAGGTTTGAACAAATCTATTGACATCGCTGAAAAAGATTTTCAGGGATTGGTCGTTGGAAATCAAGGAGCCAACTTTTCCGCAGGAGCCAATATTGGGATGATTTTTATGATGGCTGTTGAGCAAGAATACGAGGAGCTCAACATGGCTATCAAAATTTTTCAAGACACTGTAATGCGGCTTCGATACTCATCGATTCCTACGGTAGCGGCTCCTCACGGATTGACATTAGGAGGTGGATGTGAAATATCAATGCATGCTGACAAAGTGGTCGCAGCTGCAGAAACGTATATGGGATTGGTAGAATTTGGAGTAGGTGTCATTCCTGGTGGAGGAGGCTCCAAAGAAATGACCTTAAGAGCTTCGGACATGTTTCGAAAAAACGATGTAGAGCTCAATGTTTTGCAAGAATATTTTCTTGCCATTGGAACAGCCAAGGTTTCGACTTCGGCATACGAAGCCTATGATTTTGGAGTACTTCAAACACATAAAGACACTGTTATTGTCAACAGTAACCGATTGATTGCTGAAGCCAAAAAACACGCTTTAATAATGGCAGAGGCGGGCTATACACAACCTATTCAAAGAACCGACATCAAGGTATTGGGTAAACAAGCGCTCGGAATGTTTTTGGTAGGAACAGACTCCATGCAAGCCGGAAGATACATCTCTGAACACGATCAAAAAATCGCCAACAAACTTGCCTATGTGATGGCAGGTGGAGATCTCTCTCAAGCAACACGAGTTAGCGAACAATATTTATTAGACATTGAACGCGAAGCCTTTCTATCACTATGTACCGAAAGAAAAACATTGGAGCGTATTCAACACATGCTCACTACTGGAAAACCGCTTCGAAATTAAACGATTTAAACACAAACAATATGAAAACTGCCTATATAGTTAAAGCATACCGAACCGCAGTAGGAAAAGCACCGCGCGGATTGTTTCGTTTCAAACGACCCGACGAATTGGCTGCTGAAACCATCGAATACATGATGAATACCCTGCCCGATTTTGATAAATCCAGAATCGACGATGTGATTGTTGGAAACGCAATGCCCGAAGCCGAACAAGGACTTAATATAGGACGATTGATTTCACTGATGGGACTTCATACCGAAGATGTTCCAGGAGTAACTGTAAATCGTTACTGTGCGTCAGGGCTAGAAACCATCAGTATGGCTACGGCTAAAATTCAGGCGGGAATGGCCGACTGTATTATTGCTGGTGGAGTCGAAAGTATGAGTTTTATTCCCATGGGGGGCTACAAAGCCGTTCCTGATTATCAATTAGCACAACAAGGAAAAGAAGAATACTATTGGAATATGGGGCTTACTGCCGAAGAAGTAGCAAAGCAATATAAAATTTCTAGAGAAGATCAGGACGAATTTGCATTTCAATCGCATATGAAAGCCCTAAAAGCACTCGAGAACGGTGTCTTTGAGTCACAAATTGTTCCGATTGACATAGAAGAAACCTATTTGAATACAGAAGGTATAAAAACTACGAGAACCTATACCGTTAACAAAGACGAAGGTCCCCGAGCTGGCACAAATATAGAAGCGCTGGGTAAATTACGGCCTGTGTTTGCTAACGGAGGTTCTGTAACAGCCGGAAATTCTTCTCAAATGAGTGACGGAGCCGCTTTTGTAATGGTAATGAGCGAAGCTATGGTAAAAGAATACAACCTAGAGCCTATCGCTCGAATGGTAAATTATGCCGTTGCAGGAGTGCCTCCAAAAATTATGGGAATTGGTCCTGTAAAAGCCATCCCGAAAGTATTAAAGCAAGCCGACATGAAGCTTGAAGACATAGAAATGATTGAGCTTAACGAAGCTTTTTCGTCGCAATCCTTAGCCGTTATGCGAACTCTAGGCTTGAATCCAGACATTATCAACGTCAATGGAGGCGCCATTTCGTTAGGGCATCCCTTGGGTTGTTCCGGAGCAAAGCTTTCGGTTCAGTTGTTTGAAGAAATGAAACGACGCAAACAGCGGTATGGAATGGTAACCATGTGTGTGGGAACAGGACAAGGTGCCGCAGGAATTTTTGAAATCTTATAAAATTTATGGAAATTATGGAAAATAACATGACCCGAGGCGGTGAGTTTCTTTTGAAAGAAACCCCAGCCAAAAACGTTTTCACACCGGAAGATTTTTCTGAAGAACAATTGATGATGAAAGAAGCCGTTGTTGATTTTTCGAATCGCGAAATTTGGCCGCAAAAGCCACGCTTGGAAAAAAAGGACTACGATTTAACACTTGAAATCATGCGAAAAATCGGAGACCTTGGATTTTTGGGAGTTTCTGTCCCAGAAGCCTATGGTGGTTTGGGGATGTCATTTGTTTCGACCATGCTTGTTTGTGAATATATTTCAGGGTCTTCGGGTTCAATTTCAACAGCATTTGGAGCGCACACAGGAATTGGAACGATGCCTATTGTTTTGTACGGAACCGAAGAACAAAAGAAAAAATATGTTCCTAAACTTGCCACAGGAGAGTGGTTTGGGTCATACTGTTTGACAGAACCTGGAGCAGGATCGGATGCCAACAGCGGTAAAACCAAAGCAGTGCTTTCGGAGGACGGAAGTCATTACAAAATTACAGGGCAAAAGATGTGGATATCAAATGCAGGATTTGCCAATTTATTTATTGTTTTTGCTCGTATTGAAGATGACAAAAACATCACAGGTTTCATCGTCGAAAACGACCCTGCAAATGGAATAACATTGGGAGAAGAAGAAGATAAGTTGGGAATTCACTCTTCCTCTACCCGACAAGTCTTTTTTAATGAAACCCAAGTTCCTGTTGAAAACATGCTTTCAGAAAGAGGCAACGGTTTTAAAATTGCTATGAATGCTTTGAATGTAGGACGAATTAAATTGGCTGCTGCATGTTTGGATGCCCAAAAAAGAATCGTTACCGAAGCTATTAAATATGCCAATGAGCGCATTCAATTCAAAACTCCTATCAGTCAGTTTGGAGCTATAAAAGAAAAAATGGCCAAAATGGCTACTGACAGTTATGTTGGCGAATCGGCTTGTTACCGAGCTGCAAAAGATATTGAAGATCGAATTCAACTTCGAGTGGATCAAGGAAATACTCACCAAGAAGCCGAGCTTAAAGGTGTTGAAGAATATGTAATTGAGTGTTCTATTTTGAAAGTCGCTGTTTCTGAAGATTGTCAAAATACTTCTGATGAAGGAATTCAAGTTTTAGGAGGAATGGGATTTTCGGCAGAAACTCCAATGGAATCAGCTTGGAGAGATGCTCGAATTTCCAGAATTTATGAAGGAACCAACGAAATCAACCGTATGTTGTGTGTAGGTATGCTCATCAAAAAAGCTATGAAAGGGCATATTGATTTATTACAACCAGCAATGAGTGTGGCTGAAGAATTGATGGGAATACCTTCTTTTGATACTCCTGATTTTTCGGCGCCACTCGCTCAAGAAAAGCACATCATTAAAAATTTGAAAAAAGTATTTTTGATGATCGCAGGTGCTGGAGTCAAGAAATACGGAGATCAACTGGAGCAACACCAACAACTTCTTATGTGTGTTGCTGATATCATGATTGAGGTTTATATGGCTGAATCTTGTGTGTTACGAACTGAAAAAAACATAGATCGAATGGGCGCTGAATCTCAAGCCCACCAAATTGCGATGACGCAATTGTACTTGTTTGATGCTGTAGAACTGATTTCGAAACGTGGAAAAGAAGCTATTATTTCTTCTTCTGAGGGTGATGAACAAAAAATGATGTTAATGGGATTAAAGCGCTACACCAAATATTCGGAATTTCCAAATATTGTTGCTTTACGGAATCAGGTTGCTGAAAAAATAGCTGAAGAAAATCAATATTGTTTTTAAAAAATATCTGTTTTTTTAGAGTTAAATATTACACCATTCATTGTCATATTTAATTTAAATTTATAAGGCATTCAATTTAGTTTAAAGTGACCTTTTACTTGTTAGTATTGGATTTAAAGAGATTTTTATACCTTTATAAAATATAAGTTAGAACCGAAAGCTAAAATTTAATTAATATTTTGCCTGTAACTCTATGGAAAACAGCCACATACCTATTAAAACTACTCAAATATTATTGTTATTACTATTTGCTTCTCAAATTGTGCTTTCCAATCCAAGGACATTAGTAAATTTTGAAGAATCTTCGCTGACCGTTACCAATCTTAGTCCCTCCTCAATTTGTGCCAACAATCCGGTTGACATTATAGTTTCAGGCTCAAATTTTGTGGATGTTACCGATGTTTTTATTGGAACAACCTCTGTAGGATATACAGTTGACAGCGCATCGCAAATTACCATTCAAAATATCAATGCAGCAACTACAGGTCGAATACGAGTGGTAACAGCAACTGACGATATGTTGAGTGTCAATTCGCTAGTTGTTAATTCAATTACGGCTTCTTTAAACAGTTCCGCTTCAGGGCCCGTATGTGAAGGTGATTCCGTTACTTTTTCTGCTACTGGGGGAGATGAATATCAATTTTTAGTAAACGGAGTTCCTGTAACCGGCTACACTATTGCATCGACTTATACCTCCAGTAGTTTTTCAAACAATGATGAAGTAAATGTAAATGTAAGAAATTCCGCTACTGGATGTGTAGATACTGCCACTGCAATTCCTGTTTTGGTTGTTGATCTTCCTAACCCTTTACTTTCCAGTGATGTTACAGCCAATTGTTCAGGTGAAAATATTACGTTTACAGCCACTGACGGAGACGAATATCAGTTTTATATCAATGGAAATCCTCACGGTTCAAAATCGAGTTTAAATACAACTACTATTAATTCGCTAAACAATGGAGACACGGTATCAGTTCGCGCATTTAACTCTTTAGATTGCGGAACAACCTCTACTGGAATTACCGTTTCCATTACCGATGTTCCTGCCGCTGCAGGTGCAATTTCAGGGGATTTTACGGTTTGTCAAGGAGATTCTGGGATTGTTTATGCGGTCAGCACAATAGCGGGAGCTTCAAGCTACAACTGGAATCTTCCATCGGGAGCTTCCATTGTGGGAGTGGCTACAGGACAATCCATAACTGTTGATTACAATTCAGTTGCATTAAGTGGAAACATTAGCGTTCATGGGGTAAACAGTTGCGGAGACGGAACTTCATCCAGTGCATCTGTAACAGTCAATATCAAACCAGACGCAGCGACTGCCATTTCTGGAGATGCTAGTGTTGATCAAACTGATGTTGCTGAAACCTATACCGTTGCTGCAATTAACAATGCTACTTCCTATGTATGGACTCTTCCTTCTGGAGCTTCTATAGTTTCAGGATCTGGAACGAATTCAATTGCAGTAGATTTTTCTAACGCACAAGACGGTATCCTTACGGTAAAAGGTCAAGGGGTTTGCGGAGAGGGAAGTGTCTCTCCAGATTTTAATGTTACGGTAAGTCCGCTTCCTGACGATGCAGGAACCCTATCCGGTCCTAGCTCAACGATTTACAAAGGAAGTTCCGGCAATGTTTTTTCAGTTCCAACAATTGCAAATGCGACTACTTACGTATGGACAGTACCTCCGGGTGGGACAATTGTCTCAGGAAATGGAACAAACTCAATCACCGTTGATTTTTCAGACACTGCCTCAAACGGTATTATAACAGTGTTAGGGCAGAATTCCATTGGTCAAGGAGCTTCGTCAAGCTTTTCGTTAACGTTAGCCAATCCTCCTTTAGCTGATACTGGAACCGATCGTGCAATTTGTATTGGAGATTCCACAATTTTAGGAGGGACAGAAGTTCCTATAAATACATATTCATGGACTTCAAATCCACCCGATTTGAGTATCAGCGATCCAAACAGTCAGAATCCGACTGTGACACCAACTGTTTCTACTATGTATACTTTAACAGAAACAACTCCAGATGGTGGACAAAATAGCAATTCAATAACAGTTACTGTAAATCAAAAACCTGCAGTAAGTGCAGGTGCTGATCAAGTTATATGCCTAGGCGATTCGGTACAAATCGGATCTGCGGGGGATCCAACCCATACCTATTCGTGGGTTTCGAACCCGACTGGATTTACATCTTCGACAGCCAATCCAACCGTTTCTCCAACGGTTACTACAACCTACACATTAACTGAAACCATTACTTCAACGGGGTGTTCTGAATCTCAATCAATGACTGTTACCGTTGAACAGACTCCAGTAATATCTGCTGGAGCTGACGATACAATATGTGAAAATGCTACCAACTTTATTTTATCAGATGCCTCTGGACCCGCTACTGGCGTAACTTATTTATGGGAATCAGACGGTGATGGAAGTTTTGATGATGATACGCTTCGTAATCCAACCTATACTCCTGGAGCTACCGACCTTGGAAATGGAAGCATTGTTTTACGAATGAATGCCAATAATACCTCTGGACCTTGTACATCCTCTACTGTTCAGGATGATATGACATTGAGTTTTACTCCTAATGCCACTATTGATGCTGGCCCAGGCACTACTATTTGCGGTACTGATACTTATCAACTTAATGCAACAGCAACCAATTATAGTTCTATTTCGTGGTCTTCTTCGGGTTCTCCGGGAACTTTGAGTGCAACCAATATTGAAGATCCTTTATATACTCCGAGCGCTGCTGATATTTTAAATGGGACTGTTACTTTGACAATGGAAGTAATTCCCAATTCAGAATGTGGCAGTACTCCTTTAACTGACCCAGTAGTTATAACACTAACAGCACCCCCCACAGTAGATGCAGGAGACAATGCTACCATTTGTGCTGGAACTGATTTTACAATAAGTACATCTTCTCAAACAAATACATCGGCTCTTTCTTGGTCAACTTTGGGTGACGGAACATTCTCTTCCGGAGGAAACACCTTGGCTCCTACTTATAGACCCGGAGCTAATGATATAATTGCTGGAGCGGTTACCCTAACCCTAGAAGGAACAGGAAACGGATTGTGTAGTTCTACTGTAAACGACAACATGCTCCTTACTATCAATCAAGATGTAATTGTAGATGCTGGAGCTGACGGTGCCTTGTGTGAGGGCCCTAATACGCTATTAGGAGCCACAGCTACTAACGCAGACACATTATTATGGTCTCACGATGGAGATGGTTTCCTAACAAACCCTAACTCCCTAACTCCCGTTTATGAACCCGCTGGCACCGACTTTAATGGAACAGTAACGTTTACACTTACAGCAACATCCAGTGCTCCCTGTGCAGCCAATCCTTCAGATACGGTTATGTATTCATTTGTTGAATCGCCCATTGTAAGTGCTGGTCCTGATTTGGAAATTTGTGAAAGCGGAAGCTTTTTTATTTCTTCGGCCTCAGCTAGTAATTTTGATTCAATACAATGGACTTCTAACGGAACAGGTGGATTTGATGATTCAGGAAATACAACTCCTGTATATACCCCAAGCGCTGCTGACATTGCCAATGGCTCTGTGCGTTTAACAATAACAGGAAATCAACCTCCTTGTACCCCAGTAACCGATTTTATGGTTCTTACTATTGTCAAGGAACCGACCGTTACTGCAACCACTGATCAAAGTATTTGTCAAGGTGACCAAATTACAGTGTCTGCTGCAGCCTCAAATTATTCTTCTGTTAATTGGATTCAAATTGGAGGGTTAGGAACGCTGGAAAACCCAACAACACTAACGCCCACTTACATTTCAGATGTTAATGATTCAGGACCTGTAACTTTACGAGTTACCGTTCAACCCAATGCTGCAAATGGAACTACCGCCTGCGGAGGGCAGGTAACAGACGAAATGGTCATAAGTATTACCCCATCTCCTAGCGCAGAAGCTGGAGCCTCAGCTACTATTTGCGAGGGTGAAACACACACCATCACAACAGGAACAAGCGCCTCTAACTACAGTACAATTCAATGGAATACAAGTGGTGATGGAACATTCACTGCTGGTAATACCTTGCTTCCAACTTATACTCCGGGATTCAACGATAAAGCAGTTGGGTTGGTAACACTCAGTCTAATAGCCAATCCTAACGGTCCGTGTACCCTAGCAGCTGTTGATGATATGTTGCTAACAATAACCCAAAATCCTGTGATAAGCGCTGGAGATCCCTCAGTAGATTTGTGCGAAGATAACGGTCCTTTTACAATAACGGATGCTACTGCTAGCTCCTACGACACCTTAGAGTGGTCGACATCGGGTACAGGAGTGTTTAATGATTCTACAACTCTTAATCCAGAGTACACACCTAATTCACAAGACATTAGCAATGGGCAAGTAACACTCACATTGACCGGAAAAAGAGATCCCACAAATTGTGGGGCGGAAACACAAAGTACGCGAGTTCTTAATTTTATTAAAAATCCTACTGCCTCAGCAGGTCTGGATGCAACCATCTGTGATGATAGCACCTACTTACTAAATGATGCCAGTGCCTTAAACTATTCAAATATTGTGTGGATAAGTAATGGAGATGGAACTTTTTCGAACCCAAATACTCCCAATCCCATATATACACCAGGACCCACGGATATCGCCAATCAAACGGATATTACATTAACCATTACTGCGGTGCCATTGGTGGCTTGTGCCACTCCTGCAAGTGACTCAATGATACTGAGTTTTGTTCAAGCTACTTCGGTAGATGTAGGAGCAGATCGCTTAGTATGTGAAGGGGATGCGCTTGTTATCAATTTGACGGATGGTGTTGATGCAACCAATGCTACTAGTTTTTCTTGGACGACTTCAGGAAACGGTTCGTTTTCGAATACTGCTATTATCAATCCAACATATACTCCTAGCAATGACGATATCAATAACGGAGTCCCTGTTACATTAACATTGACAGCCTCTCCCACTGTTCCTTGTGCGCTAGATGTATCTGATTCTTTTGATCTGACCATTGTAAAAAACCCAACTGCCGATGCAGGAGACAATATTGCCATTTGTGAAACTGGTTTTACAATAAACGATGCCGTTGCAACAGATTTTAATACATTAGAATGGGTTCTTATTGGCGGAGGAACAGGTAGTATTGCTAATCCTTCGACACTAACACCTACCTATACGCCAAGTGCTGCTGATATTGCTTCAGGAAGTGTTACACTTCAATTGACAGCAAGTCCTAACAATCCTTGTGCGGTTCCAGCGATTAGCACGCGAACTTTTACCATTGGCAAAGAACCCATTGTTTTTGCTGGAAATCCTGAAACAATTTGCGAAGGAGAAACATTTATAGTTTCTACCGCAACTGTTTCTAATTCTAGCGATTTCGTATGGTCATCTCCAACAGGTGGAAGTTTTGTAAACGAAACTACGCTAACTCCTACCTTTACTCCTAGTGCAACAGAAATTACTGCTGGTCAAGCTACTTTAGTATTGACAGCGCAACCAGAAGCTCCTTGCAACGCTCCTGTTGCTAAAACTATGGTACTTACCATTCAAAATCAACCGGATGTAGAGGCTGGTCCAAATGCGACTGTGTGTGAAGGAAATACTTTTGAAACTTCTGGTGCATCATTAGCGCATGGAATCAACGCCACTTGGTCTTCTTCTTCGGGAGGAACATTTGCTAATCCTTCTAGCATTATTACAACATACACCCCCAATGCCACAGATATTTCTAATGGATTTGTTGACTTAACACTTACCGCAGATGCAATAACTCCCTGTGTTACTTCACTTTCGGATACTCGGAGGCTGTTTATTACTCCACAAGCAACAGTAACAATAAATCCTGATACTGCAGAAATTTGTGAAACTGGAGAATATGTATTCCAACCTGGACAGGTTACGACAACTAATGATACCGCTATTCTTTGGACTCATGACGGAACAGGAACGTTTATTAATGAAACAACACTTGCGCCAACTTATACCCCTGGAACAGGAGATGCTGCTTTGGGACAAGTTACTTTAACAATAAGTGTAGATGCAGGCTTGGGTTGTACCAATCCGAATGCAAGTGATAACTTTACTCTGGATGTAACTCCGGTAGCTACTTTAGACATCAGTGCTTCTCCATTGACCGTTTGTCTAGGAAGTTCGATTACATTAGACGCTATTCCTACCAACTACGATACAACCTCTATTGCTTGGATAATAATAAGTGGAACCGGAAGCCTAGCGAATGCCAATACGCTCAATCCTATTTATACACCTGCGTCAGACAGTGATACGGTAAGAATCCGAGCTACAGTAGGAAGTACAAATTCATGTTCGGAAACGGTTTCCCAAGAAATTGTTGTACAAGTTACACAGCTTCCTGAAATACTAACATTACAAGGAAACGATACAAGTTGTGATATTTCTCCATACACAATTAGTGGAACAACCACCAATGGAGAGGAATCCTTATTGGTATGGAGTACTTCTGGAAGCGGAAGTTTTTCAAACGCAAACGATCCGAATCCTATTTATACGCCCAGTCAAGCAGATGTGAACGCAGGAGGTGTAACACTTACACTTACTGCCAATGCAGATACACCTTGTACCATAACTGAAAACGATAGTGATTCTTTTGTTTTATCGCTTACACCTGCAGCAACTGCCAACGCGGGTGCGCCTGACACTGTTTGTGAAACAGAGGCTTACACAGTAACGGATGCCACTGCTACTGAATCATCTTCTATCAACTGGACTAGCAATACCAACTCAGGTACTTTTGTTGATGCTGATACGCTCACTCCTGAGTATACTCCAGGAGCTGTGGATTTAGCGAACGGATTCTTTATTCTAACTATGGAAGTCACTGGAAACGCACCTTGTGGAAATGTTACCAGTCAAAAACGAGTAGATATTATTAAAAATCCAACGGTAGATGTAGGAACAAATCAAGACTCTTGCAGCAATACGGTTTTCAGTATAACTGGAGTCAATGCTTCAGAATACAGCGCCTTGCTTTGGACCACATCGGGTACAGGAACTTTCAGCAATGATTCCCTTTTAGAGCCCGATTACAATCCGAGTGCTGCAGATATTTCTGCTGGATCAGTAATATTAACATTAACTGCCTCGGCCAATACGCCTTGTACTCTAACAGACGATGATTCGTTCGTGCTTTCCTTTGTAGATGCAGTAACTGTGAACGCTGGAATAGATCAAACCATTTGCGAAGACCAAACGGTATCATTGCTTGGGACAAGTACCAATCAAAGTAGTTTATCATGGACAACTTCTGGTGATGGTGGATTTGATGTTACTAACACACTCAATCCTATCTATACACTAGGTGCAAACGACCTTACTTCAGGAACTGTTACGCTAAAATTAACGGCTAACGGAAATCCTCCTTGTGCATCTGTAGAAGATGAAATGATCGTTACGATTAATAAAAATCCCGTTATCAATATTGGGGCCGATTTTACAATTTGTGAAGGAGACTCAATAACAGTTAGTGATGTAACCGCTAGTAATTATAACTCCTTATTGTGGACCACTACCGGAACTGGATCGTTAACTAACGAATCAACATTAAGTCCAACATACGTTCCTGCTGCTGGAGAAAATGCAGTAGTATTAACCCTAACAGCAAGTGCTCAAGCACCTTGTTTGGTAGATGATGTAAAATCAAAAAACATAATCATTCAAACAGCTGCTAGTGTAGATGCAGGTGACGATGCAACGTTATGTCAAGAAGATACAAGTTTTACCATTAATACTGCTTCAACAATCAATACTAGTAGCATAAGTTGGTCAGCTGGAACAGGTACTGGAAATTTAATCAATCCTTCCAGTTTGACTCCTACCTACGAGCCTAGCTTACAAGATTATGTGAATGGATCAGTAACCTTGACCCTTACAGGGATTGGATTGAATTCATGTCCTGCTATTTCTGATAGCATGGTACTGACACTTATTTCGTCACCAACAACAAATGCTGGACCCAATGCCTCGATTTGTATGGGAGATACCTTTACGGTTTCAGGTGCAGCAGTGTCCAATGAAAGTTCTTTCGAATGGACAAGTACTGGCTCAGGAAGTTTATCAGGAATAAACACACTCACACCCACCTATACCCCTGGAATTGGAGAATTTGGAACCGTAACACTGACTCTAACTGCTGAATCTATATCTCCTTGTACAGAAACCTCAACTGCTCAAATGATTTTGACAATCGATCAGCCTGTAGAGGCCGACTTGGGAGTCACTTCAGATACCATTTGCCAAGGAGATGATTACAACTTAAACGCAACTGCTGACCACTACAGTTCTTTTTCATGGAGCTCCACGGGATCTGGTACGTTTGTGAATGCCAATACACTCAATCCTACCTACCAGTCAACGGCTGGAGACGCGTCCTTAGGAAATGTCACTATAACCTTAACAGCCGTTCCACAAGGAGGTTGTTCTAGCAACGCTGTTTCTTCAATGACATTATCTGTAACAAAATTACCTGCTGTTTTTGCTGGAAATGACACTACTTTATGTGAAGGGGACGACTATGTGTTGAGTGGCGCTACAATTTCTAACGGCATCACACCCACTTGGACAACCCTTGGTGGCGACGGTACTTTCAATTCAAATACACTGTTAAACCCAACCTATACTCCTGGGGCAACTGATTTGTCAAACGGATCTGTAACCCTAGTGTTGACTGCTCAACCCAACGCACCTTGTATAAATGAAGTGTCTGATCAAATAGAATTGACATTTGTCAAACAACCCATAGCCAATGCCGGAGCTGATGTGGAAGTTTGCGAGGGAAGCTATACAGTAAATGGAGCTACTGCCAGCAATGCTAGTTCAGTTGCATGGTCTATTGTTCAGGGAACAGGTACATTAGCAAGCCAAAACACATTAATACCTACCTATACTTCAGGAGCTGGTGATTCGGTTGTTAAATTACTTTTAACTGCCAATCCAATTACACCTTGCGGAGTTGCAGCCACTGATGAAATAGAATTAACTGTTAAACCCACGGCTACAGTTGATGCTGGAACCAATGCCACTATTTGTGAAGGAGAAGATTATACCTTTATAAACGGTGCTACGGTTACTAACGCTGCATCCTATACATGGACTCACAACGGATTGGGTAGTATTTCAAATAACGGAACCTTAACCCCAACCTATTCGCCATCAAGCGGTGAAACAGGAACCATTCAATTTACATTGACAGCAACACCAAACGCTCCATGTTCGACTTTGGTTCTTGATACTTTCGATTTGGAAATTGCAGCATTGGCTGAAGTAAATGCAGGTCCTGATGTAACTATTTGTGAAGGGTCTTATACATTATCTGGAACTGTCAACAATTCCACAAATTACTTGTGGTCAACTACCAATGGAACGGGAACATTTGTTGATGCCTCTCAACTAGGTACTACCTACGTGCCAAGCCCTGCTGACATTGCCCAAGGATTTGTTGATTTGACCCTAACTGCTCAAAATCAATCTCCTTGTTTGGGGGAAGTTTTTGATTCTGTTCAAATACGTTTTACTGAAGCTGTAAGCCTTACTATGGGACCTGATGCCACTATATGCGAAGGTGACAATTATGTTTTAAGTAATACTTTAGTGAGTAATTACTCCACTATTAGTTGGTCTTCTAATGGAGATGGAATTTTCGATTACTCTATAAGCTCAACCAATCCAACCTATGAACCAGGTTCTAACGATATTGCTTCTGGAACCGTTCAGATTACACTATCTGCTAGTGGAAATGGAAGTTGCCCTGCAGTTTCAGATGATATAGACCTTATTATTATCAAACAGCCAGAAGTTTCTGTGGGTACTTCCAATTTAATTTTATGCGAAACCAATAACCCTTTTACACTTTCTGGAGTTACTGCAAGAAACCACAATACTGTCGAATGGACTACTTCAGGAACGGGTACTTTTACTGATGAAACCGTTCTAAATCCAGAATACAACCCATCGACAAATGATATTACAAACGGTGTTGTGTTGAGTGTAACTGTAACAGGAAATGGAGGTTGTTCGTTTAACGCCATTGATACAGTAAACGTATCGTTCACAAGTCAAGTGACGGTAGAAGCTGGAAACAACGCTATGATTTGTGAGGACGACTCACTGATTATATCTGGAGCCTCTACTTCTTCTTCAAGTTTTACTTGGAGTAGTAATGGAGATGGCATGTTTGTAAATGAGAACACACTTTCACCTACCTATACGCCCGGAATTACAGATATCGCAAACGGAAGTGTTGTTGTTACTCTACAAGCTACTGGTAATTTGCCTTGTGCTCCTTCTGTAAGTGACAACCTTACTATCGACATATCGAGAAAAGCCGTTGTTGACGCAGGTGCAAATGCTGAAATTTGTGAAACTGGAAATTACACTTTGTCTGCAAGTGAAAACTATACCCAATCGGTTACTTGGATTACGAATGGTGATGGTGCGTTCTCAAACGAAAATGTACTGAACCCGACGTATACACCTGGAACAACTGATATAAGTAACGGACAGGTTACCTTGACACTTATTGGATACGACTCTGCAATATGCGGAGGAAACAATAGCAGTTCGATGGTACTAAGTTTTATTCCTGAAGTAATTGTTGACGCAGGTCCCGATGGAAATGTTTGTGGTAATGGTTCTAACTTTGCTTTAAGTGGAGCTAGTATCAACACAGGAAGTTATCAAAATATAGAATGGACTACTACGAATGGTACTGGAATATTTTTACCCAACGCCAACGTTCTTAATCCAGAATATGTCCCTTCAAATGCAGATGTTATAAACGGTTCTGTAAACTTGACATTGACCGTTACACCCAATATTAGTTGCAATACAGGACTTCCTATTTCTTCAAGCATGCAGCTTTCGTTTGACACGATTCCAACTGGAACGGGGACAATTATTGGAAGTTCTTCAGTATGTGAGGGAAATTCTTCTTCTTACACAGTTTCAGGATATACAAATGCTTCTAGTTATGTTTGGAATGTAAGCCCTTCTTCGATAGCTACTATTAGTTCGGGACAAGGTTCTAATACAGTTACGGTTGACTACAGCGCTGGTGGTAACGCATCCATTACGGTAACCCCGATGAGCGCTTGCGGCTCTGGAGCTGCTGCCACTACCAACGTGCTCGTTGCTGAAAATGATGAAATGGTACTGAGTTCCGGAAACAGCATACAAACCTCATGTTCAAACAGTCCAATTGATCCTATATTATATAACGTAAACGCTTCAGTTACAGGAGTCAGCTCATCAGGGCTTCCCTCTGGAGTTACCGCCTCATACAGCGGAGGTGTGGTGACCGTTAGCGGAACACCCACTGTTAGCATTAGTTCGTCGCAAACCTATAATTATACCCTTACAACTTCAGGAGGAAGCTGCTTACCTACTTCGGATACTGGTTCTATCACTCTTGATCCATCTGAAGAAATCAACTTAGTAACAGCTCCAATTTCAAACGCTCAGACGCTATGTGAGGGAGGAACGATCAATACCATTCAATATGCGCTTGGTGCCAACACAAGCGGAGCTACTTTATCGTGGGGTGCAAACGGAGCGCCTACTGGTATTTCTTATGATCCAGCTACACTCACTTTTTCAGGAACACTAACTGATGACATTACTTCGACAACGGTTTACGCTTATACCCTAACTTCTACAGGAACTGTTTGTCCTGATCAAGAAACGGGCACAATTACTGTAAATGCGGATTCATCTATAGAATTGATTTCGGCTTCGGGTACGGATAGTCAAATCCTTTGTCAAAATACTCCAATAGATACTATTAGCTACAGACTGACCAACGCTGGTTCAGCTTCAATCCCAACAGCTGATTTGCCAGCTGGGGTTACGTATAGCATTTCAGGTAACACTTTGACTATTAGTGGAACACCCACAGAGAGTGGAACTTTCAATTATACAATTACAACTTCCTCCAATCCGGGAGGCTGTTTGTCTGCTTCAATTAATGGAAGCATGTCAATTAATGCAGCAGTAAGTGTTTCTCTTTCTTCTGGAGTAGGAAGCGATAATCAAGAAATTTGTGAAGGAGACAATGTTAACATCACTTACGATGTAGGAGCTGGAGTTTCTGGTGTAAGTGTTTCTGGGCTACCGCAAGGAGTCTCTTATTTATACGCTTCGGGAGTTTTAACTATCTCTGGAACATCAACTACAAACCTTACTTCTCCAAAAGTTTATACATATACTGTTACCACTTTGGGAGCTACTTGCAACAATCAAGTGCAGGGAATTATTAAAATCAATCCTGATGACGACATTTCATTATCCTCAACCGTAGGTACGGACTCTCAAACGCTTTGTGAAGGAGATGCAATTGATGATATTGAGTTTGCGTTAACAGGAGGGAGTTCGGGAGCAACCGTAACTGGTTTGCCAACTGGAGTATCCTACACTGTTTCAGGAAATATATTAACCATTAGCGGAAGTGCAACCGACACTCCCGGTTCGTATAATTATACCGTAACTACAAGCGGAAGTTGTGGGTCAACACAAGCAACTGGCACTATAGTAATAGAGGCGCTAACTTCTATTACTCTTATTTCGAGTCCCGCGACATCTTCACAGGATGTATGTCAATACAGTGCAATCAATGATATTGTATACGAATTGGATGGAAATGCGGTCACTGGCAGTGTTAGTGGTCTTCCTGCTGGAGTTTCTTTCGACGTTGTCGCGGGAAGTACTCCTTCAAAGAAGGTGTTGACAATTTCTGGAACTCCCACAACCACGGGTGTATTCCAGTACGAAGTAGTTGCCGTTGGAGGATGTGGAAACACTGAATTAGGTGTGATTCAAGTAGATTCGGGAGCTTATTTAACACTGAGTTCTGATATTGGCACCGATGATCAATTGGTTTGTGAAGCTGCTGCTATTGAACCAATTGTATATAATATTGTAGGTTCAGCGAGTTCTGTGACAGCCACTGGACTTCCTCCAGGAATTTCAATTTCTTTTGATCCCACTACCAATGTAGTAGAATTGACAGGAACCTATAATGGAGTTCCTCTTACAACTGATCAAACTTTTAACTACACCCTATTTTCGGTGAGCAGTTGTACTGGACAAGCTGACGGTAAAATAACGCTATACCCCACAACGGGTATTGAGCCCGAAATCTATGTGAAAGCGATTTCGACTACACCCACTCAAACCGAGGTAAAGAATATTCTTTGTAACGGAGCAGATGATGGAGAGATATTTGTGGTATTGTCGGGAGGTTCTGCAAGTGATTTTTCAATACAATGGACAGGTCCTAGTAGTTATTCTAACTCTAGTCAGTACATTAAAGATTTAAAAGAAGGAACTTACACACTTACGTTAAAAGACTTAAACAATAACAACTGTGAGTTTTCAAAATCTTATGTAATATCGGAAGCAGCTCCTCTTGAAATAAATGAAATCCAAGTCAATCCGTTAAGCTGTAACACCTCTCAAATTGATGGAGAAATTCAGGTACAGGTTACAGGAGGAAGTCCTTCCTTATCAACTAAACTCAAATGGTATCGATTGAACGATGACGAAAGTTGCTTTACATACAATTTAGCTCCAGTTAACAATGATGGGGATGCAATTCCTGATTATGCAGATGCTGATTTGGATGAAAATGGAGTTACTGATACTGGAAAAGCGGATGCAGATGCCGATGGTATTAAAGATCTTGCGGATGCCGATGCTGATGGCGATGGAGCTATTGATACAGGAAAAGCCGATTCGAACGGTGATGGGATAAGTGATTCTTATTCTGTGGGAACAGTATCGTATCAAGTCTGCGAAGCTGGTAATACATTTACAACGATCAACCTTTCGAATAGTGACTTCATTAATGGATTTAATATTATTTGTGCCAAATCCAATACGGTCACCAGTTCAGCCAATTTGGATCATGATTTGGATGCTGCAACTCCTGATATATCAAGTATTGATATTAGCGGAGGAATCAATTCCTGTTCGGCGGGTACTTTCCAATATCTTCCTAGTTATGACGGATCTTCGTTCGTTTCAGGCTTGGATATGGGAGTGTACAAGCTTGTTGTAACTCAAGAAGATCGTAATGGAATTCAATATTGTGAGACCGAAAAGAGTTTTGAATTGGTTCGAGATGCTATTGAGTATGGGGAAGTTAGTGTTGACAGTGACTTGTGTCAAAACACCCCTGGTTACTTAACGATTGAAATCACACGTATTCGTGGCGATATTTTCTTCTTCTACAACGATGCCTTAGTGAATCAAACGGATATAGAAATTGTTAGTAGTACAAATCAAAAAATCGTTTATAGTCTCTACATCAATTCACCAACAGATAACGCAACCCTAGAAATTCGAAATGAATTTGGGTGTGGTGTTTTAGTGAACCAAAGTATACTAAACTTGGCTATTGTGGAACCTTCTTTTACATACACTAGCCCTGAACTTCAGGATTATGGTATTATTTCAGAACGTTCTTTTGTAGAATTCAATGCCTCGAATGCTGCTGGATATGCACAAGTAGAATGGGATTTTGATGATTCTACTTCATTAGAATATGGAACTAGAATTACTCACCAATTTGTGCAAAGCGGAAATTATGAGGTTACGATGACGGTTTACAACGCCTCGGGTTGTTCAAAATCAACCACACAAACTTTGCTCGTCGGCGACGGTTATAACCTAATCATCCCGAATGTGTTTACTCCCAATGGAGATAATATCAATGAACGATTCCGGCCGATTTTCAACGGACTCAAAAGCATTGAGTTTAGTGTCTTTGACGAAAGTGGAAATTTATTATACACAGAAACAGGTGCAGAAGGATCCAACCCAGCAATTACTGGTATTTCAATTTTGGGATGGGATGGAGCAAATGCTTATCCCGACACTTCATTCTATATCTATAGAATTGAAGCAACCTTAATCAATGAAAAAACCATTGTAAAAAGTGGAACCTTCCAAATTTTAAAATAACATGAGAAAAATCATATCATTATACATAGGGGCGTTATTTCTAACTATTCAGGCACTGAGTGCCCAAGAATATTTGTTAAATCAATCCCAAAACCTTCAGATGATAAATCCCAGTTATTACGGTTTTAACAGCCTGACTAAGGCTGGGGTTATTTACAACAATTTGTCATACGACACCCAAGAAAATATTGACACAAAAATTGCTTTTGGGAATATCAATTTTGAGAACTTGAATTTCAGCTTGGGGGTTGATGTGAACTCCTTTAAAATCAATTCTTACGGGTTAGAAATTAATCAAATCGACTTGTCGTATATATATAAAATCAATTTGAATTACGAAACCTATATACTTCCTGCTATATACTTAGGAATTGGATCGCAATCTATTGAAAGTTCCAAGCTGATTTTTGAAGATCAAATCAACTTAATCAGTGGATTTATCGCTTCACAATCGGACGACCCACTCGCACAAATTGACTTGAACAGCAACTATTTTGACTTGGGTGCATCGGTTATTGTTTACAACGAAAAATTTCTCGCAGGACTGTCGCTCAAACACTTAAATCAACCCGATATTTCTTACAACAATGAATCGGTTAAAAAAAGTTTGATGATTTCCGTTCAAGGAGCCTACGAATTCAATATCAACTATTACGAAAGAAGTTTTTTACCTCGATACTCTTATTTAATGCTGTATCTATCAGCTACCTCTGCTGGAAGCTTGTTAAAAGCTTATGCGTCTCAGGAACTGCAATTGTCTAATTTCTCTATTGGATTTCATCAGCAATTGAGTTCTCTCGAAGAATTTTCATTTCTAAATGCAGGTGTAAACGCGGGAGTGAGTGCCGGAAACATTAATTTTAATGTAAGTTATAGTTTCCCGATGAAACAAGATCAAACGATCCTCCCTCCTAGCATGTTGGAATTGTCATTAACCTTTGATTTCAATCCCTTTATCAGAAATAACCGAGGTGACTTTAAGCGTTTGAAAACCGATAATTTTTAGAAGAACGATTATAAAAATCCTTTTTCTTTCATCCAATCATCGTTGTACATTTTCCCTACGTATCGACTTCCAGAGTCGTGAATTAGCATCACTACAACATCGTCTTTTGAAAAATGATGTTTGAGTTGAAGCAATCCTTTAACAGCTGCCCCACAAGAATTTCCTGCAAAGATCCCTTCTTCACGTGCTAGTTTACGCGTGAATACAGCCGCATCTTTATCGGTTACTTTTTCAAAACCGTCAATCAACGAAAAATCAACGTTTTCAGGAAGGATATCTTCCCCGATGCCTTCAGTGATGTAAGGGTAAATTTCTTTTTCGTCAAAAATACCCGTCTCGTGATATTTTTTAAAGACGGAACCGTAGGTATCAATTCCCCAAATTTTGATGTCGGGATTTTTTTCTTTTAAATACTTAGCCACTCCTGAAATAGTTCCACCAGTTCCTACGCCTACCACAAAATGAGTGATTTTACCATCGGTTTGTTCCCATATTTCGGGACCGGTTTGTTCGTAATGCGCCACGGCATTGGACGGATTGTCGTATTGGTTAACATACCATGAATTGGGCGTTTCTTCAGCAATTCGTTTGGAAGTCGAGTAATACGAACGTGGATCATCGGGAGCAACATCGGTAGGACAAACGATTACCTCTGCTCCTACAGCTCTCAAAATATCAAACTTTTCTTTGGATTGTTTGTCTGTTGACACGCAAATTAATTTGTAGCCTTTAACAATCGCTGCCAATGCCAATCCCATTCCAGTATTTCCAGAAGTACCCTCAACAATGGTTCCTCCGGGTTGCAATCGTCCGTCAGCTTCGGCATCCTCCACCATTTTAAGAGCCATTCGATCCTTCGTTGAACTTCCTGGGTTAAAATATTCTACTTTGGCAAGTACCAAAGCATCGACCTCTTTTGTAATAGTATTGAGTTTGACTAATGGAGTGTTTCCAATGGTCTCTAAAATTGTATGGGCGTATTTCATAAGTTCTAATTAGCAACAAAAATAATCGTTCGTCGAACTAAAAAAAATAAAATGATTGGTTTTTATGTGATATTTCTATTATTGAAACCGCAACACCTTAACGGGCGCAATTTTGGTAATGATGTACGAAGGGATCAGCAACATAAGCATACAGAAAAATAACGTGCCAATATTCAGCATGAGAATTGACATAAAATTAATATCCACAGGCACCTCAGCTACGTAATACGTATTGGGGTCCAATCCAATAATTCCTGAGGCTTGTTGCAAATACAACAAAGAGAGTCCAATCAAATTTCCCCAAAAAAGACCAATGGAAATCAAATAAGCAGCGTTGTACAAAAACACCTTTCGGATGCTCCATTGCGAGCTTCCCAAAACGGTAAGCACCCCTATCATTTGGGTGCGTTCCAAAATCAAGACTAGCAATGCCGTAATCATATTGACACCCCCAACCAAAATCATGATGACTATAATGATTAAAATATTCATGTCAAACAATGCCAACCAACTGAAAATATCATAAAATTTCTCAGAAATATTCTGAACATCCAAAGTCGAAGGAGTTTGTTGATACAACGTTTGAGTAAGATTTTCTAAAGAATCAAAATCCGTTATAAACACCTCATAATTCCCATACGTATCTGCTTCCCATTGATTCATTGTTCGAATATGTTGAATGTCTCCCAGTATATAAGTGGCGTCAAATTCGGAAAAACCGGAACTATAAATACCGCTAACCACAAACGTTCGTTGGCTAGGAACAGCAGTCGTATCGTTCTTCATAAAATAGGTTTTGAAGCGATCTCCTACCGAAAGTAACAAGCGATTGGCGATAAACTCTGAAACAAGCACCTCTTTGGAAGCTATTAAATCTTGAATGGCGGGTATTTTTCCAGCTATCAAGTACTCCTCAAAGGTGTTCCAACGGTATTGATTGTCCACGCCCTTAAGAATGATTCCTTCAAAACTTTGTTTCGTTTTGATGATTCCCGCTTTTTTGGCAACTCCCTGAATATGGTCAACTCCTTCTATTTGAACCGGAAAAGATTCAATAATAAGGTCTTTTTGAATGGGATTCACCGACACTTCCGAAGTGTTATTATCGTAGGTAGCAATTGCAATTTGCCCGTGAAAAGCTGCGATCTTTTGGCGAATTTTTTGTTGAAGTCCTACACCAGTCGCCATCGAAATCATCATCATTACTATACCCAACGAAATTGCAGCAATGGCAATTTTTATAATTGGCGCCGAAATACTACTTTTATACGACTTTGTAGCGACGATTCGTCGAGCGATAAAGGTTTCAAATTTCAAGATGCTATGCTTTATTCAATTTTCAAAAATACCGTTTTTTTTCTTGGAATTTTCCTGTTTATGGCATGTTCAGCACAACCTCCTCAAAAACCCTTATTGGGCATTGAACAAACAGCTGCCTATGTTCCTTTGATAAAAAACAAAAATATTGCCTTGGTAACCAATCAAACCGGCGTATTTACCAACATCCCTACCCAAACCCATTTGGTTGATTCCTTGCTGCAATTGAACATACGTTTGAAAAAAATATTTGCTCCTGAACACGGATTTCGTGGAATCGCTGATGCTGGAGAGCATGTAAAGAACGGAATAGACCTAAGCACGGGATTGCCCATTGTGTCGCTTTACGGAAGCAATAAAAAACCAACAGACCAACAACTCAAAGGGATTGATCTTTTGATTTTTGACATTCAAGATGTAGGCGCACGCTTTTACACTTATATATCCACTTTGCATTATGTGCTGGAAGCTGCCACAGAAAACAACATCCCTGTATTGGTACTCGATCGTCCCAATCCCAACGGTCACTTCGTGGACGGCCCCGTGTTGGAAATGGATTGCCAAAGTTTTGTTGGCATGCATCCCGTTCCTATTGTGCACGGAATGACAATAGGTGAATACGCCCAAATGATTGTTGGCGAACAATGGATTGACACGTATAAAAACTGTGATTTGACAGTAATTCCCATAAAAAATTACACGCATCAAACCCGCTATTCGTTACCAATAAAACCTTCTCCGAATTTGCCCAACGACCAAGCTGTAAATCTGTACCCGAGTTTGTGTTTGCTGGAACCTACTCCTGTGAGCATCGGAAGAGGAACAACGTTTCCTTTTCAAGTTTATGGAATTCCACGATGGGAGAGTTCGTTTTCTTTTGTGCCAAAATCCATTTCAGGGGCGCGTTATCCAAAGTTTGAAAATCAAAAATGCTTCGGTAAAGACCTACGAGAAGCTTCATTTTTATCTAAAATTACTTTGGAATGGCTGATAGACGCCTACCAACAGTATCCTGAAAAAGAGGAGTTTTTTTCATCCGGTTTTGATCGAATTGCAGGAACCAAACAACTGCAAGCGCAGATTAAGAACGGAATGAGCGCTTCAGATATTCGAGCCAGTTGGCAACCCAAACTCGAGCAATACAAAGTCATTCGAAAAAACTACTTATTGTACAACTAGCGCAACGCAACGCGTGCTTTCATTTTTTCGACAATGTCAAATGCAGCAGGGCAAACGGCTACGTTTTTAAGCGTTAATTCGGTAAGTTGATGGAATTTTTTACGATCGGTATGAGGAAATTCACGACACGCCTTGGGTCGGACGTCATAAATACTACAGTGGTTGTCTGCTCCCAAAAACGAACAAGGAAGCTGTTGCAGTACTTGATGGTTGTCTTCGTCGGTAGTTAGGTATTGAGACTCAAAATCGTACAATGACATTTTGAGATACTTGGCAATTCGTTCCACATCCTTGGGCGTAAACATCGGCCCCGTTGTTTTGCAACAATTGGCACAAGTCAAGCAATCGGTGTTAGCAAACACCTCATCGTGGATGGCACTCACTTGCTCATCGAGTTTTTTGGGAACACGTTTTTTGAGACGCTGAAAGTATTTTTGAGTCTCTTTTTGCGTTTCTTTGGCGCGTTTGTGGAGTATATCAAGGGAAGTGTTCATCTCAAAAAAACTACGGGATATTGAGATACTTATGCGTTTGTAAAGACACCCTCCATTGCGGATTTTTCATTACATAATCAACAATTAAGGGCATGACGGTTTCGCGTTTGCTCCATTCGGGTTGCAAGTACAATTTGCAATCGGCACTAACTTTAGCCGCCTGCTCTTCGGCAAATTGGAGATCATTTTGGTTATAAACAATTATTTTCAATTCGTCGGCAAGCGGATAAATATCGGTAGTAGGTTTTTTTAATTTTTTAGGCGATAAACAAATCCAATCCCATTGCCCCGTAAGCGGATATGCCCCCGAAGTTTCGATATGGATTTGCAATCCTTTATCTTTCAACGCATTTGTCAATGGTTCCATATTCCACGTCAAAGGTTCGCCGCCCGTAACCACGACCGTATCGGAGTATTTGGAGGCTTCAGTTACGATATCGGCAACGGCAGTAGGAGGATGCGTGTCGGCATTCCAACTTTCTTTGACATCGCACCAATGACAACCCACATCACAACCGCCAATTCGAATAAAATAAGAAGCTGCTCCCTTGTGATAGCCTTCTCCTTGGATGGTATAAAACGCTTCCATTAGCGGAAGAGAAACTCCCAAAGAAACCAATTTGTGTTGGGTGGATGTTGTCATGGGACAAAGATAACGCATTCCCGATTCAAATCGAGAATTAAATCACTATCGTATGTGAAGAAGAATGTCTATTTTTGAACAACAAACCATTGATATGAAATTACCTTTTATTACAATACTTTGTTTGGTATTGGCAAGTTGCACTAACAATTCCCAATTTTTAATTCAAAAAAATCAAGTAGGACCATTGACCGCAGCTACCAAAGTAGCGGCATTGGACTCGCTTTATGCCTCAGATTCTTTGGTAAGAAGAGTGGGCGAAGGCGACTATGTTCAGGCAGGAAACGACACTTATTTGTTGTATGACAATCAAGGCAATCCACTTTTGAGTTTGATTCCCAAACAGCAATTTGACCCGCAAGAAACCATAGAAACCATTCAAATTATAGACAGTCGCTATACAACTTCTGAGGGATTGACATCGGCAAGTACTTTTGGAGAACTCAAAGCGGCACATCACATTTCATCCATTCAAAACACCATCAAAAGCGTACTTGTTTTTGTAGATGAATTGGACATATATGTTACGATTGATAAAAAAGAACTGCCCCTTGAACTTCGCTACGGAACCGATCAAAAAATTGAAGCCGTTCACATTCCTGACGACGCCGTTATCAAGTCGTTTTTTGTAGGCTGGGAATAATAAACTAAAAAATGCTTTCACCGTTCCACTTAGCCATTCCCGTAAATGATCTGGAAAAAAACCGTCGGTTTTACCGCGATGTTTTGGGATGTCGTGAAGGTAGAAGCAGCGATCAATGGGTAGATTTTGATTTTTTTGGACACCAACTGGTGCTTCATTATTCTGAGGATAGTTCGCCCAACCTCATCCACAACAATGTGGACAAACATGCCGTTCCCGTGCCTCATTTTGGAGTGGTGCTTTCTTGGGAAATTTTTCATGAGTTTGCCGATTCTTTGCAAAAAAGAGAAATCCATTTTATCATTGAACCTCACATTCGGTTTGAAGGAATGATAGGTGAACAGGCGACGCTGTTTTTTAAAGACCCTTCCGGAAATGCCTTGGAATTCAAATCCTTCAAAGACCCATCCCAACTGTTTGCCAACTAGACTGCTTCGTTATCCGTCGTATTCTTTTTTTTTGTTAACTTAGCGGTAGAAACGCACCCAAATCGATTCTACAACCA